>Ga0209906_100602_pt1 | contig 9824 bp, 9 predicted proteins | sample FECB24metaG_FD_188303 | JGI IMG/M metagenome (GOLD analysis project Ga0209906, IMG submission 188303) | Cyanobacterial communities from the Joint Genome Institute, California, USA from Joint Genome Institute, California, USA - FECB-24 metaG... ... | reverse complement strand
GTGCAGACGGTAAGCGTCACGGTCATAGGTTGAGCGAATCCGGAAATCTGAGGCTGAGCGTCAGCTTGGCCGCATGCGAGCCATGCGGCAAGCTCGCTTGGCGGACGAGATCAGTCGCTTATTCTACTTTCGTCTATGGGGCATTGGCTTTATGGTCCGCGCCGACTAGCAACGGGCTGTCAGCAAATCCTTTGGAGTCTTCGCGGGTGGCAACCTATTTTCTGGGGGTGGATGGGGGCGGCACGAATTGCCGCATCCGCCTCGCCGACGAGAACCTCAAGACGCTTGCCGATGCCGGCGGTGGCCGGTCCAACCTGCAGATCGAGAATGGCGACCCCGCCTACAAGTCGATCTCCGAGGGCACGCGCGAAGTCTTCGCCAAGGCGGGGATCGATTTTTCCGAGACGGCCAACACCTTTGCCTGTTTCGGCATGGCCGGCGGCCGCCTGCCATCAGCCCGCACGGCCTTCGCCGAGCGCGACTGGCCCTTTGCCAAGGTCACCGTCTATGACGACATCGATATCGCCCGCGCCGGCGCGCATGGCGGCGCCGATGGCGCGGTGATCATCGTCGGTACCGGTTCGGCCGCCATGGCCCTGGTCGATGGCCAGCGGCACCAATGCGGTGGCTGGGGCTTTCACATCGGCGACCAGATGTCCGGTGCCATCCTTGGCCGCGAACTGGTCCGCCGTGCCGTCGAGGCGGGCGACGGCCTCGTTTCGGGCTCGCCCTTGACCGATGCCACGGTGCAAACGCTCGGCGGCAGTCTCGACTCCGTTATGGATTGGTCCTTCAAGGACCGCCGCCCCGCCGACTATGGCGCGCTGATCCCCATGCTGATGGATTTCTACGACAAGGGCGATCCGGTCGCCAAGGAGCTCGTCGACCTCGAGCTGAGCTACATCGATGCCTATGTCGCCTGGTTCAAGGCGCGTGGCGCTACCAAGATGGCGGCGGTCGGTGGTTTCGGCACCCGCCTCTATCCATTGATGGAACAGCGTTATGGCGATTTCATCGTTCGCCCGCAGCATGAGCCGCTGCACGGCGCCGTTATCCTCGCCAAGCAGAACATGAGCGCATGAACGACTTCGACAGGAGACAACAGAGCGTGTCCAGCCGCATCATTCCGGTCCAGCCCTTCGACTACGTGGTCTTTGGCGCCACCGGCGACCTCACCAAGCGGAAACTGCTTCCCGCGCTCTATCACCGCTTCACGTCCGGCCAGTTCGACGAGCAGAGCCGTATCATCGGCGTTTCCCGCTCGGTCCTGACCAGCGCGGAATTCCAGAAGGCGGCGCGCGAGGCCATCGCGCAGTTCGTCGAAAAGGAATACCAGGACGAAAAGACGATCGATCGCTTCATCTCGATCATCTCCTACGTCTCCAATGACGTCTCCGACGAAAAGAAGTGGGGCGACATCAAGGGCCTGCGTGACGATCCCAAAATCGTCCGCGCCTTCTACCTCGCCATCGCGCCCGACCTGTTCGGGCCGACCTGCGAGTACATCAAGAAGAAGGGCTACTACCGCCGCGACGCCCGCGTCGTCATTGAAAAGCCGCTCGGTCACGACCTCGACTCGTCCGAGCAGATCAACGACGAAGTCTCGAAAATCTTCAAGGAAGATCAGGTCTATCGCATCGACCACTATCTCGGCAAAGAGACGGTGCAGAACCTGCTCGCCCTGCGCTTTGCCAACATCATGTTCGAGCCCATCTGGAACTCGGCCCATATCGACCACGTGCAGATCACCGTGGCCGAGAGCGTTGGCGCCGGCACCCGCGGCTATTACGACGAGTCCGGCGCCCTGCGCGACATGATCCAGAACCACATCATCCAACTGCTCTGCCTCGTGGCGCTCGAGCCGCCGGCCTCCGACGCGGCCAATGCGCTGCGCGACGAAAAGCTCAAGGTGCTACGCTCACTCAAGCCGATCACCGGCGCCGATGTGTCCCGCTGCACCGTGCGCGGTCAGTACCGCTCCGGCAGTGTCGACGGCGGTTCCGTCGCCGGCTACCAAGACGAACTTCCCGAGGATAAGAAGGGCTCCCGCACCGAGACCTTCGTAGCCCTCAAGGCCGAGATCGAGAACTGGCGCTGGGCCGGCGTGCCCTTCTACATCCGCACCGGCAAGCGCCTGGTGTCGCGGGCCTCGGAAATCGTCATCCAGTTCCGCAACATTCCGCATTCCATGTTCGATCATGCCGAAGGCGCGCCGCGTCCCAACCGGCTGGTCATCCGCATCCAGCCCGACGAAGGCGTCAAGCTGCTGATGATGATCAAGGACCCCGGTCCCGGCGGCATGCGCCTCCGCGAAGTGCCGCTCAACCTCTCCTTCGCCCAGACCTTCAGCGAGCGGACCCCCGAAGCCTATGAGCGCCTGCTGCTCGACGTCATCCGCGGGTCGCAGACCCTCTTTATGCGTCGCGACGAACTCGAGGCTGCCTGGTCGTGGGTCGACCCGATCCGCGACGCCTGGGATGCTGCAACAGATTCTCCGCAGCCCTATACGGCCGGCACCTGGGGCCCCACGGGCGCCATTGCGCTCATCGAACGCGATGGCCGCACCTGGCACGAGGACGATCTTTGAGCCCAATCCGGCGCACTTTCGGCAACAAGGATGAACTCGCACTGGCGCTTGCCGATGCCGTGGCCGACACTCTGCGGGCCGGTATCGAGGCACGCGGCACGGCCGCCCTGGCAGTGTCCGGCGGCTCAACCCCTGCAAAGTTCTTTCATGCTCTCAGCCAACGCGCCGATGTCGACTGGCCGAACGTCATCGTCACCCTGGTCGATGAGCGCTGGGTCGACGAGACCTCCGACCGGTCCAATGCCCGCCTCGTGAAGGCCAATCTGCTGCAGGGCCCGGCCGCTGCCGCCAGTTTCGTGCCGCTCTACCAGGGCGGCGAGGCGCCCGACGCGGCGGGTATCGCCCGGGCCAATGCTGCCTTCGCGCCCATCGCGGTTCTCGACGCCGCCATCCTCGGCATGGGCAACGATGGCCACACCGCCTCGTTCTTTCCCGGCGGCGATACGCTGGCCGAGGCGCTGACCAGTGAAGGGCCGGTGGTTTCCATCCGTGCACCGGGGGCAGGGGAGCCCCGTGTCACGCTGACTTTGTCGCGGCTTGTTGCTGCGGAAAGTCTCTATCTGCATATCGAGGGGGAAGAAAAGGCTGCAGTCCTGGATCGGGCACTCGCCGAAGGCACCATCGAAGAGATGCCCGTGCGTGCCGTCCTGCGCCAGACCGCAAAGCCTGTGACCGTATTCTGGTGCCCGTAATCTGACGGGCGCCCCCGCAAGGAGCATGACCATGTCTGTCCGCAAGTCCATCCAGGACGTGACCGATCGCATCGCGGCCCGGAGTTCCCTCTCGCGCCGGGACTATCTAGAGCGTATCGAGGCTTCGCGCGAAAAGGGCGTCTATCGCTCTTCGCTGTCCTGCGGCAACCTGGCCCATGGCTTTGCCGCCTGTGCTCCGGCCGACAAGGCCAAGCTGGCCGGCAACAAGGCGCTGAACCTGGGCATCGTCACGTCTTACAACGACATGCTGAGCGCCCATCAGCCCTACCAATTCTATCCCGACATCATCAAGGAAGCGGCCCGCCAGATCGGCGCCACCGCCCAGGTCGCTGGCGGCGTGCCGGCCATGTGCGACGGCGTCACCCAGGGCCAGCCGGGCATGGACCTCAGCCTGTTCTCGCGTGACGTGATCGCCATGGCCACGGCCATCGCGCTTAGCCACAACATGTTCGATGCTGCCGTCTATCTGGGCATCTGCGACAAGATCGTCCCCGGCCTGCTGATCGGCGCGCTGACCTTCGGCCACCTGCCGGGCGTCTTCGTACCCGCCGGGCCGATGCCTTCGGGCCTGCCCAATGACGAAAAGTCCCGCGTCCGCCAGCTCTATACCGAGGGCAAGGTCGGTCGTGCCGAACTGCTCGAGGCCGAGGCCAAGTCCTACCACTCGCCGGGCACCTGCACCTTCTACGGCACCGCCAATTCCAACCAGATGCTGATGGAGATCATGGGCCTGCACCTGCCGGGCGCCAGCTTCGTCAATCCGGGCACCCCATTGCGTGACGCCCTGACCCGCGAGGCGACCCGCCGCGCCCTCTCGCTGACCGCGGAAGGCAATGATTACACGCCCGTCGGCCACATCGTCGACGAAAAGGCCATCGTCAACGGCCTGGTCGGCCTGCTCGCCACAGGCGGCTCGACCAACCACACGCTGCACCTCGTCGCCATCGCCGCGGCGGCAGGCCTCCACATCACATGGGAGGATATGTCCGAGCTCTCCGACGTCGTGCCGCTGCTGGCCCGCGTCTATCCCAATGGCGTCGCCGACGTGAACCATTTCCACGCCGCCGGCGGCATGGGCTTCATGATCCGCGAACTGCTCGAGGCCGGCTATCTGCACGAGGACGTCAAGACCGTCTGGGGCCACGGCCTATCCGGCTATGCTGTCGAGGCCCGACTGCTCGAAGACAAGCTCAGCTTTGAGGCCTCGCCCAAGGAGTCGGGCAATCCCAAGGTGCTCGCCCCGGTCGCTTCGGCCTTTGCCCAGAATGGCGGGCTGAAGCTGCTGCGTGGCAATCTCGGCGCCTCGGTCATCAAGGTGTCCGCCGTGAAGCCCGAAAACCAAGTCGTCGAGGCCAAGGCGCGAGTGTTCCACTCGCAGCAGGGCCTGCTGGACGCCTTCAAGGCCGGCGAACTCAATGGCGACGTCGTCGCCGTCGTCCGCTTCCAGGGGCCGAAGTCGGTCGGCATGCCCGAGCTGCACAAGCTGACCCCGACCCTCGGCATTCTCCAGGATCGCGGCTTCAAGGTCGCCCTGCTCACCGATGGCCGCATGTCTGGCGCCTCCGGCAAGGTCCCGGCCGCGATCCACGTCACGCCCGAAGCTTCCGATGGCGGCCCGATCTCGAAAATCCGTGATGGTGACATGATCCGCGTCGATGCCGAGGCTGGCACGCTGACTTTCCTCGGCGACGAGCGCGAGTTCAACGCCCGCACCCCGGCCACCGAGGACCTGCGCCGCGAACATTTCGGCATGGGCCGCGAACTCTTCGCCGGCTTCCGCTCCCTTGTCGGCTCCGCCGACCGCGGTGCCAGCGTCTTTGGCTAAGCTCTGAGGGGCGTCACTTCCGCCCCCATCGCTACCCCGAAGCGTTCGAAAAAGCCGTCGATCACCTTCTGGGCGGAGTTGCCGATCAGCGCCTTGCCCAGCTTCATGATGCCGCCATCCGCGCCGCCGGTGGCGCTGAACCGCAGCAGCGTGCCGTCAGGGCTGTCTTCGAGCGTGATGTCGGCCGTCCCCTGCGCCATGCCCAGCATGCCGCCCCGGCCTTTGCCGGCCAGCGTGTAGCGTTCCGCCGGGATGACATTGTCGAGCGTCAGGTCGCCGGTAAAGGTCGGCTTGATCAGGCCGAAATTGACCGTGATCTCGACTTCGAGGCTGGAATCGCCCGTCCAGTCGATCCTGCTGCAGCCCGGAATCGCCGCCTTCAGCGTGTCGGCGCTGTTGAGCGCGGCCCAAACCTGGCTGCGCGGCGCCGCGACGAAATAGTTCCCACCGAACTGCAAACTGAGATCCTCCGCATCTTGCCACTTTTCGTGCGTCTTTTTCGCACCATATGCGCAAAATAGGCGTGGGTGCAGGGCCAATCAATTGTCAGGGCCTTGAGACGCGAAGATCATGGGCCCACTTGGGGTCCGAACCAGGCAAGGGGAAGCGACCAATGGCAACCGAAGTGATGGAAAAGCCGCTGCAATATCTCGACAAGGCAGTGAGTGCCATCAAGGATCTCGGCATCTGGCCGGAACAGCCGGTCGAGCAGCCGATCACCGGCCTGCTTAACGAGATCACCGGCTATGATGAGACCAAGGTCATCCTGATCGGCCGCACGCTGACCCAGGCGTCGGCGTTCAACGACGTTGTCCGCTCGCAGGTTGCCGCCATGAACGTCGGCGAGCGCTACGAGGACATCACCAACAATTTCAATTCCATTCGCGACGATGCCAAAGGCATGGTCGACCAGCTCGACGACGGTAAGCTCGACGTCGTCGAGCGTGTCTCCAATGTCTGGATGAAGGTCAGCCGCGGCGACATCGCCACGCGCTTCAACCGCATTCGCGACGTCTATCTCGACGTCTCCAAGGAGACCAAGAACCAGATCGACCGCGAGTACACCATTCTCGAGGCCTATCGCGATTTCCGTGGCGCGCTCAAGCAGGCCGAAGTCATGGCGCTCGAATTGCTCGATGTCGCCACCCAGGCGCTCGACGCCAAGAAAACCGACCTGCGGACCGCCGGCGAAGCCCTCTCTGCCTTCACCGAAGGCACGCCGGCCGATCGTGCCCGCCTCGAAATGACCCGCGACGAAAAACTGCGCGATCTGCAGAACGAAGAGCGCCGCTACCAGATCGCCAAGGATCTCTCCGACAACCTGACCATCTCCTATTCCACCTCCGAAGTGGTCATGGCGCGCCTGATGCAGACCACCCAGGCCAAGGAACGCGTCTATCAGCAGTCGATCTCGTTCTTTTCGACCAACGAGACCGTGTTCACCGCCCTTTCCGCCTCGTTCACCGGCCTCTTCGGCCTGCATGAATCGACCGAGACGCTGAACGCCATGAAAGAGGGCATGAGCAAGAGCCTCGAGACCCTTTCCGAAATCGGCGGCCGGGTGCAGGAAGAGGCGGTCAAGGCCGGCTATGGTCCCACCATCCGCGCCGACGCGGTCAAGAAACTCGTCGACTCGGTCATCAACTTCCAGGAAAAGTCGCGCACCATCATCAACGAGATGCGTGAGCTCTCCACCAAGAACTCGGCCGAAATCCGCGACGCGGTTGAGGACGGCAAGCGCCGTCTGGCCCAGCTCGCCGCAGACGGCAACGCCTTGCTTATGGAAACCAAAAAGGCCTGATGAGCACTGCCTCGGCCGAAACGGCCCCGCTGGACGATGTGATGCTGGCCATGGATGTGGTGGATACGCTCCGCCACAACCAGGACTTGGTCACCCGCGAACTCTCGGTGGAGAATCGCGAAAAGCAGCTCATCGACAAGCTGCGCGACATCTATCGGCATCAGGGCATCGAGGTTTCCGACCAGATCCTTCGGGAAGGCGTGGCGGCCCTCAACGAGAGCCGCTTCGTCTATACGCCGCCCAAGCCGGGCCTCGGCACCACGCTGGCGCATTTCTACGTCGCCCGGAAGCGCTGGCTGCCAGCGGTGGCCACCGCGCTGGTGGTGCTGGCCATCGGCTTTGGGGGCTACTTTCTGGCCTATAAGCCCTTCGAGCAAAGCCAGATCGAGGCCGCGCGCAACGAGCTGCAGGTGGTGCTGCCGGCGCAGATGGACGCCGTCTATCAGTCTATCTTCGAGGAAACCAAGGTGCAGCAGGCGGCCAACCAGGCCGATGAGCTGCGCACCCGCGGCAAGGCCTTGGCCAAAGACGGCGAAAAGGCCGCCGCCGAAAAGGCCCTCGCCGACATGGTCGCCATCCGTGATACGCTGCGGCAGGTCTATGACCTCAAGATCGTCAATCGCGAGGGGGTCAAGACCGGCTTCTGGACCTTCCCCGAGATCAATACCGAGGCGACCAATTACTACGTCGTCGTTGAGGCCCTGTCCGAGGACGGCAAGCCGCTCGAACTGCCGATCCTCAACGAGGAGAATGGTCAGACCGAAACCGTCGCCCTCTGGGGCCTGCGCGTGCCCGAAAGCGTCTATCGCATGGTGGAGACTGACAAGCGCGACGACGGCATCATCCAGGCCAATATCGTCGGCCTGAAGCAATATGGCTTCCTCGATGTCGATTACACCGTGCCTGTGCTCGGCGGCGCGGTGACCAGGTGGTGACCTCATGACCGTCACCGGCCCGGAAGCCCTCCGCTCGCTCGACGAGGCGCTGCGCGACATTCGCCGCGAGGAGGACGATATCGCCAAGCGCCTGGCGCGCTCGGCCGAACTCGTCACCAAGATCCGCGAGACCGAGAACGAGCTGTTCCGCCACCTGGCCAAGATCCGTCTCGACAGCGGTACCCAGGCCGAACTGGGCACCCGTCTCACCGATGCCGAGACGCGGGCCCGCGAGATGCTGAAAAAGCATGCCGCCGACCTAGCTGCGACCGAAGAAGCGCTCAAGGCCGGCGACCAGAAGATCGCGGCACTCACCGCCGAGCGCGCCGAGCTGATTGCTCAGACCGGCACGTTGCAGGCCGAACTCAAGGCCATTGCCGACCGCATCGAGTCCGAAGCGACGCAGAACCCCGAATATCAGCGCCAGCGCACCCTCGCCCAGGACCTGACCAAGGTGGCCGAGGAAGCCCTTCGCAAGACCGAGCAGGCCGAGGCCGACCGCGAAACCAAGGGCAAGCCCTACCGCGACGATCCGCTGTTCATGTACCTCTGGGAACGCAGCTTCGGCACCCGCAACTATCGCGCCAACAATCTCGTCGCCTGGCTCGACGGCATCGTGGCGCGCATGGTCGGCTTTCCCGAGGCCCGGCCGAACTTCGCCATGCTCAACGAAATCCCCATGCGCCTGCGCGAGCACGCCGAGCGGCAGCAGCAGGTGGCCGTCCTTGCCCGCGAGTCGCTGACGACGTTGGCCAATGCCGCCATCGACGCCGCCGGCGGCAAGCCGGTGCGCGACAGACTGGGGCAGGCGACGGCCCGCATCGCCCAGATCGACATCGACATGGTCGAAGCCGAGGACCATCGCGACGACCTGGCCCGCCAGCAGCGCGACCTGGCCCAGGGCAGCGATCCGGCCTTTGCCGCCGCCATCGCGGCGCTGGCCGAGACGCTGCAGCGCCACGACATGCAGACGCTTCTCGCCGAGGCCCGGCTGACCCACACCGGCCAGGACGACACCATCGTCCAGCAGATCGACGATGCCCGCTCCCGCGCCGTCGAAGAAGAAAGCGAGACCAAGGACCACAAGGCGCGCCTCAAGACCCTGGCCGCCCGCCGCCGTGAACTCGAGGACATCCAGTACGAGTTCAAGAAGGCCAATTACGACAATCCCCGCTCCACCTTCCGCGAGGACAAGCTGGTCGGCGATCTGCTCAACGACTTCCTGCGCGGCGGCATCAGCGCTGCCGGCTACTGGGAGCAGTGGCGCCGCAGCCAGAACTGGACCGGCGGCGCCTCCCCGACGCAATACCGCAGCCGTGACCGCGACGATGATGATGATGACGATCGCCGCAGCCGCGATTCCGGCTTTAACTGGCCCGATATCAGCTTCGGCGGCGGCTCGGGCTCGCGGCGGACTGGCAGTTCCTCGGGCGGTTCATGGGGACGCCTCCCGGGCGCCTCCTCGGGTGGCGGCTTCGGCGGCGGCTTCTCCCGCCCCCGCACCGGCTCCTCCGGCAACCGCACCTCTGGCGGCTTCAAGACCGGCGGCGGGTTTTAAGTCCGCACGGAAGCGCCGGGCGATCCGAAGACCTCCGGTTGATGTGCAAAAGGAACGGGCCCGGAGACGTCTTTCGCCTCTAGGGTTTAGTTTAGTGAGACGATCGACGTCTCCGGGTACCGGGTTTTCTGGCATTGTCCAACGCGTCGGGAGGGGGGCGATCCTGTCTCCCCAAGGTTAGCCTCCGTGCGCCTGGCCCAGGGGCTTGGAACGACTTCCTTCCCCCTCCCGGCAGTCTCTCCCCAAGCGTTCGTTGCGCTTCCCGTCCACCGGGGAGTTGATGGGGAGATTGTAGGGGTGGCAGAGGGGTGCGGGGATAAGTTGTCGGAACATTCTCAAATCCTCAGTCATCTCAACAGCTTCCACCCCCGCCGCCCGTCATCCCGGCGAAGGCCGGGAACCAGT
>Ga0209906_100601_pt1 | contig 9852 bp, 22 predicted proteins | sample FECB24metaG_FD_188303 | JGI IMG/M metagenome (GOLD analysis project Ga0209906, IMG submission 188303) | Cyanobacterial communities from the Joint Genome Institute, California, USA from Joint Genome Institute, California, USA - FECB-24 metaG... ... | reverse complement strand
GGCATCGTCTGCAAGTTCGTGGAGCAGCCCTTCGACACCATCAAGGTGCGGGTGCAGGCCGGGACGAAGGTGATGTCGCCCAGCGGCGTGATGGTGCCCGAGTTCAACGGCCCGTGGGACTGCTTCGTCAAAACCCTCCGGCGCGAGGGCTTCACCGCCCTCTACAAGGTCGCGCGACCTTGCCACCACTTCACTCTCCAGCTCTTCAGCTCAACTCAAAGTGCGGCGTGTGCGTGTGTGCGTGTGCGGTGGTGTGTGCGGTGGTGCGTGTGTGCGGTGAATGCAGGGTCTGCCGAGTCCGATGATCGGGTCGGCGATGGAGGTGGCGTCGATGTTTGTGGTCTACAACGCGGCCAAGGAGGCGCTCATGGACCCCGAGACCCACCATGTCAGCCTTCCACGCGTCTGTCTCGCCGGCAGCATCGCCGGTAATCAACAACACGAACACGCACGCACGCACACACAACGCACACATTACCGCACACGCTCACACCACCGCACACGCCGCACGCAGGAGTGGCGACGGCGACGTTCCTGACGCCGGTGGAGCTGATCAAGTGCCGCCTGCAAGTCCAGACCGGAGGCGAAGCCGGTCACGCGGCGGCCGGGGCTGCTGCTCGAGGGGCGACCCCGCCCGCGGCCTCGGCTATGTCGGCCGCGGCGGCGGGCGGCGCTCAGCAGCAGCAGCAGCTGCGGTACCGAGGGACCATGCACTGCATCATGCACACTCTCAAGACCGAAGGAATCCCCGGGCTCTGGCGCGGTTGGTGGAGGTACATAACTCCATCGCCATCAAACGGGCACTGCGTGCAGCGACTGACGGTGTCGTGTGTGTTGCGTGTGTTGCGGTGTCGTGTGCGATGTTGCGTGTGTGGGCGTGTGCGTAGCACATTCTTTCGGGAGTTGGTGGGTACGGCGCTGTGGTTCGGAACGTACGAGACCGTGTGCCGTACGCTAGCAGCGGACGCAGGCGACGCTTCTGACGTAACCCTCCGCTCCCCTCCCCACTCTCGCCACCTTGGCGTGCGTGTGCGTCTCACATTCCTGTGCACCGATTGATCACCAGGCTCCACCACTGATTCAGCTGCTGGCGGGCGGGTGTGCGGGGTGCATCTACTGGGGCGTGCCCTACGTACAGCCACACTCGTCCTCTCGCACTCGTAGACAAAGCATGACTCATGACACGCACACAACACCACACGCACACCAGCCGATGGACACGGTGAAAAGTCGAATCCAGATCAAGCAGGCCACCGAGCAGACCTCCATCTTCAAGATGTTCGTTGAGGTGCTCAAGGAGGAAGGAGTCAGAGGACTCTACCGGGGTACCTGCCATCATCGTGTCGTGTGTGTCGTGCTGTGTCGCGTGTGTCGTGCGTCGTGTGCGCGCGTGTGCGTGTGTCAAACTCTGACCGTGCGCGGTTTTTAAGGGATTGGACCGACGATGATGCGTGCGATCCCGGGCTCGGCCGTGGCGCTCTTCACCTATGAACGGTCCTCACGATTTTTGGATTGGCTCAAGGAGGAGAAGCCACACCTCTGTCCCTCCTTCTTCTAACCCTCTTCTGAACCATCATCACCATCGCCATCTACTTCGTCTCCTCCATCTTCATGGTGCTCCAAGGGTTGATGTTGTGATTGTGGTGAACCAACCACATGGCAAGGGGGGATCAGGAGAGGGGACCGCCGGTAGTGCGCTGTCTCTCGAGGAAGTAGTTGCCGAGGGAGACCATGACGGGGAAGATCGGGTCGAACGCGCTGTCGCCCCGCTGGTTGACCTTGTTGGCGTAGGCGTCGAGCGAGGCCTTGATCAGCTTCCACACCTCGGCCTCCTGCTGCTCGTCCAGCCACTTGCTGTACTTGGCAATGCTCCACCCTAACAGAGCCCCCGCACGCCCCAAACAAACAAAGCAAAGAACGAAGAGGTCGGTAACGCCGAAAGAACGAAGCGCGAAGGGGGGAGGGGAAGGGGGGAGGGGGGCGCACCGGCGCGAACGTGCGGGGAGAGGAGCTCTTCGGGTGCTCGGGAGAACATGTGGTGCATGGCGGTGGTCATCGACAGACTCTCCAGCTCGGGCGAACCCAAGATCTGGTCCTTCTCTCTGCGACGGGGCAAAGAAATGAACACTTAAATTAGAAAAAAGAAGAAATAATTAAAAAAAGATAAAGAGGCCTCTCGAACCGGAAGATAAGAGGCCGCAGGGCTCTTAGCTCCTTGTAGGGTCCGCCCAGGTCCTTGAGCGGATGGATGGGCGCGAGTGCCAACTCCATCTGGGCCATGTCGCCGGCCAGCTTGAGCGTGCCTGCGCACCACGTTGATGCGTCAGTGCAACACACACGACACACACGCACCGCACGCGCACGCGCACGCGCACACAGAAGAGCAGTAGTACCGATCTGAGAGAGCGGTCGGACAAGGGCGGCGTGGCGGACAAAGAAGGTGACCACGCGGGTGGCCAGCGCCCTGTGATTGAGGTCACGCGGCCCGCGGGGTGAGCATTGAAGCTACCAAGGCACCAGCGCGTGTGGCACCCGTCAAGGGGGGGGTACGGTACCGCAGGCGAATCGAGATGGCCGGGCAGGAGGAGAAGTAGGAGAGGATGACCGCGTGGAAGTGGTGGATCTGCTTCTGCAGCTTTTCCATATAGGCCGACACCTGATGGACAGCATCCCTGTGCTTGGAACTAGTACCGTATCACGCACGACACGCACGACACACACGAGCGCGTGCGGTGCGGGTGCGTTAGACGCTTGATCGAAGAGTGAGGTGAAGGAAAGTGCGAGGGAGAGCAAACGCACCCGCCGTAGCCCTCGTGGTGAATGCCCAGCAGGGTGGCCTCCAGCTGTGCAGTTATGCGCGAAAACAGCGGCGATATGATTTGCTGCCCGACTCTGTGGTGACGCGGGTTAACGTGAGGCTACTCTAGCGCGCCAATGACGTGCGACAAAAAGCACGACACGCAGGTAAAAAAAATTGAGGCAGTGGTACCTGGCGAGCTGCTTGAGGGCATCATCAATGTACTCCATGGCCGAGGGCGGAATGACAGGGAGAAGGTTGGTGACCGCCGTGTGGAGCTGGAACAGGGCATTGAAGATCATCGCGTTCCTCTTCTGCGACGCGTTGACCGCCTCGACCACCTGTCGACGGGGAAAAACGTCATCAGATCAGGCCGCCGTAAGATGCCGAGCCCAGTACTGGGCTATTACGGACCTGGTAGGCTTCGGCTTCGGTGGCCAGCATGTTCTCGCTCTTGACGGCAAAGTATTTGAGCGATTTGGCGACGCCGCGGGAAATGGAGGCGTTCAGTCGCTCGTCCAGCTTCGAATTCTCGAGTTCGCTCACGATGGCCTTGGACAAGACCACCTGCACAGGGAATATAGATCGATTAATGGTAAAAAAAACAAATATTAATGGAGGAATGACAGGAATGTAGGCGTACCACATCGTCGGGAACGGGTGCGGCTCGACCGGGCGCGAAGATGTGGTTGATGGGTTCGAAGAGGTGCGTGAGCGACCGCGACAGGTACTGGTGCTCGAACTTGGCGAGCGCGCCGATGAGCTGCTGCTCGAAGGCCAACCTGCTCTCGTCCTTGGGATCCTTGACCTCCATGTGGGTGCGCAGTCGCTTGAGGAGATCGTTGAAGAGCCGCAGGAGCTTGGGGTATTCGCCGACAAAGGCGGTCTCGACAAATTGCGAGCCTGGAGTGAAGACCGACCGGTCGGTCAGAAGCGCGCGGCTCTGGTTGCACGCAAGCGAAAGAGAAGAAAGAGCAGAAGAAGAGAAGAAGAGACACAAAGGGAAAAGAAAGAGCGGACGCACTTCGTGCAGCGTTGGCGAGTTCGTCGGTCACGATCTGCGTGAGCGACTTCCAGAAGGTGGCGAACAATTCCTCGGTCGTGCCCACCTGAAGGCGCACCAAAAAACAGAGCACCAGTGACCATTCATCAGCCTACGTGACCAACCCCAACAAAGGGGAAAGGAAAGAAAGCAGCACAACTACTGACTCGAAGACGTACCTTGACGATATCGTCAAGAATGAGGCCATGCGTGTCTGTGCTCTTCATTTTCAAAATGACTCGCTGGAGATGCCACATTTGAATCTGTGAACGACGATCACGACTTACGTTAGCTCAAAGGCCCACAAGAGAGTCTTCTTTTGACTTTAACGACTCATAAGGAATAGCAAAACGTACAGAGCACGAGTGGAGCACATCTGTAAGGCGCTCGATGCGCGTCCACAGGGCGGCGCGCCACTTGGCCATGTTGCTGGCTCCGCTGGCCGTGCGCCTGTGGTTGAGTTGGGCTACGAGCGGTGCGCGCGCGTTTATGCGCGTTTAGTCGTCCGTCGCTTCAATCAACCATTCTGGCCAGAAACAGACCCAGGCTTGCCTGGGCTGAAGGGTAGGTGGGGTAACGTACCCTCCCTCTGGACGTCTTCGGAGAGCACGTTCTTGGTGGTCTGCGAGATCTTGGCGTTGAGGGCCGTGAGGGTGGTGTCGAGCTTCTGCTCGAGCGTCTTGAGGTGGTAGAACACTTTGATGGCGTTCGCCACTTGCGATTGGTTCTGGTTGTTACGCAACATGAGCAGCAGCCAATGACCGATACGACGACGACACCACGACCACTAGATGAGTACCTGTGTCTCCATGCCCTGGATCAGCATGAGGGACGCGCCGTTGGTCACGTCCTCGTCCGCCTTCATGATCCACTGCGTCTCCTTGTCCACCACGTGAATGCCGGTGAGGTCGGCCGTCTTGCGAATTTGCTCTGCACATGAAGTGGGACGGACCAGAGAGAGGCGTGAGGCAAAAGATGAGTGTGGATGAGGAAAAAGCTGTGAAGTGCCGCCGTACCGAGTTCGTACAGGCACTCGGCGGCTTCGGGCAGGCGCTGGGTGTCCAGGTGTGAGCGCAGCTTCTTGGCCAGGTAGAGGAACCGCGTGATCTGCCGCAGCACGTCACAGCTCGACTGCATAGTGCGATGGCTCATCAGGTGAGTCACTCTGGCCTCCCTCAATCGCACACGACACACGACACACGACACACGACACACGACACACGACACACGACACACGACACACGACACACGCACATCCACACCACAAGATGTACCTGGACTCGTTCGAGCTGGGTGGTACGGGCTTGAATCAAGAGGAACGGCTCCGAGAGTTCGGATCGAATGCTGGTGATGGCGCTCTGCAGCGAATCCACTCCGCCGGTCACCTGTGCGAGAATGTCCTCCAGATGCCTGATCGTGTGCACCTGGCGGAACAGTTCCTCGTGCTGATTCGCAGACTGTTGTATGTAGCCGCCGTCGTGTGTGTCATGTGTGTCGTGTGTATCATGTGTGGTGTGTCGTGTGTGTCGTGTGTGCCGTGTGTGCCGTGTGTGCCGTGTGTGCCGTGTGTGGTGGACAGAACGTGGTGCGTGAGTCTACGGTGTAGCTGGGTTCAGTGCGTCAAGGAATCACAGTCCTACGAACCTGCACTTTGAGCTCCTTGTTGAGGCTCTGAATGCCCGAGGAGATCTTTTCGAGGGCCGACGGGAGGGCGTAGGGCGACTGGTCGGCCGCCTTGAGCACCGTGCTCGCGTACTGCTGTGGATTGAAGTCCTTGCGCAAGAACTGCTGGTACGTCACTGTGGGCACGCATCTATGAGAGGTGGTGCAAACAAGGAGAAGAAGAAGAGGAAAGAGGAAAATAGATGAAGATGAGCACTCACCATCAGTGCGGAATCTGTCGAGCAGCGCTTCGTTGGGCACTTTCTTTTCGCCGTCTGTGGCTCCTGGGGTGGGGGCAGATCCCTCCCCATTTCCATTCTCGACAGCCGAATGAGTGGAATCGATTCCCTTGGCATGCACATTTCTCTCGTGCGTCTTGTGCTGGCCTGGCGTTTTGGGGCCTCTACCGAACGCCTGTACGTCGCCGTTGGCGCCGTACACGAGTCCATCTCCCAGCGTCCTCGGATTGAACCCCACCGCCCTCTCGTCCATCCTTCGAATCAAAATCAAAAATCAAAAAGAGTAAATCAAAATCAAAATCAAAATCAATGTCGGTGCCACGTCAGCCGAGTGGACGGCCACATCATGTGCTCTTCTCATTTACATCCAACGACACGTTCCTAGTACAGGATGCCGTTGGTCCATCGCTGGTACTCGTCGTAGGAGGCGGTGGTCCACGACCCGTGCGCTTCGCGGATGAGGGACCTGACGTAGGCCGCCACCTCCTCCTTGGACATGGTCAACTTGAATCGCTCCTCCAACTGCGGTAATGTCGTGTCCGACAAGCACGGCATCCTGTTGCCTGTGTGCGTGTGCGGTGGCGCGGTGGTGCGTGTGCGTGTGCGGTGGTGCGTTTAGTGCGTGAGTGCGTCAACGTGGTCGCACCATGTCGGCGTGTGCGGTGGTGCGTACCTTCGACCATCATTTCGATGAGCTGGGTGAAGCGCGAGTGGTACTTGCGCAGCTGGAGGAAGCCCTTGATGAAGAGGGCCTCGTAGTAGCGATAGCACTCGGAGTCGAAGCCGCCAATGAGCTCGATGTATTCGCCGGTGAGCTTGAACGGCGCCGTCTCGAACTGCCACCAGCCCGGCGCTATGCCCAGCAGGAAGCCGTAGTCGATGTGGATGATGTGGCCCTCCACGTCCAACAGGATGTTGCCATTGTGTCGATCCTACGAAACACCACAAGGCGCCACTGATGAGCGCACGGCACGCAAGGACACACATGGGCGCGGTTGCGTACTCGAATCTGGAGGAGATAGCAGAGGAGCGAGTAGCCGGCGAGGCTCTCGACAAAGTTGTTGCGGGCGGCATCGAAGGATCGCGAACCGGGCCGGCCGTAGGTGGTGGTGAAGTAGCTCAGCAGCGACGGCGAACTCGGGAAAAATCGCCGCTTTATGGAATCGACCGACACCGCGTCTGGAATCACTCTGCGCATTGAGAGAAAGAGTGCGTGCGTGTGCGTGTGCGTGTGCGCGCTTAGGACGGGCCGCTGGCGGAGTGAGAGTGAGTGAAGTGAGGTGGTAGGTACTCGATCATGCCTGCGCTTGACGAGACGGCGGTGATTTCATACGGACGAAGGTACAGAGGCAAGTGCTTCAGTCTGTGGTTGCGTGTAACCCAACGCCTGGTTCAGTACAACTGGGCGCAGGAATACATCTGAGAGCGGAGGGAGCACGTACTCAAAGATGTTGGCGGCACATTTGATGAGCTGCATCGCCAGCTGCTCCTGGCGGAGGTCGTCCTCACTCTTGACGATGACCGCCACCAGGCCTGTTCGCGACAGGCGAGTGAGATGTGATCTTACGCAGAAAGGCGCAGCAGCAGCAACACAACGTACCCCAGCCTGGCATGCTACCAAAAGACGAGTTCTCCTGTATTCGTTTCTTCTTCGATTGCCACAGCTCCCTGTACGCGAGAGCTGGATCGGCCCAGAAACGTGTGAGTTATTGACTGCCAACGTAAGTCAAGTTCTGCTCTCCGAGAAAAGAAGGCGTGGGCGGCGTACAGATGGCTGTGTGCTTGGGCCGGATCCTGCGTCGTCGCTCGACAATGGCGGCGTCGGACCGGCTGTGGCTGCCGGCTGCCCTGTCGGCCTTGAGATTGGTCGACGAGAGCAGCTTCAACAGTTGCTTGCCGCCCTCGGCCAGGGTGCGCAGGTGGGGACTCGGCGCCTTCTTCGTCTTCGTTGCTTTGCCTTGGCCCGGGTCTCCGCCATCGTCGACCTCGGCCTCGACCTCGCTCTCGTCGTCGTCATCCTCTTCATCGTCATCGTCCATGCGCAGGAGGATGCCGTTGCCGGCCGGCGTTCGTCGAGGCTTTCGCTTGACCCCGTGACGCGCGACAATGCCCGACATGGACCTCCGTGGCTCAACAACCGACAACGAAGACGACGACAACAACGACGACGGTGCTGGCGTCGTCGGGCTTCGAGCGCCCGCCGGCGTGCGGGGCTTGTGTTCGCCGGAAAGGTGGAGGGCCTGCTGGAGGAGCGACGTCACCGCCGTGTCGTTGACCTCCTTGAGCATGTGCATCACCGCCAAGAAGGCTGGCGTCTGGGGAATCTGCGCGCGCGGACGAGACCCCAACTGGTGAGCAATGGCGGCGGCGAGAGTGCAGGCGAGAAGGGTGGTGCGCGCATCACGTACTTGGTTGTTGCGGGGCTGGGTGGGAATCGGTCGAAGGGCCATCTGGTTCTGCGTCTGGATCTCCTTGAGCTTACCCTCCATGGTCGAGAACATGACGCCCGACACCCGCACGGTTTCGGCGAACATCATGTAGGGCACCCGCGCCTTGGTGCCCAGACAGAAAGCGTCCTCGGCCACCAGGTTGATGATGTAGTAGTACGTGTCGCTCAACCTGCAGCGACAGTTCGTTGAGTTGGCCGGCCTGGAAAGCTCTAGCGACGAACTTGGTGAGGTGGTGCGTACTTGGTGATGGGGAGGTAGAGACCGACGGGCAGTCGGCAGTTGATTTGATGCAGCGAGGCCTTCAGCACCGCGTTCTGCTTGTCCTTGGGCACGTCGAAGAGCGAAGAGGCCAGACGTGTGAGCGCGTTGGCTAACGCTAGCTCGTCGTCCCAAAAGCTTCGGACCACCTTGTCTATAAACGCGCACAATACTGGGGTGAGACCACGCACACGCGCGCGCCAATGATAGAATCGACTGTTGATTGTGGTGGTAGGAAGGCCAACGACGTACTGGCGGAAGGGCCCACTATGTGAAGGGTGCGCTTGCTTATGTACCGCGCCTTTCGTCGTGTGGTGGGCAGATCGTCTTCAAGTGCGCTGATTTTGTGGGGTTAGTTTGTGAGTGATGCCCATTGGCCTCGCCCCACCAGAGTAACCACAGCGCCGTCGACATGCGCACCTTTTCATGAAGAAGTAGACTCGTAGGGCGACGTGTACCGACCGCCGACAGAAGTCGAGCATGAATCTGCAACGTGTGCGGCAGCCAAGGAAAGAAAGCGCCCGAGTTAGTTGCAGGTCGCGCTGCGTGTGGTGTACTATGCCGCTTCCGTGGCGCCGCGTACCGTTCCAAGGGAAGTGAGTTGGTGTGAAGCAGCAGGTTGCACAGTTGCGGCAGGAAGAACTCGAGCTCGCTGTCCCGCGAGGCCTTTAGCTCGTTGCACAGAAAGTCTGTGCCCGTGATCATAACCGAGCAGCCGATCAGCTACAGCGTTCTGTGCCGCCTACGCACCGCATGCACCGCACACGCACACGCACACGCACACGCACGAGCCGTACCTTGGATGATGGGCTCTCGGTGCTTGTTGAGGAGAATGAGGGCGTTCCACACGTCCAGCTCTCCTTTCATCAGCCGCAGACAGGTCAGCGTGTTGTACAGCGCTGGGTCGAGTTGGTGGTGCTGCACGCCACCGCCGGTGTCCAAGGATGGCCGAGGCGTCGTCATCCGCCGCGAAGATGACGGAGTAGAGGCCATAATCGGGTAGAAATCGGATGACGAGAGGAGGTTGCTTTCAGTTGTGGAGGAAGTGGAAGAGGAGGAGCGCCGCGACATTTGCGGCGAAGCTATGGGGGACAGGGGGGAAGGGTTGTTGTAATCGTAAGGTTCGTCATCGTAGAAATCTTCCTCTTCCTGTTGCTGCAGATCGTAATCCCACACCCACTTGCGTCCACGTTGCGGCGAGGGGGCGGCAGATGGTCCTGCTGGTGGCGAAGTCGCCTCCTCTTGCTCCGCCTTCTCCATCTCTTTCTTCTTTTCAGTTCGGCATTTATTTCCGAAACAGTTTTTACTGTTTCAAAACACAAATAGTTCGGGCTTGCTTCTCAGGAGAGAACGCACTTGTCGTCTCCCTTGCCTTTGCCGCTCGATGTCGGCTCGTGGTCGCGG
>Ga0209906_100600_pt1 | contig 9968 bp, 8 predicted proteins | sample FECB24metaG_FD_188303 | JGI IMG/M metagenome (GOLD analysis project Ga0209906, IMG submission 188303) | Cyanobacterial communities from the Joint Genome Institute, California, USA from Joint Genome Institute, California, USA - FECB-24 metaG... ... | reverse complement strand
GCCGCGCTCGGCCTCGGCACGCTTCGGGCTGGTATTACCAATACGCCGCGATGACTACGATGAATTTGCGTGGCTTCTCCGTCAATCGGAGAGATCACTTGGCAGACTGATGCTGTAGCTCGATTTTCATGTTTTCGATCTGCTTGTTCAAGCCTCCCTCGCGAAGCTGACTTCGCTTTTGGATCTTTTCCCATCAGGCCAGACGAAGTTGCCGAACACCTTGTTATTCGCAAAATCGAAGACATCAAAAACGTGGGTTTTGTCGGCTTCGGTCCATGCCATCAGAATGAGTTCCGGGCGCAAATCCATCCGGTCACAGGTCTCGGTCGCAGTCTTACCGTTTTCTGCAGGCGTTGGCGCAGCGAGGTAGGTCCAGCGCAATTGCGTTTCCGCGAGGAATTCCATCCGGATGCGGTAGCCCGCAACTTCATAAACAATTCGGCGACCGGCAATTGTCGTTGTCGCACTTTGAGCGACAAGCTGAGAGGCCGGTAAAATGGCAAGTGATGCGACACCTGCTCCCGTAACGAGTGCCCGGCGATTCATCCGATGGTTCGGCATGACATTGATCCTCAAGCAAAGAAGCGGGCGATATGGGGGATGGCCTGCTCGATGGTGAGCGGGTCCTCGTAGAATTGAAGCTGCCCCTGCCCACCGAGCCAAACCAGTTCTTTCTTCTCCGTCGGCATCGCTGCGAATAGCTTGCGTGGAATATCGCCCCCGCTAGCCGCACGATCAGCATGGATCATCAGGGTTGGCGTCTTCAGCTTCGGCACGGCCTGGTCGATCCGGTGGCCCCAGATCAGATGCTCGCTCATTGCCGTTAGCCGGTTCTCCCACAGACCGCGATGCGCGAGAAATGGCGTGCGATCGGCCCAACGGATGTAAAACATCTGGATCGGTGGTGCCGTCAGCAGCGCATCCGGGTCAGGTTGGGCAAGGCTTGGGCTCACGATGTTGATGTAATCAATCTGGCCTGATGCCTTGAACCGCGCCTCCGCCGCACGGCCTTTTGCAAGCCTGTTCTCAATATTGGCGGGAGCGCCAAGATACATCGTGGCAACTTCGGGTGTGAGGTAATGCCCGGCAACGACCGAGATCGCCCGGATGCGCGTATCGATGATAGCGGCCTCGATTGTCCAGTTGGCACCTTGGCAGACGCCAAGCACGTGGATGCGTGCGGGATCGACATCCGGGCGCTGCGCGAGGAAATCGATGGCTGCCGAAATGTCCTTCACCTTTTCTGTGCCGCTCTCGAAACGACGCGGCTCGCCACCGCTTTCGCCATGAAATCGCGGATCAAAGATGAGGGTCACATAACCTTCCCGCACGAGGCGGGAGGCGTATTGCAATGGTGCCTGCTCCTTAACAAATCCGACAGGGCCGATGACGATGATGGCTGGCTTTTGTCCTTCGCCTGAAGGCAGGAAGAGATTGCCGACAACGGGCACACTTTGGCTGGGATACGTCACGCGTTCGACCGCGTAGCCAGCCATCTGAAGACGGCTACCACCGATCCATGGCTGGGTAGTAAAGGGGCCCGACGGTGCCCCCGCAGCGAGCGGGCCACCCGCAAGAGGCCCACCTGTTGGCTGCTGTGCATTTGCACCACTCGTCATGAGAGCTCCGGCAACTGCGATCGTGCCTATGGTTGTGAGCGCGGCGCGGCGGGTTTGAAAACGTTCATTGCTCATTGATCTCAACTCCTGGGTAACGTGGCTGTTTGGTGGTGATCAGGTCTTCAGTCGATCCGTCCCGAAATCGCCGCCGAAGTCGCGCCACACGCTGTGTATGTGCGTGCCCTCGTTCAGGGAGTTGTCGAACTCCAGCAGGAAGGTTTCGCCTTGGATACGATAGTAATGGGGTCGATTAGGCATCAGCGACCCGGCCCAGCCGAAACTCAGCGTCTCGTTTGATGAGGCTTCAAATCTGGATTGCTGTTCACGAGAGATCGGGGTCGGCAAGGCCGCCAGATACGTGGCCACGATCTCACCCGCCAAGGCCATTTGCGCCGCGCCGAACTCTGAGAACCGCAAGCCGACAACCGGCAATGCTTTGACTGATATGCTGTTCTGCGTGACGTGCCTGGACAGCGTGTTTTCTTGAAACACAATACTTTTCCGCAGCGCAGGACTCAGAGACATCACCAACTCGCGGGCTGCATCCTCCTCGCGGGGCATTGTCCTGTAACCATTACGGGTGGTGGTTGGCCATGCTCCGTGGAAGAACGGCGTCATCGACACCTGACCGCCGACAATGGAAAAGTGATGTGACAGATGGTGGCCTTCTAACCGCCAACCCCAGTTCGCTGCATTCGGATCGCCAAAGACTGAGACGTAGTATGCGAGCGGATCAGCGGCTCCTGTAGGCAAGACTGATTGCAGCCGCATGATGTCTTGGGCCTTATCAAAGCCTCGAGACGATAGACTTACTGCCAGCAGTGCCATTGCCGCCTTTTGCTGGGATGCGTCCATGTCGCGCAAGGCCAAACCATTGCGCGGAACGCTCGACGGAACAGTCCAATGCCACCGCGTGCGTTCTGCCCCGCTAAACTGAAACGTACATCTTTGTGTTTTGGCCGGGTCAAGCGACGCCAAAAAACGTAAGGCTTCGGCTTTCATACCCGTCGCAAGGTCGGCGTGCGACGTTGTCACGGCCTGCGCCACAACATCACCTACACCGCCCAAAGCGAATGCGGTGCTCCCCGCAGCACCTGCGACCAACATTGTTTGAAGTGCCTGTCGACGGTTCAAGTCTGCTTGCTTCATCATGATGGTCTCCTGAACATTTTTGTGAGCAGCGCAGATGTCTCAAACGCCTGACGGGGTATTTTAATGCTTACAGGTGCTAGCCACCTGTCCCTGAGAACCGATCGTCACAAGCAGGGATGTTCTCTCTGGTCTAGCCGAGCGCCCTGATGACATGCTCGGCGGTGAGCATGCCTGAAGAGCCCTGCTGGCCGGTAATGAGGCGACCGTCGGTGACAGCGAAGGGCTTGTAGGGCGCTCCCTGCACGTATTTTGTGCCGGGGATTTTCATGGCCTCGTCCTCGATCCGGTAGGGCTGGAATTTCACGTTCATCGCCTTGTCGACGACGTCCTCCTCAAGATTGCTGTAGCCTGTCCAGCTTTTGCCCTCGGCAAGCAGCTTGCCATTCGCCAAGCGCGCTTTCAGCAGCACCAGGGAACCATGGCAGATTGCCACCGACAGTTTTCCGGCGTCGTAAAATGCCGCGAACAGCTTGTGAAGTGCCTCGTCATTGGTGAAGGTCACGGGCGGGGCGAGACCGCCGATCACGAAGACAGCATCAAAATCCTCGACCTTGATCTCTGAAAGTGGCTTCGTATTTTCGATCGCCTCGCGTGTCGGTTTGGCGGTCTTGAAGCCGAGGCTGATCAGATCAGCCGGATTGGCGAAGCGGCCACCATCGGGATCACTGATTTTGTCATGCATCACCACACCACCCTTGGGTGAGGCAATCGTCATCTGGTAGCCCTTCTGATTGAACGCCCACCAGGGATGGGCCAACTCTGGCAGCCAGAATCCAATGTCCATCCCATTGGTGGGGGATTTCGCGGGGTTCGAGACGATGAAGACAATTCTCTTTGGAGTTGCAGGCGTGGTCGATTGCGCCAGCGCAGGCCGCGAGAGGTTCATCAGACCGGCGGTAAGAGCGAGCGAGCCTGCCAAAAGCTGGCGTCGATTGGTTGCGATAGATTGTGTCTCAGTGGAATTGGTCATTGCGATGTCTCCAAGTAAAAATTGGCCAGCGATGCATTCGAGGGTTCAGGTTCGTGCGGATATTTCATCGAGAAGTGCCGCCACAGGCGTCCCACAAAGTCGCCGGTGGTTCAGACCAAACAACCACAGTGCCAGGTCAGCATCAGCCGGTTGCTGGATTTTGGTTTGCACCCAGTCTTCGTATCCGGAGTAGGGAAAGGGCTGCGCGAGACGGCGCGCCACCAGTGCCCGCTTGAGTGGCATCGATGTCGCCAGATGAACTGAGCCATCAAGATGGATGTGGCCCAGCTCCTCTTCGCCGACATAGAAGTCAGCTCCATCGACCTCGGTGGATCGGAAAAGGTGCCAATGGGTTGCAGCGATGACGCCATTCCAGCCCTGGATCGTCTCTGATACCGTCTGAAGAAGTTCATTCAGGACGGGCGGTGGTGCGACGAGGCCTTTTTCGCTTAACGTCATGCGCATTGACGCACCACGACGCGAACATGTTCGCCACGATCCAGCAGGGTATTTGCTACGACAGCACCGACTTGGCCGGTGGCTCCAATGACGACATGCATTCCAACATCCAATCGAGTTTCGAGTGGCCACGCCGACTGATGGCGCTCGCGTCCAGCAGAAGAGCGGCTCACTTACCTTGACGGCTTGCATGCTGGCCATGAACTGGACATTATCCTGCGCATGCAAAAAATGGATTCCGCCTCACGCCTGGACCAGCTCGACGTTCGTGCGTTGCGCCTCTTATCGATCCTGCTTGATACGGTCAGTGTTACCCGGACCTCGGAGGCTCTAGGGATGAGCCAACCTGCTGCGAGCCGCTCGGTCGAACGGCTGAGACAACTTCTCAATGATCCGCTCTTGATCCGAACCAGGCACGGTTATGTGCTCAGCGCCCACGCGCAATCCCTGCGACCTCTCGTGGCTGACGCTCTTGTCGCGGTGACGCGGGTGTTTACGCCAGAGGTATTCGATCCCGCTTCAACGGACGGGATATTCCGGATAGCGACGACCGATTACGGGGCCGTCACGATGCTGTCAGGCGTGATGACGCTGGTTGCAAAGGAAGCTCCACGGGCCTGCATCAGCGTGGAACCATTCGGTGCCGAAACATTCGGTAACTTGGAACAGGGCCGCCTTGATATGGCACTCTATGCCGATTCAGAACTGCCGCCGGATTTCCATTACAAGACTCTGTTCAAAGACGGCTACGCCTGCGTCATGCGAAAAGGCCACCCACTGGCAGGCTCGGGAAGCGATATCGTGGATATGCTTTCGAATTGGCCGCGAGCTGTCATTCTGTACCCAGACGGGCATCAGCTACTGGCCGATGACATCCTTGCCAGAAGTCCCGCCAGCGCGAACTCTAGGAACAGCAAAACCGTCGCTGAAGCGACAGGGCATGTTGCGTTGCGGACGCCGTATTTCATGGCGGCACCGTGGGCTATCGCAAATTCAGATCTCGTGATGTGCGTGCCAAAGCAGGTGGCGCAACGCATGATAGCGATGACGGCACTTGATGTCGTTGGACTACCGCCGGAGATGGGAGAATTTACTTATCGGCTCATCTGGCATGAACGCGCCCATCGTGATCCTGCACAGCGCTGGTTGAGGTCGCTCTTTCGTTCTGAACAGCGCTGAATAGTTCACTTACTACCGCTCACGCAGAAACCAGAGGAGCTCGTCCGCATCCGGTTTCCACCGCTCCGCCAGCAAGTTCTCAACCACAGACGTTCGCAGCCTGCGGCGGCGAAACCCCGGAGTTTCCGGGCGTTAGTGCTGGGCTCTGTTTCTTTCCCGGGGACGAGTTTCAAGAACTGCCGCATTCTCGGAGCCATTCTCGGCTCGCGCCCTTCCACTTCGGTGCTCGGCGAGAACCGAAGTGGCACGCGATGGCCGTCCATTATGTCGCAAATTGGCCCTTTCCCGACGTCGGGAATGTCCGCTTCAGGCATCGCTTCTCGTCGATTTACCGCTGCGCAGGAATCCGCCCATCGTCAATGCGTGATCTTTTGGTCGGACGGGTTTAGCGCGAGGTCTCGATGATGCCCCGTCGACCTGGCGGACGGCCCTTGTGGACGGGTTGGCTAATGGTGCGCGCCGATACCTCAGTCTGAGAGCCAGATCAGCGCATGCGGCGAGAGCGTGACCGTCGCCTGCGCGCCGATATCGTGCAGATCACGGCCGGACTGGAACGGCATGTCGACGGCCACCTCGGTTTCTCCGACCAGCACGCCATAGCGCGTGCTGGCACCCAGAAATTCGCGATGCACCACAACGCAGGGCAAGGCGAGGCCGTCGCCCGTCAACGCGGCTGGGCCGGTCAGCGCGGCATGCTGCGGGCGAAAGACGAGCTTCGCGCCGGCCGGAACGGCCGCGTCTTCAGACAGTGGCAGCCGGATCCCGCCGTCGATGGCGAAGTGACGCTTAGTGCCTTCGCCGACGACCGCGCCGTCGAGGATATTGGCGGTGCCGAGAAAGTTCGCGACGAAGAGGTTGGCAGGGCGCTCATAGAGGTCCATCGGCGTGCCGACCTGCTGCACCACGCCATCGTTCATCACTGCGATGCGGTCGCAGATCGTGTTCGCCTCCTCCTGATCATGGGTGACGAAGATTGTCGTCAGTCCGAGCCGCTGCTGCAGGTCCCGCAGTTCGCGCCGGACCTGGACGCGCATCTTGGCATCGAGATTGGACAAGGGCTCATCGAGCAGCAGCACCTTCGGCTCGACCGCCACGGTGCGCGCGACCGCAACGCGCTGCTGCTGCCCGCCGGAGAGCTGCGAGGGGCGGCGTTCGGCGAGATGCGCGAGGCCTACCAGATCGAGCGCGATGGCGACCCGCCGTTTGACCTCTTCACGACCGACCCCCCTTTCCTCCAGTCCGAATGCGACATTGCGTGCGACGCTCATATGCGGCCAGAGCGCATAGGACTGGAAGACCATGCCGACGCCCCGCTTCCAGGGCGGCAAGCCCGAAATGTCCTTGCCGCCGATTAGCACGCGGCCGGTGTCGGCCTGGTTGAAACCGGCGATCAGGCGCAGCAGCGTGGTCTTGCCGCAGCCCGAGGGGCCGAGGAAGGCGAAGAACTCCCCCGGCCTGATGGCGAGATCGACAGTCTTGAGGACGTGGTTGTCGCCATAGGAGAGGTTGACCCCCTCGATATCGACGGAGACGGCCGGCGTCGTCAGTGGAGCGATGGCATTCATGTCAGTGGCTCAATCCCTTGGCCTTCTGGCTGCGTTCGATGATCAGATGCGAAAGGAAGGTGCAGAGCGCCACCAGCAGCACCGCGACGACACCCAAAGCGGCCCCGGGACCGCGGCCGGCCGCCGACTGCATGAAGACGTAGAGTCCGTAGGCCAGGGGCGCGTCGGAGTTGGACTGGACCAGCATCAGCGTCGCCGAGAGCTCGACGGCCGCCGTCGAGAAGCTGGTGACGAAGCCGGCCAGGATGCCGCCCGCCATCAACGGCACGACGATGCGCCGCACCGTGCGGGCCTTGGTGGCGCCGAGGTTCTCGGCGGCCTCCTCCAGCGAGACCGAGATCTGCTGGAGCGCGGCGTAGCAGGCCCGCAGCGCATAGGGCAGCCGGCGGATCGCCAGCGCCAGCACGATGGTGATCCAGAGCGAGGCGAGCGGCGTGCCGTCTGGCAAGGTGACGCCATAGAAGGTCCTGAGATAGCCGATGCCGAGCACGACGCCGGGGATGGCGAGCGCGGCGGAGGCCGCCCAGTCAAGCCATTCGCGGCCGATCAGCCTGGTTCGCAGAACGAGATAGGCGATGGCGACGCCCAGCACGACGTCGATGCCGCCTGCGATCGACGCGTAGATTAGCGTGTTCTTGATGTAGATCGAGCTCTCGCCGAAGACCCGGGCGTAATGTGCCGTGGTGAAGGCGTCGGGCAACGGCGAAAACGACCAGATCGTTGCGAAGGAGAGCAGCAGCAGTCCCAGGTGCGGCGCCAGCACCAAAGCCAGGATGAGGATCACGACGCTATAGCCGAGCATCGCCTCGCCCCGGGTCATCGTGCGTTGGGCCAGTCCGCCGCCGCCGCGCTGGGTGGTGGCGTAGTCGCGCCCCTTCAGCGCCAGAGCCGATAGCCACATGGCGACGACCGAGGCAACGATCAGCACGACCGAGATCACGTAGCCCATAGGGTCGGCAATGCCGATCGAGGTGACGCGCAGATAGGCTTGCGGCGCCAGCATGTCCTTGACGTTCAGCAGCAGCGGCGTGGCGAGATCATCGAAGACCTTGACGAAGACGAGTGACGCGCCGGCGAGATAGCCCGGCAAGGCGAGCGGGAAGACGATGCGGCGGAACAGTCGGAAGCCCGAGGAGCCGAGGTTCTGCGCGGCTTCCTCCATCGCGCGGTCGATGTTGCGAAGCGCAGCCGAGAGATTGATCAGGATGAAGGGGAAGTAGTGGACGGACTGGACGAAAATGACGCCGTTCAGCCCCTCCATAAAGCCGATCTTGAACCCGAACCAGTCGTCCAGCAGCAAATTGATCGAGCCGTTGCGGCCGAAGAAGAGTTGCATCGCCACGGCGCCGACGAAGGGCGGCATGATCAGCGGCAGGAAGCCCAGCGTCTGCACCAGCATTGCGCCGCGGAAGACGAAGCGCGTGGTGAGATAGGCAAGCGGCAGGGCGAAGACAGACGCCCAGACCACAGACATCGCCGAGACGTAAAAGGAGTTCCACAGCGAGCGCATGAACAGCTCGGTGCGGACGAAGTCGTAGAAATTCACCAGCGTGAAGTTAGACGTGCCCTTCTCGGTGAAGGCGACGTAGAGCACGGTCCCGACCGGCAACCCCAAAAACAGCAGCAGGAAAGCCGCGATCGCCAGCGCCAGCGCGATCTGGCCGGGCGCGGCGGAAAGGCGGCGGGCGCGGGGGAGAGCGGCAGTTGGGATAGCGGTCATGGGCACTCGGCGTAATTGAATGCGAACCGTCATCCTGGGCGCAGTGAAGCAGAGCGCCGGGATCGTCGCAGGCGTTGCGCTCGACGATAGATCCCCTGTCGGCGCAGCTTCGCCGCTCGTCCGGGATGACGGTTGAGGTTCAGGAGATTCTATTTTGCAGCCTTGAGCGCCTCGTCCGCCTTGGCCTTGGCCTTGGCGTAGCTGTCGCGGGCGAAGCTCGCCCATTGGGCCTCGACCTCCGCCTGTCGAGCCCCCTTTTCCTTGCCGCCGGTGAAGGCGCCACGCAGTTCGGCGCTCGAGGCCTGAGCCTCGCTGACCGGCATGGCGGCGATGAGGCTGCGCGCCTCGTCGGCCAGCGCCTTGGCCTGCGGGTTCGGCTTCTTCACCAACGCCCCTTCGACCTCATGCAGCGTCTTGGTCACGCCCTTGAGTGCGTCGAGCTGGAACGAGATGAGCTGGTCGAACAGCGTGTCGACGACAGCGGTGCGGCCTTCCGACTTGTCGACGTCGAAGCCGATCATCTTCTGGAAGCGGGGATCGGTGAAGGGGTTGGGGTAGTCGGCGCCGGCCTTGGCATAAACGGCCGGATTGACCGGCAGCCGGCGGATGCCTGGCTCGAGCAGCACCTCCTGCCCGGTCGGCGAGAGCAGGAATTCGACGAATGCTTCGGCCGCCGTCCTGTTGGGGCCATTGGCGACGATGCCGACATTGGCCGGCACGACGGTGGTAACGGTCGGGTAGACGAATTTGACCGGGAAACCCGAGGCCTGCGCCGAGAAAGCGAAAAAGTCGATGACGATGCCGACGCCGACCTGTCCGGAATTCACGGCTTCCGGCACACCGAAGGAGCGGTCGGTGATCGTGTTGAAGTTGCCGGCCATCTCCTTGATGGTGCGCCAGCCCTTGTCCCAGCCCTCGCCCTGGAGGATCGTCTCGATCGTCAGGTGGGTCGTGCCCGACCGCGCCGGAGAGGCGATCGAGACGTGATCGTAAAAGGCTGCGCCGGCGAGATCCTGCCAGTCCTTGGGCTCGGGAAGCTTCCTGGCCTTGGCATAGCGGTCATTCCACATGATGCCGTAGCCGGAGGCCGCGAAGCCGACATAGAAGCCGGCGGGATCGTTGATCGGATAGGAGCCGATCTTCTCGGGGATACCGGTCGCCTTCGGCTTGTAGGCGCTGAGCAACTGCTTGCCCTTCAAAACCTCGAAGGCATCTGGCGCCGAAGCCCAGAACAGATCGACCTGGTTGTTGGCCTTCGTCTCCTCGAGATACTTCACGCCCGCATTCGTATTGCGGTTCTGGAC
>Ga0209906_100599_pt1 | contig 9984 bp, 13 predicted proteins | sample FECB24metaG_FD_188303 | JGI IMG/M metagenome (GOLD analysis project Ga0209906, IMG submission 188303) | Cyanobacterial communities from the Joint Genome Institute, California, USA from Joint Genome Institute, California, USA - FECB-24 metaG... ... | reverse complement strand
CAACACCACGCAGCTCGAACAGCGCTGCATCATCAACAGGGTCTGATCCTCCCAGAGTCATCGGCAGTGTGAATCACAGCTACGACCCAAAGGGAAGACGCTCTGCCCGGGAATCTGCCCCGGTTACTCCCCCGACCATGTAACCATCTGAGATCCGTATGGGCGCCTACCAACGCGGCTGTACTACATCAAACATGTTTAACATGTGTGAGACATGTAACATGTCGCTATTGACCAGCGTCTTTTCCGAGCTTTTCGGCCGCAAGTGCAAGGTCGAGGATCCGTGTCATGGCCTCGCCCTTGGTGATGCGATGTCGCCAGGCAAAGTCATCGAACCGCGTGCGATCGTCTGCCGTAGTCCTGATGTGAAAGTTCGTGTCGAAGGTTGATGTGCGCATCGGGCGCGGCGGTTGTGGCGGTGTGGCCGGCGTATCTGAGGTGAACCCGATGCGGTCCGCTTCCACCTTGGCCTTGGCGCGTTGCGCGGGCGTAGGAGGAGCGATGTCATCATTGTCGAGGTTGAACTTGGTGAGGCCGGGACGAGGGTTGTTCATGCTGGTACCCCTTGGCGGAGTGTTTCGAGAACATCGTTGACGAAAGCGCGAGCATTCTCGCGGGCGGCTGCAAGCGAAGCGACATGGGCAGGGTCGAGTGTCGCCAGCGTGCCGCCGCTGCTGAACAGCCCGCGATATGCCCCCCGCTCTGCCAGTGGTGTGGCGATCATCGGTATTCCGGCGTCTTCGAGATTTTGAACGATGGCTTTGAGGTCGCGCGACCACACGCGTTGGGTCGCCGGCGTCCGATTCAGGACAGCCGCATACGCGATTGGCCTTTCCCTCACCCGCGCCGCACTTCGGACGCTCTGAAACGCTCTCAGTGCCTGATCCGCGTCCAGGCCCGAACCTTGGATGGGAATAAGGGCCAAGTTCGACATCAGCAGTGCGTTTGTGGTCCGAGCGCTTGCCCTGCCCTCGAGATCGACGACGACGAAGTCCGCTCGCTTGCGAGCTTCATCGATCGTTTCGATGATCTGCTCCTCGTCGATCTCTGCAATGACCTCGATGTTGTCAGGCTTGCCGTCCAGCGCCGCCCACTTCATCAGTGGGTAATTCGGGTCAGCGTCGATGATGATGACGCGTGCCCCCTCGGCCGCCAGTTCGGTTGCCAGCACGAGCGCTGTTGTTGTCTTGCCCACACCGCCCTTGGGCGAAAGCATCGTTATGACAGGCATCAGGAAAATCCCATGTGTTACAACAAACATGTGTGAGACGTGTGAGGTGTTTAACCTGTCACTCATGTTTCTCGTGACGCATATAGCATCTTCGAGGTGTGTGGCAAGGCAAAGGCGCGTGTGCAGGAGCGGGGCGCGGCAGACAGGTATAACATGTGTAACACGTTGGACATGTCGCTCACGTCGCAATGAAGTCCATGATTGGTAGCCGCCGGACTCTGGATACGGGAACGGAGGAGCCGTCCATGCTCTGTTGGTTGCTCCAATCTGAAGGCAGTGGGGCAGGGGGCTTACAACGAAAAGCTTGTATGGCGCCGGCTTATGGCAAGGGAGCAACCGATCACGATCTGCCTGGTGTTTGGAACCGATCCAGAAGCGGCTAGCGTCGACACCCGCTGCCGAAAGGCGGCCGCTTCCGACCCAACTCAAGCCATTGCTGGGTCGAAGTGTGAACGTCTGCTCGAGATCAAAACGGTCGACAACTCGATGCGGTAATCGGTGGCGCAAAGCCCCCCTCTGAATCCACGCCTGTTTAGCCGGTCCATACAGCCTTCCGGGCTTCGATAACGCTGCATCACAAAAGCCGCCAAACTTCGAGACCCCTTTTGGGATTTACTGCCTTGATCCGTCGATGCACCAAGAGACTGAGTTGTATCCAAAGCTTATCAAGGGAACGGCAAGCCCGCCGCGCTCCTGACAGGCCGTTTTGCAATTTGAACGAGAGTGATGGAGATTAGGCGGCACATGAAGCCCATTAGAGATCTGACGTCTGGTACTGACCCCAACGACGCTATTTGGCCGGAGGATCTTTTCGGTCCTTTCATCCCTGTCGCCGAGCACGATATAAATGTTTTCAACGAGATAGTGGGCGATGAGATCGATTCTGACTTCGCCTCTAGCATCTGCTGCTGTAACATTTGCTATACGGATTTTCGCAAACGCTGGCCGAATACGACGTTCCGAGTATCCGAATTCCAGGAGCAATCATTCGACACTGAATATTTGCTCGAAAATAGCCGAGCGCCCAGCTGCTACAGCGATGCCGAGATGTCGAGCCTTCGTCATTTCGTGCAGTGTCCGCGCTGCTATAGCTATGCCAATCAGGTCTGGATTTATGAGCACAGGTTCAGCGACATTCCAGAAATCGAAGAGGCGATCGACGAGCTTGTTGCAATCGGAAAGCGGACCCCTTTTTTGCTGCTCGAGCACGAGTTCGCGAGGCGAGTTCTCAAGCAGATCAGGCGGATGGCCAAGAGCCAGGCTAAGGCCCCGCTTTCTGCCTCGCTTTTTCGCGCTCGGACCGATGCAGACATCGAGAAGTGTGGGCAGTCACCGACGGACTTGGAGACGTTCGGTCCTGCGCCTGCCGAATTCGTCGGGGAGGGGCGTTTCAATCATGCGGGCGCACCCTTGCTTTATGTCGCCAGCTCCCCGGAACTGGCGGCTTCGGAGATCGGGTGTCCGGGCGAGCCCTGCACCGCTGGCGAGCTCACGTTCTCAGTGGAAATGCGGGTGCTCGATCTTGTAGACCTCAAGGACGGAGATGAAGGCGATAATCTGATGCTCGCCCTTAGTAACTCAGCGCTAATTTCGGCCCCTCGCACGGGCCAAGGATGGATGAAATCCGAATATGTTTTCTCCCGGTTCGTCGCTGACTGCGCACGGGACGCAGGGTTTGATGCCGTGCGATACGGATCGACCAAACTGGCGTCCGGCGTAAACTTTGTCCTCCTAGACCCGACTGCCTCATTCGAGACGATCGCCACGCTCATCAGCCACCGCTCGCTAACAGGTGGCGCGCCTGACCGCCGATTTTAAGCGGAACGGCAGCATGGAGACCGGGGACGCTTTGTCAGCACGCCCCAGCGTCTAGCCACACTGCTGCTTCGCGGTCGGGTCGCCTATGACGCGATTGTTTCGACGCTGGAGGGGCGCAAGGTTGACCAATGAGGGCGAAATAATATTCGGAGACAGGCTGAGGTCGCAAGGCTATCACGCCCTTTATCCGAACGTCGCCCTATTTCGACGCGTGATACATAGTTTAGTATGTAGGCCGAAAACACAGGCGCACCATCAATCCATATATCAAGTACGGCCCAGCATTCGTCCCATTGCCCGCTCGGAGCGCATGGTGTTGTATCACCCCTCAAACGTTCGGAAGGCTTCAGGTGGCGGTTCTTTTCTGCAACATTTCTTGGATGAAGTACTACGCAGGTCGAACCGAGAAGGACCCGCCGCTCGGCGGCGGCGGCTTTCCCAGAACCGAGGGTTATTGCGGGGAGGAATGCAATTTCATCCCGTGTGAGGACGGGTTCGTCTACGGACACTTCGAAACTATCAAAGGCGAGGAGGACCGTCAGGTCCGGATCGAGAGGCTCGGCGGGCAGGTCGGCGACGAGTATATCGACGGGGTCGACATCGTCTGGACCGCACCGACCAAGGGCAACGACCCGAGGACCGTTGTGGGATGGTCGCGCAATGCACGGCTCTATCGCCATCGGCAATTGTTCGGCGACGATCCGCCATCCGACCAGCACCGCAAGGACGAGATCAGGTCGTTCCGCGTCCGGGCGAGGAGTGAAGACGTCGTCCTGCTGCCGGTGAAGGATCGGAGCATGGATCTCGGGCGAGGGGCTGGCTGGAGCGGCCAGGCCAGTTGGTGGTACGCAGAGCGCACCGACGATCCGCACGCGGCCGAGTTCGTCCGGAGGGTCATAAATACCATGGAGGCGGGAACGCTGCCGCCGATCACGACAAAACTCCGCAACCGGAAGGCAGGCAGGAACACGCGGAGTGGAGCCGCCGCGAAAGACCCGTATCAGCGATACGTGAAGACGTACGAGGTCACGATCCACCCGCGGCACGACAAGCTGCAGGCGAGCTTTGCCGCTTTCCTCCGAAGGTCGCACTCCAAGGTCGACTTCCCGGTCTGCCACCGTGATGACCTTCGGTATCAGGTCAAAGGCGAGACCGCTGTCATGGTCGAGGTCAAACCGACCGATCCGGCCAGCCTGCGTTATGCCATCCGCGCTGCCATCGGTCAGTTGCTGGACTATCGCCAACATCAGCGCTGGACCGACCGTCAGCTCATCGTCGTCGAGACTGAGGTTTCCAACGCTGACGATCTCGGGCTGGCTCATGAAAACGGCTTCGGGATCGCATGGCCCTCAAAAGGAGGATTCAAGATCAAGTGGCCGAGTTGAGTGTGGGGAACCGACCAATACATAGGAAGACAGCCATTGCGTTCCCAAAACTTCCCGGACCGCAGTCCGCCGATCTTCGCGGACACAGGCGGGCATTGGCTTGGCCCAGGATGACCGGTTCTGGCCGAAGCCGTCGGTCTGCGAACCCGCTTTGAAGGACTGAAATGTCCCAGACACGGTCATTGGCTTCTGGCAAAAAACCTACGAGCCAACGGCAGGGTCCTGTCTCTATCCCATACAAGGCGGGGGCCTAAGCTCGGGCCGCTAGGTCCGTAATTTCCCCACCACGCGCGCCGCGGCGTTATCGCGCGGCGCGAGCTTCCTCGCATAGCGGAGCGCGGTGCCGGTCGATTGCCAGCGTAGCGCCTGGCAAATCTGCCCGACATCTTCACCGGCGGCGAACAGGTCCTGGGTCAGTCCGACCCTGAGCGAGTGCGTCGACAGCCGCGACAGGGCCGCCGTCAATTCGTCACCTGAAAGGTCGACCAGTCCGAGTCCGGCAGCGCGCAGCGCCATGCGACGGTAGATGAGGTTGACGCCCTTGCGGGTGAGCGGATCGGTGCCGATTGCATAGCGGACGCGCGCTGGCTGCGCATTCTGGGCGCGCATCCGACGCCAGTCGATATGAGCGTTGGGCGCCAGATCGCTCACCGAGCGGGCAAGTCGCGCCGCGACCGCGGCCCGGCGTTCGATTCCGACCCGCCGGAAGATGAACCCGGCGTCGATCGCGGCCGCATTGAGCCAGGCTGCGATCCGCCGCATCGAATCGGCCGATACCCAGGCATAGGCACCTTCGCCCTCCTGGTCGGTCTTGGCGCGGGGAATGAACAGCAGCCCGGTCCCGTCGGATTCGGCCTCGATGTGCTCAACCTGGACCGCAAGCAGCTCGGACACGCGCAGGCCGGCATCATACCCAAGGCTGAGCAGTGCCGCATCGCGCAGCCCCTGGATATCGCCCCCACAGGCCATGAGCATGGCCGAGAACGTCAGACCGGCCGGGGCAGGGGCCTCGCTGTCGCCGAACCGCACCCCGACCGCCTGGCGCTGGGCAACCGTGCGGCGCTTCTTCATGCCCTTCATGCTATTGGTGACGACGCTGGCTTTGGTTGGCGACGGCAGGTCCATCAGCGGCACCGTCAAGTTAAGCCCTGTGGCTTTGCGGTGCTGGATTGGAGGGCTATTGCGGATGGATGACTACACCCCGAGACCCGATTTACGCGGGTTACCGCTATCCTCCCGAGATCATCTGCTACGCGGTCTGGCTGTATTTCCGGTACCCACTGAGCCTGCGGATGGTCGAGGAACTGTTGGCTGCGCGCGGTATCGAGGTCAGCTATGAGACGGTCCGGCAATGGGGGCTGAAGTTCGGTGAGGTCTTTGCCCGCCGCATCCGGCAGCGAGCGCCGCAACGCGGCGACAAATGGCATCTCGACGAAGTCGTGATCACCATCGCCGGGCGCAAACACTGGCTGTGGCGCGCGGTTGACCAGCAGGGCTTTGTTCTCGACGTCCTTGTCCAGAGCCGGCGCAACACCAGGGCGGCCCGCCGTCTGCTACGCAAACTGCTGAAGAAACAGGGTCGGGCTCCCCGGGTGATGATCACCGACAAGCTCAGAAGCTACGGCGCCGCAAAGCGGAATATCATGCCCGGCGTCGAGCACCGCCAGCACAAGGGCCTCAACAACCGGGCCGAGAATTCCCACCAGCCAACAAGGCGACGAGAGCGCATCATGAAGGGCTTCAAGTCACAGCGCCACGTCCAGCGCTTCCTGTCCACCCACGATCAAATTGCCAACGTCTTTTCCTGCCCGCCCCCAGCCAACGCCACCAACATCCGCTCTGCCCGCACCCAGGCGTTCACGCACTGGGCCGAGGTGACCGGCGTCGCAATGGCCGCATGATTACGCCCAATTCCGGCATCGCGTCTTTCCACGCGCCCAACCGCAACAAGTTGACGGTGCCGGCCGGGTTGGTGACAAAAACCTGCTGGGCCTCGACGCCAGACACTTCGCAGACGAATTTATAGACATAGCCCTTCTTCGACGTGGCGAAGAAGTTGATGGCCTTGGCGGCGTATGTCTCGGGGACCGAGAGGTAGATGTCGCCGCGGACCGGCTCGTTGACCACCGAGAAGTCGTTGTAGGGAACGCCGGTCGCCACCTTGTTGAGGCTGGCAAAGGAGTCGCCGACGAGACTTATGCGGGTCAGTTCGCGCTTCGACGCAACGCAGTCGATGCGGGCATTGTCAGCGGCCATTCGAAACTGGTCGGCGCGTACTGGCGGCGCCAACGCGCCTGCAACGAACGATAGCGCAAGGATCTCAAGATAAAGGATCTGGCGAACGATCATTGCCCGGCCTCCTTGTCGATGGGGACAATCTCGCCGAAACCGCTCATGCTGAGCGTCAGTCCGGCGTAGGACCAGCGAAACTGGAATGTCCTTTTGGCGGACGAGATGACCTTTTTGCCGACGAAGGTCGTCACTGTGCCGGTCACCTCGGACGTCAGCTTCTTGGGGTCGACCTTCATCCCGGACATCAGGAATGATTGCGAAACGTCAGAGCCTTTCTGCTCGGTGACGATCTTGACGAGATCGGCCTTCACCCGGCCATAAGCCGACGGATGCACGATCTTGAGGACCTCGTTCATCCAGTAATCGAGCGCCTCGGGGGAGCGATTGAGTACGATGATGGACGTGTCGCGGGTAACCATCTCGAGATATTCGGCGGTCACGCCTGCCGAGCTGATGGTCAGCGGGCGGGATAAAACGGGTTGCAGGACGATTTCGCGATCACGCGAAACGAACATCATGATGATGACCATCATCAGGCCAATCAGCGTCAGCACCAGGACGGCGAGCATGTTGCGCTGCTTCAAGAGCGCCTGCGACCGTCCATGGGCGATATCAGCGAGCATGTGCGTTACCCCGCGAGCAATCGGCAATGCGAGGGCGGCGTCCGCTTCATGCCGGTGAAACCCGGCGGCAAATGCCAATAGGCCAAATGGAGCAACCAGGAGGCGGCACGTCCAGCTTTTGCCTTGCGTAAGACGAACCAGCCAACCAGTGAGAGAACCAGGCCAATAAACAGATGCTGCGAGAGTATCCCCCACGCGAATGGCACAACGAGTGCGATAAACTCGTCAAGGGTCCACAAGCCTATCAGCTCAGGATCGTCGAGCCGCCGCGGGATGAGATATTTATCCGACATGAGCAAACACCGCCCTCAGGTGGCGGCGGACTAAATGACCGCCGTGACGGCGGCCGTGACGATCGGCACACCGGTGCCAACGCCAATGCCGACGCCAACGGGAACAGCGATCTGGCCGAGGCTGAAGCGCCCCGAGGCCATACCGATGATGCCGCCAGCGAGGCTGAGCACGGTGATGATCGCGCCGCCGGTACCTTCGAGGTAATCGGTGAACACGGTCAGCGCCGGCGCGAAGGTCGCATCGGCACCGGCCATGGCGGCCGTGGCGCCGAGCGCAGCGATAAGAGCAACGAGCGCCCCATCGCCAATCTTGCCGGGCACCATGCGCGGCAAAGAGAGGGATTTCATGACAGAAGGTCTCCTTTCGACTAAGCGGCCGGAAATGACCGCCACATGGATGATCGAAAAGAAGGCTTGCCGCGGCCAAGAAAAAAGCGATTGTGAGGCGAAATCAGCGCTGTTCTTGCTAATCTAATTACCGAAAGACGAAACTTTATATTATCAAAGCGGCCATTCCGACACGAATGTCAGTCAGTTCTGACATCCATGTCAGGCAAATCATGACATCAATGTCATGGCCCGAGCCGAATCGGGCGAAGTGGGGGAGGGTTTCGGAAGGGATGACGGAAGAATCTGGCAAAGCTACCATGGTCAAACTGCCAAAAAGCCGGGCGCTTCTGGTGCACGCTGCTGCGGCGGTGCATGCGGTTTCCTTAAAGGAGGGCAGGCAAGTTTCGCTGCGGGAAGCGGCGATCGCGGGTTTTGAGCATATCATCGAAGACCGCCGGATTGACGCTGCCATCGCACTGAAATTCTTTACCAAATATGATTTCAACGGCCCCAGGATTGTCTATGTGGCATTCAAGGAGCCGGAAATGGTCAATCTCCACGAATGCCGTAAGCGGCTCTCGGTGCTGGGGGGCGAGCCGCTTGACAGGGTCGATGCCATCATCGTCGCGCTGATCAGAATGGGGCGACCCGAGTTCGGTCATGATCCGCTCATGGATGTCAGAAATTTCGACGGATAAATTCGACGATTGCGCGGATATATTTATCCGTGATAGCGTGCGGGTTCGTTATGGGTGAAATCCGCCATGAAAAACGGTTTAGAAAGGCCAGGGACAATCGATCTGACGCAGGTTGTGCGTGTCGACGACAAGCAGTCCAAAAACGTAGCGAAGCGCTCTCCTGGACGCACAGCCCAAAAGCCCAACCATCTCATTGCCCAAGAAGCTGGGATCAGCGAGCGGCATCTTTACCGCTTGCGCAAGAAGCCGACCGGGGACCATGACAAGCTGTCGCTTAACAGTTGCAGCGGCCGGGTTGCGGCACAATTGCTGACCAATCTTGGTCACTGCGAGTTACTGGGGACGCCAGCGCACAAATATCTCGACAGCTTCATTGCCGAATTCGTTAGTCTTTTAAGCACGCATGTGCAGGCCGATGAAATAGACATCGATATTCGCTGGGCCAAATGCAACGCTCGGCAAGTAGTCGAATCGGTGCAAGCTGCGGCGCAGCGTCGCAGAGAAAAAATAGAGCAACTCATCGACGCTGACGCCTGAGCCACAGCCGGCGCGTCAGTTAACGGTGTGTTATAGAAAGACTGTTGGATTTGAGAGCCGGTTTGCGGCCTTACTAAGGGTTCGTCACTTGATTAGTTAGCGGGGGTATATTTATGACGCCAGCGAATCTGAAGAACGAAATGACAGCAATTCGCGAGGCGCCGACGTTCAGCGATTTGCATCTGGCCTTGAAAGACACGCGCGCGGCGCTCGGCTTTGATCATTATGCCTTTTTGCAATGGAACAACAGCCGCACGGACAGCGGTATCCTGCTGCAAGATTATCCCGAGCACTGGGTCAGCCTGCAAAGCGAGACACTCGGCTTTATCAAAAGCCCGGTTGTGCTCGCAGCCAGTCGGTTTGCGACGCCCTTTCGCTGGGACGAGTTAACCGATCTGATCTCGGTTACCGAACAGGATCTCGCTTATCTGGAAATGTGTGCTGGCCATGGCATCGTCAACGGCTACACGATCCCGCTCCATGCACCGGGACAGCCCTCGGCCATGTTCAACTTCGTAATCGGGCCGGACAAGCAGATCGACGAAATAATTATGCCGCTTGCGATGTTTGTTGCGAGTAGCACCTATGTTTCGGCCAATCGCATCCGGCGCCAATTGCCCTTCGCCGAGAAGCGGTTATCCGAAATAGATGGTAACCGGGGCAGATTGCCGGGCGTTAGGCAGCAGCGAGCCTGACGAGGCTGGGCAGACTGGGGATGCTCGACGCCCCTGGGACAGCGAAGCGGTCACCAAGGAAGCGATAGTAGGAGACGCGAAG
>Ga0209906_100598_pt1 | contig 9987 bp, 10 predicted proteins | sample FECB24metaG_FD_188303 | JGI IMG/M metagenome (GOLD analysis project Ga0209906, IMG submission 188303) | Cyanobacterial communities from the Joint Genome Institute, California, USA from Joint Genome Institute, California, USA - FECB-24 metaG... ... | reverse complement strand
CCGCTCTGGATCGACGGGCGCGGCTGGAGCGAGGCCGGCAAGCGCCTCGTCGCGCGGCTGGAGCGCGCCGGCGAAGACGGCCTGAAGCCGACCGACTATGCGCTGCCGGCGTTCGAGGCGAGCGACAAGGGCAGCCTCGCCGAGGCCGATGTCCGGCTCTCGGCGCTCGCCGTGCTCTATGCCCGCGATGCGCGCGGCGGCCGGATCGACCCGCGCCGGCTCTCCAAGCTGATCACGCCGACCCTGTACCTGCCCTCGGCGACCGAGGTTCTGTCCGAACTTGCCGCCGCCTCCGACCCCGGCGGCGTGCTCGGCGGCTATAATCCGCCCCATGAAGGCTATCGCCGGCTCAAGGCCAAGCTTGTCGAATTGCGCAGCCATCTCGACGACACGCCGCTGGTCCGCATTCCAGCCGGCCCCGCCTTGAAGCTCGGCATGCGCGACGAGCGTGTGCCGCTGGTCCGGGCGAGGCTTGGCCTCGGCCCCAGCGAGGAGCCGGTCTTCGACCGCTCGACCTCGCTGGCGCTGGCCGATTTCCAGAAGAAGGCCGGGCTGCCGGCCAATGGTGTGCTGAGCCTTCAGACGCTGGCCGCGCTCGGCACGCCGGCGCGGGCGCGCGGCGAGCAGGACATCATCGCCCAGATGGAGCGCTGGCGCTGGCTGCCGGCCGATCTCGGCGCGGCGCATATCATGGTCAACGTGCCGGAGTTCCGGGTGCGGGTGATGCGCGACGGCGGCCTCGTGCATGAGGCGCGCGTCATCGTCGGCAAGCCGGAAACCGCGACGCCGATCTTCTCGCACCGGATGGACCATGTCATCGTCAATCCGTCCTGGTTCGTGCCGCCCTCGATCCTGAAGAAGGAGTTCCTTCCCGGGCTCGCAGCCGATCCCGACTACGCGGTCAAGCGCGGCTATGTCGTGACGCGCGGGCGCAACGGCGCCGTCTCGGTGCGCCAGCCGCCGGGCGAGCGCAACGCGCTCGGCTGGATCAAGTTCATGTTCCCCAACGACCATGCGGTCTATCTGCACGACACGCCCAACCGCCGGCTCTTCGCCAATGAGCGGCGCGCCTTCAGCCATGGCTGCGTGCGCGTCGACAACCCGTTCCTGCTCGCCGACCAGATCCTCGGGCCCGTATGGCCGACGGAGCGGCTGAAGCGCCTGATTGGCTCGGGAGAGCGCCGGATCAACCTGCCGCAGCCGCTGGCGATCCACCTCGTCTACAACACCCATGTCGTGGGCGGGGATGGCGAGCTGACCACGTTCGAGGACCTCTACGGCTTCCATCGGCTGGTCCGGCAGGCGCTGGAACAGCGCGGCTGATGCCAGATCGCCGCGCATCCTGCCGGATGCGAGTGGCGATCGCACTCCTTGTTTGAGCATCGGATTGGTCCGAAAAGTGGATTCCACTTTTCGATTCGATGCATGCCGGCACGGTTTTGCCATGATCGACGGATAGCGAACCGCGACGGAGTTTTCCGTGGCGCTATGGTTGCCGGCTTGGTAACCTGCAGTTAACGCTTCTCCGCAACTGTTCGTTTACGGTCATCGCGCCGCCTGCCGGCGCAGCGAGACGGGTCAGTCATATTGGGCAGGTCTTCAGACACTCACGCGACATCCGACGCACCCGGTCCGCGGCGCGGTTCCGGGCGGGCGTTGCTATCGCGCCGGCTTCTGAGCCGGGTTCTGACGTGCGGCGTCGCGCTGGCGGCGCTGGTTCTGGGCGTTCGCGGCACCCAGAACGCCGTCGCCAATGGCGACACCCGCACCATCACCATCAAGCACATGCACACCAAGGAGGAGACGACCGTCACCTTCAAGCGTGACGGGCGCTATGTCTCCGAGGCGCTGGAGAAGTTGAACTGGGCCTTGCGCGACTGGCGTCTCGACGAGCCGATCCGGATGGATCCGCGCTTGTTCGACCTCGCCTGGGAGGTGCATCGCCAGGTCGGTTCGGACCAGCCCTTCCATGTCGTCTCGGCCTATCGTTCGCCCGGCACCAATTCGATGCTGCGGCGGCGCTCGCGCGGCGTCGCCAAGCACAGCCAGCACACGCTCGGCAAGGCGATGGATTTCTACTTGCCCGACACGCCGACCGCCCGCATCCGAGAGGCCGGCATGCGCATGCAACGCGGCGGCGTCGGCTTCTATCCCGGCGCGCACACGCCCTTCGTCCATATGGACGCCGGCTCCGTCCGGTCCTGGCCGCGGATGACGCGCGACCAGCTCGTCAGGCTCTTCCCGGACGAGAAGACCGTACATCTCCCGGCCGACGGCCAGCCGCTGGCTGGTTACGAGCTCGCCAAGAACGACGTCCTGTCGCGCGGCGGCTCGGTCGCCGGTTATGCCGCTGCCGATCTCGACGAGGGCGCGATCATCTCGTCGGGCCGCAAGAGCCTGTGGGCCTCGCTGTTCGGCGGCGACGAGGAGGAGGCCGACGCGCGGCCGACGCGCGGCCGCCGCGCCGCGCCCAAGCCCCAGCCGGCCGTCATGACCTATGCCAACAACAGCGGCTTCGTCGACAGCAATGCGTCCGATGGCGGCCGCTTCGCCGTGGCCTATGCGCCGCCTGCGGCGGAAGCGCCGACACGCTCCGTCCGCGGGGCTGCGCGACCGCAGCCGCAGCCGGAACCCGCGCCGACGCCGGTCCAGGCCGAGGCTCCCGCCGCGCCGGCTCCCCCGCCACCCGTCATCGACAACCGGCCCAAGCTGATCGACGCGCCCTTGCCGTTGGCGCGCCCGCGCGGGCTGACCCTGCCGCAGGCGCCGGCCGAGGCCGGGCCTGCCGTCGAGGTCGCGGCGCTGCCGGCCGCCGCCGGGGCGCTCGCCTTCGCGCCGCAGACCCCGCTGGCCGATCAGAAGCTCGTTCTGGCCTCGCTGCCGCCGCGCCGGCCAGGCGAGATGACCGCGCTGGTCGAGAGCATCGTCTCCGGCAAGCCCGTCGCCGCGCCGCTCCCTCCCGTGCGCCCGACCGAACTCGCGGGCGCCAATCCCGCCGGTTTCCGTCTCGCATCGGCCGAAGCTGCGCCGCTGCCGCCGGTCGAGGGCAAGCTCGTCACGATAACCCATGGGCTGCCGCCGACCCGCCCGCGCGCGGCGTCCGCGCCGGCCGTCGCCGAGGCCCCCGCGAGCGCGCCCGCAGCGCGGCCGGCGGCGAGCCCGATCGTGGCGCAGTACGATGCCGACCGCTCGAATCTCGATTCGCTCTTCGCGGCCGTTTCCCGCAGCCTGCCCAGCCAGGGCCGCACCGTCACGGTCGCCCGCGCCAGGCCCACGCCGGCCGCCAGCGCCGCGCCGATCCAGGGACCAAGCCCGGCGGCAGCGCTCGGCTTCAGCCATGCCGAGCCGAGCGACGCCCGCACCGGCTCGTTCAGCGGACCAGCGGTCCGCTCCCTGCCGACCAATTTCGTCCAGAACTAGCCCCAGGGCGTTCCGGCGGCCGCCTGACGCGACTGTCTGCGCTTCCGGTGCTCACGGACTTTAGTCCGCTGCGCTCTGGTTCTCGACAGCCACGCCAGTCGGCTCACCAGAACGCCCTGTGGCTCGCGGTCAAGGCTCTTCCCTGTCGATCGGCCAGTGCCTGAAGACGTCGAGCGCCTCGCAGGCCTTGGCCTGAGCCGCCAGCGCAGGCCAGCGCTCTTGCGGCGCGAACTCCGGGATGACGAAGCGGCAGAAGCCCCAGGCGATGGTGGCTGCGATGTCGGCCGGGCGTAGCTCCGGCCCGGAGCTGAGAGCGCCCGATGTCGCGGCTTCTTCCAGCAGATCGAGCGCGGTGTCGAGCTGGCTTTTGATGCGCTCCTGCCAGGGTCCGTAGCGCTGGGCTTCCGGCCGCTTGCGCTCGTACTCGATCGAAACCGCCTTGTCGGCGGCGACGATCCCGATACCGGTCAGGCTGAGGTCGCGGGTGCGTCCGGTCTTGTCGGCGGGACGCAGGGAACGACCGGCGACATCTTCCATATGCTGGATGATCAGGTTTGAATCGGTGATGACGACGCCGTCGTCGGCGACCAGCGTCGGGGCCTTGATCAGCGGGTTGATGGCGCGGAAGGCGTCCATGTGTCGGAACACCGAGACCGAGCGGTGCTCGAAGGTCAGGCCCAGAAGCGTGCCGGTGACGGCGGCGCGGCGGACATAGGGGCTGTCCAGCATTCCCACGAGCAGCATGGCGGTCTCCCGGTCGGCGATCCCGGCAGAGTGCCGGGGCGGGCCGGGAAAGCCACGCGAATTCGCGTGATTTCAAACATCACGCGGCGTGATGGGCTTCAGGCGCTCTCGCCGACGGCCTGCAGATAGAGATCGAGGATCGCCTCTTCCTCCGCCCGCTCGTTGGCGTCACGCTTGCGGATGGCGATGACCTTGCGCAGCACCTTGACGTCGTAGCCATTGGCCTTCGCCTCGCCATAGACCTCCTTGATATCGTCGGCGATGGTCTTCTTCTCTTCCTCGAGCCGCTCGATGCGCTGCACGATGCTCTTGAGCTGGTCGCCCTGAACCGGTTCGTCCATCTGATGTCCTCAATCGTCGGGGTAAATCTGGCGGCAGGGTTCGCGCGGTTTGGGGGCGGCCGTCAACCCGCCAACGGCCTGCTCTCAACAGATGCGTCGCCTCACCGGGCTCGCAGCGCCACGAGGCAGTCTGGCAGCACGGCTGCCAGTCTTTGGCCCCAGACGAATGCGTCGGCGCGCGTCGCGATCAGATCCTGCCGCACTTCGATGAGCGTGTCGGGCAGGCCGCGCCGCACGGCTTGACGGTCGATGGTGTCGCCCGGCAGGCCACCGGAATAGGGCTCGTTGTCGCCGACGATCAGCGCCGGATCGGCTTGCAGCGCGGTGATCAACAACTTCGAGAGCGTGCCTGGATGGTCCCACAGCACGCCGACATGCCAGGGCCGGGCGGCGTCTTTCCAGAACGGCGTGAAGGAGTGGATCGAGACTATGGCTGGCGGGTGGCCCGCCGCAATGGCGGTCTCGACGGCCGCGTCGATCGCCGCGTCATAGGGTTTGTAGTAGCGCGCCACGCGCTCGGCGATGCCTGTGACGTCGATCGCGCGGTTTCCGGGCACGATCGCCCCATGGGAGAGCCGCATCACCAATGTGGGGTCGTCGAGTCCGCGATTGGGGTCGATCAGCAGGCGGGAGAAATTCGAGAGGACGGCCGGAGCGCCCAGCGCTGCCGCAATGGCGCGGGTGACGTCGGCCGCGCCGATGTCATAGGCGATGTGGCGCTCGAGCTGGGCCGGCGGCAGTCCGAGCCCGTCGAGCTCGGGCGGGATCGCGTTGCTGGCGTGGTCGCACAGAAGCAGCATGCCGGTCGCCGGGTCGCCGGGAACGATCTCGACCTCGCCGCTCGCAAGCGGGCGCGTGACCGGAATGATGGCGAGGTCGGATGTCATGCGGACCTTCGATAAGTATGATTATTGCTGCAAATGCCTGATGACGGCCGGGCCGCCGCCACTTAAAAGAATCGGCAACGAAAGTCGATTGAATCGGCTTGATCACGGGCGGAATGCGGGGCGGCCTTGCACTCATCGGATGACGCCATTGCAGCGGCGAGGACGACCGCGCGCCGCATCTTCGATGCAGCCGTCGGACGCGCCCATCCGGCCGGCTGCCTGCCGGCGCATCTCCCTGAAGCCCCGGCCACGGGCCGCCTGATCCTGCTCGCCGCCGGCAAGGCCGCCGGCAGCATGACGACGCTGGCCGAGGCGCATTATCTCGATGCCGGTTTTCCGCCGGACCGTCTGGTAGGCCATGCCGTCGCCCGCCATGGCTACGAGGCGAAGACGCGGCGCATCCCGATGGTCGCCGCCGGCCATCCGGTGCCCGACCAGGGCAGCATCGACAGCGCGGAGCGGGCGCTGGAACTGGCGCGGAGCGCCACAAGCGATGATCTCGTGCTGGTGCTGCTCTCGGGCGGCGGCTCGGCCAATTGGGTCGCGCCGGCGGGCGGGCTGTCGCTTGCGGAAAAACAGGCGGTGAACAAGGCGCTGCTGCGCTCCGGCGCGCCGATCGGCGAGATGAACATCGTCCGCAAGCGATTCTCGCGGATCAAGGGCGGCCGGCTCGCGCTTGCCGCCGCGCCGGCGAAGCTGCTGACGCTCGCCATTTCCGACGTGCCCGGCGACGAGGCGACCGCGATCGCGTCCGGCCCGACGGTGCCGGACCCGACGACCATGGCGCAGGCGCGGGAGATCGTGGCCCGCTACGGGCTGGACCTGCCGCAAGCCGCGCGCGCGCTGCTGGAGGACGATGCGAACGAGACGCCCAAGCCCGGCGATCGCGCCTTCGCCAACAGCGATTTTCATATCGTCGCGCGACCGGCCGATGCCATTGCGGCCGCGCGTGCTGCGGTCGAAGCCGCTGGCTACGCGGTTCATGATCTCGGCGCCGATTGCGAGGGCGAGGCGCGTGAGGTCGCGAGTGCCCATGCCGCGCTGGCGATGGAGTTGAAGCGGGGCGGCAGGCGCGCCTGCATCCTCTCGGGTGGCGAACTGACCGTGACCCTGCGCGGGCAGGGCAGGGGCGGGCCGAACCAGGAATATGCGCTGGCGCTCGCCATCGCGTTGAAGGCTGAGCCCGGCATCGTCGCGCTGTCGGGCGACACCGACGGCACCGATGGCGGCGGCGGCGAGGCGAGCGACCCGGCGGGCGCGCTGGTCGATCCCACGACTTTGGCACGCGCCGCAGCGCTTGGCCTCGCTCCCGCCCAATCCCTGGCCGAGAATGATTCCACTGGCTTCTTCGCGGCGCTGGGCGACCTGCTGCGGACTGGGCCGACCTTGACCAATGTCAACGACTGCCGCGTGATCCTGATCGACCCGTGATGAACCGGAACCTGACCCATCTCCTGCGCCTGAGCATCCTGACGGCTGGCCTCGCCGGCCTGTCGACGCCGGCCCATGCCGATCTGCGGATGTGCAACACCACGGGCAGCCGCATCGGCGTTTCGATCGGCTATCGCGACGCGCAAGGCTGGGTGACGGAGGGCTGGTGGAACCTCGCCCCGCGCGGCTGCGAGACCCTGCTGCGCGGCACGCTGGCGGCGCGCTTCTACTACGTGCATGCCGTCGATTACGACAAGGGCGGCGAATGGACGGGGAAATCCGTCATGTGTACGCGCAACAAGGAATTCACCATTCGCGGCATCGAGGATTGCCTGGCGCGCGGCTATGACCGCGCCGGCTATTTCGAGGTCGATACCGGCGAACAGAAGAGCTGGACGATCCAGCTCACCGACGCAACCGGCAGCGCGCCGCAACGACAATGAAGGACAGACGATGAAGCGCGAGCGCCGGATCAAGATCATCGCCACTCTGGGGCCGGCTTCGGCGACCGTGGAGATGTGCGCAAAGCTGTTCGAGGCCGGCGTCGACGTCTTCCGGATCAATATGAGCCACACCCAGCGCGAGACGCTGCCGGAGCGCATCGCGATGCTGCGATCGCTGGAGACCCGCTTCAAGCGCCCGGTCGGCATCCTTGCCGATCTGCAGGGGCCAAAACTGCGCGTCGGCGTCTTCGGCGGCGATGGCGGCGTGATGCTGGAGACCGGCGCGAAATTCACGCTCGATTCAGACCCGGCGCCCGGCACGTTGAAGCGGGTGCATCTGCCCCATCCCGAGATTCTCTCCGCGCTGGAGCCCGGCCACAACCTCATCCTCGACGACGGCAAGATCAGGCTCGTGGTCGAGAAGGCGACGGCGACGCAGGCCGTGACGCGGGTGACGGTTCCCGGCCGGCTGTCCTCGCGCAAGGGCGTCAGCCTGCCCGATACGGTGATCCCGGTCTCGGCCATGACCGACAAGGACCGCTCGGATGCGGAGGCCGCAGCCGAGGCCGGCGTCGACTGGATCGCCTTGTCCTTCGTGCAGCGGCCGGAGGACATGGCCGATCTGCGCAAGATCGTGCAGGGCAGGGCACTGGCGCTGGCCAAGATCGAGAAACCGCAGGCCTTGCTGCGGCTGGAGGAGATCATCGAGGCGTCGGACGCGATCATGGTCGCGCGCGGCGATCTCGGCGTCGAGATGCCGCTGGAGAAGGTGCCGGGCACGCAGAAGCGCATCACGCGGATGTGCCGGCGCATGGGCAAGCCGGTCGTCGTGGCGACGCAGATGCTGGAGAGCATGATCACCAGCCCGGTGCCGACCCGCGCCGAGGTGTCGGATGTCGCCACAGCCGTGTTCGAGGGCGCCGACGCCGTCATGCTCTCGGCGGAGAGCGCGGCCGGGCAATATCCGATCGAGGCGGTGACGATGATGAACCGCATCGCGGAGGAGGTGGAGGGCGAGTCGATCTATCGCTCGATCCTGGAGGCCCAGCGCGCCGAGCCCGAGGCGACAGGGGCCGACGCCATCGCCAAGGCCGCTCATGAGATCGCCGACACGCTCAACCTGAAGTCGATCGCGGCCTGGACCTCGTCGGGCTCGACCGCGCTGCGGCTCGCCCGCGAGCGGCCGAACTCGACGGTGATAGCGCTGACCCCCAACCGCGCCACGGCGCGCCGGCTGACGCTGGTCTGGGGCGTGCATTCGGTGGTGACCAAGGACGCCAGCGACATTGACGACATGGCGGCCCGCGCCTGCAAGTTCGCCGTGCGCGAGGGGTTCGCGGCGCTGGGAGACCGCATCATCGTCGTCGCGGGCGTGCCCTTCGGAACGCCGGGCGCGACCAACATGGTCCGCATCGCCTTCGTGGCGAAGGAGCATGTCCAGCAGGCTTGAGGGTCACCCCGGCAGCACGAACGACGCCGCGTAGCAAAGTCCCCCGCCGATCGCGAAGGACAGCGCGAAGCGCCGGTAGATGTCATGCAAGGTGCGGCCGATGATCTGCTGGGCGAACTCGGCCCTCGGGCGCTCCGCAGGCGGCAGCAGGATCCAGAGTTCGGTGTGCTTGTAAGGCCGGCTGACCGATAGGTCGGCCTTGACGATCAGTACGGCGGCAACGGCCATCATCAGGATGGCGCCGCTCTCCAGCGCGATGCGCGGGTAACCCGCCAGTCCGACCATGAAGCAGATGATGGCGAGGCCGGCAAAGCCGCAACCGCGCGAGATCGACAGCAGCGCCAGTTCTCTTACGCGCGATGGGCTCATACGGCGTCTCTCCGGGACGCTTGCGAGGTTAGGGTGTGGGAGACCTGCGCAAAATCACGAAATCGCGCGCATCGCGGCTCGTCAGGCCGGCCGTGCCGTCATCTGCAGCAAAGTCGGGATGGTCAGCAGCATGATGCCGCCAAGCCAGATCCACATCGAGGTCGCCGTGCTCTCCGTCAGGCCCTTGCCGCGCTCGTAGATAGCGGCCGGGATGCCGCCGATGGCGAGCGTCAGCGCCGAGAGGAACAGCGAGGTGAAGTAGAACACCAGCAGCGGCGAGGAGATGAAGAATCCGGGCGCGAACTGCTTCATCAGGATATAGACGGGATCGAAATAGGCCGAGAAATGCAGGCCGTTCATCAGCGACATGCCGGCGATGCCGATGGTGATGCCGTCGCGGCGCAGGATGTCCTCGCGGTCGTCGGTCATGGCCTCGGCGCTCCGACGATGGTCGGCAGCCAGCCCGCCGCCGCGAAGCCGATGAACATCAGCATCCGGATGAACATGATCCAGACGAATGCGAGCAATGTGAGGATGCGCTCATGCACCGCTGCAGGCGTGACGACGCGCACGGCCTCGATCGCAGGCTGGGTGATTTGCCGGAAAGTGCGCCAGATCACCTTGTCGCTTTCGTCGGGGAAGACCAGCGACAGGATGAAACGGCCCAGCAGCGTGTACATCAGCGCTGCGAGCGCGAGATTGGGCGCCTGGTAGAGCCAGAACAGGCCCTGGCTGTCGACATCGGCCATTCAGGATCGATCCTTGCGCTGTCGCGACTGGGGTTTCATCTGCCCGACATCCGGGGCCCAGGCAAGAGCCGGAGCCGGCCGTCCAGACGAAAAAGGGGCGGACCAAGGCCCGCCCCCGGAAGAGGAGGAGCCGCGGGCGAAGCGCCCGCGGCC
>Ga0209906_100597_pt1 | contig 10055 bp, 19 predicted proteins | sample FECB24metaG_FD_188303 | JGI IMG/M metagenome (GOLD analysis project Ga0209906, IMG submission 188303) | Cyanobacterial communities from the Joint Genome Institute, California, USA from Joint Genome Institute, California, USA - FECB-24 metaG... ... | reverse complement strand
GAGGCCGGAGCGATCGTTCAGTGGAATGGACGAACCAACAAAGCACAAAAGGACCAACTGACCTCGTTCAAGCAGAGCGTGATGACTTGGCCGCCAGACGACTCTTCGTTGGTGATACCCCACCGCAAATCCACCTCGGTGAAGTTGACGTTCCTCTCGATGCACACCTTTCTGACCTGTGGGAACACTTTCTTCACCAGGAGGTTGCGCTCGGCTTGCATGTCCCTGAACGGCAACGGAGCAGCGCAAGATGAGCAGAAGCAAAACGAGTACACCGAGAGAGAAAGGGACCGAACGCACTTGAACGTGGACGAAACGAAGAGACGAATGCTGCGGTCCTTGGCGCGGCTCCGCTTCTGCACGGCTTGCTCGATGGCTGGATGTAGTACGTAGTAGAGTTAGCGTGCTTCGCGAAAGAGTCGAGGCGTATGGGAGGTGTGCAGGAGGTACCTGCGATGGGAGGCCTGACTTCGTACTCGTTTCTGGCCAGCTGGACGTCGCCATAAGACGTGCCAAAGGGGGAAGAGGAGCACAAGGAGGAGGCCGGCACGGCGTGCGAGTCGAAGGCATACGGCGAGGAGGCACTAGCGACCTTCTCGCTGCCGTAAAGGCCGTCCAAGAACTTACGAATATCCTTGCTCTTCACGATACGGTGCACGTCGGCAGCTGCAAGGAGGAGATTAGACAGAACTTGGCCAGCCTCCACCTTCGTCTTGCTGGAGTTGGCGGTACTTTTGAGTGGGGCAACTGCAGGTGAAGTGGTGGACAGCGTGCAGGACAGTGTGCCCAGTGATTCGAGTGCCGCTGCAGAGAGCAATATAGAACGTAAGAGGTTGAAGAAGAAGCAAAGCGGAAGGGTCCTATGTAGGAAGGAGGAAAGCGCACCAGGCGAGGGGGCAGGCGCGTTCAGGGCAGCAAGCCGTTCCTGGTATTCGTCGGCTTGGATGAAGCCCGCCCGCCACAGCTCCTCCAGCTGCTTCGGGTTGTCAGACATCAGACGCGCACAGGCAGCCAAGGTTGCAATGGTGCTATGCGTGCGGCGTGGTGCAGGTTGCTCCTTTCTTCTGCTTCGTCACTTCAGTGAACTGCGATAACTGGAATTGCTTTGGAAAAAAAGAGTAACAAGAAGACGGGAAGGCGAGGCCAGAGGGCGAGCTGAGCTTAGGCGTAGAGGGCGTCGATCTGGCTCTGGAAGGCCTGCTGGAGCGAGGGACGCTTGTTCTTGAGGGCAGCGGTGACGAGGCCAGACTCGGGCGTCCACATGTGGGCGCTGAGGTGGAGCGCGGTCACGAACTCGAACCTGTTGAGCTTGGCCGTATTGGCGACCTTGGCGAGGTCATCTACGATGGCCTTCTTGAACTGCGCGTTCTCGCAAAGGTCCTCGGGCACGCTCGTGGCCGTGAAGTCCTCGTCCTTGTACTAAAGATCCGACAGTCGCGAGGTTGTTAGCCTCTCAGGCGCTCGGGAGAGGAGGGATGCAGAACACGGTACCTTGAGGCCCTGCTCGGTAGCCCAGTGCTTGGCAGCGATGGGCTCAGGCACGACGACGGCGACGATGAACGACTTGGTGCTGTCACCGTAGATGAAGATGTTACCCACGTACTTGCAGCCGGCGAAGATGGTCTCGAGCCTCTCGGGCCTAGAAGAGGTCGGGGTCAGACGAATAACGTCGACGGAGAGACAGAGCTCCAGCAAACGCGGGCACGTACGCAATGTATTCGCCGCCGTCGAGCTTGAAGATGTCCTTGGTGCGGCCGATGACGCTGAGCGATCCGTCCTCATTCCACTGACCCACATCGCCAGTGTGGAACCAGATGCGGCCATCCTCCTCCTCGCGGAAGTCCTCCTTCCTGCAAGAAGATCCGGTGATGAGTAAAAGCTTTCGAGGCCCCTTGCGACAAAGCGGCCCATAAGCGACGTACGTCTTCTCCTCCATCTTGTAATAGCCCTTGGTCACACAGGGGCCAGAGACGCAGACCTCACCGCGAGGCGGGTTGGAAGCAGTCTTGTAGTTTCCAGCGTCGACCAGCTTGACCTCTGAGAAATAGCACTATCAGTTCGGCCCTGAGAAAGCACGGGCGAAAACACTGAAGGTGAAGAAGAAGTACCGCAGGAGGAGATGGGGACGCCAGCACAACCGTAGGGGTTGGGCATAGCGTAGGGAGTGACAGCAGTGCCACCACTACATGAGCAAACAAAAGGAGGTGAGAGTCGGCAAAAATGGCAGGCTTCAATAAGGAGGGAAGCTTACCAGGTCTCGGTAAGACCGTAGCCCTGCATGATGGGGCAGCCGAAGCAACTGCACGCAAACAAGACGCCACCTTATAAGACACTGCACAGAACGATGACGAGACGTTAACGGGCTTTTCGTACATGCGAATGAACTGGTGGCACTCAGCGGAGAGGGGGGCTCCGCCGGAGAGAGCCTGCCTCAGACGACCACCAAGGCCCTCCTGGACCTTGGCGAAGACAATCTTGTTCAAAAGGCCGATCGTGAAACCTGAATGAAAGCAACACCGTGAGCTCAAGTGCAGAAGGAGGCGCTGACGAGCTGGAAGCAGGACGCACCACTCTCGATAGCCTTCTGCTGGATGGCGAAGGCGGTGTAGAAAACAAAGCGGGCGATGGGGCCGGACAAAGCGACCTTCTTCTGGATACCGAGCATCACGCGCTGGTACACCTTGGGCACGCCAACGAACAGAGTAGGAGCCAGAGTCCTGATGTCGTCATCAAGCTTGCGGACGTCCTGTTATCAAGGAGAGTTAGCCAGAGAGCGACGCCCACGCCGATCCCTTCTAAACTCGCACTGGAGACGTACACCCTGGTAGAAACCGACGGAAGCACCGCTGGAGAACATGGCAGCCTCAGAGGCGCGCTCGAGGATGTGGGCAAGCGGCAGGTAGGAAAGGAAGACATCATCGGAAGAGATGGGCATCACAGCTTGGAGCACACCGGCGACGGCGGAGACGAGGTTCGTGTGGGTGATGAGCACGCCCTTGGGGGTAGAGGTGGTGCCGGAGGTATACATGAGAATAGCCAAGTCGTCGGGCTTAGGAAGACGAAGGTCGACGGGCGCCGCCTCGCCGGCCTTCTCGACGTCAGCGAAAGTGCGGACTTCGAGACCCGCCTCGGTGGCGAGGGCCTGCTGCTCGTTGTTAAGCTCGCCGATCACGACGATAGCCTTGAGGGTAGGGCATTCCTTGACGAGGGAAGCGACGTTCTTGACCAAGTCCGGGGTGGTGACAATGACCTACACCCCAACAAAAGCAGGATGAGTTCTTTCTTCACGCCACCTCGACCCTGATGGGAGAATCGAAGCGGTACCAAAACTTCGGCCTGCTGCACGATAAAGACTCTGTTCTCCTCGCCGAGAGTGTCATAGAGGGCAACATTAACAAGGCTGTAGGCGTTGCAAGCCTCGGCACCAATGACCCACTCGGAACTGTTCTTGGCGTAGAAGCCAACGCGAGCGCCCTGCGTACCAAAGATTACGATTTTCTAACAGCAGTTGCCAGCGAATTGTGGCGAATTGAGGCGTACGGTGGGCAAATCGAAAAGGCCAACCAAGCCGGCACCAAAGTTCCTGATGCGCTTGCTGACCTGCTTGTAGGTCTCCCACTTGAAGGCACCACGCGTGCCGTTCTTCTCGAACGTGCGCGTGCCGAGGCAGTTTTTATCACCAAACTTCTCCACACCACGCCTGCCGCCAGATCATCGTTAAAATTGGATTCAAAAAAATGGACGCGATGAGAACGTACTGGAAGTTCTCGTAGAGGGTAGTGACGCCAGGATAGGGGCTAATGGCGAGTTCCTGCACGCCAAGCTTCCTCCTCACAGCGCCCTCGCCCGCCTTGGCCGAACCGACCTCGTAGCTGCTCACCTCCTGCACGGTTTCAAGATGAGAAATTCAATCGATTGTTGGGCGCATCGAATTTTGGCTGTAATGGGGATCAACACCACTTCGTACATTGGTCTTCTTGTGCCAGCCAGCAAGGTAGTAGTACACGTAGAGCGCCAAAATAAGGCCAAAGGTAGCAAAGGAGCCACCAACGACGAAGATCGAGGCCACGTAGGCACTCACGACAGCTGCAACGCCAGCCAGGGGAGAGGCCAGAAACGTTGATGCCATGTCTGGTAGATCAGCTTGCACTTCTGGTGTGTGTGAAGATTGTACTCAACCGCGCCGGCGTTATTTGATTGTGTCGACAATGATCAGGGAAAATTCAATTCGACTCATTCCACGCATACCACACTTGGTCGTTTTCTCGTTGGCGCCAAAGTCAAAAACGCACAGATGCAGCCAACGTTGAGTTTGCGACACAGCCCCCGCTACCTACCCATCACAACTTTAATCACTCTGGAAGGATGTCGAAAGTCACGACTCATAAAACCGGCGTTGTGAGGAAGCCGCTGGCTGATAGAACCAACGTCGCTACGGCAAGGAGGGGAGTGCAGACAAAATTGAATGTAGCGGGCGAATCACGGAAGAAGGCACTGGTGGCCGATGGAACCATGAAAATGAAGGCAGCATCGACTACCTCGTCGTCGAAGAAGGCGACAACTTCATTGAAGACTACGTCGAAGGTGACCTCGTCGAAGACCAGGACACAGGCTAAGGTTGCCGCCGCCCAGGCAAGTTCAGCCCAATCCACGCCTGAACATGCGTGGACTGTCTCTGATTTCGAAGTAGGCCGCCCTCTGTACGTACTCCGATGTAATCCATCATTCCTTCCTTTCGCTCACCCGAAATTCTCAATCGTTCGTTTCGCTCTGAAGAGGGCAGGGCAAATTCGGTACGTGACCCACAGGCGGAGCTCCAGCAAAGCAGATGGTTGCTTATGTTACTCTTCCTGGTTGCGCAGGTCAAGTGTACCTGGCCAGGGAGAAGAAGTCCGGCTTCGTGGTGGCCATCAAGGTGCTCTCCAAGCGTAAGATCAAACTGTCCGACAACAAGAAGCAAGTGCGAAGAGAGATTGAGATCCAATCTCACTTACGGTACCGCAACACCCTCTCTCTCGGCTCTTTCTGCAGCGGGACCTCACTCACCTCAAACTTTATACAGGCACCCCAACATCCTTCGGTGCGGCGTGTAACCCATCTTCTACTGGCTTTCTAGCTTCATACTGACACCTCGGTCCGTAGGCTCTATGGTTTCTTCGTAGATGCCGGGTTCGTATACCTCGTCCTTGAGTTCGCCCGCGATGGCGAGCTGTACAAGTACCTCAAGAAGCAACCCGAACAACGACTCAGCGAAGCCAAGTCTGCCAAGGTACCAGTGCCTGTTCTCCCGCCCTTCTCCCCAGTTTTATCTTTACCCACCCCGTCTCGTTCGACCACACAGTACCTGTTGCAGCTGGTCTCGGCTCTTCAGTACTGCCACAGCAAGGGCGTGATTCACCGCGACCTGAAACTGGAGAATATACTCCTGAGCGCCGACGATCAGGTCAAGCTAGCGGATTGGGGCTCGAGCGTGCACGCACGGGGCCACCGCAGGCGCACCATGTGCGGCACGCTGGACTACCTCGCCCCCGAGGTCGTTTCAGGCCAGAGGCACGACCAGGCCGTCGATAGGTGGGCTCTTGGCGTGATCCTCTACGAGCTCCTAGTCGGCCGTCCGCCCTTCGAGGCACCGGAAGAGCTAGCCACTGTCGAGCTGATCAAAGAGTGCAGCCACTCGCTTCAGTTCCCCGAGCACGTTGGACCCGAGGCGCGCGACCTCATCGCGCGGCTGCTGCGGCGCGACCCTGCCGAACGAATCGCGCTGGCCGACATCCCAGCCCACCCGTTCTTCCAAGTCCTCCTTCCCTCCCCCGTCGATCAGTGATCCTTCCCCCATTCTGTTCTCTTCATGTATAGACCCCGCTTTCTGCTTCCGAAAGCCAATGCAACCGGTGTGGCCGAGGAGAGCTGAAGCGCTTCTCCCAGCTGCCCTTTCATTTTTTTTTAAAGAAGGAGGAGCGATCATCAACGTCACAGAAGTGAAGGAGGACGGGAACGTGCTCTTTGGCACTGATCATCAACATCATCATCATCATCAACAAAAAAGCCTGGCAAACCTCAGGGACTAGAAGAGGCAAGGGTGCTGGTTTCTGTTGTGGAACTTCTTTGACCGCGCGCTCTCTTGTGAGAGAAAATGATTGGGGGCAGCCAAGAATCGAACTCGGGCTCCTGGGACTGAAGTACAGTGTGCTGACCACTACACCACTGCCCCTTCCAATTTTTCTGCCCCTGCCACACTACAGATCCAGCTCCAGGGGCTTCAGTCGGAGGCTTGGGCTTCAGTAGAAGACTTCGTCGGTGGGAGAGAAGCGAACGACAGCGGGGTCGATCTTGAGGTAGTCGACGAGCTCGGCCAGTGTTAGGTCGGCTTTCTCCTGGACGTGGTGCTTGTGCAGCTCCACCAGCACTTCCTGGCACACCTCCCGCCACTTACCTATCAACCGCTGCACCTTCTCGCGCTCCTCCTGTCGGGCGTCGGCACGCATGCATCAGGCCACGTAGATCTCGGACTCACGACGAAAGGGGACCGAAGGCGCACCTCGTTCGAAAACTTCTGCTCAGCGAGCAGCTTCTTACGCTGTAGCTCCTCGAGCTTTGCCTCCTTGGCCTTGATGGCCCGCTCCAGCTCCAGCTTCTCCTCTTCGAAAGACTGAACCGCAACACCGAGATCTGTGCTCAGCGGATGCCTTTGGCGCTGGTCAATTGCAGTGAGGTGCAGGCGAACCTTGGGTACCGCTACGCGCGGTTGCTTGGTCGGCGTACGGCCCGCGATCGAGGTGGTTGTACTCCCCGCGGCCCCTTCTTCTGCCCCTTCTTCGTCCTTCTCTGGCTCTTTTCTCTGCGTACACAACCGAGCATGTCAACAGTGAGCCAACCAGTTGGCTACCACTGGGAAGAGGCCATCAGGAAAGTACCTTCATTGGCGAGCGGAAGGGAGAGGCTAGGGCAGCAGACCGGCGCCCGCGCAATCGCGTTCGTAGCGACGCACTCATTGGCTTCTCCAGGTGATTCGACTGCACGCATCGTGGTAGGGGATCTACCGCGTCAGGCCATCCCTACCATATCATGGGTGGTCAGCCGAGCTGGAGCGCGTACCTTTGGTGGTGACGACGGAGCTAGGGGAGAGGGAGTCGAGGGAGTGGTGCTGGTAGCAGTCGTGGAGGTCTTCAAAGGCTCTGGTGGTAGCCAATACACCGTGCGGTCTGCAAACGGGTTTAGTGCGTCCCTCCGATGCTTGGGCCAGCACGACTGGTACCTTTGAGCGAGGACTCAGCTGGCGGGCATCGATGGGACCGTAGGAGACCATCCTGGCAAAGCGACACCAACACTTCCTGCACCTTGCAGTGCTCCTGGTGGGTGGCCACCACGGGGAAGAGAGAAATGAGTTGGGTAGGGAGAGGGGTGCTGAAGGGATGGCACACCGCACCTGGACCAGGGCAGCAAGGCCGAAAGCAGTAAACGGACAGCCGCGCTGGCGCGAACGAAGCACCCCAAGCACCTCCTCTCTCTGGCGCCTCAAGTCTTCAGCGCTTCCCTCCATCTTACTTCTTTGCACAAATGCAAAATAATTTCTCACGCCTATTTTCTTTTTGAAAAAAGAAAAAAAATTGTGCAATTCAAAAAAAAGCTCCGCGTGGCGGAATTTCGATTTCACGCGGCACATCCGGCGATATCGTTCTGGTACGGACGCGGTCACAACACAAGTACAAGACGATTAGGCGAACAACATGAAGAAGGCACTGAGCAGGAGGACGTTCGTGGTGGGCGGTCGCACTCTGCCGTTCATCGGCAAGGGGCACCCCGATTTCATATGGAAGAAGCACCCCCTGTTTGGGAAGAAGGAGAACCCCAGCCTCGAGGACTACATCACTCAGTCCGTCCAGGCTGCCCTCAAGGACACCAACACCCCCGCCTCCGCCATCGAGAAGGTACACTGCACCAACGTCCTTGCGTCTCTCTTTTTACGATTCGCGTGAGCTTGACGTCGTTGTGGGCGCGCAGGCGTGGATTGGCAACTTTGCGGGCGAGCTGTTCTCTTCGCAAGGCCACCTCGGTACGCTCGCCCCCGCGGTGGTATGCAGGTCAACCTGGCGACTTATTATCTCAGCGTCTGCCTACGCACACCAGGTGCGGCTCTGGCTGGCGCTTCGCCCGAGTTCAGGTTCCTGCCCGCCATGCGGGTGGAGGGAGCGTGTGCGTCTGGTGGTCTGGCCTTTGCCTCGGCCGGTATACACTCCCTGTGAACCTACATTTGAGTGTTTGCACCTGGTCCATAGCGGCTACGTGCTGACTCGCTTTGCTACAGTGGAGGCCATCCAGGCGGGTACCGACGTGGCCTTGGTGTGCGGTGCTGAAGTCCAGAATACTGTTAGTGCCAGAGAGGGTACGGAATCACCTGCTTTGTTCGGCTGCCAAGCTTGGCTTAACACATTTGCTCTCAGGCGGGGACTACCTGGCTCGTGCGTCGCACTACCGCAGCCAACGCCAGCTGGACGACTTCACCTTTCCCGCGTTGTTCGCTCAGCGCATGAAGCACTACTGCAAGACCCACAATGTCGGTCCCAAGGTGCGTTGCTGCGTCCTGCACGTGTGCGACTAGCGGAAATAAGGCCTAGTGATTACTAACTTGGGCGGTTGCAGGACTTTGCCAGAGTGTCTGTCAAGGCCTACGCGAACGCCAACAAGAACCCCTTGGCGCACATGCACGCGGTGAAGATGGATTTGGACACTGCTTCCACTGCGTCGGACAAGAACCCCAACTTCCTGGCCAACGAGGATCTCAAGCCTCATCTCCGAACGAGCGACTGCTCGCAGGTGTCCGATGGAGCCTCCGCGATGGTGGTCGTGAGCGAGGAGGGCCTCAGGAGACTCGGCAAGTCGCCGCGCGACGCTATCGAAGGTGCGCCTACACGTGCAAGGACGCAGCGCAAGCTTGTATTCACGCCGCGGTTGTGCTTGCAGTGCTCGCCGTGCAGGTGGCTGCCGACAATCTCTACGTCGATAGGGACTACGACAAGTTCGAAACGACCCACGCCGCTGCCCAGCGAGCGTTCCAGTCCACGGGTACACTTTGGCCAGCGTGACAGCGACGTTATTGAGCTGCCCTACTAATGACTACATGCGCCTTTTCTCTGTGTAGGCCTCACCGCCAAGGACTTTGGTGTGTTTGAGGTGCATGACTGCTTCTCCATCGCTGAGGTGCTCATGTACGAGGCGCTCGGCCTGGCCGACCACGGGAAGGGCACCCACTTTGCCGCCGACGGACACACCCGTACCCTCCCCGCATTTGCCATTTGCTCGGTGCTAGTGGCTCACCCCAGGTGAATGTCCCTCATAGACATCGACGGCAAGTTCCCTGTCAACACTGGTGGAGGCCTCATCGGCTTCGGCCACCCTGTGGGCGCCACCGGCGTCAAGCAGGTGCGTGCACCACTTCGCGCTCGACTTTGTTGTGTCCGTCGCTTGGCTAACGCTGGCGCGTTTGCTTGGGGCAGGTTCTCGAGATCTTCAGACAGATGAAGGGTCAGTCTGGTGCCTACCAGATCCCGAACCACGAGAGCAAGCTCAAGCTGGGCCTTGCCGCCAACATGGGCGGCAGCGACAAGACCGCTGTCGTTTCGCTCTTTGCCAACCACTGAGCGTGCCTTACGCGCTGTGTGCGCTGTTGTGTTGGGGTGGCGCTTTCTTCTCGTACCACTCAGAAATTTCCATTCCTTTCGTCTCGGCGAGATGAAGCCCCCTTTGCTCTGAATTTCGTTTTGTATTGCGCCCTTCTTTTTTTCTTTTGTCCTCGCCATGCAGTGCCGTAGTGTGTTTGCCTTCGTGTTGTTTGCCGCCCTTCTGGTGGCCCTGAGCGAGGCGCACATCTGCCTCATCAACCCTGTCCAGGTACACACACACACTATTGTTTGTCCCTTTGTCAGATACTAGCCCTAGGTCCTATATTTGTGGTATTTAACTTTATTTTTATTTATTTATTTTTGACGCGCAGAGGGCCGGCTACAATGTCAGGTACGAACTGCCGGGGGTTCGCTCTCGTTTGGGGGGGGGGGCAG
>Ga0209906_100596_pt1 | contig 10059 bp, 8 predicted proteins | sample FECB24metaG_FD_188303 | JGI IMG/M metagenome (GOLD analysis project Ga0209906, IMG submission 188303) | Cyanobacterial communities from the Joint Genome Institute, California, USA from Joint Genome Institute, California, USA - FECB-24 metaG... ... | reverse complement strand
GAAGGAGGGCGGGATGGCGCTGCACCCGACCGCCGGGGCCAGTCGCCTCATCAGCCGGGTCCAGCTGCGCGACATGTTCTTCCGCGAGCTCGGCCACAAAGAGTGGACCTTCAAGGTAGCCGGCCCTTCACCCGCAACTCGACTCTACTCGTCTCGCTGGCTGGCTGCTTGGTAATCAACTGTTCATGGATGTGTGCCTGTGCCCACAGAACATCAAGGAGCTCTGCGCGCTGTGGCTGTTCGCTGCAGACCGTGCCGATCAGGAATGGACGGAAGATCAGGAGGACGAAGCGGTACGCGCATGCAACGCACTCCACCACGCCCTGCGTTGGAGGGCAGCGTAGTGTTTACTCACATGCGTGGGGGCACCATCACCAGAACACGTACCCGGGTCGCAGCTTGGTGAAGCCTGAAGAGCTGGTGGAGCTGTTCCACGACGAGATAGTTCGCCTCGAGCTCTGCGACCTGCTCGATCTCTACTGGGACTGGTACACACGCACGCACCACCGCCACACACGCACACGCACCACCGGCACGGCTAGGGTGAGGGGCTAATCGTGGCTTGCGTCGTTTTTTCCAGGCCACTGTCTCAGTTTGTGAAGAGGCTGGTGCCCGACGCTGAACTGGTCAGCAAGCTGCACCACTTTCAAGCTCGCTACGAGTCCACCACCAAGGCTCATGCCGAAGAACGCCGTAAGCTGCGGGTACTGCCTCTCAGAGCTAGAGACGCCGCGCAAAGTCCTTCTAACCCAGCTTCCCTCCATTGTAGGAACACTTCAACAAGGAGAAGTCCGTCGCCGAGAACATCTACGACACCAAGATCAAAGCCGCGCAGCGGGACTACCGCGAGGTAACGCGTCTCATTGCTCTCCTGATCCATTTTCATCCACACTGGTGCCTAACCACGCCCGTGTGCGCGCAGGTTGAGGCCAAGTATGGGGCGAAGCTGAAGCCCGCCAAAGAGGCGAAGAAGGACGGGCCGACTCTGATGGAGATCGACGGTGAAAAGCCTACCACCACCACTGCTACCACCACCAGCGGCAAGAAGGAAGACGAGGAAAAGAAGCTGACGCCGGAGGAGGTGGCCGAGAGAAAGAAGGCCAAGCGAAAGATGGAGAGAGCGCAGATGCGCAAGACCAGCGCCGTGGAGGCGGCCACGATGGAGCGTGGCATGCTGGTGGCCATGCTGGAGCGCGATCGGGACGACCGGCTGCGGGTGGTCGCCGATCGGCTGCGCGAGGAGAAGGCCCGCTTGAACCGCGAATGGCAGGAGCAGCGCGAGCGTCACCTCCACCAGGCCCACTACCCAACTCTCCATTTCCCCGTCTTCCCACCCATACTTGTCACCCCTGTCACGGCTGCGCCTCCAAGTGCGCCGCCACTCGAGGAGGAGCAGACCTACTTCTATTAGCATCCATCAAAGAGACTATCATTGTGGCTTTATTACAAACAGCAGGGCCTGTTCTTCTGATGTCCATTTGGGAAGCTGGTGCACCAGCGGATTAGCAAGCTTGTCGAATGGTGGTGTGTTGAGATGCTGCACATTGCTCAGGTACCTGCCCTGCACCTGACATTTAAGATGACTTGAATTTCAAATGGATTCCATGGAGAATTTCAAATGGATTCCATAAAGGAGAAGACATACCTGGTACAATACGAAGATAAACCACACCACTGCGGTGGCACACGAAATTGCTCAATGGGTGCCAGGTGTTGTATCCAAACTGCTCCACACGGGCAAGATCGCTCAAGTCACACCCGACAGCTTTCAGAGATGCCACTAGCATGTCGACTGTCGTTACAACAGGAATGGTGTAGAGGGAAACACCGCAGTGCCGTGCAACATTGACTGTGCAGGTGGTCATGTCGTTGTAGTTTCGTGCTGGTCCTGGTCTGCTGGTGTGTTTGAGTTCTCTGTTTGCTTTTCTTTTCTGTTCCGCCCAAAACAGAGGTGTGGACAAATAAGGAAACAAGAGGAACACCTCCATTTGGGGCGAAAAGGGGACCCTGCCACCCTCAAGACCACAACTACGCCACACCTCAGGTTCCCTCTTCCAGTCGGGAAAATCATCAGTCCCTTCTCCAGGTGTGCCTGCACAAGCCCAAGGTCACTCCGGCCCACTTCACTCTGGCATCACTCACGACCCAGCCATTCTTGACCTGGGTCAAGAATGCACATTGTATCATTGCTCTTCTTCTCCAGCTCCTCCGCTCGCTGCTTCCCCTTCTTGCTCGCCGCCGTCTCGGCCTGCGCGACTCCCGACTGGTCCAATCTGGCCTCATCGTCGCTGTCGTCGCCCAGCCATCGGTTGAGCACACGGCACAGCTTGTTCTTGTCGAAGGGCTTCGGCATCCAGTCGTCCATGCCGGCGTCGATGCACTTCTGCTTGTACTCGGCCGTCGCCGACGCCGTGATGGCCACCACGGGCGTGTGAAGCCACTCGCTCGCCCGCGCCGACTGCACGTTCTCCCTCTCGCGCAGCACCCGCGTCGCTCGGAACCCGTCCATCACCGGCATCTGCGTGGTACACAGAGACCTAGGTGAGGCTCGAGCCCGTAGCTGATGCCGTTGTTCACCGAAAAGATGGTTACCTGGCAGTCCATGAGTATGAGGTCGAAGTGCTCTTTCCGCATGGCCTCGAGGCACTCCTCGCCGTTGCCGGCGAGCTTGGCGCCACACCCGAGCGTTTGGAGCATGCGCATGCCCACCTTCTGATTGATAGTGTTGTCCTCCACAAAGAGGATGTTCTTCGTCGGCAGCAGCTCTACACCGCACCACCACTCCGGAGTTAAAACCAAGGACATTGAGAGTCGGTGGGGTGATGGGCGCGTACTGCAGGGCTCGCATGGCGCCTCCTTGCCGTCGTGCTCGAGAAAGGTGTTGGTGTCGACGGCGTGGATGGACAGGCTCACGGTGAAGGCGAACTTGGTGCCGTGGCCCAGGGAGGACGTGCACTGGATCTGGCCGCCCATCGACTCGCATATTCGCTGGCTCAGCGCCAACCCCAGCCCAGACCCTCCGTATCGTCGCGCAATGGACGCATCTCCTTGGTTGAAGTTCTGCAAGCGATCATGCGTGTGTGTCCATGTGTGTGTCGTGTGAGTGTACGTGCGTGTGCGTGTGCGTGTGCTCGCGTGCGTGCGTGTGTGGTTACCTCGAACAAGCAGCTGATTTGGTCCTGGGGAATGCCTGCGCCGGTGTCCTCGACCTCGGTGTGGATGTCCTCGCCATCGTCCCTCAGGCGCATGTACACCCTTCCGCCCTCCTCGGTGAACTTGAGGGCGTTGGACAGGAGGTTGAACAGGACCTGGCGGAAGCGCAGGGGGTCGCCGAGCCGCGTCGGGTGGTCCATGCTAACCACCTTCTCGACGCGGATCTTCTTCTGCTCGGCCTGCGTGCAGAAGATCTTGAGCACGGCGTCGACCTCGTCCATGGGCCGAAAGGGGATGGACTCCAGGGAGAGCTTCTTGGCCTCGATCCTGCCGATGTCGAGCACGTTGTTGACCAGCTCCAGCATGTGCTCCCCGCAGACCTTGATGGCCTCCAGGCTCTCGCGCAGATTGCCGGTCACGGTGTTTGAGTCGAGAAGCATGGCCGATGACGCGATGATGCCGTGCAGCGGCGTCCGCAGCTCTTTTAAGGCACGCCACCAACAACACAACAATGATCGTTGCATATCGGAGTTAAAAGTGGAAACCAGCTGGCACATTGGCTGAATAAAATCCACCAAGGCTGCAGATTGGGCGAAATAAAATGGCGTAAAACTCCGTGAAGGTGGGGAGTGGCACCGTGGCTGATGTTGAGCAGAAGTCCAGTCTTGGCCTCCGCCGCCTCCTGCAGCTGCTCGTTGAGCTCCTCGCGTCGCCTGAGCTTGACGATGCCCTTACTGCGCGAGGTCTCGTGCACGAAGGCGGTCACGCCCACGATGAGGTAGGTCATGAGCATCACGAACCACTTGTGCGCCGCCGGGAGCAGCTGGAGCTCGTCGTCGTGGGGCATCAGGACGTAGGTCGACAGCGGGAAGAAGAGCGTCAGCTGGCCGATGATGAACAGCAGCCCGTACAGGCCCGCCCTGCTGCCCCGAATGTAGAACAGGAGTATGGGCACGTAGCTGTAGCAGTGTCGCAGTGTCAGCGATGGCGGAACACCAAAGAATGAAAAACGAAGAACGAAAGCGACAAGAATGAGAGGGAACGCACAGGAGCCACATCATGTACTCGCCGACGGCGCCAAAGTTGAAGCAAACGGCGAGGGTGCCGAGGTCGACGACGATGGCGAACAGGGTGCCGATGGCAAACATGCGGTGGGTGAGGTGGTAGAGGTAGAGGAGCGAGCCCTGGGTGATGAAGAGGACGATGGCGAGCGTGCGCAGGAAGGTGAAGAAGTGGCCCTCGTAGACGAGGCCCGAGAGAATGAGAAACGAGTTGTAGAGCATGAAGAGCATCATCGTCAGTGCCAGCAGCGCCGACTTGCGCCGGGTCTCCTCGTCTCGCGATGTCGTGAAGTAGGGACCCACCCAGGCCGGAAGTCCGTCGAATATAAAGGTGCCCAGTGCGTCATTGTGGTCTTCCAGCTCTGACATTGTGTAGTGTTGGGTTCGGTATTGTTCAAAGGGGGTTGGTTAGGGGTTCAGCGAAGGTTTCTGGCTTGCTGGTGTGGCCAGCTCTGAAAAGAATAACAATTCAGTCGCGCGATGGAGAGTCCTGGCGTCTGCGGCAGGTGCGCGGGTCACGAGCAGCACGCATTTTGGACCAGATGCGCAGACCTACAGCCACCGGCAACTGATCTGGCAGGTCATTGGTCCCACGGGGATCCACGCCGAATACTTCGGCCGACGCAAAGCCACCCCGAGCCAAGAAACCTCCAGATCGTCCCCGCCCCCAGGGCTTCTGCGGTCATGATCGATGGCCGCCCCAGCAAACTTCCAGAATTTTGCCGGCAACAAGCGCGAAAGTACGGCGATCGCCCGCGACCACCGCAAAGCTGTTTTTCCCCCCGTGGAAATGGAGCTATCAAAATAGCCCTGTTTGACGACACGACTGACGTTCGAACTATCTTCTAGTATAGAGCTATTTCCTTACATCCTGTCGCACACCAATGTATGAATGTTCCTACTGGTAGTAGATAGAACAGCAGTGATCAGGGTAAACTCACACAAGCCGGGACCACAGCCAGCCGAGTGGTGGGGATGATGGCGCGTCAGGCTCGTGTCTGGAGGTGCGCCAGCTGCGCTATGAACGCACTCTTGGCCGAGCGCTTGGGGATGACGAAGGTGAGGGTAGACACTGCCTCGGCGGCTGCCGGCGTCGGTGGTGATGATGAAGTGGTGGCGGTGGTAGAACTGGCGGTGGGGTCGGTGGAGTCGTAAATTGGTACGGCGCGCAGGGTGAGCAGGAGCAGCTTGCGGTCGTCCTGCGTGCGCTCCTTGACGTCGACCACGTCCGGCAGGGAGGCGACGTGTCGTATCGAGTCGTGCACCACGACGTAGAGGTACTGGCTGGAGAGCACGAGGTTGGCGGACAGCTGGCTCCCTGACTCGCCCGCCAGCAGAGTCGCGTCCATGGCGTGTACGAATCGCTCGTCCTTCAGCCACGCTGGCGCCGCCCCACTCTCTGCGGCGCCGGCGTGTTCCTTGAGCTCGCGCTGCTTCCTCTCCTCGAAAATTTTGATGATGTACTTCATCCGGGCGTTGGAAGCTGGCTCGAGCGCCTTGGGCATCGCGTGGCGCTGGACCGAGCCCCGCCGAGCCCAACGCTCCCTGCGAAGATTCGTGATTAGCGGCAAGGCCCAGGTGGGGGGGGGAGAAGATCTGATGGGGCCATGGGAGAGTACCTGCGAAGTCTGGGCGAGCAGCCCGACGGCGCCGGAGAGCGGCTTGGAAATGGCGCCCATGACGCCGATGCCCAGACCCTTGACGGCTCCGGTGAGGCCACCGTCGGAGAGTCCCGCTATCGGGTGGGCAACGAGACCCATCGCTCCATCAATGACTCTGCCGAATTCCAAGCAAGCGGCAAACCGTGAGAAGTGGACAGACAAGCGAGCACAGCACAGCACAGCACAGCACAGCACAGCACAGCACAGCACAGCACAGCACAGCACAGCACAGCGCGTCGAGGATTCGCTCGCTCACCCTTCGCCAAATCCTTGCAGGCCTCGCGCAAAGCCCGTGTGCACCTGCTCGGGCGCGTTACGCAGCCGCATCTTGTTGTAGCGCACATAGTCGCTGCAGAGTTATAGCACGTTTAGTAGTGCACAGGCTGTGTTTGTTGTGGTCGTGAGCTGGCTTGGGGGCAGAGGAGAGGTACCTGTCGAGCGACAAGTTGTCAACGTTCCGCATCAAGCTCGATGAGAGGTCTGACACGGAGGTGAGCGTGCCCTCCGAGACGTGCATCACCAGCGACGAGAGACCGCGACCCAGACCCGACATGAAGCCCAGCACGCCCGCTAGATTGGTGCGGTCAGTAGCTACATTCAGGTCCGCGGAATATAATGAGCGATGACAGTACCTTCTTTGGCGCCGGTGGCGGGGAGGGCGAAGAAATCGTAGATGCCCGTGGCCACGCTGTTGACGAGCACCGTGGGGTTGCCCAAGAGCTCGAGCGAACCCAGCACGGCGGGCGTGCGGAAGAGCGAGTCGGCCACGTAGCGCGCGGCGATCGCTTCCAGCAGGCGACGAGGCGCACAAGAGATGGAAGAAACTTGGACCTGAGCCACAAGTGAGAGTTATCACTTGAGTTATTTGGATCGAAGAAGGGTGAACACCACAAGATACGGTACCTCATCAAAGGAGAGCGGAGTGTGAGCGAGGCCGAGCGAGAGGGCCATCCGAGCGTGCAGGGTGAGCTCGAGGTCCAGCTTGCTGATGAGCAGGTTGCGCAGGAAGAACGGCATTGCCATCACTTCGTCGATCCACTTCTCGTCCACAGGCTGGCTGGTATCGCCGGCGGCGGTGGTGGTGACAGTCTCGGCCGTCTTCCCGTCGCGACCGGCGAGCCTCGCCGCGAACGTGACGGCCAGGTCCTCCTTGAGCTTCTGGTGGAGCTCGAGCGAGCGAGCGACCAGTGCACGAAGCGCAGCAACGATGTGCTGGACGAAGGCGTCCTCCACGTTGAGTATGATTCCCTTGCCGAATCGGAGGGACAGGTCCTCGATACACCACTTGCCCTGCTGGCGCTTGTCGTCGGGGCTCGGCGAGCCGCCGTGGTGGTGCACCGGGAAGAAGGCGCGCTCGAGAGTGCAGGCGACGGCGGGCGATGAAGACGACACGCTGGCGTGCGAAGACGAAGACGAGGCGTTGGAGAGGGCCACGACCGGGAAGTCGTAGAAGGGCATGTGATTGTCGACTTGAAAGGACGAAATGGAGAGCGACACACTCTGCCGCTTGGTCGTCTCCAACGGACCTTGCTGCAACGGGGAGTCGGCCGAGGGCCCCTCGGTGCTGACGAAGGACAGGCGCACGTCGTCCAGCGACGTGTTGACCGTCTCGATGAGGGTGTGGTAGGTCGTGGAGGCGGGCACCGCTGCTGGCGAGCCCGTGTTCCAGTCTTCGGCGTGGAGTTCGGGCAGGGCGAGGAACGAGAGCGACAGAAGGGGCACAGCGAAGTCGACCTTGAACCCGCCGCTCTTCGCCGCAGTGGTGGTTGGGTGGCGGTCGCTGGCGGTGGTGGCGTGGTCAGTATTCCGCTCGATCGCGGTTGGCTTTGTCGATGGGTCGTCGAAGTAGACAACGAAGGTAGGGCCGCAGGGCACCACACGCACGTCGACCCGGCGCTCAGTCTCGGTCAAGGTGAGGGTCTGTGCCCGAGCACGGTCGATAGGGAACTCGCGCGACCAGGCCGACTCACCCGTTCGCACACACAAGCGGTTGAGGCTCCACGCTTTGGGCTCGAGCAGGTCCTCCGCACGCTTTTTTGTCGTTTCTTTTTCGCTTTGCTCCTCCTGCTCCTCCTCGGCGTCTTCTTGCTGTTCCGCTTCGTTGCCGTTGCCATTGTCACTGCCGTCTGGGCGCGCCTCGCTCGGGTCTGTTCGTCGCAGCAGCGTGGTGGACTCCTTCCACATCCAATCGTACTCAACCATCTGCCCGGCTGGCACAGCGCACTTGGTGCGTTCCATCCTGCGTCGGTCGTCGTGGTACTGGGCGTAGTAGATGGGAAACGGGCACGCGTTGACCAGCTTGAACGGCGGGAACTGATCTCGCCAGGCCACCACCGTCGTCGCGCCGTCGCGGGTCACCACCGAGTACGTGAGCAGAACCGGGGCCGGGGAAACGAGGCTCTCCTCGTCTTCGACCCCGCGGCTCTGGGTCATGTCTATCGTCTCTACCGGCCTCGGCCGCAGACAAGGTACCAGCAGGCGGCCGCGGCTGCTGTTCTGGGTGAGCGAGCAGGCGGGCGACCAGCCCCACTTCCGCCCTTCTTCGGCCACCGAGACGTGGAAGGCAAGCAGGGGCGTTGTCGTTCGCTGCTGCGCGCCATCGGTCGATGTCGGCCTGGCGAGCTCCTTCTTGTTGGGGTTCACTGCGGCCGAGGCCGAGGCTGCGGCATCGGCGCCCGTGCCCGTGCCAGTCACGCTGAAGCCGTTAAGAAGCAGGGTGTGCCCGGGAGAAACGGTCGCTTCCCGCTTCTCGTCCGTCGTCTCTCGCCGCTCGGATGCCGCCTCCTCGTTTGCCGGTACCACCGATCGCTGGCTGTATCGGATGGCGAGCGGGAGCGAGGTCCGGTTGACGAAGCGGAAGCGCGAGCGGATGACGACTTGCGTAGTGTGCGGAGCTTGGCCCGCGGAAGTAGGTGGCAAGATCGAGAGCAGGTACTGACTGAAGAGACGCGACGACGGGAACAAGACGGAGACCACCTTCAGCTGCTGTTCGGCGAGCGAGAAGGGCGAGGACCAGGCAATCTTGTCTCCGGGCCTGCTGCCGTCCTCGTCTAGCCCGATCTGGATCATGGCACGGCCGACGCGCTTGCCTTGGTCCTTCGTCGCGGCGTAGAAATCGAAGCCCACCCTCCGCTGCGGGTGGATGCAGACGTGCTGCGGCTGCTCCTCGGCGGCCGACGCCAGCTCGCCCGCGGTCGGCTGCCGGCGGAAATAGATCGGCTGCGACGTCTCGTTGGCGAGCGTGAAGGCGAATGAAATAGACAGAAAGATGGTAGGCGAGTAGCGGACGCGGTTGCCCGGGTCGTTGTCGAGCGAGGCGATGACCCGCAGGGGTACCGCGATGGCCTTCTTGCCGCTATCGTGGTCGTCGTCATCGGCCAGCTTCTCCTTGCCCTTGCGGCTTTCTCGGTTCTTCATGGCGGAGAGTTCCGATTCGTGGGAGAGGTATTGCCTCGTGACGGCCTCTCGCACGATCTGCTTCTCGCGCACGACGGTCAAGAGGCGCTCCAACTCCTCGGGGCTATCGCCACTGCCGTCTGTCGCATCGTCCTTGGCGCAGAGTGCGCTCTCCCACTCGCGGATCTCATCGACCAGCGACATGTCGAGCGAGTAGGGCGGCGTGGACCATGCTGCCCCGTCGTCGTCGCTATCGTCGTGATGCTTGCATTGGCGCTGGTCGTTCATGGCGAATGACAGCTGCGGGTGTGTCAGCGGATCGAGGTCCAGCGCAGCTGACGCCTGGGGCGCGAGAGCCAGCATGTCTGCGGCGTCATCGTCGTCGGCCTCGCCGCGCATGATGGACCGCAGCAACGAGGTGGCCCGACACGTCATTGTGAAGCCCGTGTCGTTACGCAGCACGAAGAGCGGTCGAAGCTCGATGACTGTTGGTGGTAGCAGCGGCGCTAGAGCGGAGGCAGGCGGCGAGGGCGGCTGCGATCCCCAGCCGATGGAGCCCTTCCTACCCAGGCCGGCCTCGCTGGCGCCGTGGTAGCCGGGCGACCTCTGCTTGACGAACCAGAAGCATTTCCCTTCGGCGTGGCCCTCGTCGACTTGCAGGGGAGGAACGTCGACGAGCAGAGGCTGTGTCCGCTTCTTGCGCGTCACGCGGACCAACGATGTTGACGGCTGTGGGAGCGTGCTTGACTTGGATGGTCGTGTCGTCGCCGGAGCGGCAACGAACGAGA
>Ga0209906_100595_pt1 | contig 10092 bp, 11 predicted proteins | sample FECB24metaG_FD_188303 | JGI IMG/M metagenome (GOLD analysis project Ga0209906, IMG submission 188303) | Cyanobacterial communities from the Joint Genome Institute, California, USA from Joint Genome Institute, California, USA - FECB-24 metaG... ... | reverse complement strand
TGACCTGACGGATGTTTTGAACCAAGCGGATAGAGATTATTGCATGGCCGTTTGCTGATCCAGCATTGGTATCAGACCTGTGGATGTCTGCGGCGCTGGTGGTCGATACCCAAGCGATGAGTGCGGCCGGACGGTGTTGTATTGATTGCGCCATTGCTCGACGACGACCCGGGCTTCCTTCAGACTGTAGAAGATTTCCTGATTGAGGCATTCGTCGCGCAGTTTGCCGTTGAAGGACTCGCAATAGCCGTTCTCCCATGGACTGCCAGGCTCGATGTAGAGCGGTTTTGATCCCAGCCCGGCTAGCCAGTTTCGTACGATCCTGGACGTCATCTCTGCCCCATTGTCTGAACGAATGTGTTCCGGGATGCCCTTGGTGAGCATCACGTCCGCCAGCGTTTCAATGACACCGAGGCTGTTGATGCGGCGAGCAACTCGGATGGCCAGGCACTCGCGAGTGAACTCGTCGATCAAGGTCAGCAGTCTGATCCGACGACCATCATGGGTCTGCGCTTCAACAAAATCGTAGCTCCAGACATGATTGCGGTGGGTCGGTCTGAGCCGGATGCACGACCCATCGTTGAGCCATAAGCGGCCCCGCGGCCTATGTTTCCTTGGTACTTTCAGCCCCTCACGACGCCAGATCCGCTGCACGCGATCGCACCCAACCTGCCAACCGGAAGTCCTCAGCAGCGAGGTGACTCGCCGATAGCCGTAGCGGCCGTATTGTGAGGCAAGAGCGATGATCGCGCCGGTAAGCGCATCCTCGTCAGCTCGGGCAATGGCCGTATAGCGCTGCGTGCCGCGTGGCTGATTGACGATCCGGCAGGCGTGGCGTTCGGAGAGCCCGTACTTAGTCCGGATTCCCTCGACAGCCTGCCGGCGCCGTTCGGGGCTTACAAGTTTCCCGAGGCAACGTCCTTTAGGATCTGCTTCTCGAGAGAAAGATCGGCAACCAGACGCTTCAGACGAATATTCTCGCGCTCAAGGTCCTTCATCCGTCGGGCCTGATCGATTTCGAGCCCGCCGTATTCCTTCCGCCAACGATAATAACTCTGCTGCGATATCCCGGCCTCACGGCACGCAACCGCAGGCGTTTTGCCCTGCGACATCAGCACCTCAATCTGGCGCAATAAAACAACAATCTGTTCCGCGCTGAACCGTTTCTTCGGCATCTCAAAGCTCCTTTGCCAGGCCAACTCTCTCACATCGCCTGGTTCAAAAAAACCCGGTCAGGTCAATCGTGGGTCTGGTCCCGTCGTTGTCAGAGAGTTCAAGAGTTTTCAATTTGGTTCGCGCGACGGACTGTCGATGACGTTGCAAATCCGGTCAGCGATCTGCTCAAAACGCAACAGGAGGTGCTGCTGATCCTGACTCCGGGGCTGGACGATCAATCCTCCAAAAAGGATCGAGCAGATTTGGTCGGTTGACTTGTCGACGTCGAAATCGCCGCGGCCGTACAGAAATCGCGATATGTGATGATCGATGCCGCCGAAGATGATGTCGCGAACAACTGTGACCGGCAGGTCCTCGCGCAATTCTCCGAGCTTGATACCTTCGCGACAGGCGTCGACCAGAACCCGCGTATATTCGCGATTCAGCCTGTAAATGTTGTGATGGTAATAATCCAGACTGTTGCGAGCCTCATTCCAGCACAGACGCGCGAGATCCGGATTATCCTTCAGCGACTTGAGGTGTCGCCAGACGATGTAGCGGATCTTGTTGCTGCACCCGACAATACCGGGCAATTGCTCGGAGAATTCATCCAGCATGCCGCGATACCAGCTTTCTAGAACGCGCAGAAGCAGGTCGAATTTCGTCTCAAAGAATTTGTAGATCGTGCCTTCGGCGACGCCGGCTTCGGCCGCGATCTCGGCCATCGATGCGGCGGCATAGCCGCGCTTGATGAAAGCGTTGCGGGCTGCAGCCTCGATATCGCGAATGCGCTGTTCTCGAGGCAGCCTGGTACGTGTTGAAACCGATGGACTGCGTCGCACGGAAAGCCTCGCGGGTCAGCAGCGGTCGCCCGCGCAAAAGTCAGGTCGTGAGGCGCGCGCGTTGATGTCGAGCATTTGGCATTTCCTCGAGGCTTGATCTGTTTTTTGTAGTGAGCCATGCTCATTAAACGAAGAACAAGCTGGCTAGTCAATTGCGGCACTGCAGCAATGTCGCAACTATGGCCGGAAAAATGGTGCTTTCGGACAGGTGAATTAGGCTCACTTCGCAGTTTCTGGCGAAGAGAGCAGGTCCGGATAGCGAACAAACGGAGGAATCGTTGCCAGTTTCCTTGTTCTACGACGCCTCGCATGAAGCGTTTCGCGAACAGCTGCGACGCTTTGTCAGGAAAGAGATCGGACCGCACGTCGATACATGGGACGAGGCAGGCAATTTTCCGCGCGAACTGTATCGGAAGGCGTCTGAAGTGGGGCTCTTGCAGGCAAACTTTCCGGATGAGCTCGGCGGCGTTCCGGGAGATCGCTTCTACTCCATCATCGTGAACCAGGAACTCGCTCAATGCGGGGCCGGTGGCATATGTGCGGGGTTGCTCAGTCACACGCTGGCATTGCCGCCGATTGTCAGGTTTGGATCCGATGAATTGCGCAAAAGCATCATACCTGCGGTCCTATCGGGAGACCGGATTGCCGCATTGGCCGTCACCGAACCGACCGGGGGGTCTGATGTAGCCAGGCTTAAAACAACGGCACGGCGCAAGGATGAAGGCTTCGTCCTGAACGGTGAGAAGACCTTCATAACGTCCGGGATGAGAGCCGATTACATCACCGTTGCCGTCCGTACTGGAGGACCGGGATTCGCTGGCATCTCGCTGGTCGTTGTGGATGCGGACAGCCAAGGTCTCTCGAGGGTACCAATAGACAGGAAGATGGGATGGTGGGCATCGGACACCGCCACCCTGTATTTTCAAGATTGTTATGTACCAGCCGGTCGGCTAATCGGCGAGGAGAATTCTGGAGCAAAATATTTGCTGACGACGTTCAACGAGGAGCGTCTTGGGCTGGCGGCTTCTGCGATCGGATTTTCTCAACTCGCCTATGACGAGGCGCTTGCCTATGCCAGAGCCCGCGAAGCCTTTGGCAAGCGGCTGGTTCAGCACCAGGTCATTCGCCATAAGCTTGTCGATATGAAGCAGCGCATCGTTGCCGCGCAGGCGCTGCTCGAGATTGTAGCCTGGCGGATGGACCACGACATCGAATCGATCGCCGAGCTCTGCCTGCTGAAGAATCAGGCGTCGCAGACCATGGCGTTTTGCGCGTCCGAAGCGGTCCAGATCTTCGGTGGCGCTGGCTTTCTGCGCGGCTCGAAGGTTGAGCGCATCTATCGTGAGGTCAAGGTGAACGCGATCGGTGGAGGCACCGAGGAGATCATGAAAGAGCTCGCGTCGCGGCAGTTGGGATTTTGAACGTATCTGCCGGGGGAGCGTCCGATGGCTGATGGCAGCAGATTGACCGACGAGGTGGGGCATGTTCGCGAAGCGTCCCGATGGCTCGATCCTTGGCGCGCCGATGCGTGGAACGCCGCGCTCGGCATCGTTGGGGGAGGATTTCGCGAGGGTGACCTGCTGCCCATCCTCTGGCATTGGCTCTACTTCCTGCCAACGCCGAGCCGCGCGGAAACGGCAGAAGACGGCCTGCCGAAACGTGCGGGAAGCCTCGCAGCACAGGCGCGCGTAATGTTCGCGGGCGCCCGGATCAGGCAATTTCGGCCTCTCAGGCTTGGCGAACCCGCATCGTGTCAGGAGCGAATCGAGAAGGCTGTGAAGAAGCAGGGGCGGTCGGGGCCGCTAACCTTCGTCACAACCCGAAACGAGATCCGCCAGAACGGAATCTCCTGCATCGTCGAAGAGCAGAACTACGTCTTTATCGAGAAGCAGGCGTCGCTGGCGGATGGACCGCCCCCGGAGGACGGCATTCAAGTCGCCGATTTGCATCTGGATATCAGCCCGGATTCCGTTCTGCTGTTCCGCTTCTCGGCGCTAACCTATAACGCGCATCGCATCCATTACGACGAAACCTATGCGCGCGAGGAAGGCTATCCGTCCGTCGTGGTGCACGGGCCGCTGACCGCGCTTCTCCTTGGCGAATTGGTCCGCAAGGCGGCCACGAATTCCCCGGCTGAATTCGAGTTTCGTACACTCGAACCGCTCTTTGCCAATTCGCCGATCCGGTTGCGGGGGCGGGAAGTCTCGGATCGAGAGTTTGAACTTGTGGCATATGATCCGGGCGGCCGATCGGCCGTGACTGCGCGGGCGATGTTCGAAACTCCGGCCAAGCGTAGCGGCCTTTAATCATCAAGAACGATGAAACCCGAGAGCAAAATGTCAGGCGTGTTTGAATTGCGGGTCGCATGGGGCGACTGCGATGAAGCAGGGATCATCTTCTACCCAAACTACTTTTACTGGATGGATTGTGCATACCAGGGATTGCTGCGAAGAGTAGGACTGGATCAGAGAAAGCTGATCGAAAGATTTTCCATACTCGCGACGATATTGGTCGGTGCCAATGCCGAGTTTCGGGCGCCGGCAAGTTACGAAGACGTAATTTCCGTCGACGCGATGGTGTCGAACTGGGGCAAGAAGAGCTTCAAAATATCCTACAGAGGTATGCGAGGTGATGTCGTGATCTTTGAAGGATACGAAATGCGCGTGTGGGCGGTTCGCACAGCCGGCGGGAAAATGAAGGCAGAAGTGATCCCGAGCGCGTTCAAGCAACTGCTCGGTCCGGCCGGCACATTCGACAACTAACTACCAGGGGCGCGATCATCGACTTCCAGTGAAACGCTGTTTCGGTGCCCGAAAGGCAAAATGAGCCACAGTAAGAGTTCAGCGTGTGGATGGTTTACCTTGTGGTCGATACGATGAAGATGGAATACCGCTTGAGCAGAACCTGACAATCGGGCGCCCGGCTCTTCATTGAAGCGCGAACTTGCGTTGCGGACGACGTTTCTTTCCGGCCTCGACCAGCTTGAGGAGGCAGCCTTCGACAAGCTGCTTTTCGAATCTTTGATTCAACTGGCCCTGATCGTCGAACAAGCTCGCGGCAGTTCCGAGTTCGAGATATTGCGGAATCACATGCGCGCCGAGCTCGCCAAGCAATTGCGCAAGCGCCGGTTGGCCACGCAACGATCCGGCGCCTCGCGATGACGCTCCGCACAAGGCGACCGGCATTCCCCGAAACGGTGTTCCGCTCTCTGCGGTGCGCGCGGATAGCCACCGGATAGTGTTTTTCAGAACGGCCGAATAGGTGCCGGTATATTCGTCGGAGCTCATGAACATTCCGTCCGTTTGTGACAGCCGGTTGCATAGCGTGATCGCCTCGATTGGCGTCTCGTTCGTGGCGCTGTCGTTTTCCGAAAAATTCGGAAGATCAAGGTCGCTCAGGTCGATCAGCGTGGCATGGGCTTGGTTTTCGAACTTGCGATTTGTCAGCGCGGCGGCGGCTTTTGCAAGCCGCCGGTGAACCGATCCGATCTGGCTGCTGCCGGACAGAAAAATCAGGTCTATCAAGATATCCGCCTTCCGAGTTCTCATCCTGAGAACTGCACCGCCCGCGCTTCACCGCGCCCGGCGCATCTGGCGCAAAACTTGACACCAAAAATCCCGGTCTGTAAATAAAATCCGGATAACGACCGATGTTCGTATAGCGAACAAATTGTCGAGCGACAGACTGGCAAACCAGAAAATGGATGATCTCACCCGCGTCCCGCTCGATCTGCCGGCCTGGTCCAAGGACGATGGTGCGCGACGTGTGCCGTACTGGGTGTTTCAGCGCGAGGACGTCTACGCCTTGGAGAAGCGCAAGCTGTTCGATGGGCCGACGTGGAACTTTCTGTGCCTGGAAGCAGAGCTGCAGGCTCCCGGCGATTTCGTCGCAGTCGATGTCGGCGAAAAGCCGGTGATCGTGACGCGCGACGTTGACGGCCAGATCTACGGTTTCGAGAACCGCTGCGCGCATCGCGGGTCGTTGCTGGCATTGGAGGATCGAGGCAACGTCAAAGATTTCACCTGCGTCTATCACGCCTGGCGGCACAATCTTCAGGGTGATCTCGTGGCCGTCGCGTTCAAGGACGGCATCGCCGGGCGCGGCGGTATTGCGGCGGATTTCTGCATGTCGCAGCAGGGTCCGAAGAAGATGCGGGTCGCGACGCTTTATGGCCTGATCTTTGGCAGCTTCGACGAAGACGTGGAGGATATCGAAACCTATATCGGAGAAGCGGTGCTCGATCGCATCCGCCGGATCCTGGATGGACGAAAGCCAATCGTGCTTGGGCGCTTCACGCAGATCTTGCCGAATAACTGGAAGCTCTATGTCGAGAACACCAAAGACAGTTATCACGCCAGCATTCTGCATACCTTCTTCACCACCTTCGAGCTCAATCGCCTCTCGCAAAAAGGCGGCATCATCGTCAGCGAGAATGGCGGCTGCCATGTGAGCTATTCCGAGATCGACCGGCAGGCCGAGGCCGAAAAAGCCAAGAGCTTCTATTCCGAGCAGAATATCCGCTCGCAATCGGATCTGAAGCTGTCCGACATGTCGCTGCTCGGCAGCTTCAAGGAGTTCGACGACGACATCACCCTGCAGATTCTCTCGGTATTCCCCAATTTCGTGCTGCAGCAGATTCAGAATGCAATCGCTGTACGGACGATATTGCCGCGCGGCACCCAGAGCATGCATTTGAAATGGACCTATATCGGGTTCGAGGACGATACCGCCGAGCAGCGCAAGAAGCGCCTGAAGCTGTCGAATCTGGTCGGGCCCGGCGGCTATGTGTCGATGGAGGATGGGTGCATCGGCGGATTCGTGCAGCGCGGCACCAGGGAATCGCCGGATGAGCGCGCAGTGCTTGCGATGGGCGGATATGCCATCGACAGCGGCGACGATCGTATCACCGAGGCTGCGATCCGCGGCTTCTGGACCGAATATCGCCAGAGGATGGGACTATGATGCAGGCCCAACCTCACGGCGAACTGACGTCCCTGATCGGCAGGGCGCAGGCCCGCTATGCGCGGGAGATCGATGACGGCGATTGCACCGCCTGGCCGGACTTCTTCGTCGACGATTGCTTTTACAAAATTACGACCGCAGATAACTACGCGCAGAATCTGGAAGCGGGACTGATGTGGATGGACAGCAAGGACATGCTGCGCGACCGCATTCTCTCGCTTCTGGAGGCCAACGTCTACGAACGTCACTCCTATCGTCATCTCCTCGGCCAGCCTTATATCCGCGAGGTGGAGGGCGACGAGGTTGAATCGGAGACCTCGTTCATGGTGGCGAGGATCACACGCGAAGGCCCGACCGATCTGTTTGCGACCGGCCGATATATCGACCGCTATCGCCTGCTGGGTGACGATCCCAAGATTGTCACGCGCATCGTGGTGCTCGACAGCAACCACATCGATACGCTGCTCGGGTTTCCGCTGTGATGAGTGTCCATGTTTCGATCGCCTCGTCGGATATCTCGTTCGGTTGCAAGGCCGACGAGACCATCCTCGATGCGACCGAACGCGCGGGATACACGATCCCCTATTCCTGCAGAAAGGGCGTCTGTTCGTCCTGCGAGGGCCGGCTGGTCTCGGGTGAGGTTTCGGTGCGGGGGCAGGGCGGGCGGCGCGGTCCGGCAGACGGCGTGCTGTTCTGTCAGGCGCGGCCTCACACGGACGTCGAAATCGCGCCAGCCTGGATTCGCGACATCGCGCCGATTGCGCGCAAGGTGTTCAAGGCGAAGGTCTGGCAGATATCCCGGCCGATCCCCGATGTCGCCGTGATCCGGCTGCGGTTGCCGATCGGCCAGCGCGCGATCTTCGCGGCGGGGCAATATCTGCGCGCCCTGATGCCGGGCGGCGACAGCCGCAATTATTCGATGGCGAATGCGCCGCATCGAAACGACGAGATCGAACTGCATATCCGCCAGGTGCCGGGCGGGATTTTCTCGCAGCGGATTCTTCCGAATCTCGTGAAGGGCAGCAGCCTGGAGGTCGAACTGCCTTACGGCGAATTCCGACTGAGCGAGAATGACGCAGTGCCGGCAATCCTGCTGGCGACCGGCACGGGTTTCGCGCCGATCAAATCGATGATCGAGCACAACCTCCGTTCGGCTTCGAAGCGTCGCCTGCATCTCTACTGGGGCGCGAATGTCGAACGAGACCTTTACATGCAGGATCTGCCCCGCAGCTGGGCCGAAAAGCACGACTGGTTTACGTTCACACCGGTCGTCTCGATGCCTTCGCGCGAATGGACTGGCCGCGCCGGCTTCGTGCACAGCGCCGTGCAGCAGGACTATCCGGACATGTCAGAACTGGAGGTCTATGCCTGCGGAGCGCCGCTAATGATCGAGGCGGCACGGCGGGATTTTTGCGCGTCGTCGAAGCTCCGCCAATCGGCGTTCTTCAGCGATGCATTCGTTTCGTCCGGCGACCCCGTGCCGGAAGCGGCGGCGCTCGCCGCAGTTGAAGCTTGAAAAAATGAAGGCCTTGCAAACAGGACCGAAGGCATAGGGAGGAGATCATGAGCCAGACAGTCGTTGCCGATCTTGCGCCGCAGCGGGCGAAGCCGGCGCCGAATGTGCCGATCGTCGACTTCGATCCCTATTCGGAAGAAGTGCTGACGAATCCTTACGGCTATTACGAAGAACTTCGCGAGGCCGGTCCGCTGGTCTGGCTGAGCGAATACGACGTATATGCGGTCGGCCGGCACGAACCGGTGACCCGCGTATTGACCGATCCCAAGACCTATTGCTCGAGCGCCGGGGTTGGACTGACGAATTTCCACACCGAGAAGCCCTGGCGCAAGCCGAGTATCATCCTCGAAGTCGACCCGCCCGAACATTCGCGTACTCGCAAGGTATTCGTGCGCATATTGTCGCCGCGCGCGCTCAATAAACTGCGCGAGCGCTTCGAGCGGGAGGCCGGAGCAATGGTTCTGCGCCTGATCGAAAAAGGCGAGTGCGATGGCGTGACCGAACTGGCGGAGGCTTACCCGCTGAAGGTGTTTGCCGACGCTGTCGGGGTGCCCCCGGACGGCCGCCATCATCTGCTGCCCTATGGCGACATGGTGTTCAACGCCTTCGGTCCGATGAACGATCGGTTCAAGGACTGCTTCGCGAAGCTCGGGCCTTCAATCGAGTGGATCAACGCGGCCTGCCAGCGCGAGAATCTCACCAAGGACGGCTTCGGCGCCGATCTTTATGCCGCGGCCGACGCGGGCGAGATCACGCATGAAGAAGCCGGGCTGCTGGTGCGGACCATGCTGTCGGCTGGCCTCGATACCACGATCTACACAATCGGCAATGCGCTCGCCTGCTTTGCCCGGCATCCCGATCAATGGAAGGTGCTCTCCGAAAATCCGGCACTGGCGAGACAGGCGATCGAAGAAGTGCTGCGCTATGACAGCACCTTCCATTCCTTTTATCGCACGACGACGCAGCCGACGACGCTGGAAGGCGTCTCGCTTGATGCGCAGCAAAAGATTTTGGTCATTGTCGCTTCGGCAAACCGCGATCCTCGGCACTGGCAAAACGCGGACAGCTTCGACGTAACCCGCAAGGCCAGCGCCAACATGGCCTTCGGCACCGGGCTCCATGGCTGCGCGGGCCAGATGATTGCGCGGCTTGAAGGCGAGATCATCGTAAAGGCTCTCGCGACTCATGTCGGCAAGATCGATCTGCTCGGCGAGCCGCAGCTGCATTTCAACAATACGGTGCGCGGCTATTCGTCGCTTCCCATCCGAGTGACGGCGCAGAAGCATTGAGAGTGGAAATGTCGAAGATTGTCTATGTCGGAGCGAACGGGCAGCAGATCGAGGTTGAGGTCGATGCCGGCGCCAATGTGATGCGTACCGCTTTGGCCAACAATGTGCCGGGCATCATCGCCGAATGTGGAGGTTCGGCCATGTGCGCAACCTGCCACGTATATGTCGATCCCGAAGCCGTGTCGCACCTGCCGGAGCGGGGCGAGGTCGAGGACGAGATGCTGGAAAGCGCTGCGGCCAGCCGCACCGAGTTCAGCCGTCTGAGCTGTCAGCTTGTGATGCCGGAAGGCATGGAGCGGCTGGTAGTCCGGGTTCCGGAGACACAGCG
>Ga0209906_100594_pt1 | contig 10098 bp, 10 predicted proteins | sample FECB24metaG_FD_188303 | JGI IMG/M metagenome (GOLD analysis project Ga0209906, IMG submission 188303) | Cyanobacterial communities from the Joint Genome Institute, California, USA from Joint Genome Institute, California, USA - FECB-24 metaG... ... | reverse complement strand
CTGTGCACATACCATATGCGTGGCGTCGGTCAGCAGACTGTCTCAAGAAGACAAGGGGAGGAGTCGGGGAGGAGGGTTACAGGGTGCGTGGAGGCTGGTGCCGGGTGGTCGCTTCAGCCTGGCGGCCGCCACCAGAAACTCCTTGAGCGTGGGTACCTCGGGCAGGCCCAGAATAGGGCGTCTGGCACACGACGGCGAGAAACGATGAGTCCCGCAAACTGTTGAGACGAGGTGCTGCTCGACGTACGTGATGCAACAGGCCCGGTGGTTGGTGAATTCGTTCCACAGGTGGATGTTGGTCTGCTGCAGGCGGGCCACCCGGCACAGAGTGTGGAGCAGACCCAAGTCCTCCTGTTTTTGCATGCAAGCCCGATGACAGCCCAAAAAAGTCAGAGATTATGCCACGCTCGTTCTAACAACAGCGGTGCGGCGTACGCCAGCAAAGAGGATGCGGCGGTCCGAGTGCCATCGCTGGGCGAGGCTGGGGTACACGTGGAGGATCCTGTGGTACACATTACAAGCCGACGTGTAAGAGAGGGAGCGCGTGTGTTTTGGGCAGACGAGCGGGCGATGGACAGCTGCGCATACCAGGGCGCCGCGGAGAGGGGATAGCGGCGGAGGTAGGTCTCCAGCGAACCGCGCTTTCGGGCAGAGAACAGAGGCGGAGGCGGCTGGCAGTCGGAACCGAACTGGACCGCGCTCACCCGGCTGTAGCTGCAACACCCGAACCCCTGGTGGTGATGGCGCCGTCGGTTGGTGACAACTACGCCTAACGCGCCGCACCACAACACCCGCATTACCTCGACAAGGTCGCTGAAGTCATCCGACGAGTAGGGAACGGGATGCCATGGCCGCACGATCAGATGCACGTTGTACAGTCGCACCAGGTTGCTGATTCGAAGAACTCTGAAGGTGCGGCGTCAATACCACGTGTAGTGTGCGTGCGTGCGTGCGTGCGGACATAACGAACCTATCGAGGTGCGGCGTGTGGTAGTGAGAAAGAAACAGCTTGCGGTCGAGTCGGTTATCCAGCTCGAAAACACCGTGTCCCAGATAGCCGGTGATTCGGCCCTCGTAGTTGACCAACCTGCATACGGGCGCTCATGTGAGTACTCACTCCCACAACCACCCCCAAGTGGAGATCGTACCGCTTGTGGACCAAGTCCACGAGGGAGAGCCCCGAGACTGCAGCAGAGCTTGGACTGGGCGAACGTGATGGGGATCGCGACGGCGATTGCGACGGCGACGGCGAAACGGGCGAGCTGGGGACCGAACTGTCTGCAGGACGAGACGATTAGAGGGGTTAGCTCAAGCCTAAAAACCGGCCGTTGCCTGACAATCTGGAGGTAAGGCTGTGCGTACCCCAGGGCGTGGGGTGGTCAAAGAGTAGTAGCGAGGTCTCACGGGATTGGTTGAGGACTTGAGACGGCGCGACTGAGCCCTCTGTCATCCGTGGCCGCGAGAGTTGTAGTAAGCAGATGCGTAGTTTTCTGGGGAGTGCCGTCATCGGCAACAATACGTACCGAAGAGATGAAGTGAAGTGGCGGCGGTGGCAGCAAACACTTCTCTGGTGGTGTGGTATGAGCACTAGGTCACAGATGCGAGGAGTTGGTAGGTGGGCTGAATAGCGTACGACTGTTCAAACAGTTTGGCCGGGCGAAGGCGAGTGATCAGGTAGTTCTTGTCCATCACCAGACAGGGGTACCAACGTGCGCATTCACGCTCGCCGAATAGCACCAGAACAGAGACCTCTCGTGTCGCGCCCTAGGGTGGGGCGATCGGTAAGACAAAAGTAGCTCTGCGGGAGGTGGAAAATCAGGGTATGGCGGTACAGCAATGGACTTGCGCTTGTAGGTGAGGTTGAGCTGGAGCAAGAATTGCGGTTTGTCGTGGGTCCACTTGACAGGGCTGAGGGCGGTCACCTTACCAACGATGCTCACCTGCCCTCGGAGCGTAAGAACATGAGGTCATACAGGCCAGGTTCCCAGGAGTTGAAGGTAGTGCCCGCTTACTTGCTCCTTCTTCTTCCTCTTTGCTGAAGGCTCTCCCGACTCGTGATCAAACAGCTCTTTTGTCAGCCCCTACGAGTAGTGTGAGCATGGCCAGCACCGCCTAAGCATCGGCGCCAGCAGGTCACGGCTCATGGGGCAGTACCGCTCTCAGGGCGACGTGTCGCGGGACCAGAGGCTTGTAGCGCTCACCGAGTGCTTGAATAGACGCCGGGCTCCCTTGTGGATTACTAGGGTCGAGTAGCGGAACCCACTGACTGATCTCCAGATAACCGGGCAACCCTGGAGCAACATATACACATCAACGTCATTAAGGCGCCATCCAACCTGCTTACCTGCTAAGGGCAGTGCAAGGTTGCGGTACCGTCAGGCGACGGCGGTGGCGTGTGAGTAGGGATGAAGTTGGCGCTGGAGATAAGAATGATTTGGCCAACGGCGGATGGGTCCGGCTCAAGCATCTCGCAGGCCAGACAACCGCTTCGGTCCTCCAGGTACAATCCGACGCCCTTGCGCAGATCAGTCTCTCGGCGCACCGAAGCATTGCCTGTGAGGACTCGCATCAGTCGTGTGCAGTGGCCAAGGCGAAGAGTAGTAGTAGTACCCGACTTGAGCCGAGCCATGAGGATGAACGGCACCTGGCGAATGGGCGACGACGCCGTCATTTGGATACTGTCGCGCGGTAGGGCGAACAGGTCGGGCGGAGGGGACGACCGACTTGCCGGGGAGGGTTCCACTTCGGACCGAAAGAAGGCGCCCAGGTCACAGCCGACGAAGCCCGCCGGCGGCGCCGTTGTAAGGCGCCTGCTGGTCCGCGCCGTACTCGTGGTCGTGCTGGTGCTTGTGGCCAGCGGAGGCTCGCCGTCGCTCGCACTCGCCCGCGACGCCCTCAGTAAATCGGCAAGACTGATGGGCGGCAGGTTCATGGCACACCAGAACGGTTCCTGTTCCTCGACATCACACGTCTCCAGTCTGTTTTGACGGTCAAGTGAGCTGGTAGTTGTGGTACGTGATGATGATGATGGTGATGATGAGCGATAGGTGGACGCACCGCAGTTGGCGTAGAGCATGGAGGAGGGCCTGGCACAGGCGCGGAGCCAGCTCGAGCGCTGCCGCGGGAGAGGAGGAGTCGGCTGAGGCAGGGAGCGAGGGCGAGAAAAGCGGGGTGGAGGGCGAGACCGAGCAGCCTGCGGCCGAAGAGGGACAGGAGTGGAGTGCACATGTGGCGGCGGCGTAGAGGTGGTCGAGCCAGCGACGCTCTCCAGACGACAGGCCGTCCACGTCAAGGGGCAGCAGCTCCTCGAGCCCGGCCCACCACGGTTTGCTGCCCATAAGGATTTCGTCCTCGCCTCGCCGGTTACTGCTGCTGTAGTGCCATTGTCCCCTCGTGCCCCCCATGCACTCGTCCATTTCCTCATCTTCCTCCTGGTCCTTCTCCATTCTGTTGGCGACTCGATTTATGCTGAGCCCAAATGATTGCTGGAAATCAAAAAATGGCGCGAAAGACCCCTGTTTCGAAAGTGTTTGGGAAACGTTTCAAGAAAGCGGAAAATTTCATCCAATACCATCTTTTTGGGAGGACGGGGGAACGAAGCCAACACCAACAAACCACCAGCAAACGTGAACGAGATGAGAAGCACGCGAAGTGCCAATTTGCAGAGGCTGGCGCACAAATCGACGACGGCGGTGACTGGCGCGAGGGCCCTGCTGCCCGCTGAATGTCGCGCCACCTCCACCAGGACCACCCCGCCTCGTATGTCCCCTCTTTTGTCCTAATCAATCTGATCTGTTGTGCTCCAAATCTCGTGACTCAAGAGAGTGCTCATCTCACGTTGTTCGTCATCACACGACAGCGGCACCGACCTACGCGTACCAGGACAAACTGCCCTCGCTGCCCGTGCCGCCGCTTGAGGAGACCCTGGCCAAGTACCTTCGCTCACTGCAGCCCTTTGAGACGCTGGGTGCGCCTTCCTTCCCCTACACGCGCGCACGCGACTCGATCGTGTTTGATCTCACTCCATTGTGGTGCGCCATGCCAGGCATCTTCTCGCCGGAGGAGATGAAGCGCACGCGCGCGCTGGCCGAGGAATTCAAGGCCGCTGGCGGTCGCGGCCAGCGTCTGCAAAGCAAGCTCGTGGCGCGCTCGCAGCAAAAGCGTAACTGGCTTGAGGAGTGGTGGTACGTGTTGCGTGAAGCTCATAGTCGATCTTTGTCCCTCACTGCGGTTCTCCTTGTGGCCCAAAAGGCTCAAGTACGCGTACAACATCTGGCGGTGCCCTACGCCGGTGAACGTGTCGTACTACTTCCTTTTCGACGAGAAGGTGCAGGGACCCGAACGCCCCGACGTCTCGCAGTCCCTTGTGGCCTCCCTTTGCATTAAGGGTGCGTATGCGCTACACTGCTGTCCTGGCTTCCATGCTCGCTTCACTGAGCCGACTGCTATGTTTGTTGTTTGTTGTTTGTGGGATGTAAACAGGCGTGCTGGACTTCAAGGCGGTGCTTGACAAGCAGGGCGTGCCCGCGGAGATGATGCGGGGCACGGTGCCGTTGGATATGAGCCAGTACTCGAAGCTCTTCACCACTGCCCGCTACCCACAGCAGGGCGAGGACTACGTAATGACGACTCCTCGCAATTCTGAGAACCCACCGCACGCTCTCTTTTCCTGCCCCTGTGGCTCACGATGTGCCCCTATAGATTGCCACTTTCGAGCCTGAGCCCTACGTCCTCGTACTGAGCAACAAGCAGTTCTACGTGCTCGATGTTCTCGACAAGGCGTCCAACCGTGCGCTCACCGTGAAGGAGCTGCAGGCGCAGATCGAGCGGATCTTGCAGGCCAGCCAGGAGTCCAACGACGGTACGACTCATGCTCGGCCACATCGCACTGAGATGCGTCAGAGCTAAAGCACATTGGGATGGGCGCGCACAGGGCTCGGCGTGGGCATCCTGACCGGCGAGGACAGGGACAAGTGGGCCAAGGCTCGCCAGGAGTTGGTTTCCATCTCGGCCACCAACGCACGCAACCTCGACGTCATCGACAAGGCCCTCTTCGTGCTGTGCCTTGACGAGGTATGTACACCCACCACTTCTTATTGGGCCTGTAGCTGCTCACCCCAATCACATGATAGGAGAGCCCGCGTGACGTGGACACGGCCGGACATCTGTGCCTCGTCGGCAACGGCGAGAACAGGTGGTACGACAAGATCGTGCAGTACATCGTGTTCAAGAACGGTCGCGGCGGACTCAACGGAGAGCACACGTGCGTGATCCGATCGGCAACAAGAATCATCTTTATGCACGGGTCTCTCACCTCACTCTCTTTCATTCGCTACACAGGCCCATCGATGCGCCGACCGCTGGCGCAATGACGGACCACATGCTGCGCTACCTTCGCAAGGCGCAGGAATCGTCGCTGCCGTCCGAGGAGCAGTCTGTGGCGTCCGACCTGCGCGCCCCCACCAAGCTGCAGTGGACGCTCTCGCCCTCTCTGCGCACTGCCCAGGAGCAGTACGTCGCTTTCCTTCAATTCCTAATTTATCATTTCTTTTGTTAACACCCGTGGCTGCAGGGCGGTGGAGAGCTACGGCAAGATGGGCCAGGATGTGGATTTCCGGCTGCTCCATTTCCGCACCTACGGCGCCGAATGGATCAAGGAGAAGGCCAAGCTCAGCCCGGACTCGTACGTGCAGATGGCCCTCCAGCTGGCCTACTACAAGCTCTACCACACCGGTACGCTCCCTCGCAACCGCGCCTGGGCGTGGAAACTTTCCCGAAATGCCCAGCGGAGTAAGGTGGCTGACGCGACAGCACTGCTGCAGGGACGGCCACGTACGAGACTGGGCAGACGAGGCAGTTCTACCACGGGCGTACAGAGACCGTGCGTTCGTTCTGCGCCGAGTCGGTCGAGTGGACCAAGGCCATGACCGACGCTTCGGCACCCAAGCAGAAGCGGATCGACCTTCTACGCAAGGCCATCGAGCACCACTCCAGGACTCTCATGGCCGACGCCACTAATGGTGCGACGTGCACCTCTATCAACCACTGCACGCCACACGCGCGCTAACAAAAATGCGACGTGCGCTTTTCCTGCGCAACAGCCCGCGGGGTTGACAGGCACCTGCTCGGACTGAAGCTGGTGGCGATGGAGGATGAGGAGGAAAAGAGCCTGGGCATGCCTGAGCTGTTCAAGGACAGGGCCTACGCGGAGAGCTCCACCTTCCGCCTGTCCACCAGCAACATGCCCGGCAAGCTTTACATCAGCGGTATGCCTTGCTTGTGATGCCTGCCGGCTGCCCGCAATAATGCCTCCTCACGTCTGACGCTCTGCAGGCTTCGGGCCAGTCGCGGCGGACGGCTACGGCGTCTGCTACGGCACGCGCAACGACATGCTGCAGTTCACCATCACCTCCCTTCGCTCGTGCCCCACAACCGGTACCGCGAATCTAGAATGGTCAGGCTGGCTCACCTCCTTGCACGCGGGTCTGACCCAATTGTGACGTCCCCGCGCGGGCTGTGGCATGTGCACCCAGCAGACTCGGCCCGGATGCGTGAGATGCTGCACAACACGCTCGTGGAGATGGGCGCCCTCTTTGCCGATGCCGGCCAGGCCAAGCTGTGAGAGGTTGGTGTGGGCCATCACACCAAGAAAGGAAAATCTCCTTTTTCGTCCAGTGGTGTCATGTCATCATCTTCGGAAAGGTGAACAAACATCAACGACGACCCAAGCATCACGAGCTCATGGCCAACTCTCTCCTGCCCATTGCGCCGCAGCGCTCCCTGTACCCTGCCCATATCACCCCTTTCCTCCTCCTCCTCCTCTTCATCCTCTCAGCCTACAGTCCCCTGTCCAGTGGGAGTACTCCCTCCCCCCCGCGCGCTACCACCCTTCCTTCTTGTGTTGTTTTGTTGATTTATTGTTGATTAATATATATTATTTGATATTTCCTCCACACCATGCAGTACCCGGCACAGATCGAGTAGATTCACCCTGCTCCCTGACCTTATTCCAGTCGAAGGTGTCGGCCGGTTCCGGGTTGGAGCGGGTGGAATTTGCTGCTGTCCTCTCGGCCGGTTCGCAACAAGTGGTGCAAGCTGTGCTGCAGTTTCCCGATGTCTTCGTGAACTTGGTGGATGGCGGTGATCTGGAGATATGGCAGCTGGAAATCCGCTCGGCACCCACCTGCTACTTGCCGTACTGGCTGACAACTGACTACGGCCAGGGTCCAGTGGGCATCCCGGCCGGGTCAAACTATACGTTCGGGTACTTGTGGAACTCTCAGGACCCGGCAACTATCACCATCTCCGAAATAAGCTGCAATGACCTCTCCAGACAATCGCCTACCACTACTCCCTCGCCAACCATCTCGCCCACTCCTTCGCCCACCATGTCGCTCACTCCTTCGCCCACCACCTCGCCGACTATCTCGACCACTCCTTCGCCCACCACCTCGCCCAACATCTCCATTACTCCCTCGCCTACTATGTCGACCACACCTTCGCCCACCATCTCGACCACTCCAACGCCTACCATCTCCACTACTTCCTCGCCCACCTTATCGCTCACTCCTTTGCCCACCATCTCGACCACACCTTCGCCCACCATCTCGACCACTTCTTCACCCACCATCTCAATCACTCCTTCGCCCACTACATCGCTCACTCCTTCGCCCACCACATCGCTCACTCTCTCACCTAATATCTCGACATCTGCAACTTCCACTCCTTCGCCTACCATCTCTACCACGCCTTCACCCACCATCTCTGCTACTCCCTCGCCTACTGTCTCGACCACACCTTCGTCCACCATCTCGACCACTCCAATGCCCACCATCTCCACCACCTCCTCGCCAACCATAACATTAACACCTTCGCCCACCATCTCGATCACTCCTTCACCCACCATCTCGACCACTCCTTCACCCGCCGTATCGCACACCCCTTTGCCCACCACCTCGCCCACTCCTTCGCCTACTCTCTCGCCAACTATCTCGACCACCTCCTCGCCTATCATCTCTACAACTCCTTCTCCCACTATTTCGGCGTCGGGCACTTCAACTCCCTCTCCCACACCTTCTGCCTCGATGTCCGCCACGACCCGGACTCCGACGCCGTCCCCCATGTTCTTCACCTCCCTTGCCAACGCCACTGCCAACTTCCAAGAGGACGTCGTCGCCATCGAGATCTCGGCCTCCGCCCAAGCAGGTCCGTCTCCGTGTGTGAGAGTGGTTGTTGCATACAGTTCAAGCTAACCTTGCCCTTGGTGGCTGCATGCAATGCAGAGTCGGGAGCTGCTGCAGCGACAGTCAGTCTTGCCATCGAGTTTGCAGACGTATCGGTCGGTGACAGCTACTTTTTTTCTTCGTCTATGACAGGTGGGTTCCTTACCACATTCAAAAGGGTTGCAGTGCATCACTCTCATCAAAGGGGTGTGTGTGTGTGTGTGTGCGGCTGACAGGGCTGAGACGAACAACCACGCAATCGTCGGATGAGCTGACGACCTACACCTTCACCGGACAGGTCGGCGACATCACGTCCATCGGCCAGTCGTTCACCTTCCACCAGAACCGCACGGCAGACGACTTTGCTGGCATGGCCTACGAGGTCGGGACCAGCACCGTCAAGTGGTCCATCCGCCTGGAGAACATAGCCGAATTCCTCCGTGGACCACAGCGAGTGACCATGCGCTACGGCCTCGACAGCATGTTTGCCTCTGGCGCCGGCGACGCGGCAGCCACTGAGGCGGGCTTCGACACCCGTTGGGCGCCGGAGCGGAGGAACCACACACCACGGGGCAACGTGACCACCTACTACCTCACCCTCAACCGCCCATCGGGCCGCGCGGTGGCCAGAGTCGAAGTGTTCGACCTGGCTCTGGTCGACGGCGACACCGCCGCCCACCTGCGACCTATCGCCCATGCCATCAGACTGCGGCCGGCCGCCAGCGGAGTTCGGGCGGGCTTCATGCTCGAGCTGGCCTTCCCGTACTACAACGACACGCTGGCCTACGACCCGGCCATCGGAATGGGCACTCTGCTCCACCGCGACGACGGCGGCAAAGGCGGGAGCGGCGACAACAGTGTCATGGTGATCGGCGTGGCGGTGGCCGTTCCGCTCGCCATCGTGTGCGTGGTTGCGGTGATCGTCATCGGCGTCGTTGTCGGCGTGCGACGCCAGAAAGCCACCGCCGCAACGGAGCGGGCGATCAATTTTGATAGCAACTGCTATGTAAATTCACAGGTGCTCTGAGCCTGGGCTCTATTGTTGGTGTAATTAATTTATTTTCTTTGTCATTTCCTTGCCTTTTCCTTCTCTGCCCCCAGAATTGGGGAGCAGGCGTCATTCGCATCATCTTCACCACAAATTCGAATCGAGAGAGATGTCCACGAGTGAGGAACCCACAGTTGCCGCTGCTGTGCCAGTGGCGGAGGAGCCGAAGAAGGAGGAGGAAGCCGTAGCCAACGGCGAAGCTGCTGGCGCGGCCGAATCGGCGGCCAAGAAGAAGCGCAACAGGAGGAAGAAAAAGAAGGCCGCTGCCGGCGGTGCCGCTGCTCGTACGCTTGGCCCCCGTCTTGAAAATCGGCTTCTTTTCGTCTCTTTTTTTGTCTCCATTTGCGATTTAATCGGTCATTTCATATCTCTCCATTAATACAGCCGGAGAAGAAGAGGAGGAAGGCGAGGATGGAGGCGAGGAGGGTGCACCTGCAGCCTCCGCTGCGCCTGAAGATGCTGCCCCCGCGGCAGGAGGTACCTTTTGCCCGTACGCGTTCTTTTTTCGCATTCGTTGTGTGATTGATCCTTGTTTGTGTGATAGCGGCAGCGGGAGGAGCGAAAAAGAAGAAGAAAAAGAAGAGCAAGGGGGCCGCCGGAGGTGCCGGAGGCGCAGCGCAGCAGCAGCAGGTCGGTCAGCCGAAGAAGCAGCAGAAGAAGGGCACCAGCAACCCCAACCGTACAGACACCTCCAACCACACAGTCATTTTCGATACGTGGTGTAATCATGAAATTGTGGCCTGTGCGTGCGTGCAGACATCCGGGTGCTTGGCGACTGGGGCGCGGACTACCCCTACGGCCAGACCTCGCCGCCCTCCAAGCCTGTGG
>Ga0209906_100593_pt1 | contig 10109 bp, 9 predicted proteins | sample FECB24metaG_FD_188303 | JGI IMG/M metagenome (GOLD analysis project Ga0209906, IMG submission 188303) | Cyanobacterial communities from the Joint Genome Institute, California, USA from Joint Genome Institute, California, USA - FECB-24 metaG... ... | reverse complement strand
CAGAGCCGTCGAATGCGCTACCATCACCTACAAGGAGATCGTTGCCGGCGCACAAATTATCGGCGCCGCACGAAATCGCCGGCTTCAACCCAATCCTATGCCACCTGCGTTAGCTAGATAGGGAGACAAAGGCATCCTCGCTGGCAAACTCTGCCGCATCGGCAAACCGGAATTCGGCATCCGATTTGATTTCCTCGGCGCGCTCTCGCGCCCGCGCCAGAAGCGCTTCGGAAATATCGACCCCCAGGACATAGCCCTCGTCGCCGACTGCACCCGCCGCAGCAAGGGTGGTCTCGCCAGTGCCGCAGCCGACATCGAGAACGCATTCACCGGGCTGGGGCGCCGCCACCGAAAGCAGCAGGCCGGTCACCGGGGTAAAGGCGCGATCAAGCCGGTCCTGCATCCGCGCCCAGGTATCGCCGACCTTGCTGTTCCAATATTCGATCTGTTCGGCGTTGGACATCGGTACCTCAACAAGGTTTCGTCAGGGCAGTTTCTGGAACAGGCGGGTGATGCGCCTCACCATGGGCGTGAACAGTTTTGCCTGTCCGGGAATTTCGGCCGCAAAGCGGATCGCCTCGGACAGCGTCGGATAGGCGAAAGTGCGGCCGGCGAGGTCGCCGAGCGACAGCTTGCCGGCAACAGCAAAGCTTGCCAACGCCAGCAGCTCACCGGCATGCGCGCCAACGATCGTCATGCCGACGACCTTGCTGCCATCCGCCATGATCTTGACGAAGCCGCGCATGTCGCCTTCCGCTACCGACCGGTCATTGTGATCAAAATCATGGCGTAGCACCTGGACATCGGCGTTTGCGGCGCGCGCCTTGGCTTCGGTAAGCCCAACCTGCGCAAGTTCCGGGTCGGTATAGGTTGCAGCAGGCAAAGCGCTGTAATCAGTGGCCTTGCGAAACGGAAAAAGCGCATTCTGAATGACCGTGCGGGCATCCTGATCGGCCGCATGGGTCAAGCGCGGGCCAGCCCGACAGTCACCGATGGCAAAAATGCGAGGATTGCTGGTGCGCAGATGTTTATCGACGGTGATGCCGGCCGGCGTTACCGCAACCCCTGCAACGTCAAGGCCGAAGCCCTCTGTTCGCGCCTTGCGCCCGGCAGCCACGAGTAAATGGCTCCCCGTCAGCACGGCGCCATCGCCAAAGGTAAGCGACACACTGTTGCCCTGCCCCGACGCATGGGCGATGTTGGCATTCTCGTGAAGCACGACGCCATCGGTCAAAAGCTGGTCACGGATTACGGCAACGGCGTCAGGGTCGTCGTTGGGCAGAAGAGTGCCAAGATCGACAACCGTTACTTTCACCCCGAGCCGCGCGAAGGATTGCGAAAGTTCGCAACCAATGACACCGCCACCGATGACGAGAAGATGCTCGGGCGGATCAACCAGATCCCAGATCGTTTCGTTGGTGAGAACAGGAATCCCGGCGAGACCGGGTATCGGCGGAATGGCAGCGTCGGACCCTGTCGCCACGACGAACCGCCGCGCCGTCACGCTGCGATCGCCGATCGACAGTCGGTCACGCCCCGTAAAAATGGCGCCACCGAATACCACTTCGACACCGAAACCGCGAAAACGCTCGGGCGAATCATGCGGCTCGATTGTCGTGATCGAGCGCGCGATCGACGCACGCGCATCGGACCAGCCAACTGCCGCCCCTGCCTTGCGCCGGGCCGCGACGGCAATCAGCGCCTTCGATGGCACGCAGCCGGTATAAAGGCACTCGCCCCCAAGCCGATGCCGCTCGACGAGCAACGTTCGCGCCCCGAGCTGGGCAGCCCCGCCCGATGTCACCAGCCCAGCCGCGCCCCCGCCGATGACCACCAGGTCGTAATGATCGCTGCCGCGCATGGTGACACCCTTCAGCGCAGGCCCTCAAAGGTCAATGCCGATGCCTGCCCCCCGCGCCCCTGTAATTGGAGCAGAGGGGCAGATCGGTTACATTTCCTCGTCGCCCGCCCCCGAATCATCAGGGCCGGCCATCAGCGCATCCGAAATGCCGGCAGCATTGTCGCGGATCACCTTTTCGATCTTGGCCGCCATTTCGGGATTTTCCTTGAGGAACTTCTTCGCATTCTCACGGCCCTGCCCGATCCGGATCGAATCATGGCTAAACCAAGCCCCCGACTTGTCGACAACGCCGGCCTTGACCCCGAGATCGAGAATTTCACCCAGCTTCGAAACGCCTTCGCCATACATGATGTCGAACTCGACCTGCTTGAAAGGTGGCGCCACCTTGTTCTTCACCACCTTGACGCGGGTCGTGTTGCCGACGACCTCGTCCCGATCCTTGATCTGGCCGGTGCGACGGATATCGAGCCGCACCGAGGCGTAGAATTTGAGTGCGTTGCCCCCCGTCGTCGTTTCGGGATTGCCGTACATCACACCGATCTTCATGCGCAGCTGGTTGATAAAGATCACCATGCAGCGGGACCGGCTGATCGACCCTGTCAGCTTGCGCAGCGACTGGCTCATCAGTCGCGCCTGAAGCCCGACATGGCTGTCGCCCATTTCGCCTTCGATCTCGGCGCGCGGCACCAGCGCTGCCACCGAATCGACAACCAGCACGTCGATGGCATTCGAGCGCACCAGCGTATCCACGATTTCAAGCGCCTGCTCGCCGGTATCGGGCTGCGAAACGATCAATTCGTCGATATTGACACCCAATTTCTTGGCATAGGCCGGATCGAGCGCATGCTCGGCATCAACGAAAGCCGCAGTGCCGCCGCCTTTCTGGGCTTCGGCGATCGCGTGCAACGCCAGCGTTGTCTTTCCCGAGCTTTCGGGGCCATAGATTTCAATAACGCGGCCTCGCGGCAGGCCCCCGATTCCCAGAGCGATATCAAGGCCAAGCGACCCCGTTGAAATCGCCTCGACTTCCATTGTTTCGCGTGAACCCAGCTTCATCACCGAGCCCTTGCCGAAGGCCCGGTCGATCTGCGCCAGCGCTGCTTCCAGCGCTTTTGCCTTGCTGTCTGATGCTGCCATTGTCCCGCCAACCACTTTCAATGCCGCCATGTCCGGATTCCTCTCGTAAACGTCTGCCCCAAAGCGTCAACGATGATTGTGTATCCTGTTTGTTCTATTGGAACAAGAGCCGAACATCGCTAATCCCGCATTATGTCCGGAATGACGTCGGCGATGGCATCCATCAGCTCGGCAAGCGAGAAAGGCTTGGACAGAAAATTGACGCCCTGGTTGTCGGCGGCGCGGTGCAATGGCAGTTCGGCATAGCCCGAAATCAGTACGGTCGGGATGCCGGGCCGCATCAGCCGCGCCCGTGCCGCCAGTTCCACGCCATCGACGCCGGGCATCATCACGTCCGACACGAGAATGTCGAAAGGCTGGTCCGATGCCAGATGTTCCAGGGCGGGGTCGGCCGACGCAGCGGCAACCACCAGAAGACCACGGCGCTGCAGCGCCTTGTCGAAAATCGTGCGGATTGCCGTATCGTCCTCCACGAGAAGAACGCGCAGCCCGACGAGACGATCATGGTCCCTGGCGACGGGCGGTGGCGGTGGTGGAGCCGCCGTGGCGAGCGGCGCGTGTGCCGGCAGATAGATGCTGAACGCCGTTCCCGCATGCTGATGGCGTGGTCGCGCAAAGACATAGCCGCCGCTTTGCTTGACGATGCCATAGACGGTCGAAAGCCCCAGCCCGGTGCCCTGCCCCATCGGCTTGGTCGTGAAGAAAGGCTCGAAGATCTTGCCGGCAATATCGGGCGAAATGCCCGCCCCGGTGTCGACGACGTCGATGCGGACATGATCGATCTGGGGAATGATGCGATAGCCTTCGGCGGCGATTGCCGGCGCTCGCACATCGACGACGCGGATCGTCAAATGGCCATTGCCTGCCATGGCGTCGCGAGCGTTGACAGCGAGATTGACGATCACTTGCTCGATCTGGCTCGGATCAGCGAGAACCGCCGAGGCGAGCTGCCCCGTTTCGATCCTGACCATGATTGCCGGGCCGACCAGTTGGGCGACCAGCGGGCGCAGCCCTTCGACCACGGCGCCGACATCGAGAAGCTCCTGCCGTTGGGGCTGCTGGCGGGCAAAGGCCAACAGCTGCTCGACCAGTGCTGCCGCGCGCAAACCGTTGCGGCGGATTTCGGAAAGAGCACCATGGTCCTCGCTGTTGGGCGCATGGCGCGACAGCAGCTGGTCGGTCATCATCAGCACGGCGGTGAGGATGTTGTTGAAATCATGCGCAACACCGCCGGCGAGCTGGCCCACTGCCTGCATCCGCGTGGCGGCCGCCACCTGGGCCTCTACCCGCAGTTGGTCGCGGATATCGCGCATCGAAACCACCGCGGCAAAGCCGATGAAGGCCGGCAGCGCCTGGATGACGATCGACTGTTTCTCGTCGGGACGGTTCGGCACCGCCGCCCTGACTTCGACAGGCTCGTTGGTCGCCAGCGCTCGCTCAAAGGCCGCGTGCATCGCCGCCTGGGCATCCGGCAGCACCATCGATCCGATGGTGTCGCCGATGATGTCGTCGTCGCCAACGGTGATGCGGAAGGCATCGTTGCGCACCACGAGCATGCCGTGCTCATCGACCAGCGCCATCGCCAGCGGCAAGCCCATGACAACGCGCGCGGTGATCTGGCGGCGATCAGCCGTGGAAACGCGTGCCACCGAGCCGCTTCGAGACAGTCCGTCAGTCGTAGCGCTGCTCCGCCCAGGGATCGCCTTCGTTATGATACCCCCGGGTTTCCCAAAAGCCCGGCGCATCGGCGGGGCGAAATTCGATCCGCTTCAGCCATTTTGCCGATTTCCACAGATACCAGCGCGGCAGGATGGCACGCACCGGCCCGCCGTGTTCGCGCGAAATCGGTACCCCATCATGGGTATGCGCCAGCAGGCAATCGTCGTCGGCAAAATGGTCGAGACGCACATTGGTGGTGTAGCCGTCATAGCCATGCAGCACGACATGACCGGCATTTGGCAGTGGCTGCACCACCGAGAGCAGATGCTGCGTCGAAACCCCCTGCCAGCGATTGTCGTAACGCGACCATTGGGTCACGCAATGCATGTCGGACACGTCTTCGAACGCCGGTTGCGCCATGAGCGTATCCCAGTCCCAGACAATGGGGTTGATGACAGCGCCATCAACCGTCAGCCGCCATTCGGACTTCGAGACATCGGGCTGGATTCCGAGGTCCAGCACTGGCCAGTTGGTGACCAGCCGCTGCCCGGGTGGCAGGCGATGGGCACGGGCTTCATCCGGCGTGCCGGTCAGCAATCGCCCGGCGCGTGCCCAGGCCTGTTTGACGGCAACGAGCTTGCCCTTGAACCCGTCCGCCGTCATCCCCGCTCTCGCATGATCCGTGCGGCGTCGCGCTTCCAGTCGCGGGCCTTTTCGGTTTCGCGCTTGTCATGAAGCTGCTTGCCCTTGCCGAGCGCAAGCTCGACCTTGGCGCGGCCGCGATCGTTGAAATAGATCGACAGCGGGATCAGCGTCATTCCCTGCCGGGCGACCGCTGCGCCCATCTTGTGGATCTGGCGCTCGTGGAGGAGCAGCTTGCGCGGCCGCTTGGGCTCATGGTTGAAGCGATTGCCGTGGCTGAATTCAGGGATATTGGCATTGACCAGCCACATCTGCCCGTCTTTCAGTTCGGCATAAGCTTCGGCAATGCTGCCTTCGCCGCCGCGCAAGGCCTTCACCTCGGTGCCGGCAAGCGCGATCCCCGCTTCGACGACATTCTCGATATAATATTCGTATCGCGCTCGCCGGTTCTCGGCGACGGTCTTGACCTTGACGGTGTCCTTGTGAGGCCGTGCCACTAGATCAGCCCGGCATGGGCAAGCGCGGCATCCACAGCCGCCTTGGACGCGTCCGAAGGCTCGCAAATCGGCAGGCGGACGTCGGCCGCCATCTTGCCCAGCCGCGCCAGCGCATATTTGGTCGGCCCCGGCGATGCATCGCTGAACAGGGCGGCATGAAGCGGGTAGAGCCGGTCGTTTATGGCCAGCGCCGTGCGGAAATCCCCTGCCAGTGTCGCCGCCTGAAACTGGGCACACAGCTGCGGCGCCACATTGGCCGTTACCGAAATCGCGCCGACACCGCCCATGGCGTTGAATGCCAGCGCCATGTCGTCATTGCCCGAAAGCTGGATGAAATCCGGCCCGCAGGCCGCGCGCTGTGCTGCAACACGGGCAATGTTGCCGGTCGCGTCCTTAACCCCGATCACCGTCGGCAGCTGCGCCAATGCCGCCATGGTCTCGGTGCTCATATCGGCAACCGACCTGCCAGGGATGTTGTAGATGATGATCGGCATCGAGGAAGCATCGGCGAGCGCGGTGAAATGCGCCACCAGGCCGGCCTGCGCCGGCTTGTTGTAATAAGGCACAACAATGAGCGCCGCATCCGCACCTACCTTTGCGGCGTGCGCCACGTGGGCGATTGCCGTTGCCGTGTCGTTCGATCCGCAGCCGGCGATCACCGGCACGCGGCCCGCAGCGATTTCGACGGTGCGGGTAATCACGGCATAATGCTCGGCATGGCTCAAGGTCGGCGATTCGCCCGTAGTCCCGCATGGTACCAGCCCCGTGGACCCCTGGGCGATCTGCCATTCGACAAAGGCGTCGAAGGCGTCGAAATCGACCGCACCATCCCTAAACGGTGTCACCAACGCCGGGATCGAACCCAGAATCCGCGATTCGATCCCCAAGCCCTGCACCGCAAAAAATTCCCTCAAAGCCTTCACCCGGGCCGGCTGGCCGCATAAGACGGCGCCATGTACCGGGTATATATGACTGATATGGAGCGCCGCCGCCGCTTGGCAAGCCGCGTTTTTGCAACGGCGCTGCTGGCGCTCGCCGCGGCCACCCCTCTCGCGGCGCAAATCGACCCGGCAGCGCGCAGCCTCTACACCCAGCGTCTCGCTGCCAATGCCGCCGGTACATTCGGCGGCATGGCCGGATCGCCGCTATCGGCGATGCCGGCCGATCCGGTGCTCGATGCGGTTGTCACCTGGGATCGTTTGCGGCGGGCCAATTACACCGCGGCCCGTGGCGCAAGCTTCGCCGAATATGCGCGCTTCCTGAAGGACCACCCCGATTGGCCGCAGACGATTACCCTGCGCCGGGCAGCCGAAAAGCTGGTTGATGACAGCGTGTCCGCGCCCGACCGCATTGCTTTTTTCAAACAATTCCCGCCGCTTTCGGCGCTGGCGAAACTTTACCTTGCCGAAGCCCTGCAAGCCGTCGGCCGCACCGGCGATGCGCGGGACATGGCCCGCGATGCCTGGGATTCGGCAGGTCTGGATGCTGTCGCCGAAGCCAGGTTGCAAGCCCGGTTCGGCAGTGATCTACGTGCCGAAGACCATCTTGCCCGCGCTGATCGTCTGCTCTGGGCAGGGCAGACCAGCGCCGCGTCGCGTCTGCTGGCGCTTGTCGATACCGATCATCGGCTGTGGATGCTGGCGCGGATGGCGGCCCGGGCCAATGCCCCCGATACGGCCAATCGCCTTGCTGTCGTTCCGGATAGCTTGCGCCGCGACCCAGGGCTCGTGGCCGATCGCGCGACAGGCCTTCGCCGTGCCGGCAAGCTCGCCGAGGCACAGGCATTGCTGGCAGGCACACCGATCCAGCCCGGCAGCGCCTTCGATCCCGAAGCCTGGCTTGAACTGCGCCTCGAATTCGCGCGCGCGGCATGGCGTTCGGGCAGTTTCGAAACCGCCTATCGCATCGCCGCCCAACACAACGCTTTCCCCAAGGGCAAATCCGTGTCCGACCGCTCGCTCGGGGAGCGCCAGGCCTATGTCGATACCGAATTTTTGGCCGGCTGGCTGGCCTTGCGAAAGCTCGGTCGCGCTTCCCAGGCTGTCACCCATTTCGAAAATGCCCGCGCCGCCTCGCTCACGCCGATCAGCCAGTCGCGTTTCGATTACTGGACCGGCCGTGCTGCCGAAACGGCCGGAAAGCCAAATGATGCGCGCCGCGCCTACACCGCAGCCGCGGAACATTTTGATTATTTCTACGGCCAGCTGGCATCAGAGCGCATCGGCAAGCCGCTGGCGATCCGGCGCCCGGCGGCGCCCACGGTCTCAGCCGATCGGGCGTCGAATTTTCGCGCCGATCCGCTCGTCCGCGCTGCTTTTGCGCTGGGTGACCTCGGTGATCGCGGCCGCCAGGCCATCTTCCTGCGCCAGATCGCCGATCGCGCCGAAAATCTTGCCGAACAGACCATGGTCGCCGGACTCGCCAAACCGCTCGACCGACCCGACCTTGGCGTTTTCGCCGGCAAGGCGGCACGCGGCGAAGGCGAAATGGCGCTGCTCGATGCCGCCTTCCCGAGGATCGATCTGCCTGCCAGCCTGTTGCGCGACTTCACCATGATCCATGCCATTACCCGGCAGGAAAGCCAGTTCGATCGCAGCATTACCTCAAGCGCCAATGCCCAGGGGTTGATGCAACTGCTGCCGAGCACGGCGGCCGAACAGGCTGGCAAACTTGGCCTTGCTGCCTCGACGGCACAGCTGACAAACGATCCCGTTTACAACGTCACGCTCGGTTCAGCCTATTTCAACAGGTTGAAGGCCAATTTCGATGGCAGCCATGTGCTCGCGGTGGCCGGTTACAACGCCGGCCCCGGCAATGTGCGGAAATTCCTGCGGGCCAATGGCGATCCCCGGGCCGGCGAGGATGTGATCGACTGGATCGAGGCGATCCCGCTGTCGGAAACCAAGAACTATGTCCAGCGCGTCCTCGAAAACGCCGTGGTCTATGATCTGCTTAACCCCCAGACAGCAACCATGCCGACCACGAACCGGCTCAGCGCCTATCTCGGCAAACGCACGCCAGGCTAACGGGGTTCGACACGCTTCGCGAAACTGGCTGGCTTCATGCGCCTGTTCGGATATCCAATTCGTGCCAGAGAGTATCGGCGATCAACGCTGCCAGCGCGCCAGTTCAAGGCGGCGCGGCCAAGAACGGATCTGGTGATTGCAATCGGTCGCGCACGAATCACGGGCCGTCATTGACGGCGAGTGGACGTCAGTCGCGACGCCAACTGGCCTAATCGGCCAGACAATATAGCGTGTTCCGACTGCTGTCGGTAACGCTCCGCGGGTCAGAAACAATGCCATTCAAATCGACTATCGGAAGATGTCGCAGACGTATCATTGAACGTGAAGACGGCGTCAGAGCAATTTCAACTCGCTCGTGATATTCGTCTAGATCGCTATTTGCACGGACTTTGACCTATTGTTATAAAATTTGTTTCTGGGTCATTATTCATATGTTTACTTGACACCAGTCACCCGTCTCGATACTTCGAAACGGGGACTGTAGGGGGACTGTGTGGAGCAGCGTGCGTCAGCCGGGACCGGATCAGGGCGGTCGCGTGGTACCGGTGTTGCCGGGCGCATCGCTCGCGCGGTTGGCACGATCTTTCCCTTGCTGCTGGCCGGAACCGCATATGGTTATGCCGCGCATCGGGAAGGCTGGTTTCCTTCGGCTTTTTTTAAAGAGGCCGAAGTTGGTTATCATGCCATCCTTCAGACTTTGGGACGGGAACTGCCGTTTCACTTGACGGCTGTTGGCGATGTGCCGCGCGTAAAGACCTACCAACCTGGCAAGATGGCCCCTGGCCTGACACTTGTTGCGGGCTTCAGCCCTGTAAACAAGTCGCGTGCGCGCGTAATCGACGCAAGTGGCAAGGTTGTTCAGCATTGGGATCTCGACTGGTTCAGGATCTTTCCCAACCAGGATCATCTTCCTGAATCGAAGCAGTTCATCTCCCTATCTAGCTAACGCAGGTGGCATAGGATTGGGTTGAAGCCGGCGATTTCGTGCGGCGCCGATAATTTGTGCGCCGGCAACGATCTCCTTGTAGGTGATGGTAGCGCATTCGACGGCTCTGCGGATGAGCCAGGGGCCGGGCCCCTGGGACTGGTTGCGGCGATTGAAACGGTATGCCCACTCTCGGAGGTAGCGGGGCAGATGCTTGGCGCTGACGCCGTGATGGGTGCCAACCAGCCAGGCCTTGATGTTGCTGAAGACGGTGTGAATGATCGGGAAGAACTTGGCTGCGTTCTGGCCATCGCCCTGTATCACCGGGGTGTGTTTCAGATGGTCGCCAAGTGCCGCAGTCT
>Ga0209906_100592_pt1 | contig 10140 bp, 10 predicted proteins | sample FECB24metaG_FD_188303 | JGI IMG/M metagenome (GOLD analysis project Ga0209906, IMG submission 188303) | Cyanobacterial communities from the Joint Genome Institute, California, USA from Joint Genome Institute, California, USA - FECB-24 metaG... ... | reverse complement strand
GCCCGGTGCTCGCCAACCATGCGGACCGCACGGTCGCGGACCTCGGGTGAAAATTTGTTCGATGTCTTGCTCATAGTCCAGGCTCCTTCTCATAACTTGGAACCTCCGGAAAACCCGGGACGCTTCAAGTTGATGGGCCGCCTTCATGGTGCGACCGATTGATTTTGGTCTGGCCATCCCCGACACGACTAGTTGTTAATCCGTCGTGTCAAAACATGGCCCGCCGAGTCGCGCAAGACCCCTCCCAATCTGTCGTATTTTGATGCGCTGAAGCCCCTCCCAATCCGTCGCAATCGAATCACACCATGGGTCTCCCAATGTGTCGCAATGACCGGAACGCAGGTCCTCCCAATGTGTCGCAATAGCCGGCACGAGCGAGGTCCTCCCAATCCGTCGTGGCAAAACAGGGCCTCTGCCCCTCCCAATTTGTCGTAACTTGAGCACCGAGACTCGTGAAAAGACCCTGTTTTTGCTGTCGAGAGCCGGAAGTTTTCCACAGGCTGGCAGGGGCCTCCCAATCTGTCGTATCGGACAGGTCTCCCGATCCGTCGTACAAGTCCTCCCAATCGGTCCGGCCAACCCCTCCCGATCCGTCGCATCACCCCTCCCAATCCGTCAGGCGAATGGCGACCAAGTCTCGGGCAAGACAGCAGAAAAGCCGCTGAATCTAGAATCCTCTTTAGAATCCGTATCCCTCCCGCGCTTTGCTTGGGGGATGTTCAAAGGAAAGTTTCAAGGAAGAAAGAAGGGGCAACCGGAAAGAGGCGTGGTCAAATCGGGCTAAAGCGCCTCACCCGCGTCCGTCTTTGCGCCGCGTGCGACGATCCTCAGCATGCCATCGGGCAGCGGACGCTGCAGCCGGCTCGCCTCAGGCCATGAGGCGGCGAGCCAGGTTTCAAGGTCCTGCGCTTCGGTGAGGATAACAGGCATTGCTTTGGGATGGATCGCGCCGACTTCGGCGTTCGGCTCGGTCGTCAGAAACGCAAACAGGTCGCAGGTGACCTCGCCTTCCGAAACTTTGCGCGTTGATGTCCACCCGGTCCAGATGCCGGCAAAAAAGGCGAGGGGGCGGCTCTCGTCCAGCGAAAACCACACCGGCTCCGATTTGCCCTCCGCGTTTTGGCCCGGTTCGCTGAACGAGGTGAACGGCACCAGGCACCGGGCTGCCGGCACAAGCCAGCGCCGCCAGTGTGGGCTGGCAGTATTGCGGACATTGGTGACGCCGCGGTCGACCTTCTTGCCCTGGAGTGCAAACGCCGGGCTCGGCATGCCCCAGCGGGCCATGACAAGCTCGCGCACATCGTCGACACCGGTGCGGACGATCGGCGCCGCATAGTCGGGAAAGATGCCCGGCAGCATGGGCAGGTTTCCGGTGGTGTCGCGCATCGCGCCAGCGAGCTCGCGGATTGCCTGCTGGCCTTTCGACATCGAGTACAGATTGCACATCGCCGGTTTCCTCAAATGCCAAGGAGGCGTCGCTCGAGCAGCGCCTGCATGTCGCGACGGCCATCGGCGATGACCATGACAAACACTGTCTTGCCACTGACGCGGTAGATCAACCGGTACGGCTCAACCAGGATCTGCCGGAACTCCCGGATGCCGAGTGCGTCGAGTTCCTTCGGCACCGGTCCGCGCAGCGGAAAGGTCTCAAGAGTCTCGATGGCGGCAAGCAGGCGATCGAGAAGGGTATCGGCCTGCTCGGCGGATCGGTTGTCTTTCACATAGCCGTGCACCGCTTCGAGATCGATTTCAGCGCCGCGGGTCAGCCGGACATCGAAGTGCGCCATCAGCGCTTCCCGGCGTCGGCTTTCAGTCGCGCAATGACATCGCGGGCAGGGGTCGTGCGACCCGCCTCGATATCCTGATTGCCGATCGCGAGGATCTTCAGCAGCGCGAGGGTTTCCTGGGTCTGTTCGAACGAGGCAACGTCCTGCAACACCGCCTTGGCTTCACCGTTCTGGGTGATCACCATCGGCTCGCGCGTAGCAGCCAGATCGAGCAGGACTTCGGCCGCATTGGCCTTCAGATAGCTGATCGGGCGGACCTGGGAAGAGTAACGCATCTGGCGCTCCATGAGACCGAATAAGGACTGCATATAGTCCTTGCGGCGTGCCAACGCAACGTCGCTGTGAGGTTCATGTTCCTTATTTGTTCTTATCGACGCACATTGCCGCGTCAACCCGATTCGAGACCTTGCAGAACCTGATGCCCGCACTTCTCCTTCACGATTTGCCCTTCGAGATCGTGCCTCTTGAAGCAAGACTGCTGCTGTGTTCCACGCCGGCCGGCTTTCCATCGCCGGCGGCCGACGACATCGAAGAACCGATCGATCTCGGCACCTGGCTGATCGAACAACCGGCAGCGAGCTATGTCATGCGTCTCGATGGCACTTCTATGTCGGGCGCCGGCATCAATGACGGCGATTTGATTGTCGTCAGTCGGGCGAAGAAGCCGCGCCCCGGGCACATCGTCGTGGCGCTCGTCCACGGCGATCGCACGCTGAAGCGGCTGAAAAGGGCAGGGGACCGACTGTGGTTGATCGCCGAGGCTGAGGGCTATGGCGAAACCATCGTTGATGAGAATGTCGAGATCTGGGGCGTCGTTGTTGGGCTGGCGCGGCGGTACTGATGCCAACGCCCATCGCCCTCATCGATTGCAACAACTACTACGTCTCGTGCGAACGGGCCTTCGATAGCCGGCTAGTGGGTGTACCGGTCATCGTCCTGTCGAACAATGATGGCTGCGCTGTCGCGCGCTCCGCCGATTATGTGGAATGCCCGTTCTCAGGTAGAATGCTGGCAAGATGGAGCATTCGCCAATGCGCCGGGCTACATCATTGCAGATCGCCCTGAACCGGTATCCGCTGGTTGATGAATGGCTGCAGTTGCTGGGTAATCTTGGGCGATCGCCGGCAACGTTGGATGCTTACGGGCGCGGGGTGACGCATTATCTGGCGTACTGCACGTCTTCGAGCGTCGCCGCCGAGGCGGCGACGCTCGAAGACGTTTCCCTCTATATTCGCCACCTGCTTCCGGGTAGCCCTACTGCCGTCTCGAATTCGACCCTCCAACAACGCCTGACCGCCATCAGGCTCTGGTATGATCATCTGACCTATCGGGGGCTGTGCTCTCGCAACCCGGTCCCTCGCGGGCAAACATCGACGTTCCGTCGTGTCCCTGATCATGCCGGCTTCACGCGCGGGCTGGTGCCGCGACTGACCAAGCTGCCCCATCTGCCAACCGAGGATGAGTGGCTTTTGATCCTTAGGCAGGCAGCCGACGATACCGTGCGCAACCGGCTGATGCTAGCCCTTGGGTATTATGGCGCGCTCCGCCGCTCCGAACTCATTGCTCTACGCGTCGACGACCTTGATTTTGCGCACAGGTTGATGACGTTGCGCGCGGAGACGACGAAGGGACGGCGCAGCCGGGTCGTTTGCTACAGTCCCGCCATCGCGTCGGTTCTCGCGCGGCATCTCCAGGATCTTCGCGCCGTCGCCCCTGGCACTGGCCCGCTGTTTCGATCCGAATCTTATCGCAACTACGGGCAGCCGCTTACCAAATGGTCGTGGAGCAAGACCGTCGAGCACTGGGCAGCGGCAGCGAACGTTTCGGGGTTCAGCACTCATAGTCTGCGCCACCTGCGTTTGACCCATCTCGCGCGCTCGGGCTGGAAACTACACGAGCTGTCTACGTACGCCGGTCATCGCAATCCCAGGACGACGCTGGTTTACTTGCATCTGTCGGGCAGCGATCTTTCCGCGCGCATGGCGGGATCCATGAACCATATCGACGCGCGGATCGGCTCCGAGCTCTTCGGGGGTCACAGTGGTTGAACGGGCGCCAGTCTTGGAGGGCACGGCCTATGTGCCGTTTGACCACGCCCTTTATGACATGTCGGGAGACCTCAGCGCGACAGAGCGACAGGCGATTAAAGGCCGGTTGGCACGATCCGATTGCGACCACCTGATGCTGGTCGTTCCGCGCCTCGCGGCGCCGTTGTTGGCCGTTGCTGATCGAAGCGGCATCTCACCGTCGAGCACCATGCAGGGCGTTGCCCGAATTCTCGCGACCGTTAATCGTCACGGCCAACCCTATTGGCACTGGACGAAGCCGAATTGGCTGGCAATGCTGAACAAGGAGAAGCTGGCCCGCCCGTATCTGACGGCCGTCGCATATCACCTCGGCGGCTTTCGAGATTTCAGGGAGATCGAAAAGTTTCGCCATTACAGCGTGTACGCCGCAGCAATCTTTGGCCGATCGATCGTCGAGCAGCAGCATGAAAGACTGGCGACGACGCTCACGGGGCTAGGATACTCGGCTCAAAATCTGGAGCTTCACTTGGCCAGCGTGCTTGGCAGCCTGATGCTGGAAAACGGCGATCCGCGCCTCGAGACGTTCAGCACCGACTTGCTGCAGCGCGGACAGGCGGGTCGCATCACGGCTGTAGCGGGGGCAGTCGGCAAGGTCTCTGCCGGGCTCGCCGCACTCGGGATCATCGAACAACCCCTAAGGATGCGAAGCTATGTCGGGTGGGAGGACAAAAGCTGCTTATTCCGACGAAGCCGCCCCCCGATTCCGGGATGATTGCGCCCCCTGATTCCGGGATGATGTCGCCCCCTGTTTCGGGGCCGGCGCTAGCTGATTTCGTTTGTCGTTGTGAACGTAGTTTTCGTCAAGCCGGCGGCGATGATTTTATGCGCCGCAGGCTGTCTCCCGTGAGATCGAGGCGATGGGCATTGTGGACGAGGCGATCGAGGATGGCGTCGGCATAGGTCGGATCGCCGATGACCTCGTGCCATACCGATATCGGCAACTGGCTGGTGATGATTGTCGAACGCCGGCCGTAGCGCTCCTCGAGGATTTCCAGCAGGTGGGTCGTGCGGCTGAGTGGAACAGGAAAGTATCATAAGGCGGGATATTTCTTTTCAAAAGTCCCATTCGGAATTAGGCCGGCGTAGCGGCCTGAGGCCACCGTTTGCGACGGCGTCGGGCAGTGAGAAGTCGTAGCGCCCGAGGAAGTTGATGTGACGCCAGGCGATCGGCGAGAGGCGAGCGATATCGGCGGGCAGCGGCGGCTTCCCGGCCTGGCTGAGCTGGCGCACGGTTTCCTGCATATAGATGGTATTCCAGTGGACGATGGCGTTGAGGGCGAGGCCGAGGACGCTAAGCTGCTCTTCTTGCCCTTGGCGCAATGGGTTTCTGATTTCGCCGCGATCGCCGTGATGGACACGACGACCAAGCTTGTGGCGCAATTCCTGTCGGTTGAGCTGAAACAATATCCGCCGCCGGAATGGCCGGTCATCGATGTAGCGCAGGATGTGCAGGGTCTTGATGATACGCCCCAGTTCAGACAGGGCCTTGGCGAGGGAGGTCGGGCGGTCCTTGACCTGCAACATGCGCATGACGCCGGCGGCTTTGAGATGGCCGAGCTTGAGCGATCCGGCCAAACGGATCAGGTCGGGCCAGTGCTCCCCGATCAGGCTGATGTTGATCCTGCCCCAGGCAATCGCATCGAACGGCCCGTAGCGCGCGTGGCGGTCGATACGCCACAGCTTTGCGCCGCCGATGTCCGCCAGACGTGGGCTGAACTGATAGCCCAAAAGCCAGAACAGGCCGAAGATGGCATCGGAATAGGCGGCGGTGTCGGTCATGATTTCCAGCGGTTCAAGCTCGGTCTCCTGCTCCAGCAACAGTGCGAGGACGACCAGGCTGTCGCGCAAGGTGCCGGGGATGACCGCGCCGGCAAGGCCGCTGAACTGATTGGAGATCATGTTGTACCAGGTGACGCCGCGCTCCTGGCCGTAGTATTTGGGATTGGGCCCGGCGTGGATGGCGCTCGATGGCGCAACGAACCGCATGCCGTCGGCGCTGGCCGCCTCGCCGGCACCCCAGTGACGAACGATATCCAGACGGCTGTGCGCGGTAACGATCGCGGCGTTGGCTGCGGCTATGGTCTCTGGCCGAATGAAGTTCTGGCTCACCCAGGACAGCCGGTCGCGGCGCAGGGCTGGAAGTTCCGGACGCACGAGTGGCTCAAGACCGATGTTGCAAGCGCTGCCCACCAGGGCGGCGCACAGGCTGATCTCGAAGTGATCGACGCTGGCCTGACGCTCGCTCAGATGGGTGAAGGACCTGGCAAATCCGGTCCGGGCCATGACTTCGAGAAAGATATCGGGCATTCCCGCCTTTGGCATGCTCGTCTGGACGGCGGCGCGAAGCGCCCGCAGGCTCTCAGGCTCGTCGAGCTTGTCGAGGGGTGTGACGACAATCTCGGTCTTGCCGGCGACTGTCTCGAAACGCAGGTCAGGGTTGTCGGCAGCCCGCCCGGCGACATGGCGATATGCCTCGTCGAGAAGGCGGGAGAGGCCGTCGATCTCCGTATCGGCTTCGAGCGATCGACCCAGGGCGCGCGCGACCATCAGCCGGGAGTTTTGCCAGGACTCGCCCTCGAGCATCCCGCGCCGGGGATCACCGTATCGGATGCCGGGGCTGGCGAAGACGTCGCGTCGCTTGATCGCGAGACGCCACGCATCGATGATCGCAAAGACATAGGCCTTGGGGTCCAGCACTTTGCCTTCACGGTCCAGGACATGTTGTCGCCACGCCTTGGGGACCGCGGCGGTCGGCGCGTCGCGCATTTTATTGAGAGCCGACCAGTCGTCGACGCCCTTGAGGAAGCTGATCGCGACCTTAACATTTTTGCCGCCCGGGGCGGCGTCGGTCTCGATACGGGTGACGATTTCGCAGAACAATCGCCGGGCGCCCCGCCATTTTGCCCGCAACTGGTCGTAGGGCTTGGTCTCGGCGAGTCTGGCGATGGCCTCCACCTTCGACATGGCGGCCTCGATGTCAGGACGGGGTACCTGCTCAAAAAGCATGTCTCGCCATCCATCGAGCGGCAGAGCATCGTCGGTCAGAACCAGCAGACCCATCGTGTGAAGCAACATCGCTGCACCATCGAGATCGCGCAGGCTGCGCAGGCGGTCCTGCCTTTCGGCGGCTTCTGCGCCCTTGACCATGTCCAAGAGCAGCGCCTCGGCCAACTCGGCGGCGTCGTCCTGGGCTGCGGCTTCGAGCGTATGGAAGAGCGCCGCGACGGTCGCGGTCCGCCGCGGCTCCTGCAGCGCGGCGATGGCCGAAGGCTTGCCAACCCGCGCCACCCGCGCGAGCCGCTCAAGGGTTGCGGCGGGAACGCCCCGTGGTGGCGCCGGCCGCAGATTGAAGGCCCGGACCGCATCGAGCCGATCGAGGTGGCGATAGAGCTCGCTCGACATGCGCTTGCTGGGAACGGTCCGCAGCGCATCGAGGGCCGCGAACGTCGACGTGTCGCCTTCGTCAAACAGCGCGGCGATGCGCACGCGCTGGTCATCGCTCAGGCTGGCGACCAGATGCCGCCACAGTCTCGTGCGCGCACGATCGCGGATCCTGCCAACCAGTCGCTCGAGCACCGTTACGCCCGGCAACAACACCTTGTTGGCGATCAGCCATGCCGCAGCGCGATCGATCAGCGGGCCAGGCCGATCGTCACCGCTCCAGCACAGGGCGTAGAGCCATCGGGTCAGCCGGAAGCGCGCCACGGCGTTGTCGCCAAAGTCCGTGAAACCGCAATGTGTCCGGATAAGCGTGAGGTGGCGGATGCGACTGCTCCCGTCGAAATAGGCATGGATGCCGGTTATGGGCGCAAGGTCGAGCTGCGCGGTCAGGGTCGCCAACACCGACGCCGGGATCTCGACGGCCGAAACGGGAAATGCCCCCAGAAACCGAACGCTCGTAAGCATCACCGCAAAGCCGAGACGATTATGGTCGCCGCGCAGCGATCCGATCAGATCGCGATCGGTCTGATCCAGATGAAAGTATCGCGCGAGTTGGTCGGCCAAGAGTTCGCCATCGAAGCGGGCGAAGCCCTGACGCTGGGCGTCGGTGAGATGACGGGTCGGCATGGCGTGCGAAACTTCCAACTTATGCGAAGGGAACGGGCGATGCCGGGATACAAGGCGAAAATCTTCGCAAATCATATGTGCGAAACAAAAGTCTTTTGCAGTAAGTTTCGCACGACGTTCAGGGCTGCCGCATGAAGCTCGGCTATGCGCGCGTTTCCACCGAGGACCAGCACCTCGAAATTCAATGCGGTCGGCTCGTCCAGGCCGGCTGCGAAATGCTGTTCGAGGAGAAGATATCGGGCGTTGCTCGCGGCAGGCCTGACCTCGAAAAGCTGATGGGCCATCTGCGCAAGGACGATGTTCTGGTCGTCACCCGTCTGGACCGCCTGGCGCGGTCGACCATCGATCTCCTGCACATCGCTGAGCGGATCAAGGAAAAGCAGGCAGGATTACAGTCGCTTGATGAACCCTGGGCCGACACCACGTCCCCATCCGGCATGATGATCATGACCGTCTTCGCCGGGATTGCGCAGTTCGAACGCTCGCTCATCCTGCAGCGGACCGACGAGGGCAGAAAGGCCGCGATGTCGCGCGGCGTGGCCTTTGGCCGCCCAAGGAAAATGCGACCCGATCAGGCTGACCTTGCCCGCCAGCTCGTCCTCGAAGGCAAATCCATCAGTGCCGTCGCAAGGACCTTCAACGTTCACCCGGCAACCATCTATCGCTGCATCGAACCAAACAGCTCCTTATGATACTTTTCTGTTCCGCTCAGCCGCACGACCCTATTCAGTGCGGTTATGTCGATCTTATCTCACTTTACAGCTTTAGACTAAACCGTCATAACCTTGCTATGGATCGCCGCAGAAATCCTTTTGCCCCAGGTGCAGGTACGCCGCCACCGGAACTTGCAGGGCGCGACGACCTTCTCGAGCGGGCATCGGTAGCACTCGACCGCATTCGTGCCGGCAGAGCGGCGCGCAGCATCATTCTCTATGGCTTGCGCGGCGTTGGCAAGACGGTGCTCCTGTCGACGATGTGGAATGCCGCTGAAGATGCCGGCATGATTGTTGTTGCTCTCGAGGCGCCGGAAAGCCGGTCGCTACCCGGAATTCTTGTGCCGGCGCTACGCACCAGCCTTCTCCGTCTCGACCGCCTGAAACGCGCCACTGCTGGCGTGACGCGCGCCCTGAAAGCACTGGCTGGGTTTGCCAAGCTCAAGCTCAAATACGACGACCTTGAAGTTGCGCTGGATTTCGAGCCTGAGCCTGGCCTAGCGGATTCAGGCGATCTCGACGCCGATCTCGGCGATCTACTTGTCGCTGTCGGCGAGGCCGCCCGAGAGCGCGAGACCGCTGTGGTTCTGGCAATCGATGAGCTGCAATATGTGCCCGAAGTCCAACTGGCTGCATTGATCGCAGCGCTCCACCGCGCCAGCCAGCGTCAGTTGCCGATCACGCTGATCGGGGCGGGCTTGCCGCAACTCCTTGGACAGATGGGCAATGCCAAATCCTACGCGGAAAGGCTGTTCGAGTTTGTTCCCATAGGTCCGCTCGACCAGGCGGCGGCCGAGGCAGCGCTCCGGCTGCCGATCGAGCGTGAGGACGAGACCATCGACGACGCAGCCCTGGCCGCGATCTTCAAAGACACCGCCGGCTATCCCTATTTCCTACAGGAATGGGGCAAGCATAGCTGGGAAGTGGCCGCAGCGTCACCGATCACGGTCACCGATGTCGCTGACGCTCGCGATCTGGCCATCGCGGAACTTGACGCGAGCTTCTTTCGAGTGCGGTTCGACCGATTGACACCAAAGGAAAAGCGCTATTTGCGCGCCATGGCAGAAATCGGCCAAGGTCCACACCGGTCAGGCGATATAGCCGACATATTGGGTGTGAACGTCACCAGCGTCGCGCCGGTGCGCAATAGCCTGATTGCCAAGGGTATGCTGTTCAGCCCCTCCCACGGTGACACAGCATTCACCGTGCCGCTCTTTGACGCTTATATGCGCCGAGTGCTGCCAACATTGGGTTGATACGAGGGCTGCCGTTCTGTCGATCTCAGGGTGTGGTCGAGCAGACACCCGACCGCGGCGGCAATTGGGCCGGAAGCGGACATGCTGGTTATGAGATCCAACGTAAGCGGTGGCTGGGCACCGCGGTTTTCGTGACGGGCTGATTTTGGCATGCGCTTGACCTGGTGTGTCGGGAGCGCGGCTTCATGGAACTACAAAGTGAGCTACGGATGGAGCCTGTGAACCGGGC
>Ga0209906_100591_pt1 | contig 10149 bp, 6 predicted proteins | sample FECB24metaG_FD_188303 | JGI IMG/M metagenome (GOLD analysis project Ga0209906, IMG submission 188303) | Cyanobacterial communities from the Joint Genome Institute, California, USA from Joint Genome Institute, California, USA - FECB-24 metaG... ... | reverse complement strand
CCACGCCAAGCTCGATCCGCTCGGCATCGAGCAGGTCAAGGACCCCGAGGAGCTGTCACCGGCCGCCTTCGGCTTCGGCGAGGCCGATCTCGACCGCAAGATCTTCATCGACAACGTGCTCGGCATGGAGTTCGCGACCATCCGCGAGATGGTCGCGGTGCTGCAGCGCACCTATTGCAGCACGGTCGGCATCGAGTTCATGCACATCTCCGACCCCGAGCAGAAGGCCTGGCTGCAGGAGCGCATCGAGGGGCCCGACAAGGAGATCGCCTTCACCAAGGAAGGCAAGAAGGCGATCCTGAACAAGCTCGTCGAGGCCGAGGGCTTCGAGAAGTTCATCGACCTGAAATACACCGGCACCAAGCGCTTCGGCCTCGATGGGGCCGAGTCCCTGATCCCGGCGCTGGAGCAGATCATCAAGCGCGGCGGCGCGCTCGGCGTGCGCGACATCGTCTTCGGCATGGCCCATCGCGGCCGCCTCAACGTGCTGACGCAGGTGCTGGGCAAGCCGCACCGCGCGCTGTTCCACGAGTTCAAGGGCGGCTCGTTCGCGCCCGACGACGTCGAGGGTTCGGGCGACGTCAAATATCATCTGGGCGCATCGAGCGACCGCGAGTTCGACGGCAACAACGTCCACGTCTCGCTGACCGCCAACCCCTCGCATCTGGAAATCGTCGATCCCGTCGTGCTCGGCAAGGTCCGCGCCAAGCAGGACCAGTTCGGCGACATCGTCGAGCGCTCCAAGGTGCTGCCGCTGCTGCTGCATGGCGATGCGGCTTTCGCCGGGCAGGGCGTAGTCGCCGAGTGCCTCGGCCTGTCGGGCCTGAAAGGCCACAAGACGGGCGGTTCGATCCATTTCATCGTCAACAACCAGATCGGCTTCACCACCTATCCGCGCTATTCGCGCTCCTCGCCCTATCCGTCCGACGTGGCGAAGATGGTCGAGGCCCCGGTCTTCCATGTGAACGGCGACGATCCCGAGGCGGTCGTCTTCGCCGCGAAGGTCGCGATCGAGTTCCGGCAGAAATTCCACAAGCCGGTCGTTGTCGACATGTTCTGCTATCGCCGCTTCGGCCATAACGAGGGCGACGAGCCGGGCTTCACCCAGCCGCTGATGTACCGCAAGATCCGCTCGCACAAGTCGACGCTGGAACTCTACACCGCCAAGCTCGTCGAGGAGGGCGTGATTCAGCCCGGCGAGGTCGATGAGATGCGCGCCGCCTGGAAGGCAAAGCTCGAGATCGAATTCGACGCCGGCCAGGCCTTCAAGCCCAACAAGGCCGACTGGCTCGATGGCCGCTGGGCCGGGATGAAGGCGATCCGCGCCGACGAGGACGATCCGCGCCGCGGCGCGACCGGCGTTCCCGCCGCGGTGCTGAAGGAGATCACCGAGAAGATCACGGCGGTTCCTGCCGGCTTCAACCTGCACAAGACGATCCAGCGCTTCCTCGACAACCGCAAGAAGGCGGTCGAATCCGGCCAGGGCATCGACTGGGCCACCGCCGAATCGCTGGCCTTCGGCTCGCTCCTGCTCGACGGCCACCCGGTCCGGCTCTCGGGCCAGGATTGCGAGCGCGGCACCTTCAGCCAACGCCATTCGGTGCTGATCGACCAGGAGACCGAGGCCCGCCACACCTCGTTGAACCATGTTCGCGAGGGCCAGTCGCGCTACGAGGTCATCAACTCGATGCTCTCGGAGGAGGCCGTGCTCGGCTTCGAATACGGCTACACCCTGTCGGAGCCCAATGCCCTGACCTGCTGGGAAGCGCAGTTCGGCGACTTCGCCAATGGTGCGCAGGTCGTGTTCGACCAGTTCATCTCGTCTGGCGAGCGCAAATGGCTGCGCATGTCGGGCCTCGTCTGCCTGCTGCCGCATGGCTATGAGGGTCAGGGGCCCGAGCACTCCTCGGCCCGGCTGGAGCGCTTCCTGCAGATGTGCGCCGAGGACAACATGCAGGTCGCCAACTGCTCGACGCCGGCGAGCTATTTCCACATCCTGCGCCGCCAGCTCAAGCGCGACTTCCGCAAGCCGCTGATCCTGATGACGCCGAAGTCGCTGCTGCGCCACAAGCGCTGCGTCTCGACGCTGGATGAGCTGGCCGAGGGCTCGAGCTTCCACCGCGTGCTGCATGACGACGCCGAGCGCGGCAACTCGACCACCAAGCTGGTCAAGGATTCCAAGATCCGCCGCGTCGTGCTGTGCTCGGGCAAGGTTTATTTCGACCTGCTGGAGGAGCGCGAGAAGCGCGGGCTGGACGATGTCTATCTGATGCGCGTCGAGCAGCTCTACCCGTTCCCGCTGAAGTCGCTGGCGCAGGAATTGGCGCGCTTCAAGGGCGCGGACGTGGTCTGGTGCCAGGAAGAGCCCAAGAACATGGGTTCCTGGACCTTCGTCGAGCCCTATCTCGAATGGGTGCTCGGCCATGCCGGCTCGAAGTCGAAGCGGCCGCGCTATGTCGGCCGCCCGGCCTCGGCTGCGACCGCGACCGGCCTGATGTCGAAGCACCTCGCCCAGCTCAATGCATTCCTCGACGAGGCCTTCGCGGCCTGATCCGATCATTTGGCATTCACCGGCCAGACAAAGACACGAAGAAGAGGCCTGACATGGCGACCGAAATCCGCGTTCCCACCCTCGGCGAATCCGTCTCCGAAGCGACCATCGGCAAGTGGTTCAAGAAGCCCGGCGACGCGGTGAAGGCCGACGAGCCGCTGGTCGAGCTCGAGACCGACAAGGTGACGCTCGAGGTCAACGCGCCGACGGCCGGCGTGCTCGGCGAGATCGTCGCCAAGGAAGGCGAAACTGTCGGCGTCAGCGCGCTGCTCGGCATGATCTCGGCAGGAGACGGCAAATCCGACGGCAAGGCGGCCGCGCCTGCAGCCAAGGCCGACGAGAAAAAGGCTGATACAGCCGTCGCGCAGGCCGCCGGCAAGGCGGGCGCCGACACCGTCAAGGAAGCCGAGAAGAAGGCCGGCGAGGTTGCCGGCGACACTGAAATCAAGCCCGCGACCAAGGCCGGCGATTCAGGCCCGGCCGTGGGTCGCCTCGCTGCCGAGAGCGGCGTCGATCCCGCCAAGGTCTCAGCCTCGGGCAAGGATGGCCGCGTCACCAAGGGCGACATGCTGGCGGCGATCGCGACCGGCCCGGCCGCCACGCCTGCGGCAGCCCCTGCTCCGGTCCAGGTCCGTGCTCCCTCGGCCCCGGACGACGCCTCGCGCGAAGAACGCGTCAAGATGACCAAGCTGCGCCAGACCATCGCGCGCCGGCTCAAGGAGGCGCAGGCGACCGCCGCGATGCTGACCACCTTCAACGAGGTGGACATGTCGGCGGTGATGGCCTTGCGCAACCAGTACAAGGACGTCTTCGAGAAGAAGCACGGCGTGAAGCTCGGCTTCATGGGCTTCTTCGTGAAGGCCTGCGTGCAGGCGCTGAAGGAGATCCCCTCGGTCAACGCCGAGATCGACGGCACCGACATCGTCTACAAGAACTACTACCATGTCGCGGTCGCCGTCGGCACCGACAAGGGCCTCGTCGTGCCGGTGGTGCGCGACGCCGACCAGCTCTCCATAGCCGGCGTCGAGAAGGCGATCGGCGCGCTCGGCAAGAAGGCCCGCGACGGCGCCCTCAAGATCGAGGACATGCAGGGCGGCACCTTCACCATCTCGAATGGCGGCGTCTACGGCTCGCTGATGTCGACGCCGATCCTGAACGCGCCGCAATCGGCGATCCTGGGCATGCACAAGATCCAGGAGCGCCCGGTGGTCGTCGGCGGCCAGATCGTGGTCCGCCCGATGATGTATCTGGCGGTGAGCTACGACCACCGCATCATCGACGGCAAGGAGGCCGTGACCTTCCTGGTTCGCATCAAGGAGGCGCTGGAGGACCCGGCGCGGCTCGTGCTCGATCTCTGAGGATACCTGGCATGCCCAATGAGCTGGAGAGCTGGTGCAGCACTCTGGCTACTTGGGCACGCGACACGCGCGAAGTTAGCGAAGTCTGGATCTTCGGTAGCCGAGCTAGGGGAGATCACCGACCGGACAGTGATCTCGACGTCGCATTGATAATGACGGCCGGTACTGAAGGCGAGCGACTGGGAAATTGGGTTTGCCTTGCCGAAGAATGGGAGGTCGAACTTGCGGCGTTGCTGCCGGTAGAGGTCGACCTTGATCTTGGTCACCCGGACCTCGCAGAGAAAGTCGTGGCACCGGCATTGAAGAACGAGGGCCGGCGAGTTTTCTGCCGAGCAAAGGAAGAGCTGTAATGTCCTACGATCTCGTCGTCATCGGAACCGGCCCCGGCGGCTATGTCTGCGCCATCCGCGCGGCCCAGCTCGGCCTCAAGGTTGCGGTCGTCGAAAAGCGCGCCAAGCATGGCGGCACCTGCCTGAATGTCGGCTGTATCCCGTCCAAGGCGCTGCTGCATGCCTCCGAGATGTTCGAGGAGGCGGGCCATACTTTCCCGCAGCTCGGCGTCGTCGTCGGCAAGCCGAAACTCGATCTCAAGCAGATGATGGTCCACAAGCAGGAGACGGTCGATGCCAACGTCAACGGCGTCGCCTTCCTGCTGAAGAAGAACAAGATCGAGCCCTTCCACGGCACGGCCTCGATCCCGGCCGCCGGCAAGGTCGTCGTGACCGGCGACGACGGCAAGACGCAGGAGCTGGAGACGAAGACCATCGTCATCGCCACAGGCTCCGAGGCGATGGGCCTGCCCGGTGTCGAGATCGACGAGAAGACGGTCGTGACCTCGACCGGCGCGCTCGAACTGAGCGCGGTTCCCAAGGAACTTCTGGTCGTCGGCGCGGGCGTGATCGGGCTGGAGATCGGCTCGGTCTGGAGCCGGCTCGGGGCGAAGGTCACGGTGGTCGAGTATCTCGACCGCATCCTTCCCGGCATGGACGACGAGATCGCCAAGCAGTTCCAGCGCATCCTGCAAAAGCAGGGCTTCGAGTTTAATCTCGGCTCCAAGGTCACCAAGGTCGACGTGGCTAAGAAGGGCGGCGCGACCGTCACCGTCGAGCCCGCCGCAGGCGGCGAAGCCAGGACGCTGTCGGCCGACATCGTGCTGGTCGCGATCGGCCGCCGGCCGAACACCGAAGGGCTCGGCTTGGACAAGGCGGGGATCGCGACCGAGCGCGGCCGCGTCGTCATCGACGACCATTTCAAGACCAATGTCGCCGGGGTCTACGCCATCGGCGACGTGGTGCGCGGCCCGATGCTCGCCCACAAGGCCGAGGACGAGGGTATGGCCGTCGCCGAGATCATCGCTGGCAAGGCGGGCCATGTGAACTACGACGCCATCCCCGGCATCATCTACACCGCGCCGGAAGTCGCCGCGATCGGCAAGACCGAGGAGGAACTGAAGGCTGCGGGCGTCGCCTATAAGGTCGGCAAATTCCCGTTCACCGCCAACGCACGCTCACGCGCCATGCGCCACACCGACGGCTTCGTGAAGGTGCTGGCGGACGCGGCGACCGACCGCGTGCTCGGCTGCCACATCATCGGCCCCCATGCCGGCGACCTGATCGCCGAGGTGACAGTGCTGATGGAGTTCGGCGGCTCGTCGGAAGACCTCGCCCGCACCTGCCACGCCCATCCGACCCTGTCGGAGGCGGTGAAGGAGGCCGCGATGGCGGTCGAGAAGCGGCAGATCCATATGTGAGGGGGCGGCGCGCCTTCGCTTCTGGCGCGATTTGGTATAAGTAGCGGGCATGACCCGCGACGAAGCCACCGCCAAATTGGTCAACCGCGCCAAAACCTTGCGCGACCGTGGCGCACAGGCTGCTTTCGTCTATGGCTCGACCGCGCGCAACGAGGCCAGAGACGACAGCGACATCGATATCTTCATCGATATCGAGCCCGGCCGAAAATTTTCGCTGCTCGATCTTGTCGGTATGCAGCGCTATCTGACGGAAGAGTTGGGCGTCGCCATCGATCTGACGACCCGATCGAGCCTGCATCCCGAGCTTCGGGCGCAGATCGAACAGGAAGCAGTTAGAGTGTTCTGATGCCGCGTCGAAGCGACGTCGTCCTCAGGGACATCCTGAACGCTATCATGCTCGTCGAGCAGGAGCTTGCCCGGCCACACGCAGGCGTCGTTTGCAAAAGGGCTCTTCCTGCAGAGGGGAACGGAGCGGTCGCTTGAGATCATCTCGGAAGCCGTACGTCATCTTCCGGATGCGCTACTTGCACGGCGGTCGGAGATTTCCTGGATCGATGTCCGCTCGATCGGCAACAGGATCAGGCACGAGTACTGGCGTGTCGATCCGGCTCTCATCTGGTCGATCGTTATGGACGACCTACCGCCCTTACGCGCAGCAGTCGAGGACTTGCTCCGGCACCTCGACGGATAACAGCTTGCTGAAAAGAGCTACCCCCGCCGCGCCCGAAACGCCGTCAGCGTGTTCCGCAGCAAACAGGCGATCGTCATCGGGCCCACCCCGCCCGGCACCGGCGTTATCGCGCCCGCCACCTGCACGGCCTCGGCAAAGTCCACATCGCCGACGAGCTTGCCGTCCGGCAATCGGTTGATGCCGACATCGATCACCGTCGCGCCCGGCTTGATCCAGTCGCCCTTGACGAAATGGGGGCGGCCCACCGCCGCCACGACGATGTCGGCGCGCCTGACCACGCTCGCCAGATCGCGCGTGCGCGAATGCGCGATCGTCACCGTGCAGTCGGCCTGCAGCAGGAGTTGCGCCACCGGGCGGCCGACGAGTTCGGACCGGCCGATCACCACGGCCTCCAGCCCTGCCAGCACCGGCAGCGCCTGCTTCAGAAGTAGCATGCAGCCGAGCGGCGTGCAGGGCACGAGCAGATTCGCGCCGCTTGCCTTGCCGCTGGCCAGCCTGCCGGCATTGATCGGGTGCAGCCCGTCGACATCCTTGGCGGGGTCGATCGCGTCGATGATGGCGCCGGTGTCGATATGTCTCGGCAGCGGCAATTGCACGAGGATGCCGTCGACCGCGTCATCGGCGTTGAGTTCGGCCAGCTTCGCCAGCAGTTCCGCTTCGCTTGTTTCGGCGGACAGGCGGTGCGCTCTCGAATTCATGCCGATCTCGGCGGCGAGTTTTTCCTTTGAGGCGACATAGACCCGACTCGCCGGATCGTCGCCAACCAGCACCACGTCGAGGCCGGGGACGAGGCCGGTCGAGGCCCTGATCGCCGCGATCTCCGTGCCGATTTCGGCGCGAAGGGTTGCGGCCGCCGCCTTGCCGTCGATGATGCGCGCCTGCCCGGCCATGAACTTGGTCTCCGTCCCGTTCGAGAGCCGCCCTCATGCGCGATCGGCCAAGGCGCGACAAGTCCGAATGCGACGCAAGGATGCCGCAGCGCACCATGGCTTGCGAGCGCCAGCTGGCGCGGCTATCGATCTATGGTGAGGTTGGAGAGGCAAGCAGCGTGACCACCGGATTTGCGTCCATTCCCGCCTCCGGCCCCTGTCGCCTGATCCGCACCCGCATCCCGCTCTGTCTCGTCGATGGCGCGGCGCTGGCCGCCGACCGCGATGGCCTCGCGCTCGCCGATATCGCGATCGAAGACGGGCGCATCGCCTCGATCCTGCCCGCCGGCACCGACGTCGTCGACGCCGATGGCCCGACCGTCGATCTCGACGGCGGCATCGTGTTGCCGCGTCTCGTCGATGCCCATGTCCATCTCGACAAGGGCCATATCTGGCCGCGCCGGCGCAATCCCGACGGCAGCTTCAAGGGCGCGCTGGAGAGCGTGCTCGCCGACCGCGAGGCGAACTGGACGGGCGACGATGTCCGCGCCCGGATGGAATTCGGCCTGCGCTGCGCGCTCAGCCACGGCACGGCGGCGGTCAGGACGCATATCGACTCGCTCGGCAAGCAGATCGGCATCTCCTGGCCGGTGCTGGCCGAACTGCGGGCGGAATGGGCCGGCCGCATCGCGCTGCAGGCTTCGCCGCTGTTCGGGCTGCAATTCGCGCTGGACGCCGCCCATATGCAGGCCGTGACCAAGGCGGTGCTGGCGCATGGCGACGGGCTGTTCGGCTGCGTCACCTACATGATCCCCGAGATCGACCAGGCGCTCGACATCATCTTCCGCAACGCGACCGAGCACGCCTTCGACCTCGACTTCCATGTCGACGAGACCAACGACCCGCAAGCGCGCGCGCTGGAGCACATCGCCGATGCCGCGCTCAGGCATCGTTTTGCCGGCAAGATCCTGTGCGGGCATTGCTGCTCGCTGGCGCTGCAGGAGCCGCAAGCCGAGGCGCGCATCATCGCCAAGGTGAGGGAGGCCGGCATCGCGGTCGTCTCTCTGCCGATGTGCAACATGTATCTGCAGGACCGGCAGGCCGGCCGCACGCCGCGCTGGCGCGGCGTCACCGCCCTGCACGAGCTGAAGGCGGCCGGCGCGCCGGTGATGATCGCCTCGGACAACACCCGCGACCCGTTTTACGCCTATGGCGATCTCGACCTGATCGAGGTTTTGCGCGAGGGCACGCGAATCCTTCAGCTCGACCATTCCGGGACCGACTGGGCCAACGCGGTGGCGCGCACGCCTGCCCATGTCATGGGGCTCGGCGAGGCCGGCCGGCTCTCGGTCGGCGGCCCGGCCGACCTGATCCTGACGCGGGCGCGCGACTGGTCCGAATTCTTCGCCCGGCCGCAATCCGACCGGACGGTTCTGGTGGCGGGCAAGGCGATCGACACGACCCTGCCGGATCATCGCGAACTGGATCATCTGATGGGGGCGCAGCCATGACCTCCCGCTACGACATCGCCGCCCTGAAGACCCGCCTCGGCGCCATCCGCACCGAGGACAACCCGGCGCTGGTGAAGCAGAAGAGCCGCGACTTCTTCTGGTACTCGCCGACGCTGAAGCGCCAGCTCGACCAAGTGAGCGCCGACATCGTGGTCTCGCCGACGAGCGAGGCGCAGGTTCTGGAGACGCTGGCCGCCTGCCATGGCCTCGACATTCCGGTGACGCCGCGCGGGACCGGCACCGGCAATTACGGCCAGGCCATGCCGCTCTCTGGCGGCGTGCTGCTCGATCTTTCGGGCTTCGACCAGGTGCTCGACATCGCGCCCGGCCGTTATGCCGCGCAACCCGGTGCGATCATGGCGCGGATCGACGAGCGCACGCGCGCCCATTCCGGGCAGGAGCTGCGCTTGCACCCGTCGACCTACCAGACGGCCTCGATCGGCGGCTTCATCGCCGGCGGCTCCGGCGGCGTCGGCTCGATCAAATGGGGGGGCTTGCGCGATTGGGGCAACATCATCTCGCTCAGGGTCGCGACGATGGAGGAGACGCCCCGAATCCTCGAACTGAGCGGCGAGGATCTGCACAAGGTCGCGCATGCCTATGGCACCAACGGCATCATCACGCAGGTCGAGATGCCGCTGGCTCCGGCCTATAAATGGGTCGACGTCATCCTCGGTTTCGGCGATTTGCGCGCCGCGACCGAATTCGCCAATGCGCTGGGCGAGCAGGACGGGCTGGCGCTGAAGAACCTCGCCGTGGTAGCCGCCCCGATCGGCCACGACTACTTCCTGCGCCACCGCAAATTCCTGCCGCGTGAGAGCCATCTGGTCATCGTGATGGCGGCCGATTTCGCGGTCGAATCCCTGCTCGCCTATGCGCGCCGAACCAGCGGCTGCGACCTGCTGATGCGCTCCGACAAGCTGTCCCCCGAGGAGGCAAAGGGCCTGCCGCCGGCTTATGAACTGGGCTGGAACCACACCACGCTGAGGGCTCTGCGCGTCGATCCCGCGATCACCTATCTGCAGGTGCTCTATCCATTTCCCAACCAGCTCGAGCTGGTCACGCGCATCCATGAACGCTTCGGCGACGAGGTGCTGTGCCATCTCGAATTCGTCCGTTTCGACGGCAAGGTGACCTGTTTCGGCCTGCCGCTGGTGCGCTTCACCACGGAGGAGCGGCTGGAGGAGATCATGGCGATCCATGAGGAGATGGGCGCCCCGATCTTCAACCCGCATCGCTACACGCTGGAAGAGGGCGGCATGAAGCAGACCGACGCGGCCCAGCTCGCCTTCAAGCGCCAGGCCGATCCCCAAGGGCTGCTCAATCCCGGCAAGATGATCGCCTGGGAAGACCCGGATTACGACTACGCCTCGGGCAAGACCTTCCTGTTTCGCAGCCTGTCGCAAGCCGGCGTCGCAG
>Ga0209906_100590_pt1 | contig 10153 bp, 7 predicted proteins | sample FECB24metaG_FD_188303 | JGI IMG/M metagenome (GOLD analysis project Ga0209906, IMG submission 188303) | Cyanobacterial communities from the Joint Genome Institute, California, USA from Joint Genome Institute, California, USA - FECB-24 metaG... ... | reverse complement strand
CGGCTCGCAGAGGATAACGGAATCTCTCTCGATGCATATCGCTTCCCAACGCTTGATGCCTTCTTCGGACTGGCGACACGGGCAAGCCTGCAGGAGGTTGCATGAACGATCCGGCTGACGAATACAGGGTCGAGACAATTCCGATTGAACGCATTGACGTGATCAATCCGCGGGTGCGCAACAAGAAGATATTCAAGGAGATCGTATCGAACATCGCCGAGCTCGGCCTCAAACGGCCCATCACCGTCAGCCGTCGGGACGGCACGGACGGTCCGAGATACGCCCTCGTTTGCGGGCAAGGGCGACTTGAGGCCTATCAAGCCCTGGGCCAACAAGAGATCCCCGCGATCGTTGTCGAGGCCAATACCGAAGACTGCATGGTCATGAGCTTGGTGGAGAATCTAGCCCGCCGCCAGCATCGCGCCATCGACCTGCTTCACGACATCCAGGGTCTGAAGCGACGCGGCTATAACAACACAACGATCGCGCAGAAGATCGGCCTGACCATCGAATACGTCAGGGCCGTCCTTCGACTGCTGCAGAGCGGCGAACATCGATTGCTGCGCGCTGTCGAGGCCAATCAGATTCCGGTCAGCATCGCCGTCGAAATCGCCGCAGCCTCAGACACCGAGACACAGGCCGTTCTTCACCAAGCCTACGAAAAGAACCTGTTGCGTGGCCACAAGCTCATCGCGGCCAGACGACTCATCGAACAGCGGCAGCGCCGCGGCAAAGGACTTCGAATCCATAAGGACATGAGCGGCAAGCGTCGAGAACGGCCCTTGTCGTCGAATGCGCTCATTCGGGCCTATCAGGAAGATGTCGATCGCAAGCGTCTTTTGATCCGCAAAGCCACGGCCACGCGAAATCGCCTCGTGTTCGCAACCGAGGCGCTGCGCAAGCTCTTCGGTGATGAGAACTTCGTGACGCTGTTGCGGGCTGAAGGTCTCGACACTCTGCCTGGGAACATTGCCGAACGGATCCAAGCTGGAGTCCAAGCATAATGGGTCGCAGGCCAGCAATATCGACAGTGAAGCAGGCATTCGAAGAAACGCGGCTTCGAATTCCGATAGCACAAATCCAGCCTCTCAAGCTTGTAACCCCGGCGATCAAAAAAACACCGAAATACCTGCAGATCGTGGCGTCCGTTCGCGAGGTTGGCGTTGTCGAGCCGCCTGTTGTCGCGCGCGACCGTAGCGATCCTGGCAAGTACCTGCTGCTGGATGGGCATCTTCGGATCGACGTGCTCAAGGATATGGGTGAATCCGAAGTCACCTGCCTGATTTCCACCGACGATGAGGCCTTCACGTACAATAAGCGGATCAACCGCCTGGCGATGATTCAAGAGCACAGGATGATCGTAAAGGCGGTTCAACAAGGCGTTCCCGAGGAGCGGATCGCAAAGGCGCTCAACGTCGATGTGCAGAGCATTATCCGCAAGCGAAAGCTGCTCGATGGCATCTGCGCCGAGGTTGCCGAGATCCTCAAGGACAAGCACATCGCCATCGCGACGTTCAGTGAACTCCGGAAGCTGGCTCCATTACGGCAGATTGAGGCGGCCGAACTCATGGTCGCCTTGAACAAATTCACGATCAACTACGCAAAATCGCTGGTCGCAGCCACGCCGCAGGAGCAATTGGTCGAGACGGACAAGCCCAAAAAGGTTAGAGGGCTGAGCGAAGAGCAGATCGCATTGATGGAACGTGAATCAGTCAGCCTGCAGCGCGAATTCAGGATAGCTGAAAAATCCTATGGCGCCGACCACCTCGATCTCGTTCTCTCGAATGGATATGTCGGGAAATTACTCGGTAACGCGCGAGTCGTGCGATATCTTGCGCAGCATCACCACGACATTCTCACTGAATTCCAGAAACTCGCTGAAGTTGACACTGCTGCGGCCTGAACCGCCAACAGCTTGCGACCATTTTTGACATGGTCGCCGATGGGGACCCGGACCCGATAAGCGCGGGGACCGCGGGAGAAGCCGCACGATGGGGCGGATCAATCGCGGTGGTGGGAATGACGGCGAACCCGTTCGGAGCCCACTAGGCCGGTCTTCATAGGCCGGCCGCGTGGCCTGGCGATCTGCGTTTGGGCCATTACGTTGTTGGGCGTGCCGACACGGGAATTGATTAGGGCATTTCCATCGGCACGCCCATTAGATTCGGAACGTTCAGATGAATTGATCGAAGGGCTCGATCGATTTGACGGTTGCGAGCAGTCCCTGGGCCCGCAAGGTGTCGAGATAGTCGTCGACCGATTTCGGCGGATTCTTCAGTCGTTGACGAACCGTCTTGACCGCTTGCAGGAAGGCCGGCTGGGACAGATGAAACTGATGCGTCAGGAATTCATCTGGATGCTGCGCCTCGATACCCCACCGGTCGAGCCTGTCGGCAGGAAAATCCTTGAGATTGGCAGTGACGATTAGATCGGCGCGACCCTTGATGGCTGCGGCGAGCACATGGCGGTCATTGGGGTCAGGCAATTCGATGACACCGATGAGCTGCTCGAAATCTGTCACGAGCGCATCACGCACGTGCGCATTCATTAAATCGCGCGTCCGCTCAAGCTGCGCGCGGGTCAGATCGGGCCGGTTCCGCAGAACAGACCGGATCCATTCCTCGTGAACCGCATCGGACCATTTGGCGCGATACAGATCTGATACCGCAAGCTCCAGCAGCAGATCGCGCAGCGGCGCCGGATAGAGAACAGAGGCATCGAGGAAGGCAGTGAAATTGCCCAAGTCTCAGTATCCCATCTTGAGATCCTGAGCTTCCGCGGCCAGCCGATCGAGGACTTTCCGGCGCTCAGCGTCCGTGTTTTCCTTGAACCGCAGAACGTCTTCGAAGCGAATGCGCCGGTGTGTTCCAACCAAGCGGCAGGGCAGCTTCTTCTGCTCAAGCAGCTGAACGAGAAACGGCCGTGACACATTCAAAAAATCGGCGGCCTGTTGCGTCGTGAGCTCGGCATTCTGCGGAACGATCGTAACCGCCCGACCCGATGCCATGTCCTCCAGAATGGCCTGGAGAAGCTTGACCGCGCCAGCGGGCAGCTCAATCGTTTCTTCCTTCTGGCCAGCATCGCGCACGCGCAGCGTCAAGGGCCGCCCCTTCTTGGCAATTGGGGCGAGCCGCTGTCCCGACGCACGGGCGCGTTCGATGTCCTCCTTTGAAGGCGGCACACTCATCAGCCCAGCAGTTGCCATGGTCACTCCTCCTAAATCGACGCCCCCTACTATGGGCATCGGCAGGCACAAACGCAATATTCGAAACAGATGAAATATCCGAAAACCGAGCGGGGATGACCCTTAAGGTCGCTGCCGAAATTGCAGCGTCATTCCTTGTATCAACACGCCCTGGCCGATTTTGCGGAAGCAAGAGGGCGCGCAGAAGTGCGAAAAGCAGCGGAGTTACGCGGGGTTAGGCGCAAACTGCCGTTCCGGAAGCCCCTACTCAGGTTTGCGCAATGACCGCCCGGAACTACGCAGGACTTCGCCCTTCTACGCTGAGATTATGAGTGGATGCTAACGCACTGCGCAGGATTGCGCGCAATTTCTTTTTCTTTCGTATTTTCAATGACTTAGTTGACTTATCCGCCAACTGCGACCACCGTCGTTTTCGCTCGCACGCGCCACGTCTCGCGCCCTCTTGCTTCCATAGTGCTTCCAGGGGCGAACGCGGCCGGCGGCAGGAAGCAGATCGATAATCTGGATTGCAACCGATGTCGAAACTCACCAAGCGCGTCGTCGACGCCGCAGAGATAAGAGAGCGCGAATACTTCATCTGGGAGGAGGACCTGCCCGGCTTCGGACTGCGCGTCCTGCCCAGTGGTCGCAAGCGATACATTATACAATACCGCGCCGGGCGCCGATCACGCCGCATCAGCCTCGGACCCAGTACCGTCCTCACCTGTGAGCAGGCTCGGAACCGGGCGATCAGCATTATCGCCGCGACCAAGAACGGAGAGGATCCAGCAGCCCGGCGCGATGCCGACCGGCAGGCCATCACGGTCAAGGAACTCGCAGAGCGTTTCCAGAAAGAGCACATCGATCTCCGGCTCAAGCCCAGCACGGCCAAGGGCTACAAACGCTTGTTGGAGCGGTTTGTCATTCCGAGGCTTGGCAACCACCGCGTGACCGAGGTCACACGTGCCGACGTCGCCCAGCTCCATCATGAGCTCCGGCACATTGCCTACGACGCCAATCGCTGTCTGGAGATGATCTCCAAGATGTTCAACCTCGCCGAGATGTGGGGCCTGCGCCTGGATGGGTCGAACCCGCGCAAGCACATTAAGAAATATCCGGAGCAAAAGCGTGAGCGGTTCCTGAGCCCGGCGGAGCTGAAACGGGTCGGCGAAGTACTGCGTGAGATAGAGACGGAAGGAATTGAACTCCCCTCCTCCATCGCTGCCATTCGCCTGCTGATCCTGACCGGTTGCCGGCTCGGCGAGATCATGACGCTCCAGTGGGAACACGTGGACATTCCCAGCAAGGCGCTGCGGCTGCCGGATTCGAAGACTGGCGCCAAGGTCGTGCATCTTGGGCATCCCGCGGTCGAGGTGCTGGAAAAGGTCGAGCGCGTCGAGGGAAACCCGTGGGTCATCGTCGGAATGAAACCGGGGGCGCGGCTCACGGACCTTCAGCCGTTCTGGCAACGTGTCCGTGCGCGCGCCGGCCTCAAGGACGTTCGTATCCACGATCTGCGACACACGTTCGCGTCGACGGCCGTTGCCGCAGGTCAGGGACTGCCGATGATCGGCAAGTTGCTCGGGCATACGCAGGTGCAGACGACGGCGCGCTATGCGCATCTTGCGGCTGATCCGGTGAAACTGGCCGCCGACGCGGTCGCAAATACCCTCAGCCACGCCCTTGGCTGTGGTCCTTTCGCAGATTCCCGATTGAACTCGCGCGGCTACTCGCCTAAGGTCAGCGGAAGCGCCCAGTAACTGGGTTAGCCCAGTTAACGGTCGCATCATGCCGTCGGGAGCGCACGGTGACAGAAGAAAAGGCAGACCTCCGATGGGGCGTCGAGCGGCGGCTCGAGTTCATCGAGTTCCGTCTGTTTTGGGAGAGGCATGTGAATCGTGGCGACCTGATGGAAGCGTTCGGGGTGTCGGTGAACCAGGCGTCCACGGATCTGAACCGCTATCTGGGCATGGCGCCAGACAACATGGCTTACGACAAGAGCGCCCGGACCTACATCCGAGGCGCTGACTTCTCGCCCCTATTTCTGAAACCTGACGCTAGTCGCTACTTATCCCAGCTTCGCTCCGTCGCGGATGGAATTCTTGAGCGATCAGACGCTTGGATTGGTGAGCTGCCGCCCTACGATGCGGTGCCGACACCTACTCGCGGCGTCAACGCGAAGACCCTCCGGTCAATGGTCGCTGCGATTAGGCGATCAGAAGCAATTGAAATCAAATACCAGTCTCTGTCGCGACCGGAACCGCGCTGGCGTTGGGTCGTGCCGCACGCAATCGGTTTTGATGGCTTTCGTTGGCATGCACGAGCGTTCTGCGAGATTGACCAGACGTTTAAAGACTTTCTGCTGTCCCGGATCATCGAGACGCGTGGGACGCGCTCAACCGAGACAACGTCCACATCGGACGAGGATTGGAACGAGCAGGTCGTGCTTGAGATCGGCCCTCACCCCGACCTTTCCGATACTCAGAAAAAGGTAATCGCGCTCGACTACGGTATGCGCGGAGGGAAAGCGCAAATTCCGGTCCGGAGGGCACTTCTTTACTACGCTCTGAAGAGGTTAGGCCTTGATACCGAATTGGCCGCTAGGCGCCCTCAAGATCAGCAAATCGTACTCCTGAACCCGCAGGCCCTGCCTGGCGCTTTCAGAACGCTTGAGGCGGAGGGTTAAATGGCCGCGCTCGAAGACCTCAAGCCAAACTCCTCAGTGCGCGGCGTATTGCCAAACGCGATCGTTACTGTCGTCAGCGTGCAATGGTTCGGATCGGGAGCCATCGAACTCACTTACAAGGATGCGACCGGCAAGGTTGGCAACGAACTTCTGTATCGCGATCGCGAAGCCGATCTGGAAATTGTCCAGGAAGGACGCCCTTGGAGCTTCGATGGCGATGGAGCGCTGTTCCGCCTCGTCTCCGAGGCGCAGCGTATCCATCTGGCGCATTTATTCGATCCCGTGCTCGCCGTGCATACCTCCGTCGTCGAGCCCCTGCCGCACCAGATTACGGCCGTTTACGAAAGCATGCTGCCGCGCCAGCCGCTGCGTTTTCTTCTCGCGGATGATCCCGGTGCGGGCAAGACCATCATGGCAGGTCTGCTCATGAAGGAGTTGATCGCGCGCGGCGATCTGCAGCGTTGCCTTGTCGTTTGCCCCGGCAGCCTTGCGGAGCAATGGCAGGACGAACTCTATCGGCGGTTCAATCTGCCCTTCGAGATCTTGACGAACGACAAGCTCGAAGCGGCTCGTACCGGCAACTGGTTCATGGAGGCCAACCTCGTCATCGCGCGCCTCGATAAGCTCGCCCGCAACGAGGATGTCCAACAGAAGCTGCAGGCCCCGGATTGCCGCTGGGACCTCGTTGTGTGCGACGAGGCGCACAAGCTTTCGGCCACCTTCTTTGGCGGCGAGGTCAAATACACCAAGCGATATCGACTGGCACAGCTCCTGTCGTCGCTGACACGCCACTTCCTGCTGATGACGGCCACGCCGCACAACGGCAAGGAAGAGGACTTCCAACTGTTCATGGCGCTGCTTGACGGCGATCGTTTCGAGGGCAAGTTCCGCGACGGCGTGCACACGGCCGACGTATCGGACCTGATGCGTCGAATGGTGAAAGAGAACCTGCTGAAGTTTGACGCAACACCGCTGTTCCCTGAGCGTGTTGCCTATACAGTCCCGTACAAACTCTCGGATGCAGAAGCCGCGCTCTACAAAGCGGTGACCGATTATGTCCGGGAAGAGTTCAATCGGGCCGAAGCCCTTGAGAACGACAAGCGGGCTGGGACCGTCGGCTTCGCGCTGACCATCTTGCAGCGCAGGCTCGCGTCTTCGCCAGAAGCGATCTACCAATCACTCCGCCGCCGCCGCGAACGCCTCGAAAGCCGCCTTCGTGAACTTGAGCTGCTGCAGCGTGGCGGCCAGGTGGGCCCCGCCATGGCCACCAACGTCCCCGTCCTCGATAAGGAGGATGTCGAGGACATGGAAGACTCGCCCGACGCCGAAATCGAGGCGATTGAAGAGCAGGTTCTCGACCAAGCCACCGCTGCACGCTCGATCGAAGAACTGCGTCTTGAGATCGAAACGCTGAAGCGCCTCGAAACCCTCGCCCTGTCAATCCGGCGCAGTGGGGAGGACAAGAAGTGGCGAGAACTGGCAACGCTGCTCGGCGAGATCTTCACCCCAGCCGCGATCGCCAATGGCCTCGCCGAGGAGGGGGCGCCGTATGACGCGGGTGTGCCGGTGCCGCCGAAACCGAAGCCGTCGCCGCACCAGAAGCTGGTCATCTTCACCGAGCATCGCGACACGCTGAACTATCTGCAAAGCCGCATCGCAACGCTCTTAGGACGCAGCTCGGCGGTCGTGATGATCCACGGCGGTATGGGTCGCGAGGAACGTATGAAGGCGCAAGAAGCCTTCAAACATGATCCCGAAGTCCAGGTGCTGCTTGCCACCGACGCGGCCGGCGAAGGCATCAACCTGCAGCGCGCTCATCTCATGGTCAATTACGACCTGCCTTGGAACCCGAACCGCCTAGAGCAGAGGTTCGGACGCATCCATCGTATCGGCCAGACCGAGGTCTGCCATCTGTGGAATCTTGTCGCCGAGGAGACACGCGAGGGCGATGTCTACCGAAAACTTCTCGAAAAACTGGAACAGGCGCGCAAGGCGCTTGGCGGCCAGGTCTTCGATGTCCTCGGCAAGATCCAGTTCGATGGACGGCCACTGCGCGAGCTGCTGATCGATGCCATTCGCTATGGAGAGCAGCCGGAGGTCCGTGCGCGGCTGACGACGGTCGTCGAGCACGCCTTCGACAGAGCTTCACTTCAGAATCTCCTCGAAGATCGCGCCCTCGCTCACGACTCCATGGATGCGTCACGGGTCCATCGCATCCGCGAGGAGATGGAGCGCGCCGAAGCTCGGCGTCTCCAACCGCACTATGTGGAATCCTTCTTTCTTGAAGCCTTCCGGCGGCTCGGCGGCGTTGCCAAACAGCGGGAAGCGCACCGCTACGAGATCACCAATGTGCCCGCTCCGGTGCGCAATCGCGACCGCCTGATCGGTCTGGGCGAACCAGTCCTGCCACGCTACGAGCGCATCGCCTTCGAGAAGGCACTGGTCGCACCCCCGGGCCAGCCCTCGGCCGCCTTCGTCTGCCCGGGCCATCCGCTTCTCAACTCGGTCATCGACATCACCTTGGAGCGGCATCGCGACCTGCTGCGTCGCGGCGCTGTTCTCGTCGACGAGCGCGATCTTGGAACCAGCCCCAGGGTGCTGTTTTTTCTTGAGCACGCGATCCAGGATGCAAGCCTGACGAAAGGCGGCGAGCGGCGGATCGTCTCGAAACGGCTTCTCTTCGTCGAAATCGACGCCGATGGCCAGGCGCGCCATCTGAACTACGCACCGTACCTGGATTATCGACCACTTGCGGCGGGTGAGCCATCCCTCGATGTTTTGCTGGCGCGCCCGGAATGCGCGTGGATCGCGCGGGAGCTTGAGAGCAAGGCGCAAGCCCATGCTATCGCGAGCGTGGTGCCGGAGCATCTGGCTGAAATCCGCGATCGAAGGATCGCACTCCTCGATAAGACAGAGGCGGCGGTAAAGGATCGTCTGACCAAGGAGATCAATTACTGGGACTTCCGTGCCGAGCAATTGAAAGACCAGGAACGCTCCGGCAAGGCCAATGCGCGCGTAAACTCTGGCGAGGCCCGCAAGCGCGCCGACGAGCTTCAGTCCCGGCTGCAGAAGCGCATGGATGACATCAAGCGCGAGCGCCAGATCGCGCCACTACCACCCGTCGTTCTTGGTGGCTTGCTGGTGGTCCCGATGGGGATGATCCAGGCCATTGGTGGCCGCAACGACGTTTCAACCCAGGAGATCGTCGACACGCAGGCTGCCGCAGCGCGCGCCCGCGCGGTCATCATGGAGATCGAACGGGGTCTCGGCTTCACCCCGACCGACCGCGAGTTCGAAAAGCTCGGCTACGACATCGAAAGCGCGATCCCAGGCACCGGTCGGCTGAGATTCATCGAGGTGAAGGGGAGGGTCTCGGGCGCGGATACCGTGACCGTTACCAAGAACGAGATCCTTTATTCGCTGAACAAGCCAGAAGACTTCATTCTCGCCATTGTCGAGTTCATGGATGGCTCCTCCCACAAGGTTCATTACCTGCGCCGGCCGTTTCACGACAAGGGCATCACCACCGAGTTCGCAGGCGCCACCGTCAACTTCCCCTTTGCGCAACTGCTCGCCGAAGCAGCGCCGCCCTCGTGAGAACACCCATGACAGCTAAAGCACACAAAAAACTTATTGAGGTCGCCCTCCCGCTCGAAGCCATCAACAAAGCCTCGGCTTACGAGAAGATGCCGGGCATCGGGCCTCACCCGCGCGGGCTGCATCTGTGGTGGGCACGGCGGCCGCTGGCAGCAGCGCGGGCCGTGCTCTTCGCGCAGATGGTAGACGACCCCTCGGCCTACGTGGACACCCTCCGCGCGGATCCGAAGCTAAGGCGGCAGGCCGAAACGGCCCTCAAGGCCCGCCTCAAGGTGTGGGAAGAGGCGCGTGCCCTCGCTGAAAAGGCTAAGGGCACGAACCTGTCTGTACCGGAGCCGGGCCCCGCCCCTACACTTGACGAAATGCTTACCGACGCGGAGCGCCAGCGATTGTTCCGTATCATCGAAGAGCTCGTGCTGTGGGAAAACACGACGAACGAGACGGTGCTGCAGGCGGCGCGAGACGAGATCTGGGCGAGTTGGCGGCGTGCTTGCGCCGAGAACGTTGATCATTCACGGGCAAAGGATCTGTTCGACCGGAATAAGCTGCCAGCTTTCCATGACCCCTTCGCCGGTGGCGGCGCTTTGCCGCTAGAAGCGCAGCGGCTCGGGCTTGAGAGCTACGCCAGCGACCTGAACCCTGTGGCTGTGCTCATCAACAAGGCGATGATCGAGATCCCGCCGAAG
>Ga0209906_100589_pt1 | contig 10158 bp, 10 predicted proteins | sample FECB24metaG_FD_188303 | JGI IMG/M metagenome (GOLD analysis project Ga0209906, IMG submission 188303) | Cyanobacterial communities from the Joint Genome Institute, California, USA from Joint Genome Institute, California, USA - FECB-24 metaG... ... | reverse complement strand
CCGGCATCACAATCTCCGTCCGCGTCCTGGGGCATACAGAAAGGACGGAAACGATCCTGTTCTGGCAGGGCGCCGTTGTGCTGCTCGCGCTCGGCGTGCCTGCCATCTTCATGTGGACGCACCCGACGCCGACGGAGTGGGCGCTGATGATCGGGATTGGCATCGTCGGCACCGCCGGCCAATGGCTCGTCACCCGCGCCTACCAGATGGGCGAGGCTTCGGCGCTGGCGCCGCTCGATTTCGTCCGCCTGCTGCTGGCGACCGCGAGCGGCTATCTGGTGTTCGCCGAGATTCCGAACCTCGTGACCATCATCGGCGCAACGCTCGTCGCCGGCGGCACGGTCTACACGATGCGCCACAATGCCGGCGCGCGCCGCTCGGCCGTCGTGCCGCTGCCCGACAACACGCCTGCCTGACGAAACTCCTGCCTAACGAACGCCTGCCTGACGAACGCCTGCCTGACGAAACTCCTGCCTCACAAGACTCCTGCCTCACAACACCCGCCCCCCTGAACCGGACCGCGACGCATGACCCATCATCACCTCAAAGCCAGCGGCGCCACCTGCCATTGGGGCTTCTTCGATGCGGCGCTGAAGCCGAAGCTCGTGATCGCCAGCGGCGATACGGTCACGGTCGACACCGTCACCGGCGCGCCGGAGGTCCATCCGAGGGCCGATGCTGGCTTCATGACCCCGCCCGAGGTCGCCGACGTCCACGCCCACGCCGACAAGACCCTGCCGGGTCATATTTTGACGGGGCCGATCGCGATCGAGGGCGCCAGGCCCGGCCATGTGCTGGAGGTGCGGATCGAGGATGTCCAGCTCCGGCAGGATTGGGGCTACAACGTCATCCGCCCGCTCGCCGGCACGTTGCAGAGTGACTTCCACGATGTCCGCCTGCTGCACATTCCGCTCGATCTCAATGCGAAGACCGGCAAGCTGCCTTGGGGCCTGGAGCTGGAGCTCGCGCCCTTCTTCGGCGTGATGGGCACGGCGCCGCCGCCCTCCTGGGGCCGCGTGACCTCGATCGTGCCGCGCGCCTTCGGCGGCAATCTCGACAACAAGGAAATGATCGCGGGGGCGACGATCTTCCTGCCGGTCTTCGTCGAGGGCGGGCTGTTCTCCTGCGGCGACGGCCATGCGGCGCAGGGCGATGGCGAGGTCTGCGTCACCGCGATCGAAACAGCCTTGCAGGGTCGCTTCACCTTCATCCTGCGCAAGGATCTCGCCTTCACCTATCCCCGCGCCGAGACGCCGACGCACTACTTGACCATGGGAATGGACCCCGATCTCGACCGCTGCGCCGAAATCGCGCTGCGCGACATGATCGTGCTGATCGGCGAGGTGGCGGGGCTGTCTCGGGAGGACGCCTATACGCTGTGCTCGATCGCCGCCGATCTGCGCGTGACGCAGACGGTCAACGGCTCCAAGGGAATTCACTGCATGCTCGCCAAGAAGCTCCTCGCACCGAAGGCGGCCTGAGATGGATCTGGGTCTCAAGGGAAAGATCGCGCTGATCACCGGAGGCAGCCGCGGCATCGGCAAGGCGACGGCGCTTCTCCTCGCAAGCGAAGGCGTCAAGCTCGCCATCGCGGCGCGAGGGGCGCAGACGCTGGACGAGACGGCGGCCGAGATCAGGGCTGCGGGCGGGGAGGTCGTCACCATCCAGGCGGATTTCAGGATCGCCGCGGATTCGGCGCGCGCCGTCAGCGAGACCATCTCGGCCTATGGCGGGCTCGATATCCTGATCGCCAATGCCGGCGGCAGCTCCGGCGAGCGCGAACTCGCCACCTCGAGCGACACCGATTGGGAAGAGACCTTCCGCTTCAATGTCGGCCATGCGATCGCGGCCCTGCGCGCGGCGACGCCTGCACTCGCCCAGAGCGAAATCGGCAATGCCGTCTTCGTCGCCTCGATCTCGGGGCGCGCCCCCGCCGCGCGCGGTGCCCAGTACGCGGCGGCCAAGGCGGGACTGATCCATGCCGCCCGCTCGCTCGCCTGGGAACTCGGGCCCCACGGCATCCGCGTGAACGCGGTTTCGCCGGGTTCGACGATCTTTCCGGGCGGCGGCTGGGAAAAGACCAAGGCCGAGCGCCCCGAGGACTTCGCCAAATTCGAAGCGGAGGATTTTCCGGCAAAGCGGCTCGGCATGGTTCAGGAGATCGCCGACGCGATCGCCTTCATGGTCTCGCCGCGCGCTGGCGGCATCAATGCGGCCGATATTCATGTCGACGGCGGCCAGCGGCGGCCTTCCATTCGGTAACGCCGCCCGCTCGTCAGCGGCTGCGCGTTTGTCGAGGTGCTCGTAATTCAGGCGCTACCGGCATATTGACGCGTCACGAGGGCTGGCCGGCGCAGGCGGGGCGGGCCAGGCAAAGCGTCAGCGCCGAGGCGGCAAGCAGGAACAGACACGCCACCGTTCCGATGGGCGCAAGGCCCCAGCCGCGGTCCAACCCGAAGCCCATCAGCCCGGGCGTGATCGCGGACGACACGATCATCACCGTCCCGGCCTGGGCGCGCACGAGGCCGAGCTGGCGCGTGCCATACAGTTCCGCCAGGGTGGCGGTCACGATGGCGTTCGACGAGCCCGAAGTGATGCCGATCAGCAGAAAGAGCCCCACCGCGCCGAAGGAACCGGTCGCAGCTGGCAGCAATGCGGAGGCGCAGGCCAGCGGCAGCAGATAGAGGCGCGTCAGCGGCACGGCGCCGAAGCGGTCGATCAGGCTGCCGGCGAGAACCGAGCTGGCGACCGAGGTCATCGCCGTGACGGCGACTGCGAGCGCGAGGCTTTCGAACGACTAGCCGAGCAGGTCGCCGATGGCGCGCTGATGGAAGAAATAGCCCGTCACGATGGCGGGCGGCCCCATCATCGCTGGCAGCAGCGCGAGAAAGCGCGGATCGCCCGCGAGTGCGAGGCGCGTGATGGAGGCGCCAGCCTCGCCCGGAGCGGCAGGCACGGGCTCCGCTTGACGCGGCCCGTGCAGCAGGATCAGCACAGCGCACCCCACCGATGCGGCGGCGGTGGCATGCCATAGGCTCACCCAGCCCGATGCGCCGATGATCCAGCCTGCAATGGCCGGCAGGATGGCTGTCCCGGCCTGGAATCCGAGGGTGGTGACGCCGAGCGCCCGTCCTCGGATGCCTTGCGGCAACCGGGCCGTGGAGGTGATGGCGGCATGGCTGAGCAGGCCCTGACCGCACAGGCGCAGTCCGAAGAAGGCGAGCGCGAGTGCGACCACGCCTGGCGCGCCAGCCAGGGCGAGCGAAGCGAAACCGAGGCCCATCAGGGAAGCGGCGGCAACATGGCGCAGGGCCCGATGGTCGAGCGCCGCACCGGCCCAGCTCAGCAGCAAGCCCGACGCCAGCGTAGCTCCGGCGAAGAGCAGGCCGACATCCGTATGGGAAAGCTCATGCAGGTGCCGAATGTCGGGTATCGAGAGCGCGATGAAATAGGTCTGGCCGAATGAGGACAGGAAGGCGAGGAGGAAGGCGAAGCCCACCACCTTGCCGTGCTCGCGGAAGAGATCGAGGGCGGTCATGGTGACGCAGTTTCCGGATGTCTGGCGAGGCGCGGCAATCCCGCCGCCCATGGCGAGGCGGACAACGGGATCGCTTGTGGGTGTCAGGACACGTTGGGGGGCAGGCGGCGGTGCCAGTCCGTGTCGCGCTGATAGGCGTCGGCGACCTTGAGCACGCGTGCCTCGGCGAAGGGCCGGCCCTGGACCTGGAAACCGATCGGCAGGCCGTTCGAATCGAGCCCGCAGGGGACGCTGACCGAGGGCAGGCCGAGATAGTTGATCGGCCTCGTGTTGATCGAGACGTCCTGGAAGGTCTCGATCGCACCCGGGGTGCCGGCATCGATGTCTGTCGCCAGCAGCGTCGGCACCTTCATGCGCAGGGTCGGCGTAATGAAGGCGTCGCAGACACCGAAGACGGCAGCCGCGACCGCCTTCAGGATCGCCCCGCGCCGGGCCAGCGCCTCAAGGTAATAGGTGCCGGGAATGCCCTGTGAGGGATAGAGTCTGCCGCTCAGATGCACGGCATAGTCCTGCGGGCGCTGGCGCATCCATTGGGCATGGATCGTGCCGCCTTCGACGCGCGAGACGATGCCGCCATAGGTCGAAACCGCATCCATATGCGGGATCGTCACAGGAACGATCACGGCTCCCCGCGCCTGCAGCACCGCAACGACAACGTCGAAGGCGGCCTGGACCTCGGCATCGATGCCGTCGAAGAAGTAGTTGGTCGGGACGCCGATGCGCATGCCCCTGATGTCGCCCGTCAGGGCCGCTTCATAATCGGGGACGGGCTCGGAGGCCGAGGTCGGGTCCTTCGGATCGTGGCCGGCGATCACGCCGAGGAAACGGGCGGCGTCGCGGGCCGTTTGCGTCAGGGGACCGACATTGTCGGCGGAGAAGGAGAGCGGCATCACGCCGTAGCGCGAGACGCGCGTCTGCGTGGCCTTGATGCCGGTGACACCGCAGATCGCAGCCGGAAGTCGGATCGAGCCGCCGGTATCGGAGCCGAGCGCGCCATAGACCAGTCGCGCCGCGACCGCAGCCCCCGAGCCGGAGGAGGAGCCGCCGGTGCAGTAATCGGGATGCCAGGGATTGCGGCAATGGCCGTAATGCTGGTTGTGGCCGGTCGGGTTCTGCGCGAATTCGGCCATGTTCAGCCCGCCCAGCGTGACCGAGCCGGCGTCTTCCAGCCTTTCCATCACGGTTGCGGTGTAGCTCGGGCGGAAATCCTTGCGGATCGCCGAGCCGCAGGTCGAGAGCTTGCCGGCCTTGTAGTACATGTCCTTGTGGGCGAGCGGCAGGCCGTGCAGCGGACCAAGCTTCGCGCCCGACTTCCGCTTTTTGTCGAGCGCCTCGGCTGCTTCGAGCGCGGCCGCGCCCTCCAGCCAGATCGCCGAATTGATCGCCTTGTCCACGCGGGTAAAGGCCTCGAGCGCGACTGTGGTGAGTTCGACGGCGGTGACAGACCCGTCCTTGAGGGCGTCTGCGGCGTCGCTCAGCGAAAGGTGCAGCAGAGAGCTTTTTGCCTGGGCGTTCATGACTGCGGCTCCTTCGTCGCCTGGAGCGCGGCTTCGAAGCTCGAGGGCTCGTCCTCGAAGGCGAGTTGCCCTCGCAGCGCCGCGAAACCCTCGATGGTGGCGCTCATCGCATCAGCCATGATGCCGGCAGCCTCGTTGGGCTGCTCAATGCCTGACCAGGTTCGAGCCTGGACGGCCACGATCTCCCGCAGCGGGGTCTGCATGCTTGTATCCTCTCTGCAATCGTTCACGGATGACGCAAAATTGTATGCAAAGCACGTGCCGATCCGGAAAAGGCGACCTTTTTAGGCTAGATTGGATACATTGCCGTCTATCGCGCTCCATCTGGTCTTGGAAGATCGAGGCCGGTGGGGATCGCGCGTCGCCGTCCGTCGGTATGGGTGCGCACCACGCCGGCCTCGTCGGGCAGCGGCGCGGTTCGGATCTCGAGGACGACGGGCCGCCGGGACAATCCCAGGGAGAGCTCTCGTCCCCCTGTGCGTCCTTTTCGCAAGCAGCAATGAACAGAAAAATCCGGCTCAACGCCGAAATGAGCCGTTGCGCAACCTGAGCGACGCCAGTCCCGGCGTCACGCGACAACAGAAAACGGGCCGCCCTTGCGGGCGGCCCGGTCAAACACGTATCGGCCTTGCGGCCCGAGGCTCAGCGTGTTGCGCGACGGGTCCCGCGCACGACGCCGGGCGCCGTGATCGCGCCGGCCGCACCGCCGACGACCGCACCGACAGGCCCGGCGACGACGGCACCGGTGCCCGCGCCTACCGCCGCCCCGCCGATGCGCTGCTCCGTGGTGCTGCCGCATGCGCCGAGCGCAACGGCCGAGGCCGCGATGAGGCCGAGAGTGACGATTTTCATGATGCTTCCCCCAATGATCTGGTGGGATGGGAACGCGTCGATGCGCGGCAGGTTCCCTGCCCGCCTCGCCAGACGGCAATCGATATCCGCGTCGATGCCCTGGAAATGCGCCGCGAACCATGCCCGGCTCTTGCGATCCGCGCAGAAATCCGTATACAGCCCGCATCGCACCGACCGCACCATTCGCGTGGGTGATGAGGACCGGGCATCCGGTCCGCATCGCAGCGGACACGTTTTTCGACCGATTCGCGCAAGGCGGATCGATGGAGTTGACGACCATGAAGATCCGCAATTCGCTGAAGTCGCTGCGCGGTCGCCATCGCGACAACCAGCTCGTGCGCCGCAAGGGCCGCGTCTACATCATCAACAAGGTCCAGAAGCGCTTCAAGGCGCGCCAGGGCTGAGATTTCGGCGCGGTCCGCTTCGACCGCGCGTAATTTCGACCGGGTCTTGTCTGCCAGGCGGGGCGCTTTCGGGCGTGCCCGCCCTTCTGCGTTGTGCAGCTCGCCTTGCCGTGAATTGACGTCGCCGGGCCCGGCGTGACAGTCTTCGCGGATGATGACCGCACGCCTCTCTTCGAGCATTGTCGCACTTGTCATGGCGGCTGCCGCGATCCACGGGCCAGCAATGGCACAGGACGCGGCCCCGCAGCGACCGGGCGCCGTCGCCCCCGCCGACAAGGACGACAGTCCCGCGACGCCGGCGCCAGCCGCGCCCCGTTCGCCTGCCGCCACGCTGGACCGTCTGTTCGAGCGCCTCGTCGCCGCCAAGAGCGCCGAGGAAGCCAAGGGCATAGCCAATCTGATCCAGCGCCGCTGGGCCCGCTCCGGATCCGACACCGCCGATCTGCTGATGACGCGCGCGCAGAGCGCGCTGCGCCAGAAGCAGACCGAACTCGCCATCGAATTGCTCGACCGCGTCGTCAGTCTCGAACCCGACTGGGCCGAGGGCTGGAACCAGCGCGCCAGCGCGCTGTTCGTGGCGGGAGACCCGATTCGCTCCATGCTCGACATCGGAGAGGCGCTGAAGCGCGAGCCTCGGCATTACGGCGCGATGATGGGGTTGGGCACGATCCTGCGCCAGCAGGGCGACGACAAGCGCGCCATGGTCGCCTATCGCCGGGCGCTCGAAATCTATCCGCAGATGGAAGCGATCAAGAACGCGGTCGATTCCCTCAAGACCGAGGTCGACGGGCGCGACGCCTGAGCGGCTCGCATGATCCCTGGCGAAACCGATGCCTCCGGATCTGCGTAGGCAGTCCATGCTGCTGCGCATCCTGCTTCTTCTCGTCGTCCTCGCCGCCACAGGCCTGATCCTGCGCAGCGAGTGGGTCGCCGCGGAGGTCGCGCGCGCCTACCCATCCAGGGGCGCGTTCATCGACCTGCCCGGCGGGCGGCTGCATTATCGCGAGCGCGCCCCTGTCGGAGACGATCGCGGCACCGTCGTGCTGGTCCATGGCGCGTCGTCGAACCATGCCGATCTGTTGGCGACGCTGGGCCCGGAGCTCTCGCGCTATCGCCTCATCGCGCTGGACCGGCCGGGCCATGGCTGGAGCGACCGGCTGGAAGGATCGGCCATGGCCGATCCCGGCAGGCAGGCCGCCGTGCTGATGCAGGCCCTCGACAGGGTCGCGCCCGAAGGCTTCGTGCTGGTGGCGCATTCGCTGGCGGGCGCGCTCGCCACCCGGATCGCGCTCGACAGGCCGGAGCGGCTGCGCGGCCTCGTTCTTCTCGGCGGCGTGACCCATCCCTGGCCAGGCGGCATCGCCTGGTATCACCACATCACCGCGCTTCCGCTGATCGGCCCGCTGTTCACGCGGCTGGTCGCGCTGCCGGTCGCTGATCTCCAGCTCGAAGCCGGGGCCAAAAGCGTCTTCGCCCCGCGCGAGGCGACGCCCGGTTACGTCGAGACCGGCGAGATCAGGCTTCTGCTGCGCCCTGCGACCTTCCGGGCGAACTCGGAAGATATCGCGGCGACGCACGCCTTCGTCTCAGGCCAGGCGCCGCGCTATGGCGATCTGAAGGTGCCGGTCATCGCGATCACCGGCGACAGCGACAGCGTCGTGTCTCCGACGATCCATTCGGCGACGATCGCAAAGCAGGCGCCGCAGGGCCGCTTCGTGCTGCTGCCCGGCACCGGCCACATGCCGCACCACGCCGCGCCCGAAATCGTGGTGCAGGCGATCGACGAACTCGCTGCGCCGCGCTCGGGTCTCGCCAGCCGCTGAACGCTGGCCACCGGGCGTCCGTGACCGCCGACGAAAGTCATAAGCCTTTAGTAGCGCTGTTCGGGCCGGCGGGATTCATCCAAGCTAACCTGCTGCTTTAGTCAAGTTGTGACGTAACGACGCCAACCCTCGGCCACGCCGGCGGGGGAACGAGACGTATGCGAACGTCCTCACGGGGGAGACAGGGAATGTCGCCAGAAGACAACATCAAAGCCCATTGGGCCGAAACGACCAGGCTGACCTATATCATGATCGGCATCTGGGCCTTCTTTTCGTTCTTCATCCATATGTTTTCGCCCGCCCTCAACGGCATCAAGATCATGGGCTTTCCGCTCGGGTTCTACATGGCCGCCCAGGGCTCCCTGATCGTATTCGTGGCCCAACTGTTCTGGTTCGCCAAAGCCCAGGACAAGGTGGATCGCAAATACGGCATGGCCGAAGAAGATTGAGGGGGAAACGTTCATGTCCACGGAAGCACAAAAGGGCGATTTCACCTCCAGTCTGGGACGCATTTACGGCGTCTACACCGGCGGTTTCGTCGCATTCGTCGTCTTCATCGGTGTGCTGGAGCGCGCCGGCGTTCCCAACCACATCCTCGGCTACCTGTTCGTGGCCTTCACCATCGGCGTCTATGCCGCCATCGGCATCATGTCGCGCACCATGCAGGTCGACGAGTATTACGTCGCCGGCCGCAAGGTGCCGTCTTTCTACAACGGCATGGCCACGGCGGCGGACTGGATGTCGGCGGCCTCCTTCATCGGCATGGCCGGCACGCTCTATCTGCTGGGCTATGACGGTCTCGCCTTCATCCTGGGCTGGACCGGCGGCTATGTGCTGGTGGCGACGCTGATCGCGCCCTATCTGCGCAAGTTCGGCTGCTACACGGTGCCCGACTTCCTCGCCTTCCGCTTCGGCGGCAACGCGGCCCGCATTGCCGGCATCGTCGTTCTGATGAGCTGCTCCTTCACCTATGTGGTGGCGCAGATCGTCGGCACCGGTCTGATCGGCGCGCGCCTGCTCGGCATGAGCTTCGAGGTCGCGGTCTTCGTCGGCCTTGTCGGCATCCTGGTCTGCTCCATGCTCGGCGGCATGCGCGCCGTCACCTGGACGCAGGTCGCGCAGTACATCGTGCTGATCGTCGCCTACCTGATTCCGGTCGTGATCCTCTCGACCCAGAAGTTCGGCATCCCGATCCCGCAGCTCACCTACGGCTCGGTTCTCTCCGAGATCCAGATCAAGGAAGCAGCGCTGGGCGTCTCGGCGGCGGCCTCGCATGTCGTGCCCTTCGCCCGCTACGACCCCCTGAACTTCTTTGCGCTGGTGCTCTGCCTGATGGTCGGCACGGCCTCGCTGCCCCACGTCCTGATGCGCTACTTCACCACGCCGTCCGTGCGTGAGGCGCGCTCCTCGGTGGCGTGGACCCTGCTGTTCATCTTCATCCTCTACTTCACGGCGCCGGCCTATGCCGCCTTCGCGAAGCTCGAGGTGTTCGAGAACGTCATCGGCAAGTCCCTCGGCGAACTGCCGGGCTGGGTCTACAACTACGGCAAGATCGGCCTTGTCCAGATCTGCGGCGCGAACGCCGTCGATCTCGCCACCATCACTGCGGCCTGCGGCAAGATCTCCGGCTTCACCGGCGTCCTGCAACTCGCCAACTTCGGCATCCAGCCGGACGCGATCGTCATCGCGACGCCTGAAATCGCGGGCCTGCCCTATGTCGTCTCCGGCCTCGTCGCCGCCGGCGGCCTGGCTGCCGCGCTCTCGACCGCCGACGGCCTGCTGCTGGCGATCGCCAACGCGCTCTCCCACGACGTCTATGCCCGCATGATCAACAAGAACGCGCCGGTGGCGAGGAAGCTCGTCATCGCCCGCGTGATTCTGATCATTGTGGCGCTGATTGCCGCCTGGGTGGCTTCGCACCGCCCTGCCGACATCGTCGCGATGGTCGCCTGGGCCTTCTCGCTGGCGGCGGCGGGCCTGTTCCCGGCGCTGGTCATGGGCATCTGGTCCAAGAAGACTACCGC
>Ga0209906_100587_pt1 | contig 10267 bp, 10 predicted proteins | sample FECB24metaG_FD_188303 | JGI IMG/M metagenome (GOLD analysis project Ga0209906, IMG submission 188303) | Cyanobacterial communities from the Joint Genome Institute, California, USA from Joint Genome Institute, California, USA - FECB-24 metaG... ... | reverse complement strand
GGCCGCGGGCTCCCTGTTTGCCTCTAAGCGTGAGTTCAAGGAGCAGTGGAAGCAGGAGAAGCGCGCGCTCAAGGAGCAGAAATACCTCTGCGGGAACAAGGAGGAGTGGAAGACGCTCAAGAAGGAGCAGAAGAAGGCGCTCAAGCACAAGAAGGACCTGGTCAAGACGAGCCACAAGCTCATGCGGATGGAGCGCGTCTTCGACCCCCAGGACCCCAAGGACCACAAGAAGCTCTACAAGCTCCAGCAGAAGCAGTACAAGACCACCGCTCGCGCCCTCTACGCTCGCTTCGTCAAGCACGTCTCCATTCCCGGTAAGCACACCACACAACACAACACGCCCCCTCCGTTTTCATCCATTCCTCCTCGTACGATCAGTCCAGTACTCACCACCGTGTTGGGCGAACCGACAATGCAGACGGAACTGAGATGGCGCCCGACACGCCCTTCGTCAAGACGTGGCGCTTCCGCAACGAAGGCACGATGCCGTGGCCGCAGGAGGTGACGCTCATGTTCATCTCCAAGATCAACGGCGACCAGATGGGCGCGCCCGAGTTCGTGCCGGTCAACACGGTCGTCATGCCCGGCGAGGAGGTCGACGTGAGCGTCCACATGGTGTCGCCCAGCCGCGCGGGCCACTACCAGGCCTACTTCCGCCTCTGCTACGGACCCAAGAAGTTTGGTCAGCGCGTCTGGATTAAGATCAACGTCGCGTGCACCTCCGAGGCTGAGAACGACGACGAGCACGTCAAGAGCGCCAAGGAGATCGACTCCCTCGTGGACGACGACAATAACTCCAACGACACTCCCGTGCCCGCGCCGTCGTTCATCGAGGGCGTCAACGACGACCTCGCTGCCGCTGCCGCCGCCGCGCCCGTTGCTGGAGCTCCGGACCAGGCCCTGCTGCAGAAGCTGAGCGATCTGGGCTTCACCGACCGCGACCACAACGCGAGCCTGCTGGCCCAACACAACGGCGACATCGACGTCGTCGTCGACCAGCTCCTGGTCCAGGAACAACACCAACAGCAGCAATAGGCCGAGCGTCCCCGGCCAGCGCGCTCAGCACCCACGATTTTTTTTTCTTTTGTTTTTGAACGCCACCCCTTGTTCTTGTTCTTCCTCCTGGTGTTGCACTTCTCCTGATGACATCAGCTCTTTGAACACGAACAACCTCGTTTCGTGTCTGTGTGTCTTCGTCCTGGAACGCTGGTGGCGAGGTTGTTCAATTAAAAAAGAATAAAAGAATAAAAGACAAAGAAGATGAGGATGGCGACGTTCTTCTCGGCCGGCTTCGGGCAGTACCTGGAGTCGGGCGAGTTCGGGGACGTGGCGCTGGTGGCGGCCGAGGGCGGCGAGCGTTTCGTGGCGCACCGCCTGGTGCTGGCCTACTCGTCCGCCCACTTTGCGCGTCTGCTCCTCCCCCAGCCCCCGTCTCCCTCCGCACGCCACTCCAACAGCTGCCCCTCCTCCCCCTCTGGCTCCTCCCCCTCCTCGTCGCGTGCGCCGAGCTCCTCCAGCCGCTGCGGGTCGCCACTCGCCTCGCCCACCGCACCGCCCGGCCGGACCGCGAACCGGTCCGTCAGCAGCGACGGCGCACTGCTGGGCGGCTTCTCGGCTGCTCTGGTGGACGACGACGGCATCGACCGGCCCAAGGCCACGAAGAAGAAGAAGAAGAAAAAGAAGAGGGACAAGGACAAGGAGAAGAGGAAGGAGCAGAGGAGGGCGAAGAAGGGAAAGGAGCGGGCTCTTTCCAGCGGCAACGAGAGCACGGAGGGGAGCAGTTTACGCGACAGCAGCAGCTCCAGCCTGACCGTGGCCATGGCCGTGGCCGTTGCTGCTCCTACAGTCCCCGTCGCGACCACCTCTGGCGACCACAAGGCGGTGGGCGAGGGCGCGGCCGACAAGGGAAGCGGGACCGCGAGCGGCGAGACAGCAGCGGAAGGTGGCGCTGCACAGCCACAGATCCCCGCGCCGCCACCGCCGCCCGTGCGGCTCGCGCGCCGTGCGACGGGAGGCTCGACCAGCAGCGGCAGCGTGGTGCTCCAGCGGCCCTCCGCCCAGACCCTCAAGCGCTCCAATGACACCCATCACCACCACCATCACCACGGCATCGCCATCTCGCGCTCGCTCTCCGGCAGCTCCAACTTCTTCAGCAGCGTGCGCCGGGGAGGCGGCGGCGGAGGCGGCACGAAGACGGCCAGTGGGAGCGTGATGACCCTCTCCTCGTTCGGGACCCCGCGCTCGTGTTCGTCGTCGCTGAGCGGCGAGGGAGCCGCGCTGGCCGAGTCGGACTTGACCACGCAGACCATGGACGAGGTCATCTACTCACCATCATCAACGCCGCCCAGCACTGCGGGCCACGAGCGACAGGCCGCCGTTGCCGACGAGCTCCCGGTTATCCAGCTCGACTTCCCGGATCCCAACCGCATCTTCCCCGCCGTGCTGCGGTTCATCTACGAGGTACGTAGTAGGGGTAGTAATCATTCGTACCAGCAAGGGCTGGTCCGCTTGAGGCCCGACTGACTCAGCCTTGGTGCGTGGCAGGGCGTGATCGAGATTCTACCGGAGAATGCCATTCCGCTGCTCGCCATGGCGGACCACTACTGTATAGAGGTAAAGCAGCCGCGTGCACCGTGAGACGCACGGTGGTGACCCCGCGAGCGGTAAACTGATTAGCGATTTCGTTCCCAGATTTTGAAGAAGCTGTGCAGCGACTACGTCGTTGCCAATATCGACCGAGAGAACGCGCTCTGGATGCTCGAACGAGTGCGCCCCCCCCCAAGCCTGTCCCAACTCTCTCACACACCACACGCGGACGACGCTCCAGGCGATGCTGTACAACGCCGAAGAGGTCATCACCACGTGTGTCAACGTGATCGCGCGGAACTTCTCGTACATCTACAACGCCAACTACAACATCCTGCCCTATCGGTACGTGGTGTCTTGGGTCTGTCGTCTTCATTCTGTGCTCTCTGGTGATGATTGGCACTGGGCTGATTGACGCGCATGCACGCATGTTTGGTCGGGCGAGGGCAGGTTGCTCGTGAGCATACTGGAGCATCCGTGCCTCGCGGTGAAAGCGTTGGGGGAGTGGCCGCTGTTCCAAATTGTGTGGGACTACATCAAGGAGCACAAAGACCTGACGTCGCAGGTGAGCGCCGACTGTGGGCTCTGGGTTGAGCTGTGCAGCCGGCATAGCCCACACGCTAACCGTCAGTGATGCACCACCGTGCCCAGGAGCAATACCGTCTTTTCGGCACGGTCCGCTATCGCTGGATGACAACCGACGAACTCGCTCAGACGCAGGCAGCCAACGTCGTGCCCTCGGATTTCATAATCGAGGTAGGCGCCTCTATTCGAGTCCTAGTTGACCCTGCCACAGGTAGTGATAGACTCTTTCTCTCTGGGACAGGCGCTGATGGCCCGTCTGAAGGAGGCCGAGCGGGACAAAGCCGAGGAGGCCGGAATGTGTGCCGAGCAGGACCCCACATCCCGTCGGTACGCCGGCCTCCTTCATGCGCTTCTATCTTCCTGTCATTGCGTTGCGTTGATGTATCGATCGATAGGTTGCTGCCTCGACCTTCGTTCGGCATCTTGTTCGACTACGCCTACGACTACGACCAGAAGGGGATCATCTTTTGGATCGCCACCAACCGAGGCCGGGGTTTGTTCCCCTTCTCCTGTCCAACTGGTGTCCTGGAAAAGAGGGTCTCAGCTGCTCACCAACTCCCCCAATGTTGGTCCAGAGTCATGGACGAATCCACACTCCGCGGGCCGGCTGCGGGTCACTGCGTCCAGTATCGAGAAGGGAGATCCGGTCAAGCTCGTATCCAAGAAGCCGTCCGAACTCTGGAGTGGTGCGTGCGCCACAGTCGTCGTCGCTACATCAGATCCTTCGCACTCCACTCTTAGTCTAACTTTGTGTCGCTCTGTACAGGCGACGTACCGGCGTCGTGGTTCGCCATCGACCTGGGACCCAGCCGGTAAGCGCCCATGCCAGGTTTCTTTGGCTTTTGCTTTTGTTGCTGTTGTTACGTGTCTCATGCGGCCTCACGGCGACTTTGAACGAATGCCAGCACATTCGTGCCCAACTACTACACCCTACGGCACGGCGGCAACTACAAGGCCGACAGCTTGCGCACATGGGATCTACAAGGTGAGAGCGAGTCAGTGTAGCGAATCTGCAACCGGTCTAACCACGCTCACTACAACGCCGCTCGTGTGTCTGTATGCGCAGGATCGAGCGACGGTAAGACCTGGATCGTGCTCAAGCGACACACCAACGACACTTCGCTCTCCGGCCCGTTCGCCACCCACTCATGGCCCATTCCCTCAGTGACCGAAGCCTACCGGCACTTCAGGTGAGTCCTCCGCACGCACGCACACGCACGCACAAACTGCCGGCATGGCCTCTGTTCGGCTCACTTACCGCCATCACCGCCGTGATCACCATCACGATCACAGGATACTGCAAACGGGCCACAACTCGTCCAACCACAACTTCTTGGTCCTCTCCGGGGTCGAGTTCTATGGCGAGCTGTACGAGTCGTGATGTTGCTACACCCACACCGTTCTGGAGAAGAGTGCGAGCGTGCAGTCAAGGCACTTCTGCGCGGCTTGCGTGGGGTCTCACCGTACCCTCTTCAACAAGAGTGGGCAATGGTTGCGCCAACGTGTCTCCGTCGTCAGGGAAGGCTTCTTCTCCGACAACCACCTTGGGTTGGTGCCCTGAGTGTCATTCGCCGTTTTCTTCGTCACGTAGTCACTGCGCCCAACCCAGCCACGCACTGGCTCGCATCTGCAGAAGAAGAGAAACACATCAAACATCGTTGAGACCAGAGGATGAAGCAGAGCAGTTTCGTGGTCTTCATCTTGTTCGGCCTGTGCATCGGTTCGCTGCTGACGATCAGCGTGACGGGCGAGACCACGAGCGACGTGGTCGTGCTCGATGACGACAACTTCGATGAGCACACTGCCAGCGGCGACTGGTTCCTTGAGTTCTACGCTCCCTGGTTCGTGCCACCCTCCATTCCTACTTGTCTTGCCTAATTTCCCTTTATCCGATGCATTTCCCGCTACGCACTGGCACATGAGCGACCCAACACTGCCACATCCCACATCGAGTTGATTCGTCTTCCAGAATCAATTAATCTTAATTGATTGATAGATAATCAAACCTACCAACTCGATGACCGTGTGCCCCAACTCAACAGGTGTGGGCACTGCAAGAACCTGGCGCCAGTGTGGGAAGACCTGGCAACGCAGGCCAAGGCCAAGGGCCTGCGCGTCGGCAAGGTCGACTGCACCCAGAACAAGGAGATCGGTTCGCGCTTTGAGGTCAAGGGCTACCCCACCATCAAGTTGTACGTGCGCCACACGTCCCACCTGTCTCTCCTCTCGCCACCAACCTCACCGCAACCGCAACACCGACGCCTCGTGCAGTCTGAAGGACAACCAGCTGTACGCCTACAAGGGCGCGCGCAAGGTGGATGACTTCCTCAAGTTCGCCGAGAGCGGCTACAAGGCCGTCGATCCCGTCCCCGTCCCCGCTCCCGCCGTCGTTGTCGAAGAGGTGCGTGGTGGTCACTCTTCGTCGGGGCTTGGCTGGGCTGAGATCAGAAGGTTCCTCAGAGCACACACGCTCATAAACAAAAATTGTCGCGCGCGCAGGCCGAAGACGTCGAGGGCCAGACCGCTGGTGGAGTGGGCGAGGTGCAGATCCTCACCGCCGAGAACTTCACCCTCGCCACCAACGGTGGCAAGTGGTTCGTCAAGTTCTACGCCCCGTGGTGCGGACACTGCAAGGTTCGTTCGTCGTTTTCTCTCTTTTCAGCCTTCTCTCTTCGTCGTGGCCTTTGCAGTTGACACTCCTCCCTCTCTTCGTGTGTCGTGTGTCGTGTGTCGTGTGTCGTCTTCTCTCTCTTTCTTTTTTTCGCCGCAGAGCCTGGCTCCCACGTGGGAGAAGACCGCCTCGGAGCTCAAGGGCAAGGTCAACATCGCCAAGGTGGACTGCACGACCGACGGTTTTGTGTGCCAGTTGTTCGGCGTCAGGGGCTACCCGACCCTCAAGTTGTACGTAGCTCCCTCTTCTCTCATCTGTCGGTTCTGATGCCGCCCGGAATGATGGGACTCTGATCTTACCTCTTCGCTTCTCTCCCTCTCTCTCTCGTGTGTGTGCACGTCGAACGCACAGCTTCAAGGGCGATGGCCTCATGAGGGACTACTCTGGCGTTCGCGAGGTGTCTGACTTCTCCGACTTTGCCAAGAAGGGCTACAAGCAGGCCATCGCCCAGGACTACCCGCTCCCCTCGTTCTTGATGTACCGCACCTCTTCTTCCCGCCCTCCCTTTCTCGGTCTCACCGACATCGATGCCTCACCCGTGATCAGGTCGCCCGTCGTGTTCAAGTTCTACCAGGCCTGCGAGCCCATTGCCGTACGCGCACCTCTCCTTCGCGCGTTCCAACCCAAGGTTTTGAAGTCATTTCTCACCGGTGGCCGCGTTCTTTGGTGCACCACCAGGCCTGGATCAACGCGAACGTGGGCTACTCCTTCGCCATCATCGCCGCTCTCTCGTTCATCTTCGGCCTCCTCGTCGGCCGTCTCTCCGTCGGCTCGGAGATCCGCTACGTGATCCCCAAGGAGCTCGCCCCGCAGGTATGCCTCTCTCCCCCTCCGTCCGTCTCTTCTCCGTGTCAGCTGTGCTATAACAATGCGACTCACGTGTGGCGTCGATTCAAGTGGAACGAGCTTCTGGCCAAGAAGAAGGAGCTCGAGGAGAAGAAGAAGGCCAGGCGCGAGAAGAGGGAACAGAAGAAGGGTGGAGAGAAGATCACCGGCGAGAAGAAGTCGCAGGACGCCGCCACCCCTTCCGTATGCCTCCCTGCGTGTGCGGTGGTGCGTGCGTGTGTGCCTTTTGCAGTTCTTCGCCTTACGCGTTCCGCGCGGTAACAGCCGCTCAGCGAGACGGCCACCTCCAGCCCGCGGAGGAAGAGGAGCAAGCCCAAGAAGCTGGAGAACTAGTCTTTGGCCCCAAAAAGGGACGACACGCTCAACCCACGCCACCCCTATTTATTTCACCTCCCTCTTCTTGCCCGACTTGCCCATTCGATTTCTTGGTCCACCAACTGAAATACAATTGAGAAAAGCAAAAAGAAACAAAAGAATTTATTTAATTCGAAACAAGATGGAAAGGCAAACAGCGGACGGTCTGGAGGGGCTGTCGGTGCGGGAGCTCAAGACGCTGCTGGATGAGCGCAGGGTGGACTACCGCGACTGTGTGGAGAAGCGGGACCTCATAAGGCGAGCGCGCGAAACCGTCCCCCTCCCCCGACGCACCACAATCGCCTCCCTCGAATGCATCGTCTTCGACTCCACCTCCTCTTCGCCCGCACCACCCGAGTGGGTCGTCATCACCCTGCACGTACGCGGCCACATCTCATTCATTTATTTGATTAAATCATTCTTTATGTTTAATATAATAAATATTATCGCTGCGCAGGGCTATGGCGCGAACAGGGAGGACCTGGTGCCGCTGGGCCAGGCCGCTGCCCAGCAGATGACGGCGGCCACGACCGATGCCGCCTCGAGACCCCGCGTGCGCTTCATTCACCCCAACGCACCGCTGGCCATGACCACCGAAGGCGGCGCCTGTGCGTGCCCTCATCTCCCACGCACCCACGCATGCACACCAACGCACGCACGCACAGCGCGGCTGTGGCTCACTGGTCCACGCGCGCACAGCACCGGGATCGGGCCGGATGTGGTGGCCCATTGATTTGAACGCCATGCTGCTCTCGTTCCTCTCCGGCCAGGTCACCAAGTCTGTCCCTCCGGTACCACGCACCACCTGGCCGCTCCACTCCCCTCTTCCCCTTTCGTCTATTACCACTACCATTGCGCTAACCCGTGGTGGCTCGCAATGGATGCACTGGCGACGCAGGGGCTTGATGAGGCGCGTAAGGCGGTGCTGGCGATGGTGGAACAGGTGCAGCACGACACGGGCCTCCCGCTCTCGCGATTCATCCTCGCCGGCTTCTCCCAGGGCGCGATGCTCGCCACAGACGTGGCACTCCACCTCCCCGAGTCCCCCGCCGCCCTGTGCATTTTCTCCGTACGTGAGTCCTTCTTCTTCTTCTTCTTCTTCTTAGCCTTCGGCACACGACAGACGACACACACTAACTTGGTGCTGCAATGCAGGGCGTGTTGATCTGTGAAGATGTGTGGAAGCCGTTGATGGCCAAGCGTCAGGGCATGAAGGCACGTCTCTCCAACATCGGGGTCCTTCCAGCTTGTGATGTGTGTTGTGTTGGCTTAGAAACTCATCTACAACTACAACATCAACAGGTGCTCCAATCGCACGGCACGCAGGATCCGCTTCTGCCGCAGGCGCTCGGCGTGCTACTCAAGAACGGCCTGGAGGCCGCGGGCGTGCCGGTGGAGTTCATCTCCTTCGGGGGAGGCCACACCCTGCCCCCATCCGCGCTCGAGGCCTTCGTGCGCCTCCTCCTCGCCAACCACCACTCCCTCCACCCCAACCAACAATAGACCAGTTCCGCCAGGCTCTTAAGGCAGGCGGCTACGTCAGCAGGTAAAAAGAAAAAAGAAAAGGAGAGGAAAAAGCTTTTTCGGGTTCGGGTCAGGGTGTTGGCTGAAAGTTCAGAAAAGGCAATGCCCCCTGAAGTTCAGTGCAAGCGCCGACAAGCCGAAGAAGAAAAGGCGCTGACTGAACAGTACACCAAACAACAGCAACAGCAACAGCAACAGCAACACAGACATCAACAACACAACATGCATCAGCAAGACAATACCACGAGTGGCCAAGGCCTGAGCCTGGTCTGCACGCCAGAACTGCAGGGGGTGGGCGCGTCCGAGCAGCGGTCGTCGTTCTACGTCATGGCCTCCATCACCGCGCCCGAGTTCCGGGCGGAGAAGCGCGCCCCGGTGGACATGATCTGCGTCATCGACCGCAGCGGCTCCATGTCGGGCGACCGCATCAACATGGCCAAGTCCACGGTCGAGTTCGTCGTAGCGAACCTGCAGCAAGACGATCGGCTGGGCATCGTGACCTACGACGACAACGTCGCCAACCACTTCCCCCTCAGGCCCATGACCGCCGACGGCAAGGAGGCCGCCCTGTCCGCCATCAAGGCCATTCGCGTGGGCGGCTCGACCAACCTGTGCGGCGGCCTGGTCGAGGGCGTCAACCAGATGCGCAGCCGCGAGGCCGGGTCCCAGACGAACCAGGTGGCGTCGGTCCTGCTCTTCACCGACGGCCAGGCCAACGCGGGCTACACCCAGGCCGAGGACATCATCAAGGCCACCATCAACGCCGACCACGCCAGCGGCAGCAGCGGCAGTGGCGGAGGTGGCTATGGCGGTTGGGGCGCGCCACCCAGGCAGCAGCAGCAGCGGTTCACCAACGCCTGCATGCCCCAACAGCAGCAGCAGCAGCAGGTGCCCATCAGCTACGGCGTGCCCCAGCAGCAGTCGCCTCAACCCATCAGCTACGGCATTCCTCAACAGCAGCAGCTGCCGGTGGCGCTGCAGCCGGTGGCCCAAGCCCAGAACCCGACGGACTTTGGCGGCGAGGAGACGGAGGAAACGGAGAAGGAGAAGGAGAAGAAGAAGGTGTGCGAGGACTTGCCGCTGCCGTGCACGATCAACACGTTCGGGTTCGGGGCCGACCACGACGCGGCGCTGCTCAAGAAGATCGCGGACCACGGCCAGGGCATCTACTACTACATCGACTCGACCAAGGCCATCGCCGAGGCATTTGCCGACTGTCTGGGCGGCCTCCTGAGCGTCGTGGCCCAGGACATCCGCGTGAGCTTCGAGGCCCCGGCCGGCGGCCAGGCGCCGGTGCGAATCAACCGCGTCCTGACCAAGTTCCGCTCGACCGAGATCGAGGCCGGCCGAGCCTACGAGCTGGCCCTGGGCGACATCCAGAGCGAGGAGCGACGCGACATCCTGGTGGAGCTCTCGATCGCGAACACGAGCGACGTCGACGCAGTGCTGCCGGTGCTGAAGACGACGGTGACCTACACGAACGTGATCACGGGCCAGCAGAGCGCGAGCGCCGAGACGACGGCGACGGTGCGCCGGCCGGCGCTGCCCACGGGCGAGACGCGGGACTACGCGGTCGATCGCCAGCTCAACCGGCTGCTGGCGGCTGAGGCCATGGAGCAGGCCAACGAGGCCGCGCGCGACGGGGAGATGGAGCGGGCGCGCGAGATCATCAAGCGGGCGAGCGGGCGCATCGCCGAGTCG
>Ga0209906_100585_pt1 | contig 10295 bp, 7 predicted proteins | sample FECB24metaG_FD_188303 | JGI IMG/M metagenome (GOLD analysis project Ga0209906, IMG submission 188303) | Cyanobacterial communities from the Joint Genome Institute, California, USA from Joint Genome Institute, California, USA - FECB-24 metaG... ... | reverse complement strand
ACGCCGTTCGCTTCCGCCGCGGCTGGTTCCTGGGCGACGGCACCGGCGCCGGCAAGGGCCGCCAGGTCGCGGGCGTCCTCCTCGATAACTGGCTCAAAGGCCGCCGCCGCGCGGTCTGGATCAGCAAGTCGGACAAGCTGATCGAGGACGCCCAGCGCGACTGGTCGGCGCTCGGTATGGAGCGGCTGTTGATCACGCCGCTATCGCGCTTCCGGCAGGGCACGCCAATCCGGCTCGCCGAGGGCATCCTGTTCACGACCTATGCGACGCTACGCTCGGATGCGCGTCAGGGAACTGAAGACCACGACGTCAAGGTATCGCGCGTCAGGCAAATCGTTGATTGGCTCGGCGTAGATTTCGACGGCGTCGTCGTGTTCGACGAATCGCACGCGATGCAGAACGCCGGCGGCGGCAAGAGTGAGCGGGGCGATCAGGACGCCTCGCAGCAGGGTCGCGCGGGCTTGCGGCTGCAACACGCCTTGCCCAATGCGCGCGTGCTCTACGTCTCGGCGACCGGCGCGACCACGGTCCACAACCTGGCCTATGCGCAGCGCCTCGGACTGTGGGGCGGAGAAGATTTCCCATTCGCCACCCGGGCGGAGTTCGTTGAGGCGATCGAGGCCGGCGGCGTCGCGGCGATGGAGGTGCTGGCGCGCGATCTTAAGGCGCTTGGGCTCTATGCGGCGCGCTCGCTCTCCTATGAAGGCGTCGAGTACGAACTGGTCGAGCACAGGCTGACGGACGAGCAGATCCGCATCTATGACGAATATGCGGGCGCATTCTCGATCATTCACAACAACCTCGACGCCGCGATGCGGGCGGCAAACGTTACCGGCGAAACCGGCACGCTGAACGCGCAAGCGAAATCCGCCGCACGCTCGGCCTTCGAGAGCGCCAAGCAGCGCTTCTTCAACCATCTCATCACGGCGATGAAGACGCCGACGCTGATCGCGTCCGCCGAGCGCGACCTGAAGGCCGGACATGCCGCCGTGATCCAGATCGTCTCGACCGGCGAGGCGCTGATGGAACGGCGCCTTGCGGAGATCCCAACCGAGGAATGGGGCGACGTCCAGGTCGACATCACCCCGCGCGAATACGTCCTCGACTATCTCACGCACAGCTTCCCGACCCAGCTCTATCAGCCGTTCACCGACAGCGAGGGCAATTTGTCGTCGCGGCCGGTCTATCGCGACGGCCAGCCCGTACAATGCCGGGACGCGGTCGCACGTCGGGATCGCCTGATCGAAAAGCTCGCCTCGCTGCCGCCGGTGCATGGCGCGCTTGATCAGATCGTACAGCGCTTTGGCACCGAGACAGTGGCGGAGGTGACCGGCAGGTCGCGCCGCATCATCCGCAAGACCGGCTCGGATCGTATCGACCGCCTTGTGGTCGAGAACCGCGCAGGCTCCGCCAACCTCGCCGAGACCCAGGCCTTTATGGATGACCTAAAGCGCATCCTGGTGTTCAGCGACGCCGGTGGCACCGGGCGCAGTTACCACGCCGAGCTGTCAGCGCGGAACCGGCGCCTGCGCATACATTATCTGTTGGAAGCAGGTTGGAAGGCTGACGCCGCCATCCAGGGACTCGGCCGTACCAACCGCACCAACCAGGCGCAGCCGCCACTGTTCCGGCCGATCGCGACCAACGTGAAGGCGGAGAAGCGCTTCCTCTCGACCATCGCTCGTAGGTTGGACACCCTCGGCGCCATCACCAAGGGCCAGCGCCAAACCGGCGGGCAGGGCCTGTTCCGCGCCGAGGACAATCTTGAGAGCCACTATGCGCGCGATGCGTTGCGCCAGCTCTATCTCCTGCTGGTGATGGGCAAGGTCGAGGGCTGCTCGCTTCAGGCCTTCGAGGACGCGACTGGGCTGAAGCTGACCGACACGAACGGCATCAAGGACGAGTTGCCGCCGATCACCACGTTCCTCAACCGTCTGTTGGCGCTGACTATCGACCTCCAGAACATCTTGTTCGCGGCGTTCGAGCAGTTGCTGGCGGCCCGCATCGAAGGCGCGATCGCATCCGGCAGCTATGATGTAGGTCTGGAGACGTTGACAGCCGAGAGCTTCACCGTCACCTCGCGGAAGACGATCTATACGCATCCCGGCACCGCGGCCGAGACGCGGCTCCTCACGATCACGCAGCGCCAGCGCAACCGGCCGGTCACGCTCGACGAGGCGCTGGACCGACTTTCCGATCCACGCGCAAACCTACTCGTCAATACGCAGTCCGGCCGTGCCGCCGTGCAGGTGCCGGCGCGCAGCATCATGCTCGACGACGGCCACGTCGAACGTCGCGTGCGTCTCGTCCGGCCGATGGAGCATCCGGTCATGGCATTGACGGCAAGGTCGCAAACCCATTGGCGCGAGGCCGATGGTGACACCTTCGCGCGCGCCTGGTCAGCCGAACTGGCAGACGTGCCGGCGTTCACCGACAGCGAGATCCACATCGTCGCCGGGCTCCTGTTGCCGATCTGGAAGCGCTTGCCGAATGAGTCGACGCGGGTCTATCGGTTTCAGACAGATGACGGGGAGCGGATCATCGGCCGCAAGGCCTCGCCGGCCTGGGCCGCGACTGCGACCGATACCGGCGTCTCCACGCTCACGCCGGAGGCTGCGTTCGCGGCGCTGCTCGACGGCAAGACCATCCTCGAACTTGCCGAAAGTCTTCAGCTTCGCCGCGTTCGCGTCATGGGCACGAATCGCATCGAGCTGACAGGCTTTACCGATGCCATGCGCGACCGGCTCTCGGCCTATGGCCTGTTCCACGAGATCATCTCCTGGAAACTGCGCATGTTCGTGCCGACCGACGCCGCCGGCGCCGATGTGCTTGCCAAGGTTCTGGAGCGATATCCCGTTGCACGCGTCTCCGACCGGGCAGCCTGACCATGCCGGCACATGCGGGCGAACTGGCACGCCGCCTCGCGCGCGAGGCCGAGGTGGTCTGCCGCGAGTACTTGTCCAACGGCCGCCGCGTCGGACGATACTGGCTGGTCGGCGACGTCAAGAACACGCCGGGGCGCTCCATGTTCGTGCGCCTCAGCGGGCCGGACTCCGGCAAGGGCGCGGCCGGCAAATGGACTGATGCGGCCACCGGCGAGCATGGCGATCTGCTCGACGTCATCGGCCATGTGTGTGGTCTCGGTGATTTCCACGACGTCGAGGCGGAGGCACGGCGCTTCCTCAGCCTGCCGCGGCCGCAAGTCGACATGGCGCGCACGCAACGTCGGTCGCCTGCACCAGTCGGATCGCCAGAAGCGGCGCGACGCCTGGTCGCCATGTCGCAGCCGATCACGCGCACGCTCGTCGAAACGTATCTGCGGGGACGCGCCATCACGGCTTTGCACGGAACCGCAAGCCTGCATTTCCATCCGCGCTGCTACTATCGGCCAGAGGGAGGCGGGCCCACCGAGACCTGGCCCGCGATGATCGCGGCCGTCACCGACCTCGACGGCCGCATCACCGGCGCGCATCGAACATGGCTCAATCCGGCCGGCTTCGAACCGATCACGCTCGGCAAGGCACCGATCGATTCGCCGCGGCGTGCAATGGGCCATCTTCTCGGCAACGCAGTGCGCTTTGGCATCGCGCACGATGTTGCCGCCGCAGGCGAAGGCATCGAGACCATGCTGTCGCTTCGCTGCGTCATGCCCGACATGCCGATGATGGCGGGGCTCTCCGCCGCGCATCTTGCCGCCATCCTGTTTCCGCGAACTCTGCGCCGATTGTATGTCGTCCGCGACAATGATCCGGCCGGCCGCGGTGCGATGGATACGCTATTGCGCCGCGCCCACGAGGCTGGGATCGACGCGATGGCATTGTCACCCCAGGACGACGACCTCAATGCCGATCTGCGCCATTTTGGCATCGAGGTGCTGCAGGCGGCGATCAGGGTGCAGCTCGTTCCGGAAGACGTTGCGCGGTTCATGCGCGTATGATGACCTGGCTGGGACCGGCAAGGACGGGTGACGTCGGTCTCGTCTGATGTACAGCGAAGGAGCGTCTGACAAGCTGGAACCGGATCTCGCGCAATGAGTCAAACAACTGACGGTTCGTCTAGCCTGCGCTCGGCTGTCAGGAGCTCTGATCCTGAATGAAATCATACGACGTCAGTCGTGTAATCGCTTTTTCACGCGCGGAAAGAAACTGCCTATTTTCTGCAGCGGCTAGTTGGATTTAGTCCAAACCTCTCTGACATTCGGCGCTCTCCATCCAGACCATGTCAGCTTTCGTCAGCGATCGCGCCGGCACCGATATGAACGGTTTGGCAACAACCGGCAGGAGCCAAGATCAGCGTGACGTCTAGGAATTTCCGAACCGGATTGCACGGATTCGCTCCGATAACAACGTGTCGAGTTGCCTCGACAACTGTCAGTGCCCATCGTCTCATCGCTCTGCGGAGAGCATGTTTCTGATCGCGTCGATCAAACGTATCGATCTTGTATCGCTATTTTTTCTCAGCGTTACGCACAGCTACGACGCCTGCGATTTCCATATTGCCTCGACGAACGCGCGTCTCTTAGATCGCCGCGGTTCGCATCGGGGCATCTCATGAAACCCAGAATCTGCGTCTACATTTCAGAAGAAGCCGCCGCGCGGCTCTTGGCCGAGGCGCGGCGTCGGGGCGTCTCGAAGTCTTTCCTGGTCCGCGCTGCGCTCGAGCAGCTTTTGGGCGGTCCTGACTGCGAAGCGATAGATCACAGCGCCATGATGCGCCGGCTCAACTGGATGAGTCGCCAGCTTGAACATCTCGACCGCGATCTGCGGGTCGTCAATGAAACCGTCGCGCTGCATGCAAGATATCACCTCACCGTAACGCCGCCGCTATCGCCTCCGATAAGACAGGCCGCCTGCAAGCTCGGAGCCGCGCGCTTCGACGAGTTCGCGGCGCAGGTTGGCCGGCGCGTTCATCTTGGGATGCCGCTCATGCGCGAGACGATGGACCGTGTGAGCGAAACGAGTCCGCACCTCTTTACGGCACAGCAAAGCGGCGTTGAGACCGAACCGCACGCCGCTCACGATGATACCGACGACAATGTCGTTGCAATGACGCCACGCCGGCCCGCTGCCGTCGAGGAGGACGGCAGCGATGGCGGCTTTCCGGCAGCAAACGGAAGCCCAGGATCCTGCGTCGAACACGGGTCACCAGAGCGGACCCCATGACGATGCGATCGACAGGCGCTCCTTTGTGCCGGCTTGGACAAGGGCATCGCAGTCGATCGAAGCTCTGGCGCAGAATTGGCGTCTTATTGCCTGTGTTTTTCTACCGTTCGCGGCCGGATTCTATCTCTCGTATCTGTTTCGGAACATCAATGCCGTGATCGCAGGTCCCTTGACGGCGGAGCTTGGGCTCGACGCAGGTCAGTTCGGACTGCTCACGTCCGTCTATTTTCTGACATTTGCAGCCGCACAGCTCCCTGTCGGCATACTGCTCGACCGATGCGGTCCGAGACGTGTTCAAAGCGGGCTGTTCATGATCGCAGCGGGCGGCGCGGCCTTGTTCGCGCTCTCAGAGAGTTTTCTGCCGCTCGTCCTCTCTCGTGCGCTCATCGGTCTTGGCGTTGCGGCGGCTCTCGCGGCCGGGCTGAAAGCCATCGTCTTGTGGTTTCCAAAGGAGCGCCTGCCGCTTGCCAATGGCTGGATGATCATGCTGGGTGCGCTTGGCGCAGTAACAGCAACAACACCAGTCGAAGCGCTGCTCACGTGGATCGGTTGGAGAGAGCTTTTCCTTTTCCTGGCAGTGCTAACCGCTGCATGCGCGCTCACCGTCTACCTGATCGTGCCGGATGCTCCATCCACAGAGCAAACCGCAGGCACGCCGATAACGCCGGGCTTGCGCACCGTTTTCACGGATCGCCGGTTCTGGCGGCTCGCGCCGCTGTCAGCGACCTCGATTGGGACGGCTTGGGCGCTGCAGGGCTTGTGGGCGGCGGCCTGGCTCACCGACGTGGAGCGCTTAGATCGAGTCGCGCTCGTGCGACACCTGCTCGTCATGGCTGTCGCGCTCTGCCTGGGCGCACTTCTGATCGGATGGACGGCTGACCGGCTCCGAAGTCGGGGGATAAGTCTGAGGATGATTTTCGGATGTCTTTCGGCATTGTTCGTTGCGGCTCAGCTTGCACTGATCTTCCGCTGCTTCTCCTCGTCCTACGTCCTGTGGGCCATGATCGCAGCGGTTGGCTCCGGCACCGTGCTCACCTCCGCAATCCTGGCCGAGTATTTTCCCAAGGAACTGACTGGGCGCGCGAACGCGGCGCTGAATGTATTCCACATGGGTGGAGCCTTCGCGCTGCAATGCCTGACAGGCTTTGTGATTCAGGCTTGGGCGAAACATGGCGGACATTATCCGGAAGTCGCCTATCAGGCGGCCTTCGCCATCAACCTGCTGCTCCAGATCATCGCGCTTGTCTGGTTCTCACTGCCGCGCCTTCAATCGCTAGCCTCAGCACTCATGACAAAGCGCCATCCGGTCAACGGTACGGCTGAACCGGTCATCCGTTTTGGGATCAAGAAGCATGCCGCAGTGAATCATGCGCCGCGTCCGCAGACCCCGTTCATGCGCTGCCTCACATGCGGATCGATCCGTCCTTTGGGGGATCGACTGATGCCGATGGTCGCGCGCCCAGCCATCTAAACCTGCAAAGGAGGAAGCCATGTACAAGCGTGCTTTGATCGCAACGGGTCTATTGCTGGCGGGCAGCATGGCGATTGCGCAGCAGGTCACGCCGCAGGGCGTGAAAACGCTATCGCCGGCAGGTGCCGTCAAGCCGACAGGGACCTGGAATCTCGCAACGCGCGCAGGCGATTTCCTGTTTGTTGCCGGCATGCGTGGCATCGACCCGCAAACCAACACCCTTGTCGAAGGCGACGAGGCGCGGGTTCGCCAGGCGTTTCTCAATATGAGACTGATCGCTCAGTCCGAGGGCGCGACGCTCAGCGACACGGTGCGCCTGGTCGTCTTTGTCACCGACATGTTTCGGTTTCGTCCGGTCGTCAATAAAGTGCAGGCCGAACTGTGGGGCAGGGCGCCTTACCCGCCCCGCACGATCGTCGAGGTGCAGCGACTCAATCAGGACGACATCGTGGAGATCGAAGGCACATTCTACGCCCCGAAGGCCGGGAAATAGCACTTGCCGCCGACCAAGAAGGCGCGCCGCCTCGATTATTGCGAGGCAGGCGCTCTATCTCTTCGCAGCATCGAAGCGATGGCCGATCCGAAACCGACGCTGCTGGCCGGTAAGGATGGTTCTGAGCTCCGCTCGATGCTGTTGAGGTCGTAATCCTCCGGGGTGTGATCCCGCGCGGTCGTTATTCGTCTTCGAGGGTCGGCCTGGAGACTCCCTCCGTCGAGGAGGCCGCGCCCGCGGCCTTCTGGAGAGGCGACCTTGCGGCAAGCGGTCCGGCGCCCGCAATGGCTGCGGCCGGCTATTTTCCGCCGCGCGCCGCCAATGGCGCTCACATTATACATAGGAGGATCTCGCGCTTTGCATCGCGAGGCAAAATAGCCGGTCTCCGCCATCCTCCGCTTCGCTCCGGCCGCTGCGCTTCGCTCCGCGGTGCAGGACCGGTCCGCCCGCCGCCTTTGGTCGCCGTGAAGGCCGCGATGGGCGCGGCCGATCCGACAGGAGGAGCATCCCATGACAACCGACCCCGGCCACACCGGCTACGAGCCGCACGCCGGATCCACCACCGACCACGTCCTCACCGAACTGCAACTGCATGGCTATCGCCCGTTCCAGGACGAACCCGACCCCCGGCCATTGCCCGACACGCGCTATGTCGCCGGCGCCGTCGCCGACATCTTCGACGCGCTCGTCGCGACCCTGACCGATACCCGCCTCGAACCGGACCTCGACGACCTCTTGTGGTCGACCGTCAATCTCTTCCACCGTGCCAACGGCCGGATCGAGCGCCAGCTCGACGGCAACGAGCAGGCGCAACGTCGATGCCAGCGCGAGCAGGATGGCTCCGAGATCCGCTCCGTCGAGCTGGAGCGCCTCACCGCCGAGGGCATTACGCTGATCGAGCGGCGCAACGCCATGGAGTTCTTTCGTGACCAGGCGGCCGAGCATTTCGCGCGCCAGACCGGCGCGCACTGGCATCCACGCAATGGCTCGATGGTCAATCATCGCACACTGACCGCGGCAGTCATCGACAGCCGCGACTTCATCGCCGCGAAGCGCCGAAACGAGACCGAAGTCATGCTGCCGGCGGGTCCGAAAGTCGCCTTCACCGGCGGGCTCGACTTCAACGATCACCGCCTGATCTGGGATCGCCTCGACCAGGTCCGCGCCAAGCACCCTGACATGGTGCTCCTGCATGGCGGATCGCCCAAAGGCGCCGAGCGCATCGCCGCCCGCTGGGCCGATCACCGCAAGGTGCCGCAGATCGCCTTCCGTCCCGACTGGACGAAGCACGCCAAGGCGGCGCCATTCAAGCGCAATGACGCGATGCTCGAGGCACTGCCGATCGGCGTCCTGGTTGCGCCGGGCTCCGGCATTCAGGCGAACCTCTCCGACAAGGCGCGCCGCCTCGGTATCCCGGTCTGGAAGCTCGGTCACGGTGGCGCATGAGCGCCACCGTTCTATCGCAGGTGACGAACAAACAGCGACGGATGCGATCCGTCGCTGTTGCCGCTGCGCAATGTCCGCTATTCTCACGCTCGCGCCGTGGAGGTGGTGGAAGCGCAACCCATGCATTCATTGTCACGGGAGTATCCACCATGCTTGCACTCGGCATCGTTCTCAACATCGTCGGCCTCGGCTTTTTCTGCTGGGTCTTGTTTACGCTCGCAATCTATGCATTGCCGTTTCTTGTCGGTATGACCGCCGGTCTTTACGCGCACGAGTCCGGGACGGGACTGCTCGGCGCGATCGGTCTTGGCATCGTCGCAGCAGCATTCGTGCTCGTCATCGGACAAACGATCTTCTCGTTCGTCCGTACACCGATCCTGCGCATCGCAGTCGCGCTGATGTTCGCGGTGCCGGCCGCGCTTGCCGGTTATTATGCGACGTTCGGCCTCTCCGGCCTCACCATGACGTCTGTCGTCTGGCGGCAAGTCTTTGCCGTCGTCGGCGCGGTCGTGATCGGGGCCACGGCCTGGGCGCGGCTTGCGGCATCCCCGCCCGATGGACCGGGCGGGTCCGAAAGGCCGGCACTATCTTAGGCTTGGTGGCGCCGCGACCTGATGAGACGAGTGCGACGCCATCCCGTTCGACCCGAGTTCTGCGTAGATCGGAGCAAGGTTGAAGCTTCACTTCGTCAAGCGTGACCTCTCCGTAGATGCGCGTCGGGTGGATCGCTTTTGGCAGCGGCGCGCCAGGTTCCGGCCGACAGAAGTTCGCGATGGCAGGGCGCTCTCGTTGCCGCCTGTCTTCGGGGGGGGCGGGACGTCGACTGGAGTTGGACAGGACGATTTCAACAGTGCCATCAGCGTGATCTTGCTGCGGTGACGTTCGCTTGCTTCTCCTTGCGTTGTCGATGTTTCGAGCAGCGCATCCATTCGGGTCTCTATGATGGCCTGACCTGGCCGGACACCGGCTTCGCCTCGTTCGACTAGCCGCAATGCCAGCGTTCAACTTTCTTCCCCTGGCCGCTGCGCGGCCATTCCTCGCGAGACAAGAAAGTTGCCCGCCTGGCATCCTCCGCTGCGCTTCGGTCCTAAAGGATGCGGCGTCGATCGTCTCCGGCCTGCCGGTCGCCATCGAGACCGCGATGGTCGCGGCTCGGAAACAGACAGCAAGGAGATCTATCATGGCGAACATCGGCACCTTCACCAAGACCGAGCAGGGCTTCGTCGGCGAAATCGTAACCCTCAGCTTCCAGGCCAGGAACGTCCGCCTGGTTCCCGAAGCCAGCACCAACGACAACGCCCCGAGCCACCGCGTCTATGTCGGCCGGGCCGAAATCGGCGCCGCCTGGGCCAAGCGCTCCAACGAAGGCCGCAACTACCTGTCGGTCAAGCTCGACGACCCGAGCTTCAACGCTCCGATCTACGCGAACCTCTTCGACGAAGAAGGCGGCGAGAGCTACACGCTCATCTGGTCCCGCGGCCGCAAGGCCAACGCCGACTGAGCCGGCTTCCGACACCCCGCCCGGTACGCCGGGCGGGGTTCTTGCGTGTCTCCGCCAGGGCGCCGGCGATAACGCCCCCGCCGGATAAACCCAGGTGTCGGTGTTCGAGGTTTCGTGAATCGAGCCGCAAGCGAACTTGAGTCCGCACAAAGGCTTGCGGGCATAGATTTGGTTCCATGTTTGTGAACTGACTCCAACATGTGCGAGTATTGCGTACTGAGT
>Ga0209906_100584_pt1 | contig 10332 bp, 11 predicted proteins | sample FECB24metaG_FD_188303 | JGI IMG/M metagenome (GOLD analysis project Ga0209906, IMG submission 188303) | Cyanobacterial communities from the Joint Genome Institute, California, USA from Joint Genome Institute, California, USA - FECB-24 metaG... ... | reverse complement strand
TAGGCGCCGACATATAGGGTGGTCGGCAGCCAGTCCGGCGCGCCCGCAACCAGCCTTTCGATAGCGAAGCCGATCGCAAGCAATGCACCGCAGGTCAGTGCGAAAATGAGCTCGGTGTTGGGGCCAAGGAAGTGCGCGTGCGCGTGATCGTGTCCATCACCCGGCTCATGCTTTTCCGTGCGGGAATGGCCACCAGGCTCGTGATAGTGCCCGGCATGTTTGCGGAGGCCGTGATCGTGTCCGGCGTGATCGTCTTCATGACCCGAGCCGGTCCGCTTCCCGAGCTTGACCTTGAGCTTGCCCAGAGCCGCGACGATCGTCGCCTCGTTGACGTGCTCCGTGTCATATTCGACGCGGACGATGCCCGAGGCGCTGGCGTCGGCCTGCAGCACGCCTGGCACCCGGCACAGGGTTTCGCTGACGGTGCGGGCGCGGCGTTCGTGGCCGATGCCCTCGACCTGCCATGTTGCATGGCCATATCGCCCGCTGATCTCTGCGCCGGCCGCGCGCACCATCTCCCGCACGCGCGGCAGCGGCAGCGCCCCGCTATCGAAATGGATGCAGAGCTTTGGCGGCGCGTCGCCATCGGCGGCGAGGACATGCACGCGCTCGACACCGGGTTTCGCGCTCAGCGTCGAGACGAGGCGGCCGACACAGGCATCGGCCGCGTCGGGCACCTCGGGTAGAAGGACGGGAATATCGAGTTCGAGCTTGTCGGTCATCAAGCCTTCTCCGCACCCGTCTTGGTTTCCGCGGGCGCATCGCGAGATGGAAGTGGCCAAAGCCTACGGAGCGTTTCGTATCGCTTAAGTGAAATGGCGTGCAAAGTCATTGTATAACTTCGGACGAAACCGGTCGCGCATTGCACAGGGAAACCCCGGATAACCGCAGACGTTATCCGCATCATGCAATACCCGGTCACCCCAGATGGAAGATATTTCGTTGTGCGAGGTCGGCTGTGGCGGACGACCAACCCTAACCTTTCCGAGACCAAGCGACAAAAGCTCGTTCGCGATTTGATGAGGGCCAGACGAGAGCGTGATCGAGATGGGGTCGATAAGGCCAAACGATCTCTGGGGGAGCGTGGCCCCGCCTGGTGGAAGGGGCCGGACTTCAATCGGTATCTTGTGAAGGCCACGCCGTACGCGGACTGGTATGTGAAGCTTTCAGACATTCGAACCTGAATCAGTCCGCCTCCGACAAACAGTCAGGAGGCGCGAATGAAAATCATCCTCATCTCTGTCTGTATGGCCGTCTTCTGGGCCGGATTCATGGTCTGGCGGAGCGCAGCCCCCGTTAACATCGCCATTTTCGGCGTAATGGGGCTGGCTTTCGGTTTCGCCTGGACGTGGTTCATGAAGCGGTGCGGCCACCTCACCGCCTGACTGGCTTTTCCTTTGTCTTTGTTCCTCGGAGGCAAAGCCTCAGGTGGGCTCAACAGCCGTTCCGGCTTCGGGGCTGCAAGATGTTGAACCCGGAGTTCGCTTGTTCGACAATCCCCCTTGGAAAGCCAGTTTGCATCTGATAGAACAAAAAGCGAACACTTCGACAGTATCCATGAATCTCCCCAACCTCGTCGGTTAGGACCGCCAGGGATCGGATGCCGGCTGCGGAAGAACACGACGCGTGCGGTCAGAAAATTCTGGAACGGATGACGCAACAGAAGGCCGCGCGGCTACGTACCGGACTTGTCCTCACATAACACTTCCATAGTCTTGCCGGCGAGCGGCGAGCCTTCCGTTTTGAACTCAGCCAAGCGTTCATTGCGAGTGACCATCGGCTTACCCTGGCAATCCCCACAGCCGCGAGATTCAGTCACGTGTGATAGGGGACCACTGCGCTCAACCTCCAACCCGGCAAGCAAACCGATACCGCTTGGAACGCCGCAATCAGTGGAGATCTCGGTGCGTCCGTCCGCGCCGCTCTTTGAAATATTAGAAGCCGGTCTAAGTCGGGCTTCTCGGATCAGCCCCTGAGGTTTTCCGCAGACTCTTTGCCGCGACTGGCGACGATGTCGTATTGGACCTTCTGACCTTCGTTCAGTCCTCTCATCCCAGCCTTTTCCACCGCAGAAACGTGCACAAATACATCCTTGCCGCCGTCATCTGGCTGAATGAACCCGAAACCCTTGGTCCCGTTGAACCACTTAACTCTACCACTTGGCATACGGCCCTCCTTGAACAAACACTGCAGTCTAATATCAGACGGCGTCTTTTGCGACCTTCAAGGGAGCCGCCTTCACGGTTTTGCTTGCGGGCTTCGCCTGGAATTCCATCGGCTCTTTCGTAAATGGATTGATGCCGGTACGCGCCTCTGTCGCGGGCTTGTTGACAACCGAAAACTTCGCGAAACCCGGGAGCGTAAACTCCCCAGATTCCCTCAATTCCTTGTAACCAACCTCAGTGAGGGCTTCGAGCAACGTTTTAACATCGTTCTTTTGCAACTGGCTGACTTCCGCGACTGCATCAATCAGTTGGGTTTTAGACATCTTGGCCATGATGGTTCCTTTCCAAAGGGGATGCCGTCTACTCGGAACGGCTCCGCCTGTCTAGGATGCGCGGCGGTTTTTGCCGGAGCTAGGCTCGTGATCGGGGTTTCCGAAAGTGATCCGCCATTGTTGAAATGAGCCACAAGATTGCTCACTATTCGCTCGACTTCGCTTCGGGACAGAGCGTGTGTGGTGACCAAGAGACTATCGATGGACTGGGTTTCTATGGCCGAGAGATGCGCAAAAGCTGGACCACACTGCCGGTATCGCCAGGGCCGCCGTATCCGCAATATAAAGAGATCATCGAAATGCGCACCACGTCGAGGAGTTCAGTATGACTGAATACGCCTTCAGGATTCTGCCAGCATGATTGATCGGATGCATTAGGCCTGACGTCCGATGCATGAACTCCTCGCCCCGTCTTCGCCTTCGGGCATTCGCGGGGCTTCGGTGGTGACGGCATGACCGTTCATCGGCAAGAGGAGTTCAAGATGAACAAGTGTATAGCGACCCCCAAAACCAAGCAGGGGGTGCCGGCCCCGAAGACGCCAAGCAAAGCTACCGCCCCAAATGAGGCGATCTCGTCAAAGCAGCGTGCGAATTCCAAGCAGTCTGATGTTATAGAGATGTTGCGCCAACCGGAGGGCGCAACGATTGCGGCGATCATGAAGGCGACAAGTTGGCAGCAGCATTCTGTGCGCGGCTTCTTAGCCGGCATTGTGCGCAAGAAGCTAGGTCTGCCACTAGAATCGCAGAAGGCCAAAGATCAAGATCGGGTGTACCGGATTGCCCCGAACAAGCCGGATAAACCTAAGACTCCGGATAAACCCAAGTCTAAAGCCACGAAACCTAACCGTCGAGCGGCGTGACCATGGCTCGGCGAACCGTCCATGCGACGACGCCGGCCTCGCAACCATCGCAGGTCGTTCAGGCACGCGAGAGCCTGGACGATCTGCGTCGCGAATGGCGACGTCTTTATAAGAGCGAGCCACCCAAGCTCAGTCAAGATCTCTTGGTCCTCGGTATCGCCTACCGGCGCCAGGAAATGGATCACGGCGGACTCGGCAAGGCGACACTGCGCAAGCTGCAGACACTGGCCCAGACCTTGCGGACAACAGGGCGAGTTGGGCCTTCGCCAAATCTCGCTTTGAAACCCGGTGCCCGCCTTATCCGCCAATGGCACGGTCGCACCCATACTGTGACCGTCACCGAGAATGGGTTCGAGTATGGCGGAACGACCTATTCGTCCCTCTCCCAAATCGCCAAAGAGATCACAGGATCTCATTGGTCCGGGCCTCGCTTCTTCGGTCTTCATGCAAAGGGAACGAAACCGGTAAGCGGAGGCGACAATGGCTGACGCCCGCCAGTCTTTGCGCCGGCCCGTCAAACGATCCCGCTGCGCCGTTTACACCCGCAAATCCACGGAAGAGGGTTTGGAACAGGACTTCAACTCTCTCGATGCCCAACGCGAGGCCTGTGCCGCCTTTGTGCAGTCGCAAAAGCACGAGGGCTGGACACTCCTTCCGACCACATATGACGACGGCGGATATTCCGGTGGTTCGCTGGAGCGGCCTGCCCTGAAACGGCTGCTGGCGGACATTGAGGCCGGGCGGATCGATGTGGTCGTGGTCTATAAAGTCGACCGACTGACCCGCGCGCTCTCGGATTTCGCCAAACTGGTCGAAGTTTTCGACCGCCGTGGCGTCTCGTTTGTCTCGATTACTCAACAATTCAATACTACCACCAGCATGGGGCGGCTGACATTAAACATCCTGCTATCCTTCGCTCAGTTCGAGCGGGAACTGATCGGGGAACGGGTTCGCGACAAGGTCGCCGCCTCCAGAAAAAAGGGCATCTGGATGGGAGGTATCGTCCCGCTCGGCTACGACGTGAAAGACCGCAAGCTTGTCGTGAATAAAGCCGAGGCGCGGACGGTCGTGGATATTTACCGGCGCTACCTTCGGCTCAAATCGGTCCGGGCTCTTCAAGCGGAGCTTGACGCCACAGGCATCAAAAGCAAACGCCGTGTCCGGCACGACGGCACCGTGCGCGGCAACCAGAGCTTTTCGCAGGGAGCACTTTATCTTCTGCTTCAGAACCAGACCTATCGCGGCGATGCAAAGCACAAGGGCAATGCCTACCCGGGCGAACATGCGGCAATCATAGACAAGCCGCTCTGGGACGCCGTTCAGACTGTGCTAGCAGAGAACCGCGTCGAACGGGCGGCCGGCGTCAACACCAGGGCGCCAAGCTTGCTGACCGGCCTACTCTTCGACGAGGCCGGAGAACGGCTCACGCCAACCTGGTCGATCAAGAAGGGCACGCGATATCGCTATTATGTGTCTACCTCCCTCGTGAAAGGCAGTAGGAATGCCCATTCCACGCGCCGACGTATCCCTGCCGGCGACGTCGAAAATGTTGTTATTGAGCGGATCCGCAAATTCCTATCCAACCGCGGAGAACTGCTCGGTGCCATTGACGAGAGAGATCGCGACCGGATCGGACATCGACATTTGATCGCGCGAGGGCACCAGTTCGCAAAGGAACTGGGTCAGGCGCCGGAGAAACATCGACCATTTGTCCAGTCACTGGTTCCCCGAGTGGAAATCGAAGCCACGAGCGTCAACATCGATATCTCGCTAGCTCGACTGACTACACTGCTCGATTCAAATCATATGGAACTGCCATGTGCCCATGCGATTGGCCCATCCGACCCCGTCCTGACGCTGACAACCCCCGTCCAACTGACTCGTGTAGGCGAGCAAATGAAACTGCTGGTCGAAGATACGGATGACAATAGGGAGCCCGACATGGGACTTCTGCGAGTCCTCGCCCGCGCCTATGACGTTCAGAGGCGGCTTTGCAATGACCCATCTCTTACGGTTCGCGAAATTGCCTGCCAAGAACAGATTACATCGAACTATCTATATGTCGTCCTTCGCCTGCGCTGGCTCGCCCCCGAAATCGTCACCGCAATCGTCAATGGCCGGCAGCCACCGCAGCTTAGCACCAAACGATTGATGCGGCTTATGGCGAAGTTACCCGCCGATTGGCCGGCGCAACGCGCCTTGCTGGGTTTCGCTGAGAGATGGTAAAATGGAGGATAGCAGCACCGTCCCGCCCCTTCGAACAAATCGTCATCGCATCGCAACACGATGCCGCCTTTTTGAACGGGAATCGGTCGTAAACTTTCATTGGTTTTTGTAATTTTTCATGCTGTTATTTCTTTTGATGAACGCGGCTATCGTCGCACCACACGCACTGCAATGCAGGTCTGGTTGGCTCCCCAATTATTATTATCGATACTCCCTAGGTCGGAAAATAGGTGGAGGCTATCCGATAGCAGTGTAGAAGCTTCATCCAACACGCGTCGCCATCCGTCCGCCGCGGCAAGATTTCATGGCGCTGACCATCCCAAAAAAGGCAGAACTGTATGCCTGATGTTGTCCCTTACGAGGAAGCGCTCAAGCGCACCGAGGACAGCGAGAGAACGCTGCTCATCGGAAACGGCTTTTCAATCAAGTATTTCAGCTACGGCTCACTGCTCGCTGCGGCGGGCTTAAAGGAAGACGATCCGGCCTTGGCCCTCTTCAAGGCGTTGGATACCGTCGATTTCGAAAGAGTCGTTCACGCACTTGAGCATGCCGCCGTCGTCGCGCACGCCTACAAGAACGACAAACACTCCGCGCAACTCGTCGCGGACGCGGATCGGGTTCGTCAAGCTCTCGTGAAGGCCGTAAGGGATACTCATCCTGGACATCGGGAAGACATCGCTGATGTTATTCCAAGCTGCATCGATTTCCTCAAGGACTTCGCAACAGTCTTCACTTTCAACTACGATCTGCTGCTGTACTGGGTTGTCCTAGATAAGGATTGTCCGTTCAGCGACGGCTTTGGCCTCGGCGCCGAAGAGAACGGCTTCCGCGGACCGTTCCACCCAGAAGCCAACTGTAACGTCTATAATCTCCACGGCGGACTGCATCTATTTCAAACTTCCGTCGGTGACGTAGAAAAAAGGCTGATGGGCGAAAACGGGATCATTGATGCGATCGCCCGGACAATCACGCAGGACAAGCGCCTCCCGATCTATGTCGCCGAAGGCACGTCCACCGCCAAGCTTGCCCGCATCAATTCCATTCCGTATCTGCGTCATTGCCATGACCAGCTCGGCGAAAGTTCGGGTAATTTCTTTGTCTACGGGCATTCGGCGGACCCAAATGATGCCCATGTTTATGACGCATTATTCAATTCCGAGATTGAGCATCTCTATTTCTGCCTACACAAACCCACGGCGAAGATTGAGGAGATTGACGGAGAGCTTGCGCGCTACAAGAAGCGAAATAATTCCGAGGTCGATTACACCTTCGTCGATGCGGAAAGCGCGCATATCTGGGATAGACAACCCAAAAAGTGACGTGTCCGAGGAAACCAACAGCCGAGATTAGCAGCGCGGCGGCGTCAGTCATTGCCATAGTCAGGCTCATACTCGCGCTGACGCGTCTCGGTTTCGGTATGATCTACGTCAATTCCAGCAGCAGCTATGGCATCACGGTTGTCCAGATGCAGATGGCACGACGGGCACTCGAATTCTTCCGCAATATAGAAAACATCGACCATCTCTTCTTCGTAATCATTGCTTTCTTCCTCGGAAGCCTCCTCGTTGTATTTGGTACCCGCGAGAAATGCCTTGGCCTTGCAGGCTGGGCATTCTGTCTCCCAGATTCCATCAGCGACCAGACGGAAACTGCGGTGCATGTCCCATTTGGATAACGCGGCCGCTTTTGCATGCGCCTCCTCGCGAACCTTCTTGGGCCAGCTCGCGAATTTTTCCGCCGCGGTCTCCACCCGAACTTTCGCTGCCTCTTCTAGGGCATGGACATATTCTTCAAGCAGCTTCCTTGGTGACTTTGCTTGGTCCGCACCCAACCATGATTCAATGGTGTGGCCGCATGTCTCGAGAATAATTTCAGCCGTGTGCCAGAAACGTCCTTCCCAGGACGCTGGAAGCGACGCCTCGAACGGCGCTTCGCCCGAATGAAGCTCGGCGTTGCGCTTCAAGCTCATGTTCTCACAAAATTCCTGCGTCTTCTTGTCAAACCGCTTCGTGATATGCGTCAAGCGTTCAAACAAAGTCTTCGCAATGATTGTCTTGACATCTGTGCCGACATTCATCCCCGCAGCAGCAAATATGGACACATAACTTTGTGGATCGGCTACCAGACACGGGTGAACCGACGCCAGCGCAGCTTTGCCGACAAGCTCCAGCGCCAAAGACGCCCAAAGCTGGTATTCCCCCATCGATTTTCGGCCTTTGGCCGCCAGCGCCCGCCCAATATAGACCTTGGACTTTCCGAGCAACGCATCGAATGATAATGCAGGCGCAAGCTGCTTCTGCAGTGCGGATGATTTCTCGTTCATCGGACGCTCACACGCAGCATCAGCCTGGTAGGAGATGCCGCTGTCTTCGCCAGTCCGCGCCCATGCAGCACTCGCCAGTTGTCAATAACCAGCACATCGCCCGCCCGCCAGTGAATAGCCGTCAGCTTCCCTGCTCCGCGGCGGATAATTGCATTAGTAAGATGCCGCGCATCATTATCGATAGCTTCCATGCATCCCTGATCAAACCGCACAAATGGCCGCGCCCCATCGCATACGCTCGAATAAAACGATTTCCGACCATTGCGGACAAGATAGTTTCCCGCGTGGCTTCCAATTTCCAGGTCCTGAAAGCGGACGAGCACTGTTGGCACGGGGGACAAGCCGGGATCCGCACAAGCCAGAACAATGAAGCGCGGCGGCTCGGCCAAGTGGGCGCCGTCAGTGTGCAAAGGAAAGCTCGACATGCCATGAATCGCGCTAAGAGACTTCGGCGCGGCTGCTCGCTGTATCAGAGGTGTCAGCTCTTCCATTGCCTCACCTCGGCGACCAGGCATGGCATTACCCAGCGAACGTGCCATGTCGGCAATTTTGGCGGGATCACACCGCTCGCCTATGGAAACCTGCAGCCAGCCAGTAGCGATAACTTGACGCGCCATCTCCGAGGGTGCGTAACGTGCGTTCGGAATAGATGAGAACCAATCAATCATGCACGTGCCGAAAGGTCGGATAGGGCTTTCGACCTTTTGGTCGCGAGCTCGATACTTTGCGCGAGCAAGCCAGAAAGCGCGTGTACTGCCGAGATACTCTTTTCCAACATCGGAACACCTCTCATCGGCTCAACTAAACAGATAGGCTGACGCCTTAAGGACAATCGCTGCGTAGCGAGCGTCGCAGAACGACTATGCTGCAAGAAACAAAGACTCTCTAGGCTTCATAAAGAAGCGATAAGGGGAAGCAAAATCCTGCCGTGATTTAGAGTGATCTGGATTGTAGTCGATTTCCGCGGCAGAGAAATGAAGTGCATCTTCCTTCGTAAGCTTATCATTCGGACCCTTCGTGTTTTGACGTCTAGCGTCGAATACGACGAGATATCCACGAGGTGCCGTAGCACCCGAATTACGGACCTGACGATCCATATAATCCGCGAGTTGGTTGGCACCTTCTTGGGCTCGTGGAGCTCTGTATTCGGTATAGGTCAGGACCGAACACGCGCTTCTGGACTTTGCAGTGGACTTACCCAGCCATTTGACTTCAATAAGCGCCGATGCTCCGGAGCCAAACCATTCCACTCTTATGTCGACGGGCTTGGTCTCGTCCGTATTCTGCTCGGGCCGCACGCTCGAGTCGCGGGTCATCAACATTAATGCCTGAACTAGCGAGTCGCGCATGAGAGCTTCAGGCTTGTTCACAAGCACTAAACGAGGCCCATCAACGCCTCCCTCCCACACCTTGGCTAGGATTCGGCATTGAGTTTCAAGGACCATCTCCTTCGCGTACCTTTCGAGCGCCGATTCGAGGCTTGCGAGCGTCGGAGTCGCGAACATACTTTTTAACACTGGAGATATCTTCGGCACGACGTCATCGAATGCTTTCGCGAGAATCCGGTCGACGCCGCCTTCATACCGATACACGACCGCCTCGTTCGCTAACGCAACGGGATCGACATTCGTTTTCGAATGAAAATGTCGAAACGTTCCGTCTGCGCAGACCTCGACGATATCGTGGCCCGCTGGCGGGCTTGCAAACAATGTCGAACCAACGCCCGCGTAATCCTGGATTGACACGGTTGTCCCAATCACTGCGATAAGCGGCTTCAATGGCGACGACTTGATTCCATTCACAACTGTCAGAGTACCTCTGAGGCTTTCAGGCGGACACCGTTGGTAAATTGATCTAACTGCGTCGAGTAACTTCTTGATGCCGTCAGCGCCATCCTCCCCAAACGCCTTTCGGGCGTTGGCGAGATACGCCCTAGCCGCAAGGCTGGTTATACTTTCGATGTTAAACTCCAATGTCGACGTCCTCTTTCCGAAGTATTCGCGCGGAGAGCCAAAGGACCGCAGGAGACAGCGTGTCTTCGACATCGGCGCCGAGCACTGAGCTGATGACCCTGTATTCGTCGTACAGTAATGTCACGTCATCTGTGTCTAGAAGTTGCCTTGCTTGGCCGAGCCTTATCGGCATCGCCAGGCCCGGCGTTTGGTTTATCGCATAGCGTATCGATCCCATTGGCAGCGCAAGCGCACATTCCGTTGCTGTTCGCACCCAGGGACGCCGCTCCGCGGCCCAAGAGCCGAGGCTTAGTATCGTTTCCAGCTCATGTGAAAGGTCGGGCTGTCGCGGACGTAGAAATCCCTGTTCGTCGGCCTCAATTAGCCCAGCGAGTATAATGCTCTTGCGAGCTTCCTCGAATTCCGCACTGAACGGAAATCCCTCAGAGGTGACCGCATATTGGTATCCCTGCG
>Ga0209906_100583_pt1 | contig 10349 bp, 9 predicted proteins | sample FECB24metaG_FD_188303 | JGI IMG/M metagenome (GOLD analysis project Ga0209906, IMG submission 188303) | Cyanobacterial communities from the Joint Genome Institute, California, USA from Joint Genome Institute, California, USA - FECB-24 metaG... ... | reverse complement strand
GGCTGACATGGCGGTTCCTCCGGGGCGGCACGCAGAGTGTTGCCGCCCCGGGTGTCGGTCAAGCGTCAGGCTTGGCCTCAGAGCGGCCTCAGCCCGGCCTCGATCTCAGCCCGCCTGCCCTCCAGGAACGGCGGCAGCGCCAGCCTCTCGCCCATCGTCTCGGCCGGCTCGTCGGCGGAGAAGCCGGGTTCGTCGGTCGCGATCTCGATCAGGATGCCGTTGGGCTCGCGCAGATAGAGCGAGCGGAAATAGAAGCGATCGACCTTGCCGCTGTTGGGATAGCCCGCCGCCTTCAGCTTCTGCGCCCAGGCGTCGTAATCGGCGAAGGTCGGCGTGCGCAGCGCCAGATGGTGGACGCCGCCCGCGCCTTCGCGCGCCTGCGGCAGATCGGGCTCGACCGCGACATGGAGTTCGGCCGCCGGGCCGCCCGCGCCGATCTTGAAGATATGGATGTCGCCGGTGGCATGAGCGGCATCGCGATAGCTGCCTATCCGCTCGAGCCCGAGCAATTGCGTCAGCACCACCTGCGTCCGCTCCAGCGCCGGCACCGAGATGGTGACGGGGCCTAAGCCCCGGATCTGGTGCTCGGCGGGAACCTCGCTCTTCTCCCAGACGGTGAAGGGGATCGTCGCGCCATCGGTCAGCAGGGTCAGGCGCTGGCCTTCGGGATCATCGACATCGAGGCCCATCCGGCCGTTGATCTCGCGGATTTCAGAAGGCTTTGCGCCTGCGGCCAGCAGCCGCTCGCGCCACCAGTTGAGCGAGGCCTCGTTGGCGACGCGCAGGGAGGTGCGCGTGATGGAATGGGTGCCACGGCGCGCCGGCTGGGCCGGCCAGTCGAAGAAGGTCAGATCCGTGCCAGGCGAGCCGGCCCCGTCGGCGTAAAACAGGTGATAGGCCGAAACATCGTCCTGATTCACCGTCTTCTTGACCATCCGCATGCCGAGGACCTGCGTGTAGAAGCGGTGATTTCCAGCCGCGTTGGCGGTGATGGCTGTGACGTGGTGGATGCCGGTCAGGGTCATGGTCTGGGCTTTCGCTCTGGCGCGACGGCGTCAAGCCCCCGCATTCGAGGCCTCAGATAGAGAGCCTGCGCCGCCATGACAGCCCGGCCCGCGCCAACCGGCCGCTTGCAATTCTGCAATGATCCAGTCGGAGCGGGCTCAGGCTGACAGGTGTCAGATCAGGGCTTGGGCCCCGATGTGGCGGGCGGAGCCGAGACCACCGGCGCGGTCGCCTTGTCGGCCGGCGTCGCCGGCGTGGTGCAATCCTGCGGCTTGGCCTTGCAATCGAACACCATGGTCGGCGCGGCCGAGGGACCGGAGCTGCCGGCCGAGGGCAGGATCATGTTCTGGCCCTTGTCGATCTGCTTCGGATCGGTCGTCGTCGGGCCCAGGCCCGTGTTCGATTGCGGCGCGGCAGCCGGCGGCGATTGCGGCGGGGTCGCCGTCGCCTGCGCCAATGCGCCGGTGGCGGCGAGCGACAGCGCAAGCGCCGCGAGGGATGCGCGCAACGGATTCAGGGTGGCGGCGAGGGTCGACATCGTTGAAACCTTTCGGCGGCGCATCGCAGTCGATGGCCGCATGAGGAACTGGTGCCGAGGAAACAGGCAGGAAGCCCGGTTGTTCCGTCTCCGCCGCTTGCCGACCCCGCCGCCGGTTACCCGAGGGCGTGCCGGCTGGGCTTGGCCTTGAGCTTCAGATCCTCGAGGTCCTGCCGCTCCCGCGGGGTGTTGCGCATGAGCTGGTCCTTGCCCGGCCCATATTGCACCGGCTGGGCGATATCGACGCCATACCAGGCCGCCGCGCGCAGGACGAAAGAGGGATCGGCTAGATGAGGCCGGCCCAGCGCGACGAGATCGGCCCGGCCCGAGGCGACGATGGTGTTGACCTGGTCGGCGCTGGTGATGTTGCCGACGCACATCGTCGCGACACGGGCCTCATTCCTGATCTGGTCGGAGAACGGCGTCTGGAACATGCGGCCATAGATCGGCCGGCTGTCGTTGACGGTCTGCCCGGTCGAGACGTCGATCAGGTCGCAGCCGTCTTCCGCGAAGGCGCGGGAGATGGCGACCATGTCCTCGGGCGTGACGCCGCCGGCCTTCCAGTCGGTCGCCGAGATCCGCACCGACATCGGTTTCTCCCGCGGCCAGGCTTCGCGCAGCGCCCTGAAGATTTCGAGCGGATAGCGCAGACGGTTCTCGACGCTGCCGCCATAATCGTCCGTGCGATGGTTGGTCAGCGGCGAAAGGAAGCTCGCCAGCAGATAGCCATGGGCGCAGTGGAGTTCGAGCATGTCGAAGCCGGCGCGCATCCCCCGCCCGGCTGCGGCGACGAACTGCGCCTTGACCCGGTCCATGTCGGCGCGGTCCATTTCGCGCGGGATCTGGCTCTCGGGGTAGTAGGGCAAGGGCGAGGCCGAGAGGATCGGCCAGGCGCCCTCCGTCAGCGGCCGGTCCATGCCGTCCCACATCAGCTTCGTCGCGCCCTTGCGCCCGGCATGGCCGAGCTGGAGGCAGAATTTCGCCGCGGAGTTGGCGTGGACGAAGGCGACGATCCGAGCCCAGGCGACCTCCTGCGCATCGCTATAGAGCCCGGTGCAGCCGGGGGTGATGCGGGCGTCTTCCGCCACGCAGGTCATCTCGGTGACGATCAGGCCCGGCCCGCCAATGGCGCGCGAGCCGTAATGCATCAGGTGCCAATCGCCCGGCAGGCCGTCATGGGCGGAGTACTGGCACATCGGCGAGAGCACCATGCGGTTCTCGACCTGCATCTCCCGGAGCCTGAACGGCTGAAAGGCCGGCGGCACGGGCGAGCCGTCCTTGCGCCGCCTTGCATCGGGGCCGAGATCGTCGGCGACCAGTTTGTCGATCGCGGCGACGAAACCGGGCGCGCGCAGAGCAAGGTTGTCATAGGTGATCGCCTTGGAGCGGGTCATCAGGCCGAAGGCGAAGCGTAAGGGATCGAAATCCCAGAAGCGCCTGAGCTGCTCGAACCAGACCAGCGAGACATCGGCCGCATGCTGCGTCTTCTCGACCTCCTCGCGCCGCGTCCGTTCGAACAGGGCCAGCGCCTCGCCGACCTTCAAGCCCGCCTTGTGGAAGGCTTTGTGCAGCGCGATCGCGTCTTCCATGGCGAGCTTGGTGCCCGAGCCGATCGAGAAATGCGCGGTCGCCTTGGCGTCGCCGATCAGGACGACGTTCTCGGCGACCCAGCTGGCGCAGCGGATCATCGGGAAATTGCGCCAGAGCGACCGGTTGGTGACGAGCCCGTGGCCCTGCAGTTCCTCGGCGAAGATGCCTTCGAGGAACGCGGCCGATTCCGGTTCGCTCATCGCGGCGAGCCCCGCCTTGGCATAGGTCTCCGGGTCGGTCTCCAGCACCCAGGTCGAGCGGCCAGCCTCGTACTGGTAGCAATGGGCGATGAAGATCCCGTACTCCGTCTCCTTGAAGAAGAAGGTGAAGGCATCGAAGGGCCGGGTCGAGCCCATCCAGGTGAAGTGGTTGGGTCGCAGGTCGGTCTGCGGCCGGAAGCGCTCGCGCCAGCCCTCGCGGATGCGGCTGTTGATGCCGTCGGCGGCGACGACGAGGTCGTAATCCGCTTTGAGCACCTCGATATCGGGGGCCTCCTCGCTGAAATGCAGGGCGACGCCGAGTTCCCGCGCGCGGGCCTGCACCAGCAGCAGCAGCGAGCGCCGCGAGCAGCCGCAAAAGCCGTTGCCGGAAACGCGATGAACGCTGTCCTTGAAATGGACCTCGACATCGTCCCAATATGCGAAATTGTCGCGGATCGCGGCATAGCTCGCCTCATCCGCGGCCTTGAAGGTGTCGAGCGTCTGGTCGGAGAAGACGACGCCGAAGCCGAAGGTGTCGTCGGCCTGGTTGCGCTCGAACACCGTGACGTCGAGCGCCGGCCAGTCGCGCTTCATCAGGAGCGCGAAATAGAGCCCGGCGGGCCCGCCGCCGACCACCGCGATGCGCATTGCGAACCTCCCGCCAAAACGTCAGAAAATTATTTTAGGTCTGAAATATTTTTATCTCAAGAGGTGAACGAAGGATTTGGCTCCGGCATGCGAAAGGGTCGCAGCGCGCCCGATTTAGACTGACAGAACGGCCGTTTATCCAGCCGGCCTTACCGTTCTTCGCAACGCTCAAGACCGCTTGCCAAATGCTTTAGACCTAAAATATATTGGCTGTCTCAGGGAGGCGATGCGGGATGGTTCTGGCCGGGCGGCATGCGGTGGTGACGGGCGGCGGACGCGGCATCGGCCGCGCGGTCGCGGTCGCGCTGCGGGCAGCCGGCGCGCGGGTCAGCATCGTCGGCCGTGACGCAAGCATGCTGGCGGAGGCAGTCGCCGCCGGCGCTGCCGATGCCTTCGCTGCTTGCGACGTGCGCGACGAGGCCACCATGACGGCCTGTCTCGGCGAGCTTGCTTCTGCGCAACCCTTCGACATCGTCGTCGCCAATGCCGGCGCGGTCGAGACCGGGCCGTTCCAGCGCAGCGACGCCGAGCGCTTTCGGCGCATGTACGAGATCAACCTGATCGGCACGATCAACGCCTTCCACCCGGCACTGCCCGGCATGGTCGCGCGCGGCCATGGCCGGCTGATCGCGATCGCCTCGACAGCCGGGCATCGCGGCTACCCTTACGTCTCGGCCTATGTCGCCGCCAAGCATGCTGTCGTCGGCCTGATCCGCTCGCTGGCGCTGGAGACGGCGAAGAGCGGCGTCACCGTCAATGCGGTTTGTCCCGGCTACACAGAGACGGACATGGTCGCCGACAGCGTGGCGGCGATCACCGCCAAGACCGGCATCTCGCGAGAGCAGGCGCTGGCCGAGTTGGTCAGGGCCAACCCGCAGGGCAAGCTGATTTCGCCCGACGAAATCGCCCAGGCCGTGCTGCATCTCTGCGGCCCCAACAGCGGCTCGATCACCGGACAATCTCTGATGATCAATGGCGGGGAGTTCTGACATGGACACGCCGTCCCCCTCACTCGTCCTGGACCGCGAGACCAAGGCCAGCGAACGCCCCGGCGACCACAAGGACGAACTTCGGCTCTGGCTGCGGCTGCTGACCTGCTCGACGCTGATCGAGACAGAGATCCGCAACCGCCTGCGCGAAGAATTCAAGACGACCCTGCCGCGCTTCGACCTGATGGCCCAGCTGGAAAAGTCGACCACCGGCATGACCGTCGGCGAGGTTTCGCAGCGCCTAATGGTCTCGAACGGCAACGTCACCGCCGTGGTCGCGGGGCTGCTCGCCGATGGCCTCGTGGACAAGCGCGCAGCCACGCAGGACCGGCGCGTGCAGGTGCTGACGCTGACGGCGCAAGGACGCCGCGCCTTCAAGGCGATGGCCGAGCGTCACGAGGGCTGGATCGCCGAACTCTTCGCGGGCCTGAGCGGCGTCGACACCGTCCAGCTCTTCCGCCTCCTCGGCCAGACCAAGGCCTCGCTGCACAAGGCCATTGCGCAGCGCGCCGACGACAGCCGTGGAGAGACGCCGTGAGCCTGCCCGTCCAGACGATCGCCAACGCCACCATCCTGCCGCTGGCCAGCTTCACGCCGAGCCATTTCCAGCTTTCCGTTTCGGCCAAGGTCGCCACCATCACCCTGAACCGGCCCGAGAAGAAGAATCCGCTGACCTTCGAAAGCTACCGGGAACTCACGGATCTCTTCCTCGCCGCGCAGAAGGAGGAGACCGTCAAGGCGATCGTCATCACTGGCGCGGGCGGAAATTTCTCGTCCGGAGGAGACGTCTTCGAGATCATCGGCCCGCTGGTCGCGATGGAGACGAAGGACCTGCTGAAGTTCACCCGCATGACCGGCGATCTGGTCAAGGCGATCCGGGCCTGCCCGCAGCCGGTGATCGCCGCGATCGACGGGATCTGCGCCGGCGCTGGCGCGATCATGGCGATGGCGTCGGACCTGCGGCTCGGCACGGCGGGGACCAAGATTGCCTTCCTGTTCAACCGCGTCGGCCTCGCCGGCTGTGACATGGGTGCCTGCGCGATGCTGCCGCGCATTATCGGCCAAGGCCGTGCGGCGGAGCTGCTCTATACCGGCCGCATTCTGAAGGGCGAGGAGGCAGAGCGCTGGGGTTTCCTGAACCGGCTCTGCGCGCCGGACGCCGTGCTCGCCGAGGCGCAGGCGCTTGCCGCCGAGCTCGCCGACGGGCCGACCTTCGCCAACGCCATGACCAAGCGCATGCTCGAGATGGAATGGGCCATGTCTGTCGAAAGCGCGATCGAGGCCGAGGCCGTGGCGCAGGCGCTCTGCATGCAGACCGAGGACTTCGCCCGCGCCTACCATGCCTTCGCCGCGAAGCAGAAGCCGGTCTTCGAGGGCAACTGAGATGGCCGCGTCACCTCGCCTCGGCATCGGCCTGCTCGGCGACACGCTCGCCTGGCCGTTCTTCGAGGAGCGCCACCGGACCTTCGCCGCCGAGCTGACGAACTGGGCCGATGCTTGTCTGCCCGACCTCCCTCATGACGATGTCGATGCCGCCTGCCGCGCCCGCGTCGCGGCATTGGGCCGGGCCGGCTTCCTGAAAGCCGTCGTGCCGGAAGCCTATGGCGGGCTGGCTAAGACGCTCGACGTGCGCACGCTCTGCCTCGCCCGCGAAATTCTCGCCGCCCGAGACGGGCTCGCCGATTTCGCTTTCGCCATGCAGGGGCTCGGCACCGGCTCGATCACGATCGCCGGCTCCGACGAGATGAAGGCGCGCATCCTGCCGGGCGTTTGCGACGGCAGCCGGATCGCCGCTTTCGCCCTATCGGAGAAGGAGGCTGGCTCCGATGTCGCCGCGATGGCGACCACCGCCGTGCCGGACGGCAACGACCATATCCGCATCGACGGCGAAAAAAGCTGGATCTCGAATGGCGGGATCGCCGACCATTACGTGGTCTTCGCCCGCTCGGGCGAGGCGCCCGGCGCGCGCGGGCTTTCGGCCTATCTGGTCGAGGCCGACAATCCGGGCCTGAGCATCACCGAGCGCATCGACGTGATCGCGCCGCACCCGCTGGCGACGCTGCGCTTCGATTCCTGCCGCATTCCGGCGGAAAACCGCATCGGCGGCGCAGGCGACGGCTTCAAGGTCGCGATGGCGACGCTCGACATCTTCCGCTCGACGGTCGGCGCGGCCGCGCTCGGATTCGCAAGGCGCGCGCTGCACGAGACCGTGTCGCATGCGAACGGGCGAAAGCTTTTTGGCGGCACGCTCGGCGATCTGCAGCTCTCGCAGGCCGCCATCGCCGACAGCGCAGCGGAAGTCGATGCGGCGGCTCTGCTGGTCTACCGGGCCGCCTGGACCAAGGACAAGGGCGCGGCGCGCGTCACCCGCGAGGCCGCGCTGGCAAAACTCGTCGCAACGGAGAACGCCCAACGCGTCATCGACCGCGCCGTCCAGATATTTGGCGGGCTCGGTGTGACCAAGGGTGTCAAGGTGGAGGAATTGTACCGGGAAATCAGGGCGCTGCGCATCTATGAGGGCGCAAGCGAGGTCCAGAAGGTCGTGATCGCGCGCGACCTGCTGAAGTCGCATGCCGCCGGAACCGGAGGGTGACGATGCCGGCTCTTCTGCGCTCAGGCCATGCCGACAGCTTTTCGCGGAACAACCTGCCCCCGGTCGGGAGCTGGCCTTCGCTCGACCTCGCGGCGGCGGGCCTTGCCTATCCCGAACGCCTCAACGTCGTCACCGAATTGCTTGACCGGCATGTAACCGAGGGCCGCGGTGAGCGCACGGCGATCATGAGCGGCGAGTTGCGCTGGAGCTACGCCGATCTCGCCGAACAGGTGAACCGCATCGCCAATGTGCTGGTGCGCGATCTCGGGATGGTCACCGGCAACCGCGTGCTGCTGCGCGCCGCCAATACGCCGCTGATGGTCGCGGCCTATCTCGCCGTACTCAAGGCCGGCGGCGTCGCCGTCGCGACCATGCCGATGCTGCGGGCCGGCGAACTGGCCTATCCGATACGCAAGGCGAAGATCGCGCTGGCGCTCTGCGACGAGACGCTGGTCGCCGACCTCGAAGCGGCCCAGGTGCAGGCGCCGGAGCTCGCCCGCATCGTCACCTGGGGCGGCAACGCTGCCGACGGTCTCGACCGCCTGATGGCGCAGCCCGGCTATGAGCATTTCGCCGCCGCCGACACCGCCTCCGACGATGTCTGCCTGATCGGCTTCACCTCGGGCACCACCGGCGAGCCCAAGGGCACGATGCATTTCCAGCGCGACCTGCTGGCGATCTGCGACTGCTATGGCGCACGGGTACTGAAAGCCTCGCCCGACGACCGCTTCATCGGTTCGCCGCCGCTCGCCTTCACCTTCGGGCTCGGCGGGTTGGTGCTGTTCCCGATGCGGATCGGGGCGGCGATGGTGCTGCCCGACAGGACCGCGCCGCCCGACCTGATCGCTGCGATCGAGCAGTCGCGCGCCACCGTCTGCTTCACCGCGCCGACCGCCTATCGCGCCATGCTCGACCGGCTCGACGGGCGCGACATCTCGTCCTTGCGCATCTGCGTCTCGGCGGGCGAGGCGCTTCCGAAACCAACCTTCGACGCCTGGCACGCAAGAACCGGGCTGCCGCTGATGGACGGCATCGGCGCGACCGAGATGCTGCACATCTTCATCGCCGCGCCGCGCGAGGCGATCCGTCCCGGCGCGACCGGCCTGCCGGTGCCGGGCTATCAGGCGAAGATCATCGATGAGGACGGCCGCGACGTGCCCGACGGCACGCCCGGCCGGCTCGCCGTGCGCGGCCCGACCGGCTGCCGCTATCTCGCCGATCCGCGGCAGGGAAAGTACGTCCTCGACGGTTGGAACATCACCGGCGACACCTATCTGCGCGACGAGCAAGGCTACTTCTGGTACCAGGCCCGCTCCGACGACATGATCATCTCGTCGGGTTACAATATCGCCGGACCCGAGGTCGAGACCTGCCTTTTGACCCATCCGGCAGTCGCCGAATGCGGCGTGGTCGCTGCGCCCTGCCCCGAGCGCGGCAACATCGTGAAGGCCTATGTCGTGCTGCGCGAGGGCCATCACGGCGACGCGGCGCTGGTGAAAGCGTTGCAGGATCACGTCAAGGCGGCTATCGCGCCCTACAAATATCCCCGCGCCATCGCGTTCGTCTCAGGCCTGCCGAAGACGCCGACCGGCAAGCTGCAGCGTTTTGCGCTCCGCCAGATGGCGCAAAGCGAGAGCTGAGTTTTAGACGAGCCGGAACGGCCAAACCGAGGCGATGCGATGTCGAACGACGCCAGATCCATCGAGGCGCTTGCCCGCGCCATCAACCCGGAAGGCTGGCCCGCGCCGCGCGGCTATGCCAACGGCATGGTGGCGCAAGGGCGCGTGCTGGTCACGGGCGGGCTCGTCGGCTGGAATTCGGACGGCGTCTTCGCGCAGGGCTTCCTGCCGCAGCTTGGCCAGACGCTGTCCAATATCAGGGCGGTGGTCGAGGCCGGCGGCGGGCGGATCGAGGACATCGTTCGGCTGACCTGGTACGTCACCGATATCGACGCCTATCGCGCCAGCCTGAAGGAGATGGGCCCGGTCTACCGCGCCGTGATGGGCCGGCACTTCCCTGCCATGGCGGTGGTGCAGGTGGTCGCGCTGGTCGAGCGCGAGGCGCTGGTCGAGATCGAGGCGACGGCGGTGATCGCCGGCTGACGGGGCCGCCGGTCCCGTCTCAGATCCCAGCGCCGTCCTGCAGCGTTCCGGCAGCGCCACCGCGCCAGAGCTTTGCATGCAGGGCCCGCAGGCCAGGCCTAAGCGCTATGTCGCCGAGCGCCAGAGTCGCGGATAGTCCCGCCCGTCCAGTCAACGCATAGGCGGCGGCGAACAGACCCAGCGTGCTCGCGAGCTGCCAGCTTGCGCCTTCTAGCCAACGCCGGCGATCTGGCGTGCCGCGCCGGCCGACGATGCGCAAAGCGGCGCGGCCGATCCGCACCGAGGCACTATCGCTGCCGGACGGGCCGGGCAAAGCCCCCTCACCCGCTTCGACAAAGCCGAATGCCACCGTCTCGTTGCTGCTGCGGTCGATCAGGATGAAGCCGCCGAGCTCGCGGCTTTGCGCATAGGACAAGGCGACCAGAGGCCGGTCGAGCCGCAGCGTGACGAGCCCGATGCCGTTCATGCGCAGGCTCTGGGCGGGGACCGGCCTGAAACCCTCGATATCGATGCTGTGATGCAGGGTCTCCAGCGTCGCGTTCGCTCCTTGCGTCGCGAGCTTGACGAGAAACTGGCCACCCGCGATCAGCGCGCGCTCGCCGGTCCAGAGCAGGCGGGCGCGCAATTCGCGGGTCGCCGCGATCCCGCTGCCGGCGGAGACGATGACATCGCCGCGCGAGATGT
>Ga0209906_100581_pt1 | contig 10398 bp, 11 predicted proteins | sample FECB24metaG_FD_188303 | JGI IMG/M metagenome (GOLD analysis project Ga0209906, IMG submission 188303) | Cyanobacterial communities from the Joint Genome Institute, California, USA from Joint Genome Institute, California, USA - FECB-24 metaG... ... | reverse complement strand
CGGTGCGCTGGCGAGCCTGCGCGCGCGCGGCCTGCCGCTGACCGCAACGATCGTCGGTGCCGGGTCGTCGCGCGACGATCTGGAACGGCAGGCGCAACAGTCCGGGCTCGCGGAGGCAGTCCGCTTCATGGCGCCGATGCCAGCGCGGAAAGCCTTCGCGCTGGGTCGCATCATGGTGGTTCCCTCGCGCGCTGAATCCTTTCCCTATATCGTGCTCGAGGCAGCCGCCGCCGGAAAGCCACTGGTCGCAACCCGTGTCGGCGGCATCCCGGACATGTTCGGTCCGCTGGCGGACAGCCTCGTCGCGCCCGACGACAAGATCGCGCTCGAACGCGCCGTGACCTTCGCCGTTAACCATCCGGAAAGCATGTCCGACGCCACCCGCTTGTTGCAGGCGCGGGTGCGCGCCAACTTCTCACTGGACGACATGGTCGACGGCGGGATCGATGCGTATTGCGCGGCCATCGCGGCGCGCAAAAGCTAAAATACGCATAAGCTTTTGTTGAATCTTTTCCGATAGACCTGTCCCCTCAAAATAAGGTCTGCGCGCTAGGTCTCTTTCCCGGCGTGACGGATCGAGGGACGGCGCAAATGTTCGAACTGGACGCTCACAAGATGCTGGGCGCGCCCGCTGCTGCGACTGCCGTAACCGGCAGCTCGGATGCACCCGCGCGCAACAAGCGGCAATTGTCGCCGGCGGCGCTGGCGGCAGCATCGGTTGCAACGCATACGGCGATCTCGCCGATCGTACTCGCCGGATTCGTGCGTGCGCTGGACGCCGCGCTGATCGCGTTCGTCGGCACCCTCGTCTACTACGCCTATGTGTTCCCGATCGAGGGCTACCGCTGGCCCTACATTCTCGCGATCGCCGGCATCTCGCTGGTATCGGTCGTCGCCTTCCAGGCGGTGGATGTCTATCAGGTCCATGCCTTCCGCCGGCCGCTCAATCAGATGGCGCGCATGATCCCCGCCTGGTCGGTGGTGTTCCTGCTGACGATCACGGTGTCGTTCTTCTTCAAGCTCGATCTGCCGTTGTCGCGTGTCTGGCTGCTGAGCTTCTGGGCCGTCGGCATCGTGACGCTGATGGCCTTGCGCACCGGGCTATACATTTTGGTCAAGCAGTGGATGCGCGAGGGACGGCTCACCCGACGCACCGTCATCGTCGGCGGCGGAGCGCCCGGCGAAGCGCTGATCGATGCGCTGAAGACGCAGGTCGACGACGATGTGCGTGTGGTCGGCGTGTTCGACGATCGCAACGACGAACGCGCGCCAACCCATTGTGGCGGCTTGCCGAAACTCGGCACGGTCGACGACTTCGTCGAATTTGCGCGCCGCACCCGCATCGACCTCGTGATCTTCTCGCTGCCGATCACCGCCGAGAACCGCATCCTGGCCATGCTGAAGAAGCTCTGGGTGCTTCCGGTCGATATCCGCCTGTCGGCGCATTCCAACAAGCTGCGGTTCCGGCCGCGCTCCTATTCCTATATCGGCACCGTCCCGGTGCTCGACGTCTCCGACCGCCCGATCGCGGATTGGGACGTCGTGATGAAATGGCTGTTCGACAAGATCGTCGGCGGCCTCATCCTGCTCGCGGCGCTGCCGGTCATGGCGGCGGTCGCGATCGCGATCAAGCTCGACAGCCGCGGGCCGGTTCTGTTCAAGCAGAAGCGCTACGGCTTCAACAACGACCTGATCGAGGTCTACAAATTCCGCTCGATGTATGTCGATCAATGCGACGCGGCCGCAAACAAACTCGTCACCAAGGGTGATCCCCGCGTCACCCGGGTCGGCCGCTTCATCCGCAAGGCGAGCCTCGACGAATTGCCGCAGTTGTTCAACGTGGTGTTCAAGGGCAATCTCTCGCTGGTTGGGCCGCGCCCGCACGCGGTCAACGCCAAGGCCGAGGCGCGCTTGTACGACGAAGCCGTCGACGGCTATTTCGCGCGTCACCGGGTCAAGCCGGGCGTCACCGGCTGGGCCCAGATCAACGGCTGGCGCGGTGAGACCGACACCCAGGAAAAGATCCAGAAGCGCGTCGAATACGACCTCTATTATATCGAGAACTGGTCGGTGCTGTTCGACCTCTACATCGTGCTGATGACGCCGTTCGCGCTGCTGAAGAGCGAGAACGCATATTGATCACCCTCGACCAGGCCGCGGCTATCGCAGCGCCGCGCCGCGTGGCGCAACCGGTGGCGCCCGCCACGCCGGTGGCGTCGCGCCGCGTTCCGGCCATTGCGATCAGCCTTTTGCATGGCGCGCTGTTCCTGACGATCCTCGGCAGCTTTCTGGTCTTCATCGAGCCCTCGCCTTACGAAGTGCTGTCGGCACTGCTGGTGTTCACCTGTTTCCTCGCGGGCGTCACGCTCGATCGCAAGCTGCTGCCGCTCGTCATCCTGCTGCTGCTCTATAACCTCGGCGGCGCGTTCGCATTGATCCCGGTGATCGGCGACGAGCCGTCACGGCGCTTCATCCTGATTTCGTTCTACATGGCGTTCACCGCCATCATCTTCGCGATGATTTTCTCGACCGACTGCGTGCGCCGCGGTGAAATCCTGCGCAAGGCCTATATTCTGGCCGGAGTCTGCGCGGCGCTCGCCGGCATCGTCGGCTACTTCAAAGGCATCGACATTCTCACGCTGTATGGCCGCGCGCGCGGCACGTTCAAGGATCCGAACGTCTACGGACCGTTCATGATCCTGCCGATGCTGTTCCTGCTGCAATCCTTCCTCGCACGCGGATTGCGCTTGCTGTCGCTTGCTGCGTTCCTGATCATGGCTGCCGGTCTGTTCCTGAGCTTCTCGCGCGCCGCCTGGGCGCATATGGTGTTTTCGGCGGCAATGATGATGGCGCTTTTGTTCGTGACCACGCCGAGCGGCTGGTTCCGCGCCCGGCTTGTTGCGTTCTCGGTGATGGTCAGTCTCGCGGTGGCGGGCCTGCTGATCGGCCTGCTCGCCGTCGGCAATGTCGGCACCGTGTTCAAGGAGCGCGCGTCGCTCAACCAATATTACGACACCGGCGAGAGCGGACGCTTCGGCAACCAGAAGAAAAGCGTCGGCGAGTTGCTCGAACGGCCCAATGGATTTGGCCCGCTGCAATTCCGCAATCACTACACCAACGATCCGCACCAGGTGTATCTGAACGCCTTCGCCTCATATGGCTGGCTCGGCGGATTCTCTTATCTGGCGCTCGTTCTGATCACGCTCGCGATCGGGCTTCGAACGGTCTTCGTAACCACGCCCTGGCAGCGCTACTTCATCCCGGTGATGGCGACGTTCACCGGCGTGGCGCTCGAGGGCATGATCATCGATACCGACCACTGGCGGCATTATTATCTGCTGCTCGGGCTGGTCTGGGGATTCTCGATCGCAACCATGAATTTCAGACGGCGCGCCATCGCGCAGCGCACGGCCTGACGTCCTGCGGACCGCGCCTATTTGCGGGCGGCGATATAGGCGTAGCTCGCGACGGTACGCCAGTCGTGCTTCCGGGCGAGCGCGGTGAACCGGGCGTGCACGTCACGCAGGATCGGAAAGCGATCGAAATAGCCGTGGCCATAAAACGGAAGGATCACCACCTCGCGATAGCCGATGCGCTCCAGCATCGGCTTCATCTTTCTTTCGCTGGCATAGGTCCAGCTGTAGCGGGCTGGAAACACCGGGTCTTCGTCGTCGGTCCGGTGCGGATAGATCAGCTTGACGATTTTCGCGGCGACGTCGTCGGGCAGCAGCCGGTTGACCACGAACGGAAACGCATAGAGCGTCGGCACGAACGCAAGCGCCACGCCGCCCGGCGCGAGCAATTGGTACAAATTCGACCAGGCGCGCTGCCCGTCCGCGACATGCTCGAACACCATCCGCGAAAATGCGAGATCGATGCTGTCGCGCAGATCCGCAACCGCGGAAATGTCGCCGGCTACATCGAAACAGGCCTTGTGATAGCTGTCCGGCAGGACGTCCAGTTCGGTCTGCGAGATATCGTTGACCGTCATGTCGAGACCGAGCGCCGACAATTCGTCGGCCGTGAACAGCGGATCGCGGCCGCCGCCGACTTCGAGCAGACGATGCGCATGCAGGATGCGGGCAAGGCCACGCACCACATGCTCGTAATTGTCCCAGGCCCAGTCCCGGTCGTTGCGAACGCCGAGTTCGGCGAACGCGCGCGCCAGGGTTCCGCCGCCATCCAGTCCGATCAGAAGGTCGCCCGGAGTTTTGTCGAGCATGGCGCGCCTCTTCCTGCCTCAAACGCTGGTCGCACAAGCCTTGCGCGCCGTCACACGGCCGCGCTTGAGAGTTCCTTAAACCCCCGGCCTTTATGATGTCTTACGCGCGCCATCCAATTCCTGACCGGCGCTCCGGATCGATCAACCGACAATGTCCGCCGCAACGTCCGATTCCATGATCGACGGCCGTCCCGAAATATCGGCGGGTTCCCGTCCGGTCGACGCACCGGATGGCGCTTCGGGCCGCTTCCTGTCGATCCCCTATCTGCTGCTCCGCGCCACCACCGCCGGCGGCGGGCTGGTCGGCGGCCTGGTCCAGACCTTCGTGTTCGCGCGCATCCTCGACCCGGAGCGATTTTCGGTCTTCATCCTGGTCGGAACGCTCGGCATCGCGCTGTGGCTGAGCGACATCGGCCTCGTCAAGATCATCTTCGTTCGCATGCGCGCGTGGTTGCTGGGCGGTGCAGAAGCGGGCGCCGCCGTCGTCGGGCATGCGACCGCGATCGTCATCCTGTATTTCCTGCTCGGCATCGTCTGCACGATCGGCTGTTTTGTCGGTGCGCTGCTGCTGGGCGCGGGCGTTTATGGCGGGCTTGAGCTCGCGTTATTCTTTCTGTTCACCGCAATCACGCTGGTGTGGTTCGCGTTGCGTAATATCAGCCTCGCGGTCGACGACTTCATTTTCTTCGAAGGCATGGAGGTGACGCGACGCACCTTGCATGTCGGCTTCATGCTGGCGACGCTGATCGGCCTGTCGCTGATGGCCTTCCTGGTGATTGCGAACCTGATCTGGGCCGCGCTGTTTGCGGTCATGATCGCGCGGCTGTCGCGCAGGGGCGCGCTGCAGGCAACGATCTCCGGCTTTGCCGGCAACCTGCGCTCGTTCTTCCGCGACAACAGGAAGGAAGTGGTCTCCGGCGGCACTTATGCGGTGAACGAATTCTATCTTTACAATTTCGCCTACGCCATCGTGCCGGCCGCCTACGGACTCGGCGCGCCGACCATCATCCTCGACACCCTGTTCAAGGTGGTGCGCGGCGCGACCGTGCTCTATTCAGCGGCAAGCGACGTGGCCTTGCCGCGCCAGACCCGCGCCCATAGCGAAGGCGACCGGCGATCCGTCGTGCTCGCAACGTTGATGGCCGCCGGTCTCGCCAGCCTGCCGGGAATTGCCATCTGCATCGCGCTGGCGTTTTTCTCCGAACCGATGTTCCGCATCCTGCTCGGCGATTCCGCCGTCATGCCGCAGGCGATCGTGCACCTGATGATCGTGCTGCTGATCGCCAACCTGATCCAGACCGTGTCGAACTTCCTGCTGATCCACACCGGCTATTTCAAGGTGATCGCGCGCCTGAGCGTGCTGGTCAGTCTGGCGGCGACCTTTGCCACGGCAATCGCGATCGTCGCCGGGGCCGATCTGACCGGCTTCATCAAGGCCTTTACCGCGGTCTATGTCGCAAGCGCGCTATCCTATTTCACGCTTGCCCTGCGCGGCCCATTGCGAAAGACCTCATGACCTGCGAAGGCTTGCGCGGCGTGCGCGTCTGACTGTGCCATTGGCAACGTGCGGCTCCATCACCATATCCGCCTCACATCACAGGAGCCGAAATGGCCAAAACTCCGCTTTCGTTGAAACCCAAGGATCCCGCCGCCACGTCAGAGCCTGGCGATGCGGAGGTCGTGTTCGAGCCGCATTCGCAAAAGCGGCGACAGGAAGCCGGTCGCTATCGCCTGCAAGTGGACCGGCAGACCAAGGCAACCTACGCCACGTTCGAGGCCGCCGAGGCCCAGGGCATGATCATCAAGAAGCAGTTCAAGCAGGTTCAGGTCGCGATTTACGACATCCAGGCGAGTTCGAACACGATCCTCGAGTTGCCCGCCTGATCCGACTCCTGCGATGCCGGGCCTGCGCGCAAAACGTCAGGCGTGCCCTTGCAAGGCGGAACGGTCATCAGGAGATTTTCTTTCCGCTCGGCTGACAATCCTCTTCAGCGCTCAACAGCGCCTCGCGGCGTGCGTGATCGATCAACTCACGGCTCATTTTTCTGAGTTCGGCGGCGACGGCTGGGGCCGTGCATTCGTCGGCGATGCGCGCGCACCACAGCGCATATCGTTCGAGCTCGATTGCCGTCAGCTGCTTCATGGAATGGTCCCGGGCAGAGACCCTCCCCTTGCACAGCGGGAATTTCACAAATTGATCTTGCACAAAGATCCGGTCACCTCTCGGTGATGTGGCCGCCGGCCATCGCCCGCAGCAGCCAAATGCTGGCCAGCGGACGATCGGTGCGAACGAAACTATTTCCCCGAGGTCGATGCCAAGGTCGCGACAGAGCCTTGCAAGCGCGGTCCGGCCGGGTTATCCGCTTCGGCCTCGGGCAACCGAGGGGCTCCTCAGCGATGAGCGCTCTCCCAGCCGCTTCCCCAACGGGTCAACTGGGACTGCAATGGCTTGAGCTAAGCCATTGGTTTTAAACGGTCGGAGCGTGGCGCAGCCCGGTTAGCGCACTAGTCTGGGGGACTAGGGGTCGTGGGTTCGAATCCCGCCGCTCCGACCATTACATCAAGCACTTCAGTCTGGTTCTCGGTGCAGGCCCGAAGAAAACCGCGCTCGGATGCCGGCGAAGCCGCCGCTTCGAGCCGTCATTGCCTTTGAGACAGCGGCAAGGGCCGAGTATTGTCGATTGCTGGACTGTTTGTGCTGGTCGATATGGCCAAGCGCGTTGGACGCATTTGCGCGAGCTTGCGATCGGTGGCCGTCGGAAAGGTTTAGCCTTGGCTCTTCCAGCACGCTCAGAAGCCCGGCAACTCTTCTGATAGACGTGGTCGCTCTAACGGCGTGGTCGCGACGAAGCTGGAAGCTTGCCTTCACAGGGCGACAGCGCGGATCCCAAGAAGGATTTGCGAGCCAACCCGGGCGACCGTCTTTTCGACAGACTGATCCGCCGCTGACTTCGCTACGGCGCGCGGCATTTCCACAACAATCTTAGGTTAATTTACAACTCAGCTTGTAACGGCAAGCGGTCCGGACTGTATTGGAGATGGGGAACTACGCTGGGGGATTGCAATGCTGTGTATTGTTCGCGGGTTTTTCGCTTGCGCAATTGCCGCCATCGCGGCCGCACCGATTGCAGCAGCACAAGATTATTCAGGCTTCTATGCTGGAATCAGCCTTGGAGGCTCACACACCAGCGCCAAGTCAAATCAATCTCTCTTTTCCCCGTTGTGCGCTGCTGGCGGCGGAGGCGGTGGCACGGGCTGCATACTACAACAAGCCGCAGTCGACTCGATTGCTCCGGGGCTAAATGAAGGGAGCTTCACCGGCGGTGGACAGATTGGGTACAACTGGCGCGCAGGAATTATTGTCGTCGGAGTGGAAGCTGATGTCAATTACGTCGATTTCGATCGTTCGCTGACGACCCCAGCTTCGTGGGTGACAAACAACGGTGGCCATAAGACCGCTGTTACGACGATGTCATTTGATTCAAGCAATTACGTCGCGACGGTGCGCTCCCGTATCGGTCTCGTTAGCTTAAACAATTCACTGCTCTATCTTACTGGAGGTTGGGCTTTCTCAGACCTAAGCTTCTCCAACAATACAACGATTTATAATAAAGGGGGCGGCGGGCCAAATCTACCGATCCACGCGACTTGGAATGCTTCATCGTCCAAAAGCGTTGGCTATGTGTGGGGCGCGGGATTTGAGTATCCCTGGATGCCCGGCGCTACTTTCAAATTTGAGTTTCAACACGTCGAGTTCGATATACCGGATACGTTTGCCGTGAACTCCAGAAATCTCGGCGGTACGTTCGCCCTCACAAAAGCGACCCTAACGTCACGCCCGAGCTTTTCAGCAGACATCCTTCGTTTTGGCGTCAATTGGAAACTCAATTGATCCCCGAGCCAACCGCCTTGTGCTACGGTAATTCGGGTGTCACGCCAGTTTGGCTGCCCCGCTCTAGAACGTCACGCCGATGCTGTGCGCACGCCGCCAGACGATCCGGGCTCTACGATCGAAATTCAGGTCCGGAATGGTGAGGCCAATCTCGTTCGGCAAGTACTTCGTGTGACTGACGGAAATGAGCGCGCCCCGGTCCGAGAGGTTCCGAACGAGGCAATCCAACTGGCTGGTGTCGTCGATGGCGATACGGCCGGCCTTGTTCACCTTGCGGCGCGTCGCCTGGCGCATCTCGAGCATTTGCACCGCCAGATCTGCCATGGCCCCCTCGCCCGATGGCGATCCAAAATCCTAATGGACCGACGGATTCGGTCAACCACGTTGTATTCGCGGTTCGCGAGCCGGCACGCGGCCGGATCGCTCCGGCGGCGTCGCGACTCGCATCGCCCGCGCCTATCTCTCGGCAAGTGTCAGGATATAGGCCACGATATCGTCGGCCTGGCCGCGCGTGAGGATGAAGTTCGGCATGTTCTCGTGGTTGGAGCGAAGAAACACGTTGAGGGACAGCGGCGTCGTTGACGGCCGGTTCGCAACCGCAACAAAGTCCGGGCCGGGCCTTGTCCCCTTCACGGTTTTCGGGCCGATGGCGTGGCATTCCATGCACCAAGCCTCGGCCAACCGCCGCCCGGCCGCCGGATCGCCGAGTTCTTGAGCGACGGCGGCGCCGCCTCCGGCCAAAGCCGCCGACAGCGCCGCAAGCGTCATGGTCCGCCACATCACAGGATCCTCCGCATTCATCTGAGACTTCGGCGGCGCCAGCGCCTTGATTCCGATCAAGGCGACGAATTGCGAAACGCCCAATGTTATATCTTGGGGAGGATCCATGACCACAATCTCGGGCAAAACCGACCCGGTCGTGCGGCAGATTTCCTTCGGCGACGTTGTCGAGGCGCTGATCCAGGGACTGCGCGACTTTCAGGCGGCGCCGCTTTACGGGATGGCGCTCGGCGCGCTGTACTGCGTCGCGGGAATTGCGATCGTGCTCAGCGTCACCTCGCTCGGCATGAGTTACCTCGCCTATCCTTTGGCTGCAGGCTTTGCGCTGCTCGGCCCGTTCGTTGCGGTCGGCTTCTACGAGATCAGCCGCAAGCGCGAGGCCGGTCAGACCGCAAGTCTTTCCGACATTCGCACCGCGATGACCAGCCGTCCGGAAATCGGCTGGATGGCCTTCGTCACGCTCTTCATCTTCATCATGTGGATGTACCAGGCGCGCTTCCTGATGGCGCTGTTCTTCGGCCTGAACGCGTCCTTCTCCTCGCTTCCGCAATTCATCACCACGGTGCTGACCACCACCGAAGGCCTGATCTTCCTGCTCGTCGGCAACATGGTCGGCGCTTTTCTGGCGATCGTACTGTTCTCGCTGACCGTCGTGTCGTTTCCGCTGCTGCTGGACCGCGACGTCGATTGCGTCACCGCCATGATCACAAGCGTTCGCGCCGTCGCGCAAAGTCCGGTTCCGCTGCTCGCCTGGGCATTGATGATCGTGGTGCTACTGATCCTGGCGGCGCTGCCGTTCTTTGTCGGGCTGATCGTGGTGCTGCCGGTTCTCGGACATACGACCTGGCACCTCTACCGGCGTCTCATCGTGCCGGCAGAGGCAGGAAACGTGTGAGCGTCCTAGTCCCGCGGCTTCAAGGCCTGCCACCGCGATTCGAAGCTCGTATCGTCGAGGGCGTTTACCGGCGCCGGCCAGATATTGGGATCCGACGACGGCGGCGAGGCGCTGACGTCGCTGACGTTGCGCCCGTCGGTCGATGGTGGGACTTCTTGCGCGGGCGCGGGCGTTGCCACTTCGGCCTCGACCACCGGCTTTTGCTTCGGCCAGTGCAGCGAGGATTTCGGCATCATCGGCTTGCCCTCATACCAGCATTTCCGCCCATCGATGAGGCGGTAATACCACTGCCCCTTTGCTGGCTTCGGGACGTCCACGGCGCATTCGATCGATTGAGCGTTTGTGGCGGACGACAGCAACATGGCGCAGGCCACGAGACTCGCGCTCACCATCAGCAATCGCTTCATGGCACCCCTCCTCTTTCTGAGGACCCCCGGTGGTCTGAAGACCATCACGGAACGAACCATTGAAGTATGGTCCCGCCGTGAATGACCGTGGTCGAAACTGGGGTGAGGTGATGGCGCAGGCCTGTGGCCATGCATCATCGTACCCGTCGGTGCGCGGCGGGCGCGTCGTCGCTGCGTGAGCACGTAACGGCGGGACGCAAGA
>Ga0209906_100580_pt1 | contig 10423 bp, 15 predicted proteins | sample FECB24metaG_FD_188303 | JGI IMG/M metagenome (GOLD analysis project Ga0209906, IMG submission 188303) | Cyanobacterial communities from the Joint Genome Institute, California, USA from Joint Genome Institute, California, USA - FECB-24 metaG... ... | reverse complement strand
AAGCACCTTAGGCTGGGGCACGCACGACCCACGACGGTGGAATGGGCAAAGGGGACTCGGTGGTGTCGTGAGTGCGGACACACTGGTTGAAGGGGGGGGGAAAGGCTGCGTTTCATTTCTTTCGCGTGCGCTCTTCGCAGAGGAGGGAGTGGTCGTAGAGGTCCTTCTCGTTGTACAGTTCTCTCGACATCAACCAATCCTGGATGAAGGGCACCGGCTCCAGGCAGTACGGCGTCTGCTGGTACTGCTTGATGTCCTGAATGACCCTCGCCCCGTATCTGAAGAGCACCGTCACTCGTGTGAGTCCAGCGTCCTGCAGATATGTTGGCCACCAGCTGGGGAGACGTACCGAAGCTTCGTGATGTTGATCAAGTCCGGTCGCAGGAAGTCGGGGTTGCCGTCCTCAATGAACGTGAGGTCCGTGAGAAAGACCCCTGTTGAGCACACACATGTGAGCGCACGAACAGCTTCATCAATGGGGGACCATTGGTTCGCAGCAGAGCGGGTACCGAGGTAAGGAATGCAGGGCGGGTTGATCTTGTGCAGGGCCTCGCGGAACACCCGGAAGTTGTCCTCCGAGCTCATCAGGTGCGTCAGCTCCTCCCAGATGTCCCACGTTTTGTTGGGCAGCAACTGTGGCCACAAAGAGAGCAGCACACGTTCGGACCGGTGAGCACTCGGTTGTTTCAAGACAGGCGCCAAGGTTCGTAGCGAAGACGCACATTCCAGGTCTTCTTGAGCCGGTAGGCGGCGGCGTTCTGGAGGCCGGCCATGACCTCCATCACTCCGTTGAAGTTGTTCAGCTCTCGGCATTGCTGCACGGCACCGGGAGCAAAGTCGTGAACACGTTTGAGGCTCGACGATGCGTACGAGAGGTGGTTTTTGCGTACAGAAGCGATGAGGATGAATCGGTTGAGTACGACTGCTCGGCTCTTGAGGTCCTTTTCTCGCACGATCTCGGAACAGCACCACCGGCTCACCTTGTTGAAGCGGTCGATCAGGGCGATGATGTTGGGCGCGAGTGTGGCCTTGTCCTTGCCGGTCCACCGCTGCCTCAGGCACTCGCAGGGCGTGATCGTTCGGTAGAGGTTGTGCTCGATGAGCGTGAGCTGGCGCGCCACCTCCAACGGATGAATGTCGAGCAGCTGCACCCACGTAAGAGACCAGTTAGACAGACCCAAGCACACGCCGCACGCACACAGGACGCAACACATGCGAGCTGAAGGCCGGAGCGAACCTTGAGTGGTCGCTTGAGCTTGACTGGTAGGATGGGCGTCGGGGGTAGTGTGCTGAACTGGAACGGCTTCTCTTGGGCCTTGTCTGCGTTCTCGCTCTGCTTCTTTTCGATCAGGAGCTTGAGCTGCTCGCTGGCCGTCACAAGGGCCTCGGGGATCAGCACGTCGTCGATGAAGCGGCCCAGCCTGTCCAACAGGGCCGGCTCACTCCGAAAGTCGTGGAAGTAGTGCGTCAGCCACTGCTTCAGCACATTGACGACCCTGGGGTGAACGTGGAGAAGCGGACGGTAAGGTGAGGCGATGATGACCACAGGGGCAGGGCATGTCGTGAGGGTGTTCAGCTGACGGGCAGGTTACCGGAGGCGGATGTGAAGTTGTGTGGTTTTGAGGAAGGCGGCTTCGTCGCTCTCGGGCGGCGGTGGCGTGTCGAATCGCAGGAGGAGCAGCTCGAGCACCTCGAGCGGCGAGAGGAAGAGCCGATAGGTCAACAAAAAGGTGGTTACAAAACTGGGATCTGTTTTTCGTTGGGGGGCAATTGAGTGAGAACGAGGGCGCACGGGTTGTCAAAGGAGCGAGAGGGAATGGTAGAGGAGACGGACCCGGGTACTGGGCGAAGGTGATGCGTTGGATGATCTTGTAGAGAGAGGCGCCGCTGACGAGCTGGACCCCATCGGCATCCATCCCGCCCAGCATCACCGTGTCGTCCGTGTCGGGCTCTTCGAACTTCCACACCCGAGGGTCCAGTTCTTCGACCTACAACCCGATCACAACCGACGATGAGCTGATGACCGCAATGGTCGCGACGGAGTTGGTGGATGGAGAGGAGTCACACCTTCACTGCTCGGGTCTTCTCCGCCCGTCGCCGTGCGGTGAAAATGGGCGAAGAGGGAGCAGAGGACGACAGGCTGTGCGGGCTGGGCGGGACGCCTCCAGAGTTCCGGCTCGGGGGCGCTTGTGTCTGCGAGCGGGCCGAGTGGCCGCGATCCGCCTGAGGAGTTCTCGGAGAAACGGGACCTGAGTTCGAGAGCATGCTTGTCACTTCTCGAGCTGTTGCCACTTTGTCCAAGACCGGCCGATCCTGTGCTGGCGATGGTGCCTGCTGCTGTCGCTCGCGCGCGCGCGCACACACACACACACAGAGAGAGAGAGAGAGCAAGAGAGAGGTGAGTCACGGCAGACAGAGAGTGGAAGAGGAAAGGCGTACAAATGAGGCGAGGTTCACGAGCCGTGGCGGATTGTGGAAACTGATGAGCGTAGTGGTGCGGCCCTTGGCGTGGGCCTGCTCCTTGGCCTGTTGCTTCTTGAACTCTTTCGCCTTCCTCTTCTCCTCCTGCTTCTTGCGCTTGGCTTCCTTCTGCGCCTCCTTCTCCTGCTGCGCTCTCAGCTTGGCCTGCTCTTTCATGAGCTTCTTCAGCTCCTTCCCCTTCGGCTTGTCCGCTTCGGCCGGCTCACCATCGGGGAGAATCTAGGTTCACCACATTGCGTCGTTAGTCAGCTGGACCTCGCCTCGGGCTCTGCCAAAGAGGGTGGTGAGGCGCGTACGATGGTGCCATAGGGTGTGTTGAAGACGCCTCGCTTTGGGATTCCGCTGTCCGCAGCGCTGCCGGTCAGCTGCACCGACTGTGGCCGCCTCTTGCCAGCTTCATCAACGCACCACGAAGCGGGTGAGTGGTCATCGTCACCGATAAGGAAGATTGGTGGAAAGAGGTGCGTACCGCTGCTTCGGTCCCCTTGGAAGGAGCCCGACCTGGTCCGTCCACCGGCGGAAGTGGTGGTGGTGGGGCCGCAGCTGACGGGAGATGGTGCGAGACCGGCCACAGGCAGCAGGCCCTGCTCCTGCAGCCAGGCCCGCTTCTCCGAGACCGAGCCGCGATGCGGCATGGAGGGTTCTGAGAACTGCGGGGAGACGCTGCGCGTGGGGGAGACCTCGGATGTCTTCTCGAAGGCCTGTACAGCTTCGGAGAAGAGGGTGCGCGACCTGAACATCGACTGTTCGCTGAGCCGCCAGTTTTCGCGTCGCTCCCGCTCCTGCTGTTCGCGCTCGGCCTGGTGCATCCGGAACAGCTCTTCCCACCGCGAGGGCGCCAGCCTCGTGGCGGCACTCTTCAGTGCGGCCTCAAAGTCGTCGCAGCCCGTCTCCTCCATACCGCCGAACGAGTGGTTCCTCGAGTGAGTGTTGCCCTCGCCACCGCCCGGGTAGAGGGACGACTTGCGCACGCTGGAGGGCGGGGAGAGGCCACTGGCGCCTCGGCTCGCGGGCCGGGGCGAGTAGGAGCTGGTGCTGGCCTCGCCGCTGAGCGAGAGGCTGGACTTGAGAAGCGTGAGCTCCTCCGTGCTGCCGGCGAGGATGGAGGCCTCGAGGTCCTGCCAGTTGATGTCCTTGGCCAGGCACACGGAGAAGCGCTCCCGGTAGGACAGTGCCCGCGGAGTGGCGGTGCCGAGAGCGCGAAGGGAAGAGGAGGTGAGCGAGGTGCGCAGGGAGGAGGGCAGGTGGCGACGTGGCGAGGGGACGGGCGACGTGGCTGAAGGGGTCGATGGGGGAGACGTCAGGAGTATGTGCGGTGAGCGAAGGGCGGGGCAGGAGTTGGATGGCTGGAGGCTCGCCCCCTTGTAGGTGCGTTGGCGAGGGGGAGAAGTCGAGTGCTCGTCCTCCTCAGGGGCAGCCCCTTCCCCCTCGTGGCTGGGCGGATCGAAGGAGATCCGCCGCTGAGCATCGTTCTCCGTGGACATCGCTCTCGAGGATATGTGATTCTCTGTTGGGTGCTGTGCCAAAGAAAGAGGAGGACGCAGAAGATAGAGTGGGGGAGGGAGGAAGAAGGGGAGGGCAGTAGGCACTCTGTGCTAGTACATGAAGGCCGTCGTCCCAATGAAGCTGTCTCGCAGCTCACGGGGCGAGCTGGGTTACCGCTGTCGTCCCTCGTTTTGGCTTCTCCCCAGAACCGGCGCTCTTCCCTAAAACCGAAGGACGTCAAAAAAAAAGAACAAAATATAACAATGAAAAAGAAAAAGAAAATGAAAAGGTACAGGAGCAGAAAGTCAAGACTTTATTGACAGTCCGAGAACAGGAGGTGATGACGATGACGATGATGATGTGCAGGATGATTATGATGAGGGATAAAGGAACAAAAGTATACAGGGCAAACATCACCCATCACGTGAGCGGTGTGGCTAGAGGACGAGATTTCACGCGCGCCTTACCTTCAAGGGAGGTTGCGAATGCCCGAGACGAGGAGGCTGATGTCCGACCGCAGCGTGTTGGCGAGGCTGACGAGCTTCTCCTTCGTGTCGAGGACCTGCCGGGGCAAGAACCGAGTCTTAGGCCCGAACACGAAGAAAGGGCGCACAAGGCCAACGAGCCGGTGTACCTCGACGGTCTGGGTGAAGGGGTTGTAGTGCACGGTGAAGGGCCTGTCGAGAGACTCGGCAAACTGGCGCATCTGTGCCTTGGCCCTCTCGAAGCTCTCCGCCACGAAGTAGACGGGCTGGTACTTGGTGATGGGGTACTCCTGCTCGCAGGCCTGGAACGGGTCGAAGGGGCGCAGCTCGGGCTCCGAGCTCATGGAGTACTGCGGAGGGGACAAGAGAGAGAGAGAGAGAGGAGAGGTTTGTGTCAATCACCACTGCCGCGATCACTTCGACGGTCAGCTGCAACCGGTGCGTACCTCGAGTTCGCCGAAAGAGGACAGGATGCCAGCGCCGAAAGCCTTAACCTGGCCGTCCTGCCTGCACAGGCCAAACTCCACGGTGAACCAGTAGCACTGCACGACGCCGACGTGAGTGAGTGATGAGCAGTGGTGGCAACATGGCACCAGCAAAAGTGGGAGTGAAGAGCAGCGGCGTACAGTGGCGAGCTTGGCGATGTCCTCGTCAGAGGCACCGAGAGAGGCGAGACCGATCTCCTGCGAAAAGTCGGCGAAGGCGGGGTCGGCGAAGAGAGGCACATGTCCGAGCAGCTCATGGCACACGTCGGGTTCGGGCGTGTAGAGGGGCTTGCTGTGGTGACGGATGTACTGCGTGGAGTGGAACACCCTGAAGGCAAGGCCGTTCAAGAAGTCTCGGGACGAGAGGAGGCCCATCACCGGTCGCAGCCGCCAGCCCGTGCACTCTGAAGGTTGCACACAACACCATCACCGTCATCATCATGCCCGGAAGTGCGTGTGCTGGCGCGAAATGGCCAAACAGAAGCGTGTGAAGAGTACCTTGCAGGAAGTTGGAGATGTCCTCCAGCTGGGGGATGTTGTTGGGCGAGTAGCCGCAGTTCTGCTCGAGGAGGGGGAAGATGTGGTTCTGCTCGCGGCAGGCGTGGGTCGGATAGAGCGACCTCAGCTTGTTGTAGACGATGCCCCAGGTCTCGATCTCCTGCTGTGTGTACTCCACTCGGGGCAGCGGCTGGCCCGAACGGTAGGTCTTGGCCTTAGCAACGATATCGCACCTGCGCTTCCTGTACTCGGGGTCCTGGAAGCCGGGGTGGTCCGCATCGAGCTCGGAACCGAACTCCATCGTCTTCTCGGCAAAGCCATCCAAATCTTTCAGCTTGCGCGGGAACCAAGGGATTTCTGCACGCGACCATCGCACGAGAGACCACTCAGCGTAAATTCCACGATGCAAGTAGTCTGCCAAAAAGAGGTGGTGCATCGATGATGTGTATACCCTTGGTGCGGACGCCCGAGGCAGAGGTGGACAGAGAGACTTCGCTCTTGGTCTGCCCCTTGGTGAGGATGGTGACCGAAGACGTCTTGCCCTCGAGCTCCTTCACCAGCGCGTTGACCTCATCGTCCTTCTTTGTGGTCTCGAAATCGATGAAGAAGTCGTAGCCCTGAGAGATTGAGGGCGAAGGGCGCGACTGGATCGAAGTCATGTTGAACCCATGCTTTTCGAACAGCTCGCACACGTCCTTCAAAGACCCCACCTTGTCCGAAACGGAGATGATGGCCGACTTGGCCGAAGTGACATCACACATTGCTGGTTGAGGATTGAGGGCACTGGTTGATCTTCTGCCGCTGTGATTTGAGATGTTTGGAGGCGCGTTGTGGTTCGCCGATACGGCGGGATACTTGAGAAATTCGCGAGAAATCGCCCGGCCTGTTAAATTTCTTTGTGTTTTCTCGCATCATAATTTATTTTCTTTTTCTTTTCTTCTTTTCAACGCTTTCTGGTCAAACTAAACAGATCACAGCACGACGTGGACATGGTACGCGTCGCTCCTCTGGATTGCTCGCGATTTTGAATCTATCCAGCGAGCGCTGCTGCACTTCTCACGTTAACGCGACATTTTCTTGCCAGGCGAACCAAGCGGCGAAAAAGCGCAAGACTGAGAATGAGGGAATCATGAAGAGGATGCGCTACCTCCTCCTTCTTATCAACGTACGCACTCCCTGCCCCCAAGGGCCGTAATCAATTCCGCCTCCTTGGCGCCGACCGCTCTTATGCATTTCTTCTTTTCTGCCCGCAGTTGCTGTACGTTGCGCTGCGCGTGGTGTGGATGAACGACTCGTTCGGCTTTTGGCACTGGGTCGGGTTCGGTGGCTGCTCGCTGGTGAACGCCCTCGTCTACTGGTGGATCGCCTCTCTCGCCACGCCCACCTACGACGCAACGGGTGACCTCATCGATGGCGGCGCCGACCTCAACACCCACGGCAACCTGTCCGAGTACGAGCCGCTGCTGCAGCCTTCCCTTCTCACTGGGGTGGTCACCCCTAAACCCTCAACGCGTGATTGCTGCTGTGCCCGCAGGTACGCGTTCGACGTGGTGTACATCGTCGTGTTCGTGCAGCTGACCACGATCATCTCGGAGTACTTCTGGTTCATCCTGCTCGTGGTAAGTACCTTACCACCATCCCTCGCCAGCTTCTCTATTTCTCTCTCTTTGCACGCCATCATGCTCATCCCTGCCTCTTCCCCGCCAGATCCCGGCCTTCGCTGGGTACAAGCTGCTCGGCCTTGTCCTCGGTGGTGTACGTGCTGCCCCCCCCCCCGGCGCGTTGGCCGCAGACAGCTGACACCTCCTTTCCGGCGGTGGTGCAGTTGAGCGGCAGCGGTGGACCGGCCGCGGAGGAGACCAAGGAGGAGAAGCGCAAGAGGGAGAAGATGGAGAGGAAGATGAACAGGCCTAAGTTCCAGAAGGCCCGGAGATGATGAAGTCACAGTGGCAAGCGAACCAGTGGATCTGTGCAAGGGCGTGGATTATTTATTGCTGTACTGGCCAGGCTGCGCAACACGACGCCAGCGAAAGCAGCAGCCGCGGGGCCAGTCTATACAAAGAGGGGTCTAGTGCCGAGTGAGCGGGATAGAGAGAAGAGAAGGGGTCGAAACGCGGTATGGACAGAGGGGGAGATCAGGGAACGCCTCGGCAGAAGGCTTTCAGAGGGGCATGGACGAGAGCGCGGTGGCCTGCGAGAGGTTGCGGCACATGGCAGCAGTCTCGGCGGACAGACGGTTGGTGACGGCGACCACCGACGAAGTCATCTCACTAAGCGAAGAGAAAAGAAGGAGCAGTGAGCTGTCTTGGCCTTACGAAAAACCAGAGGGCGATGATGAAGGTAAACGTACTCAATGTTGTACTTGAAGTAGGGGTTGGTGAGGAGGTCGGCCTTGCGCTCGGCGGCGAGCTGCCTGGAGATCTCAGAGGTCTGCAGGCTCAGCAGGCGGCAGTCCTCGGCGATCTGGCGCGAGAGGTCGGAGCAGAGGGCGACGGTGGAGTTGACGAGCCCGCTGTCGTTCAGCTGCAGACGCGTGCTGTCCGAGTACTTGAGCATGTCCGTGGTTGTGTCCCTCGAGCACTGCGACACGGAGCGCGACGTGGCGGTGCAGTAATCCGTCATCTGCTGCGCGATACGAGTGGGCCGCGGCTCCTCGGGCAGGACCGTCGACGGGGCGGCGACGGGGGGCGCAGGTGCTACCTTGGCAGGCGCATCCCAGAACGCGACATCCAGAGGTGGGTAGAGCGACGTCTCGGCGGTGGGCAGAACGGTCTTCTCGATCACCACGACTGTCTTCTGGAGGGCCACGGCCTTGGCCTTGGCCTTGGCCTGGACCGTTACGCGCAGGATGGGGGGCGTGAGCTCCTTTGCCAAGCGGAAGGCCTCCTGGAGCTCCTCGTCGGAGGTCACAACGATGGCGTCGCCTTCGTCATCTACATACTTGACCGTGATCTCGTCGACCTTGAACAGCTTGCCGATGTTGGTGATGAATTCACTGAAGGAGATGGTTGTGGGCAAGCAGAAGCGCCTGATGTCATCGTTGTACACGACCTTTACAGTTAAGTTGCTCATGGTAGGTTGGTTATGTGAGGCGGGTAGGTGCTGCTGGGTCGGAAGGCGAGGTGATGTGGTGGGGGCGAGGCTAATTGAACGGAATACGGATCGGTAGCGTCTTTTCCGCCACAAGTTTTCGGCGGTCGTTGTGGAATTCAGGAAATATTACGGAAAATTGGGGCAAGTCGGGATTTATCTGAACAACCGCCAAAGAGTGACCGTTGTTCTACGGTTTGGGGTTCCCCCCTTGAAGGTCAGGATGAGCTGATTATGTTGATGTTTGTATTTTATTGTTTTTGATAGGAGAGACAAATAACTTAGTGACGTCGACGTCGAGTGCAGCGAGTATAACACGCATGTACAAGAAGTGTCGGTGCGGCGATAAAAACCGACAGGAGGTTTAGCTTTACAGGATGGGGGGAGGGTAGAGAGCGGAGATGATTTAGGCACGCTCGCCACGGATCCTGCGAGCGAGCTGGATGTCCTTGGGCATGATAGTCACCCTGAGAGACAAAGAGATCCAGGTCAGAGCATGCCCAGACCAAGAGATCAGAGAATGGTGAATTGTACCTCTTGGCGTGGATGGCGCAAAGGTTAGTGTCTTCGAAGAGACCGACCAGGTAGGCCTCGGCGGCTTCCTGGAGAGCGGCGACGGCAGCGCTCTGGAACCGGAGATCGGTCTTGTAGTCCTGAGCGATTTCGCGGACGAGACGCTGGAAGGGGAGCTTCCTGAGGAGCAGCTCGGTCGACTTCTGGTACTTACGGATCTCGCGGAGGGCGACAGTGCCGGGCCTGAACCTGTGCGGCTTCTTGACGCCTCCGGCGAGGGCGCTCTTCTTGGCCGACTTGGAGGCCATCTTGCGGGGGGCCTTGCCTCCGGTCGACTTACGGGCAGTTTGCTTGGTACGGGCCATTTCGAATTGAAGGAAAGTGTGTGATCTGGGAATGCTGATGTGGTGGCTTTGCGAGTCGTTGATGAAAACACAAGTGCCACGCCAGCCCCAATTTATAGCTGCCGATCTGGAAATTTCTCGGGCTGGCCGAGAAAGCACAAAACGGTCGCACCTCCGCTGCGATTGGGCCGCACTGTGTCTGCCCATTTTTGTCGACAAACCGCTTCTTTTCACGTCTGATTTCTTATTGGGCATTGTGTTTGGCCAAGAACAGAGACTGAGGGCCAGAAGGTCTTGCAGGGAAAGGCTCTTTGTTCCCAACGACCCAAAGGTCGGACAGGGAGAACATCAACACCACCATCGCGCTTCTCAGGCGCGCCGCGCGGGAGCAGGCGCAGCCTTCTGCATGTAGTGCTCGTAGGCAGAACGCATGCCCGGGGTGCCGATCTCCTTGAAGGCCGAAGTGATGGAGGAGACGAGGTGGTTCATCATCTCGTCGGTGTGGAAGGGCGTGGGGGTGAGCCGCAGGCGCTCCTCGCCCTTGGGCACGGTCGGGTAGTTGATGGGCTGGACGTAGATGTTGTGCTTGTTCAGCAGCTCGTCCGAGATCTTCTTGCACAGTGCCGCGTCGCCGACGAAGACGGGCACGATGTGGCTCTCGGAGGGCATGACGGGGACGCCGGCCGCAGCCAGGCGGCTCTTGAGCGTGGCGGCCCTCTCCTGGTGCTTCTCGCGGATCTGCGGGTTGTGCTTGAGGTAGGAGACGCTGGCCTTGGCCGCCGCGGCCATGGGCGGGTTGAGCGAGGTGGTGAAGATGAAGCCGGGCGCGAACGAACGGACGGCATCGATGATGGGCGAGGAGGACGCGATGTAGCCACCGCCGACGCCGTAGCCCTTGGCCAGGGTGCCCGAGATGATGCTGAGCCTGTCCATGACGCCGTCCCTCTCGGCGATACCGGCACCGTGCTGGCCGTAGAGACCGACGGCGTGGACCTCGTCGAGGAAGGTGAGGGCGTTGTGCTCGTCGGCCACATCGCAGATC
>Ga0209906_100579_pt1 | contig 10443 bp, 11 predicted proteins | sample FECB24metaG_FD_188303 | JGI IMG/M metagenome (GOLD analysis project Ga0209906, IMG submission 188303) | Cyanobacterial communities from the Joint Genome Institute, California, USA from Joint Genome Institute, California, USA - FECB-24 metaG... ... | reverse complement strand
CCCGCCCGCGCGAAAACGCAGGGAAATGCTGCCAAATCGTCACAAGCTGGCAAAGCCGAATACTTCGCAGCCCGCCGAAAACACCGCAATCTCAACCGTTTGCGAATTGATCACAGGCGACCAGATAAACTCGTATGGCGTGAGGCCCTTGAGGGTCTTGAGGCGGCGGCCGAAGTTGTAGGCGTCGATGAAATCCCGAAGGTGGTGCCGCAGTTGATCGTGGCTGTCGTAGTGGAAGCGCTTGACGGTGGCGTCCTTGATGGTGCGGTTCATCCGCTCCACCTGACCGTTATCCGGTATGTGTGTTGATTTCCATTTAGAAGTGAGCCGGGTTTTTCACCGAGAAGTGAGCCACCTCTGATTATGGTTTTGGGCTCAGGCTGGGGTCAAGGGTCGAACGTCCTCCTTCCGTTTTGTTGCCGCCGCTGAACTTGCCTTGAAGCGGAAGCTGTCGTTGCCGGTCTCAAGGATGTGGCAACGGTGGGTGAGCCGATCGAGCAGCGCGGTTGTCATCTTGGCGTCGCCGAAGACAGACGCCCACTCGCTGAAGCTCAGATTGGTGGTGATGACGACGCTGGTGCGCTCGTAGAGTTTGCTCATCAAGTGGAAGAGGAGCGCGCCACCCGAGGCGCTGAACGGCAGGTAGCCCAGTTCGTCAAGGATCAGGAGATCGAGCTTGGCCAGACCCTCGGCAATCTGCCCCGCCTTGCCCTTCGCCTTTTCCTGTTCGAGCGCGTTGACGAGTTCGATGGTTGAGAAGAACCGGACCTTGCGGCGATGATGCTCGATGGCCTGGATGCCAAGCGCCGTGGCAACGTGGGTTTTGCCGGTGCCGGGACCGCCGATCAGAACGACGTTCTGCGCCCCGTCCATAAACTCGCAGCGGTGCAGCTGACGCACCGTGGCCTCGTTGATCTCGCTGGCTGCAAAGTCAAAGGCAGAGAGGTCCTTGTAGGCGGGGAAGCGCGCAGCCTTCATGTGATAGGCGATGGAGCGCACTTCCCGTTCCGCCAGTTCAGCCTTGAGCAGTTGCGACAGGATCGGCACGGCGGCATCGAAGGTGGGCGCACCCTGTTCGATCAGGTCGGCGACCGCCTGTGCCATCCCGTACATCTTCAGGCTGCGCAGCATGATGACAACGGCGCCGCTTGCGGGATCATGACGCATGACGGCCTCCCGCGTTACGCACGCGCAGACCATCATATCTCTCGACGTCGGCCTTGGGCTCGCGCCGGAGTATCAATGCCTGTGGGGTGGCGATGTCGGGGCCGTCGATCGTCTTGCCGTCGATCAGTCGGTGCAGGAGGTTCAGCACATGGGTCTTGGTCGCCACGCCCTCGGCCAACGCCAGTTCCACGGCAGCCAGCACCGCCTGTTCGTCGTGCTGAAGGACCAGCGCCAGGATGTCGACCATGTCGCGGTCGCCGCCCGGCCGTCGCAGCATCTGGTCCTGCAACTGCCGGAAGGCGGGCGGCAGTTCCGCAAAGGGTGCCCCGTTCCGCAGCGCGCCGGGCTTGCGCTGGATGACGGCGAGGTAATGCCTCCAGTCATAAACCGTCCGTGGCGGCAGATGGTGGCCACGCTGGATCACTCGCTCATGCTCGCACAGGATTTGTCCCTCGGCGGCGACGACGAACCGCGCGGGATAGACCCGCAGGCTGACCGGTCGGTTCGCGAATGACGCCGGCACGCTGTAGCGATTGCGTTCAAAGCTGATGAGACATGTCGGTGAGACGCGTTTGCTCTGCTCGACGAAGCCGTCAAAGGCCGCGGGCAGCGGCATCAGCGCGGCTTGCTCCTGAGCCAGGACGTCGGCGCACCCACCACCGGAAACCTGTTCTTGTTGGCAGGGATACAGCTGATGCAAATGGGAAAGAGATTTTTCCAGTTGAACGCCAGCCACAGATAGCACGCCTTGTCGTCCGAGGTTTGAGCGGGCTCAGCGTAGGCCGGCGGACGAAATCGGTACGGCTGGAGCTGCACCACCGTCTGTTCGCAGAAGGGGCATTTTTGATACGATAGCTTTGAGAGGCTCGCGATGACGTCCTTGTCAAACGACCTTTTCCAAACCGGCGGCAGATCTCTTTGCCGCCGCTCATTACCGCTAAATGTGAAAAAGGACTCTATCTCGCGCACCTCAGCGCCGAAGTTGGCCTGATTCAACGACAGGGGACGTGCTCTGTCTCTCGAAGCATGGTCGAAAAAGAACATCTCCCGTACCCCAGACGCTTGTTTCGATCCAAACTATAGGCGAAAGCCATGTTGGAAAATACGTGGATTCTTCGTGGCGCGGCAGTCATCGGGGCAGTCATCGACAGACTACGACTGCGTCGGCTCGACCATAAAGCAACTTGACGTAACGATCGCGGTTGAGCGACTTCAGACCGCAGACTCGAATGTGGTCAAAATCGAGAAGCCGGGTCGCATGGAAGCGCTGATGTCCTGTTCGATAGCAGTGGTGGGAAAGAGGTTGATGATGCACTTGGCGAACGGGGCTGCAACCCGCCTCGTCAGCACACCCGAACACCTGCGATCGGTAGCTGCCGACGCTTAAGTCCTCGTCGACCAACCTGGGTCGGTGGAAACTCGGCTTAGTCGTCCCGTTGTCGTCCTTTGATTGCCATGCAACTGTACTGTTGACGGTCCGTAGTCCTTGGCCCCGCGCCTTTTTTGCAAGGGCCCTTCCTGCACTGGGCAGGCTGACTATTGCAGGACCACGGCAATTGGGGCTTGCGCATGAAGTATTGTGATCTGGTCATGAAGGGCGGCATCACGAGTGGGCTCGTGTATCCAAACGCCGTTCTCGCCCTCACCCGGGAATTCCGCTTTAAGAATATTGGCGGCACTTCAGCTGGCGCCATCGCGGCGGCGATCACCGCTGCGGCTGCATATGGCGATCGGCAAAAGCGGAGTTCGGAGTTGCCAGGATTCGGCTCTCCCAAGATTGGCTTCGCCGGCCTTGAAGGCGTCGCCAAGAAGTTCACGGCGGAAGGGTTCATCTTTGGACTCTTCCCGCCAGCGGCCGGCGCACGCAACGCCTATCGCTTGCTTGTCACGCTGACCGGCGAAGGTTCGCAGCTGATGAAAGTCGCCACAATGCTAATTGCGGTCTTGATAATAGCGCCAATCGAAGCCGTGCTCACACTCGCGACCTTTCTCGGCCTGGGCCTCTGGATCGACGGCTTTCTCAGTTCGCGCGCTCACAATCGCCCGAGATTCTACTCAGCGCGTTTTTTTCGTATAGCTTCAGACAGTCGGATAGAAAAAATGGGGCAAAGCAAGTCGCTTGAAATTCATCACCACGCTTACCTCGGAGCCTTGGCTCATAGTTTCAAATATCAGGACTCCTGGCGCACGTTACAGGATTCAAAAAGTTGAAACTTTCTCTGGAATCCATAGGTGTCTCTCCGGCCACACTGGCCGTAGCAGACCCGTCATGCACTAACATTGCAACCGGACCACCCGATGGGGGCCGGCCAGCAAGACGTCGTCCCTGTCCAATTCTTGCCAAACTTATCATCGAGGTTGATTGTGGGTCGGACTTTCTTTTCTGGGCGATTAGGCGTCAGATGAAGTTGATCAAGCATTTGTTTTTGGCGGCTATGTTGGTTCTGCCAACATCTTCGCTCGCCCTCGCCACTGTCGTCTATCTTGGCGGCCCGTATGCTGGCATGTCGAAAGACGGAGTGCGCCAACTTGGCATCTATCACGCCATACTGTCACAACGTGCACCGGGGCTCTTGCGGCCACTGATTGCAGATGCCCCGTACTTGGATGCTCCGGCTGCCTGCGATTCAGGGAATGTTGCCCGCACGCATGCCATTTTGGTAGGCACACGAGATACTGGGTCGAAGTGGATCCTGCCGAGTGCTGGACCGGCAAACGATCTCGCGATTCTATCGACTCTCCTAGCGGACATTGGCGTCGATCCAGCACGAATTCATATCCTGCAGGGCGAGCAGTCGAATCGTGGGGCTGTGCGCAAGGCGTTCGACGCAGTGCTCACCGACATACGCTGTGAGGATCGCGTACTCATTCATTTCAGTGCACCTTCGTTGCCGAACGTCGACATTCTTGAATCGGTAATCCTACGGGCTGCGGATATCGTCCAGACAACCGATCGTGCGGAACTGAACAAAAGGCTTGTGGCTACCTCCATCGAGCGCTTTGCAAGATACAAATTTAGACCGGATAGTAAGGCAGACACCATCGCATTGGCGCGCATTGCCGGGATGAAGCTTGCAACCAGCGACGATCTTGCGATCCTGTTGGAGGATGCCAGCGCTGAATTCCACGAAATAATACTTGGAAGTGACATTTCCGACTTCATGGTGGCGGTACGAAATCGGGGCGCCCATGCACTCACGGTGCTGGACGTAATGTACGCTGCCCGGGCGGACATCGAAACCCGTCAGGAAGCTGCTGGAGTCGATCGGTTGTGGCGGTTTGAGGTTGGCCGTTCTCAAACCCAATGGGACCCATGGGCGAGGCCGACACTCAAGCCGGGTCACGGTGAGTTCGCCGTATTTTACGCTTCGGCCTCCACCGAGGGGGCACCGCACCTGCGTTTGCCTGAGGGCGAACCAGACGCAAAAGTCTATGGTCTCTTTAGCTATGTGATCGGGTCTGCAATTGCTGAGAACAAATTAGCTTCTTCCAGAACTATAGCGAGCTCTGTAGACGAGTTTTATTCTGCAACGGGTAGACAAAAGTATCATCCCCGTATCGAGACATCAGATCCAGATATGGTCTTGATTGCCGAGTTAGCGCCAAAGCGACCCGAACGCATTCGGATAATAAGTCCAGCTGAGAAGCGGGGTGCGGCGGCGATCATGAAGGCCGAGATCGAGATCGAGGGGGTGGTTGAGGGGGACGCGAAACCAATTTCGATAACGGTCGCCGACGCCGACGCGACGCTGGAAGCGGGAGGCCGGTTCCGGCACACGGTAACGCTTACTTCGGGTCTCAACAAAATCAAGATTCGCGCGATCACCGAGGACGACCGCAAGCATTACAAGGAACTCAAGCTGACCTTCAACGGCGACATCAAAGCGCTCCAAGGGGAAGGCAGGCGTTACGCCGTGGTCATCGCGAATCAGACTTATGGCAACGCGAGTGGGCTCCCGAACCTCTCTACGCCTTTCGCTGACGCCGAAGCATTGGCGGCAATCCTCACGCGCCGCTATGGTTTCGAGACGCGACTGGTTCTGCCGGACGACCGAATCGTTTCTCTCATGTTGAAGGACCCCAGCAGGGACGAAATTACAAGGGTACTCCATGAAGTCGGCAAGGCAGTCGGCTCAAAGGATTCAGTGCTGATTTTCTACGCCGGTCATGGTGTGTTCGAACCTGTTACTTCAATCGCATACTGGGTGCCACATGGCGCGGAAGCCGGCTATGAACCAGGCTTCTTGTCGGCGGCCGATATTTCGGCGGCTGTACAACGCATGCAGGCGAACAAAGTCATCCTAATCTCAGACTCCTGTTTTTCCGGTGTTCTGACCCGTAGTGGTCAAGGACCGAGTACGGAGCCCATTGCGGAAAATCAGCGCATCGATACGATGCTCAAACTCCAGTCTCCCAGATCGCGCATCATCATCACGTCGGGCAACAACGAACCGGTGTCAGATGGAGGTGGAGATGGCCACTCGGTCTTCGCCCGTGCGCTGCTTACCGGCTTGGAACGCATGGGTCATGATGCCTTCTCTGCCCGCGAGTTGTTCGACAGCTACATATTGCAGCCGGTGATGGCGAAGTCTGACCAAGAGCCGCAATATAGGGAGCTGAGTAAGATCGGGCACGACGGCGGCGATTTCGTCTTTGTGGCAATAGAAAATACTGCCCCCGCCGCTGCGGCCGGCGCTAATTGACGCGTAGCCGACAGAGCTGGGTAATGCCGAGTTCTTCGGCGGCCTTGCAGAAATGCTGTACCGCGCTGTTCCCCGTCAGCATCCATGTGCCAGATTTGAGATAAAATGTTGCCCTCCAAAATGCCCGCCTTGCGTAACACCTCAGCGACCGTCGTGCCTTTTTCAGCCTGGCGCAGAATGAAGGCGAACTGCGCCTTTGTAAGCTGGACACCTCGAACTACCATCGTTTCGATGCCCGTCAGGCCCGCGATAAGTGCCGGCACGGCGTGAAATGCGGCGGGAATCGCGGTTTCGATCGTTGCGGATGAGCTTCTCGCCGATTTCAGCGTCGCGGCGGCGGTTTTTGGCCGCCTTCGCCGTCATGCGGGCGCGGCTCGCCCCTGATGCCAGACGAAGCGAGTGAGATTGTAGGCGAGATTGGCCACGCCGATCTTGGTCCTGGCCCGCGCCATTCCGATCGTGCGCACGAACAGGCCCATGCGGCCGCGAAAGCACCCGGACCGCTGCATGCGTTCTTCGTTCGGGTTCGCGCGCGACGCGGTCATCAGGTCGCCGCAGTCGCCGTGGCGCGCAAGCTGGCCGTTCTTGTCTGGCACATGCTGACGAAGGAGAAGGACTATCTATGGGCACGGCCGAGCCTGGTGGCGCACAAGGTGCGAGGCATGGAACTGCAAGCCGGGAAGCCACAGAAGAAGGGAAACTCGCGCGGTCCGACCTATGCCTATCACGTGAAGGAACTGCGGCATCAGGAGATGAACATCGCCCGGAAGGCCGAGGAAAGCTACGAGCACTTCGTCGGCGCTTGGCGCCCGCGCCCGCCCAAGGAAAGGGCGCGCGGGCGCCCCAATCCGGAAAGGCTTGAGTAGGCTGCCTGGCGGCGCTTTCAGCCGATGCACCGCGCTTCGCCACGAGGTCGCCCGCGCCTTGCGAGATTACCACATTCCGAGGCGGAGGGCTTGTCGATCTCATCCGTCGAGTGCAGCTTCGCGCGATGTTCTTTCGGGAACGTCATGTAGGCGAGCACGTCCGGTTCGGCGTCGTCGAGAATGGCTGCAAGCTTGGGCACCTTCGGACGGATCTGGTCGGCGACGGCCCGCCACTGGGCGCTGGCGGCCTCGGGCGTCTCCTGGGCGAAGGCAGTGGCGATGAAGGCCGAGACGACGCGGCGGCCGCTCTTGCCGGCATGCGCCAGAACGTTCCTCATGAAGTGGACGCGACAGCGCTGCCAGGTGGCCGAGAGCACCTTGGTGACGGCAGCCTTCAGGCCCTCATGCGCGTCGGAGACCACCAGCTTCACCCCGCGCAGGCCGCGCCGTGTCAGCTTGCGCAGGAACTCCGTCCAGATCGGCTCGGCCTCCGAGGTGCCGACCTCCATGCCCAGAACCTCGCGCCGACCGTCATTGTTGACGCCGACCGCGACCGAGACGATGCGCCCGCCACGACGGACCTTCAGGTAGGTCGCATCGATCCACAGGTAGGGCCAGTCGCCTTCGATCGGACGATCGAGGAAGGCCTTCACATTGGCGTCGATCTCCTCACACAGCCGGCTGACCTGGCTCTTGGAGATGCCCGACATTCCCCCTCTCGGCGAATGCAAGCATTCGCCTGCCGGGCAAGGCATCGCCTTGACCAGGTCGTCGACCGAGCGCGTCGAGATGCCTTTAACATAGGCCTCTTGGATCACCGCCGTCAGCGCCTTCTCGGCCATGCGGCGCGGTTCGAGGAAGCCCGGAAAATAGCTGCCCTTCCTGAGCTTCGGGATACGCAGCTCGACGGTGCCCGCCCGCGTCTCCCAGTCCCGGTCGCGGTAGCCATTGCGCTGCGCCGTCCTGAGCGGGCTCTTCTCGCCCCAGGCGGCGCCGGTCGCGGCTCCGACCTCCATCTCCATCAGCTTCTCGGCGGCAAAGCCGATCATATCGCGCAGGAGATCGGCGTCGGGTGTCTTCTCCATAAGCGCGCGCAGGTTCATCATGTCGTCGGTCATCGGTGTTCCTTCCAAGCAGGAGTTGGTGTCGCAACCAGAACCTACCGGAAAGCGCCGATGACCACCGCGCTACCAAGCTACACCACGTCCTGGGACACGATCGATCAATTCATGCGCCTAGGAACTCGCAGCGCTAGGAAGGTGCCCCGGCTGCGTCCAGGGTAACCAATCACCTGCCGGTCGCTGTAGATCGACTTCGAGCTCCCTGGCTTCAGCAGGTCGGTGGCCTTGCTGAGCGCTGAAGCCGTTTTCAGGTCGATGTTGCGAAACGCCAGCCCGATTTTGAGCTTGTCAACGTAGATGTAGCGCGTCCCACCTTCCTTCGACTGAAACCCATAAATCCGCCTAGGGCCGAGCTGACCAGACTTCACCTTGTCAACCGGAGGCATTCTCGAGAGATCTTGAGACAGCTCTTTGACTCGCTCAGAAAACCGAACGGCATCCCAGGTCTCCGGTGCGAAACGCCTCTCCTCTTGAAGCCAGCGGTGGAACAAGCGCAGCGGCGCCATCGTCGCGATGTTTCTCGGGATTGTGAGTATCCCAACCCCTGCTGCCAATTGGCAGGCTGCAGCTATCAACGCGAAGCGCTCAGCCACCAGCCGTTCAAAATCGGACAGTGTTTCCTTCTGGGCGGCAAGTGCCACGAAGCGCCTTAGGAACCTAGGTAGGTTAGCGCGCAGCGCATCCTGCCGCCTTACAACCTGCTTCGCGAACAGTTCAAAAGCATATCCCGACTGTTGTGCAGCCAGTTTGTCCATCTCGCGCAGCAGGTCGCTGCGCCTGGTCGACGAGGGGGCATTGGGACGGTCGAAAATGCCCGCGCCGTTTTTGGGTAACTTTAGGACGATCAAACGACGACGTTCGCCAAGTTCTCGTCCAGAGTCATTCATACTCTCCCCTGCCCCAAGCACGACGTTCTGCCATTTCAGGTCAGGATAATCGTTCCCCGTCGCTATCGCTCCAGCGCGTCGTCTGCCGCCGCCATTGGCCATCATAGCGATATTGCGTAGCTCCCCGTAGTCCTCGGGTGTCTTGGGTGTCATCTCATCGATGACCATGGTCGCGTCATTGACCGCGAAGTTCTGCTCCTCCCGTCGGCGCCGCGTGTCAGAGAATTTGGGAAGGTCACCAGCTGACGTGCTCTGATGAAGTGCGCTGGCCATCACTAGCATTGATGTCTTTCCAGAGCCGCTCTTTCCAATGAAAGCAAAGCCGACACTTTCTTTGAACCCGGCCAACTTCAGCAGGATTCCCGCCAGCCCTGCGCCAACCGCAAACGTTGCGTAATTTGACTGAGCGCCTATTTTGCTGACAACCTCGCGAAGTGCTTTGAATTCGTCCTTTTGGTGTTTTGGACGAAGAAGCCTGCCCTTCTCATCGATCGGTGCGGGCCTCGTCGAATCGAATGCGGAGACGTGAATCAAGGCCTTCCCAGAGCCGTAGTAGTGGTTGCGTGTGAGAAATTGTCGACCGTGCCAACCGCCAACATTGCAGACGCAAAATTCAGCTGGCTTGAAACGCTCGCACAGATTTTGCCACGGCTTGCCATCGTTGAACTCCGCGTCGATGTCCCCACCCGCGCTGTAGACTTCTAAGAACAGGTCGCGGGGGGCTAGCTTCCTGACGCGTTGAAATATCTTGGCTGCTGCTCTGCCGCCGCTCTTAGGAAACCGGACAACAATGTGGGCGTCGTCGGCATCAACGAAGTCGTAGAAGCGACACGCGCCAGCCTGTTTCATTTTTGATTTCTGAGTCATGACGTTTCTTTCTGCACCCACGCATAATTGCGCAGTGCCAGTAATTAACGTCGAGCGATTCCGCGTTTTCCGCAGCGGCGATCCTGCACGTTGCGCGTCATGTTGAGTGATAATGTGAACACGGGTTAGAATCGCTAGAAACGCGCTCGAAACATGCTGGCGAACGCTCCGTGCGCCCTGGGAGCGATTCTGATGTTCATTACAGCAACTCGTCGATGTCACGGAACTCGCTGCGACGCGCATGTTTTACGATCCACACCAAACGACGCGCACTCCGGAAACTCCGTGCACTCGGAGGAGTTTTCAACTGTCGCGTACTCCGGAAACTCCGGGCACTCCGCAATCCACTATTTCTTTTTCGTCTTGATCGCTTTGATTTTGCCAAACCTGCCTTTGGCCCGGGTGACGCTGATAGTCACGTTGTTTCCAACGCTCGCAATGTATTGCACGAAGGCGTCCAGCGCGAATCCCTCCCCCGCGTAATTGCACATCTTGGATACCTTGGTTTGATCAACACCGATGTCGCTAGCAATGTCCGTTTGCGTATTTTCGCGTTCACGCAACGCATCGACGGAGTCCGCGACTCCTCAGAGGCCGTTTCGAAAGGGGTTGAGTGGCCAGGGTTTGAATGATTCCAGCAGGTTGTCGAGACCGAGCTGGAGAATGTCATGTGGACCCCGACCACCCGTGCGCAGCATAGCCGCAAGAACTTGCGTTACCAGACTGATTTGACCGACGCGGAGTGGGCGGTGATCGCGCCGCACCTTCCCTGTGAGCGGGATACCGGCCGACCCCGGTCATGGCCGATGCGCGAGATCATCAACGGGATCTT
>Ga0209906_100577_pt1 | contig 10470 bp, 10 predicted proteins | sample FECB24metaG_FD_188303 | JGI IMG/M metagenome (GOLD analysis project Ga0209906, IMG submission 188303) | Cyanobacterial communities from the Joint Genome Institute, California, USA from Joint Genome Institute, California, USA - FECB-24 metaG... ... | reverse complement strand
CGATGAGACGAGCTTCAACTTCGACGCTGCCCGCACCCGCGATGCGCTCAATCGTGAACGTCGGATTCGGAGGCAGGCTGGCTTGGACCATCAGCGCCTCAGAAATCCCGAGTTCGTTATATGCAGCTTGAAGCTCGCGGTTGTTCAGCAATGCGATCTGAACGGCGTCGTCAGCAGACAGCCGGCGTGCCAGTAGTCTTTCGACCGTCGCGCGAGCCGACGCTGCATCCGCTTCTGAGCGAATCGCCAACACCTCCTTGCCAATCGGAGCGCCGCCAAATTCCTCCACGGCGCTCATTCCGCGATCAGGAGAGAAGGAGGCGCATCCTGCAAGCGCGAGCGCACCTGCGAGACATCCAATCCGAAGCGCCCGAGCTTTGATTCGAGCCAGCGTCATTGCGCGTCCCCTTTCGGAGTAACGCGCTCATTGCGCTCACGCCATGGCAGGGGTCCGACCGGCCTCTGCGAGGTATAACCCGTGAGCACTGAGCTGTAGCGAACGGACTGCGTGGGTGCGTTCGGGTCGGACGGATCGGACGCGACCAGCGGCGCCGACGGTGCTGCGGTGCAGCCGGCCAGGATGGCAAGCAAAAGAAGCGCGCACCCTGACCTCGCTGCAGATGGATTGAATTGCGCCGCGCGCCGCGCGATTGCGAAGCGGCCGGCCGGACGGTGCCTGAACATGAAACCTCACCATTTGATTGACGAACCTGTGCTCATCCGCACGGACTCAAAGTCCGCACGCGCGCGAGCATCAAAAAGCGTCGATCAAACGATGGGAGGGCGAATGATGCGGCCGGGTCCTTGTCCGATTACCCCGCTCAAAGGAAAGGGCAGGATTTGGGAAACAAGCCGCGGTGCAGGCAACAACATGCGGGTTTCGGTGATCATGCCCGCGATCGCGAACAGGCCGCAGCACGCGGCGACGGGGCCTTGCGAATCATCCGCGTCCGGGACGACATCCTGGCCGGCATGGCTGTGCGCGGCATCGTCGACGTGGTGATGCACGGCGACGGCAGAATGGGCATGCGCCGGTTTCGTTTGCGTCAAACAGTGCACGTACCCGCCGGGACCTGAGAGCGCCAACGCAATGTGTGGCGCCAACACCGTCAAAGCGCAAAGAACGACCGAAAACACGGCCGCCTTTCGACGCATTCTTCGGCTCAGGATACTTAGCATCTCGAATTCAAAAGCTCCTTCGAGACCCTAGATAGACGCTCCACGATCTCTTGCCAACGAACAATTTTCGAATCGCGTCGCTAACCTTTTCGGTGGCGAAGCCTAACCCGTTGATCTTCAAGAACTACTTTCAGGATTCACAACCTCGCACCACGGATTTTCCTAACTAATGTGGCCGCGCCATAACGGGGTTCCCCGCGGCCCATCGAAGCTCGTCTCGGCTCAAATCCGCCATGGTTCGATACAGCCCACTACTCATCGTTGCTCACACCGAGCCGCATGCTCGGAGGATAGACACGGCAGGCGACTGGCGCGCCGGAGAACAGGTTAGAGAAAATCGTCGCTGACTTGAGAACGATTTTCGTCCTTCGAAGGACCCTTTCTGCATTTGGCTAGTTGGAACCGAAGTCCGTCACTGACGTTTTGACAATACCCGGGGCGGGTATGGCGCTCCTGATGGGCGCGGTCATGGCCGTCATCATGCTTGGCTACATGTGGTCCATGTACAGAGACAAGCGAGTTAAAGCTGCGATCATCGCCGGGAGCATCATTGTGTTCGCCGGCTCCCTTTGGCTCGTCCGCAGTCAGCAAACGGTCTACGACGTCACCTATATGAAGGCGATGATTCCTCACCACTCGATTGCGATTATGACGAGCGAGCGGGCCCACCTGCGAGATCGTCGCGTCCGCGAATTGGCCGACAAGATCATCGAAGCGCAGGTCCGCGAAATTAAGGAAATGAAGGCACTAATTGCCGATCTTGAACGCAATCCCACCCCTGCCGACGCATCCGACCTTCCTCCCTCTAGGCAGCGCGCCACTCCTGCGCCGAAGTGATAACTCTCGGCAGGTTCGTTTCCGCTTGTTCACCGCACTTGTCATGCCTTCCCGATGAGCAGGCGACAACGCCAAAGCCCATCCGAACCGCCGCCTCATGTGCGCCAACCATATAAGCCTCGGTCGACCGGCGTTTCGGGCGCAAACGAAACCTGCGACCGCGCGCCGAAGCAGCTCCTGCCGGCGACGTTTAGAAATCAAGTCACATTCATTCAACAATCAGCAAGTCGCTATACTGATTTCCAACACACTAACAATTCCTGCCATAGCTACATATCCCATGGAAATGAGCACGAATAAGCCACGCCAAGTCTTGCGCTCTGGATAATGGTCCAGATCATCCCAGCCAATCGTAAGCTGCCGATACAAAAGAGTGATCATCATCGCATTTGTTTAGATCGGCGCATGAGATCACCCTCGCTCACGATGCTGACCCGCCAAGGTTGCGACGACGGTTGCAACGAAGGCAGTGGCGTTAGCCGCAGAACAGCCAGCCATGGCGCTCGATCAGGGCGGGTGCTGCGGCATCGCATAAAACGTGCTCCGGTTGGTCAAGGGGGTAGCCAACTTCCCGGCAGACATGGGTGGGATTACAACTCTCTTGGCCCCCAAAAGCGGGCAAAGCTTCGCTGGCCGGATGGCCCAAACAGAATGACTTCGTAGCGTTCATCAGGAGAGCCGCTGACCTCCATTCCTGGGGAACCAATCGGCATACCGGGCACTGCCAGGCCAGTTGCGGTCGGACGTTCAATGAGAAAGCGTTTGATTGCGGTAGCCGGCACATGACCCTCGAGAACGTAACCATCGATTTCTGCCGTGTGGCACGATGCCAGACGGTTCGGAATACCCAGACGGGCCTTTCAACAGTGCCAGATCGTTGTCTTCGATGACCTCGGCCTAAAACCCAGCGGCCCGAACATGCTCGACCCATCCGGTGCAGCACCCACAATTCGGATCTTTGTGAACGATCATGACCGCTGGAGTGCTCGGTCGCTGCGCTAGTCCCGGGCTCACAACCAAGGCAGAGCTGCCGGCAAGAAAGATCCTTCTGGTCATTGTATGCATGCGCGCTGCTCCCTTCTCTTGCTGTCGGGATTTATCGGTCCGATCGGCTCACCACAGCCATAAGTTCCTCAATCTTCTGTCGTTGGTCAGCTTTGCTCCCGGAAGCGATGGCGTGGTTCACGCAGTGCGCGACGTGGTCGCGAAGGATTTCCTCCTCGACGCGCCGCAACGCCGCGCGCACCGCCGCGATCTGCGTCACGATATCGATGCAATAGCGGTCCTCCTCCACCATTCGGGAAAGGCCACGCACCTGCCCTTCAATCCGGCCCAGACGCTTCGAACATGAGGTCTTGATCTCGTCTTGCATGCTCAATATATACCCCCACAGGGTATCATTTTCAACCTCCCTTTTCCGAGGACTTTTCAATGACAGCCGCCCTCGACAAGATCGTGAAACAAAATTGTTGTTGTTCAACGGCAAAGACTTTGCAACCGGCATCTGGATCTAATGTTCCAAAGTCCGGATCCTCGCCAAACGATCAGCCGCATCGACGCGGTCACGCCAATGAAGGGCACGGTGTGCTAGTGGGAGGCGCCGCCGCCAACGAGAGCCAGGAGGGAGTGCGCGATCCCGTGTGTGGGATGATCGTTGATCCGCACAAGACCAAACATCGGCACAGCCATGCCGGCCGGACCTATTATTTCTGCTCAGCTGGATGTTGGGCGAAGTTCTCGGCCGACCCGCAGAAGTTCATCAGTCCAGGAGCTGCGAAGACCGCAGAAGAGGTTCCGGAGGGGACGATCTACACCTGTCCGATGCATCCGCAGATTCGTCAGGTGGGTCCAGGTTCGTGCCCGATCTGCGGTATGGCGCTAGAGCCAGAGCTGGTCTCCGCCGAGACCGGACCCAATCCCGAGCTTGCGGACATGTCGCGAAGGTTCTGGATCGGATTGGTGCTGGCGCTCCCGGTTGTCGCGCTGGAGATGGGCGGCCATCTCACTAATCTGCACATGCTGCTCGGACAGAAGACATCGAACTGGTTGCAGTTCGCTCTCGCAACGCCGGTCGTGCTGTGGGCCGGCTGGCCGTTCTTTGTACGCGGTTGGCAATCGTTGGTCACACGCAATCTGAACATGTTCACGCTGGTCGCGATGGGAACAGGCGTTGCCTGGGTCTACAGTGTTGTTGCAGTCGTAATGCCGGACCTTTTTCCACCGGCCTTCCGCAGTCCCGATGGTACTGTGGCGGTCTACTTCGAGGCCGCAGCGGTCATCACGGTTCTTGTCCTCCTTGGTCAAGTGCTGGAGTTACGGGCGCGCGAGAGCACAAGTGGCGCAATCCGCGCGCTTCTCGACCTCGCGCCAAAGACCGCCCGGCGTATCCGAGATGACGGGACCGAGGAGGAAGTTCAGCTCGACGCCATCCAGGTCGGAGATCGCCTGCGGGTGCGTCCGGGCGAGAAGGTGCCGGTCGACGGTTCGGTTGCCGAAGGACGCAGCTCGGTCGACGAATCGATGGTGACCGGAGAATCGATGCCGGTGACGAAGGAGCGCGGCGGCAAGGTCATCGGCGGGACTATGAACCAGTCAGGCGCGCTTGTCATCGAGGCACAAAAGGTCGGTCGCGACACCATGCTGTCGCAGATCGTGCAACTCGTCGCCAAGGCGCAGCGAAGCCGGGCGCCGATACAGCGTCTGGCCGACCAAGTGTCGGGCTGGTTCGTACCGGCGGTCATTGTGGTTGCCGCGGTCGCGTTTGCCGTCTGGTCAATCTGGGGTCCGGAACCGCGGCTTTCCTACGGCCTCGTTGCGGCCGTCGCGGTTTTGATCATTGCATGTCCCTGCGCTCTTGGCCTCGCCACCCCGATGTCGATCATGGTTGGCGTTGGACGTGGCGCCGAGGCCGGCGTCTTGATCAAGAATGCCGAAGCGCTTGAACACATGGAAAAGGTCGACACACTCGTGGTCGATAAGACCGGCACGCTGACCGAGGGCAAACCGGCGGTAACGGCAATCGTTGCGGCAGCGGGCTTCACCGAGGGCGAGGTCTTGCGCCTGGCTGCAAGCGTCGAGCGCGCAAGCGAACATCCGCTGGCGTTCGCAATCGTGGCTGCCGCCGAGGCAAAGGGCCAGACGACATCCGCGGTTACCGATTTTGATTCACCTGTTGGCAGAGGCGCGCTCGGCACGGTCGATGGCAAACGGATTGTTCTGGGCAACGCCAAATTTATGGCCGAACATGGAGTTGAAGTAGCTTCGCTCGCGAGCGCGGCCGAGGGGCTTCGTCAGGATGGCGCCACCGTAATATTTGCCGGTTGCGACAGCGTGTTGGCCGGCGTGCTCGCCATTGCCGACCCCGTGAAGGCTTCCACGCCCGAAGCGCTCGCGGCCCTCAAGGCCGAGGGAGTGCGCGTCGTCATGCTGACGGGCGACAACTGGACCACCGCGAAGGCCGTCGCACGCCGTCTCGGAATCGATGAGGTCGAAGCCGAAGTCTTGCCGGAACAAAAAAGCGATGTCGTTCAAAAGTATAAGGCTGCCGGAGATGTAGTGGCGATGGCCGGTGACGGTGTGAACGATGCCCCTGCACTTGCCGCAGCAGACGTCGGCATTGCCATGGGAACGGGGACCGACGTGGCGATGGAGAGCGCAGGCGTCACTCTCCTTAGAGGCGATTTGATGGGCATCGTGCGCGCGCGGCGTCTATCACAGGCCACTATGGGCAACATCCGCCAGAATCTGTTCTTCGCTTTTATTTACAACGCCCTCGGCGTCCCAGTCGCGGCAGGCATTCTTTACCCAATTTTCGGCATCTTGCTTTCCCCCATCATCGCCGCTGCCGCGATGGCGCTGTCGTCGGTTAGCGTAGTCGGCAACGCTCTGCGCTTGAAGCGTATGGAACTCTAGGAATGGAATCGTGACCCCGCCCGAGACTTCGTCCCGCGCTTTTTACACATTGCACGGGTGCTGCATGTGCTCACACAGGAGATGACTGGCGATTCAGCTCAAAACAGGAGCGTGACGGGGCGGCCCGTCGGATAAAGAGGGGTCATCATCTTCAGTTTCTTGAACAACGCTTCCACCGCACCAGTAAAGGAGGATGACGGTGCGGCCTGCCCCTCTTCGCGATACCAGGGATTAAGTTAGAACCCGACCGCTATGGCCAGCGTCTGGACTGACTGGAGTGCAGCGTAGGACAGGCCAGACGCTGGCAAGACCGTATCGGGCGCAGGTGGATAGCAGACCAAAGAATGCGCGCTGACGGCATTGTGATGACGGGTCCACGCACCCGACCACAAAATTGATTGTTTGCCAGATGAACTGCAAGTTGCCACATCGCCTCGTTTCTCTAGCAATCGCCTCGAAACAGAGCTATCTTAAGAACTATGTTGGAGAGGTTCCGCCACCTAATTGTACTCCTCCTCGCCCTGACGCTGGTTGTCGCGGGCGCTGCGCAGTCCGTACAGGCAACGGACATGGCAGTCCGGATGTCCGCGACGGCCTCGACCGGCGATATGCCGATGACCGGCGGATGCAGCGGGTGCAGCGGCGACGAGGACGGCATGCCAATGGCCTGCTTCGCAGTCTGCGGAAACATGATGGCCGCAATCGTGCCGACAGCTCCGTTCGTTGCGTCGGCGGTCTTGGTGTCTCAGACAGGAACGTCTCTCACTCCTATCGCGGGCCATCGCGGACCGCCAGATCCCTACCCTCCTAAGCCCACCAGCTGAGCTAACGCACGTCGCTTTTGAGCGACATGTGCAGACGCGCGTGCAGGATGCACAACGCGCGTCAATGAGTCATGCGCGCGCGCAATTACCGAGTCGCCCGCGGTTGCTCTCTCAACTGGACGGAGGCTCTTCAATGTCCGGAATCCGCTTCCCGACGATTCACCGGCGGACGCTACTGCTTGGAGGCGCAAGCTTAGCGGCCGCGGCTTGGCTGCCACGCAGCACGTTCAGTGCCGCGACATCAACGCGTAATTTTACCCTCGTTGCCGCGCCGGCTCGCGCATCGCTCGTTGGCCCTCCACACCCGGAAACCGATGTGTTGTGCTACAACGGCCGTACTCCCGGCCCGGAAATCCGCGTTCGTCAGGGCGAACGCATCCGCGTTCTCGTCGAAAACCGATTGCCCGAAGAGACGACCGTGCATTGGCACGGCATACGGCTTCCGAACGCGATGGATGGCGTCCCGCATCTCACGCAGAAACCGATCGCACCCGGCGAGACGTTCACTTACGAGTTCACGTGTCCTGATGCAGGAACATTCTGGTACCACCCGCACCAGCGAAGCTTGGTCCAAGTCGGCCGCGGGCTCTACGGTTCGCTGATCGTCGAAGAACAGGAGCCCAGCCCGATCGACCGCGACGTCACCTGGGTACTTGCCGATTGGCGCTTGCTCAACGACGCCTCGATCAGCGGCGACTTCGGTAACATGCACGACGTCAGCCACAATGGCCGCGTCGGGAATACCGTTACCGTCAACGGCACCATCCCCGAAACCTTTGCCGTGCGCGCAGGCGAACGCGCTCGTTTGCGCCTGATCAACGGCGCGAATGCGCGCATCTTCGGCCTCGAATTCGAGGGTCACAAACCGCAAATCATCGCGCTCGACGGCCAGTCGGTCGAGCCGCACGCACCCCCGAACGGCCGCGTCGTGCTTGGCCCAGCAATGCGCATCGATCTCCTGCTCGACATGACAGCGCAGCCAGGACAGCGCTTCCGCGTCATCGACACGTTCTATCGTGATCTCGAATACAAATTGCTCGACCTTGTCTACGGCGGCGACGCGCCATTGCGCGATCTCGCGCACGCTGTGCCCGTTCGGTTGCCGCACAACCCACTTCCAGAACCAAACCTCAAGGATGCTGAGCGCCACCAAATTGTCCTTGGCGGCGGAATGATGGGCGCAATGCGGACCGCAATGCTGGACGGGAAGCAGGTCGACACCCGCACGCTCATGCACAATGGCCTGGTCTGGGCCATCAACGGCGTCGCCGCAAAAGGCCATGTTCATGAGCCTTTGCTCACGCTCGAACGCAACCGCCACTACATCCTGGAGCTTGTCAACGACACGATGTGGCATCACCCAGTGCACCTGCACGGCCACTCGTTCCGCGTGATCACCAGAGACGGAAAGCCGAATCAATACCGCGAGTGGCAGGACACCGTCCTGCTGAACCGGCAGGAGCGAGCAGAAATCGCGTTCGTCGCCGACAATCCCGGCGACTGGATGATCCACTGCCACATTCTCGAACATCAAGCCGGCGGCATGATGGGCGTAATCCGCGTGACCTAAGGAGAGAGAGCCCCGATGATCGCCAGGTATTCCATCGTCATTGCTAACGTACTCGTCTCCGTCTTCGCAGCGGTCGGCGTCGCTCACGCCGATGGAAATCCGCAACGCGGCGCCATGGTCTATCGCGCATGCGCAGCCTGCCACTCGCTTGAAACCGGTATGCACCTCAGCGGTCCAAGTCTTGCGGACCTGTGGGGAAAGAAGGTTGCGTCGGTAGCGGATTTCCCGCGCTACTCAAAGGCGCTCAAGGCCCAGGAATTCTCTTGGGACGAGACCACATTGAACGCATGGGTCGCAAACCCGACCGAATTTGTTGCCGGCAGTCAGATGACCTTCCGCGGAATTGAGGACGAAAAGACACGTCAAGACCTCATTGCATTTCTTCGTCTCGCCATGGCGCCTGGCGGAGCAAAGGCGGTGATAGCCCAGCGCCTCGTTCCCGAAGCACTGGCGCGCGGCCAGACACCCGCGGACTTGAGCAAGGCCGGACCAAAAGAAACGGTTACGGCGGTTCGCTACTGCCAGAATTCGTACTTCGTGACCACCGCCGACGAGCAGGAACATCCGTTTTGGGCGCAGAACCTGCGTCTCAAAGTCGACGCGAGCTCCCTGGGGCCGAAGGGCGGAAAGCCGGTGCTGACAGGCTCCGGCATGCAGGGCGACCGCGCATCCCTTGTCTTTTCCCATCCGGCGCAGATCAGCGACTTCATTCAGAGCAAGTGCTGAAGGTCAACTTAATGACGTGAGCCACAGAACGCATGAAACACAGGAGAAATAGAATGTTCCGTTCCATCTTGACAATCTTGGGTCTCGTCTTGGCGCTGGCCGTTAGCCCCGCCAACAGTGCCGAACGACCGCTAGCGACGCTCTACAAGAATCCCCAGTGCGGCTGCTGCGAGCAGTATGCGAACTATCTGCGCAGTAACGGCTTCACGGTGAAAGTCGTACCCACGCACAATCTTTCGCTCATCCGGAGGCAGGCCGGGATCAACATTCCGCAAAAGCTCGAAGGCTGCCACACCATGTTCATCGACAAATACGTCGTCGATGGACACGTGCCGCTGAAGACGCTCGACAAGCTCCTGACCGAGCGCCCCGACATTCGGGGGATTTCCTTGCCGGGCATGCCGGAAGGATCGCCTGGCATGACCGGCCAAAAAACCGAGCCCTTCACGATCTATGAAATCGGAGGCGGTGCAGAACCGCGTGTGTACGCGACGGAGTAAACGCAAAACGGTCAAACCAATGAGGTCGGCAATGAGGGAGTTTGATGGGAGCCTCTTAATTGCACTGTGTTCGGCAACAGCAGCGGGTTTGCTCGCTCTGGTCCTGGTCACAGGCGGACTTTTTGTCCTCATCAGAGCGCTGTTCAGGAGAATTCCGCCTGGGCAAGCGAAACGACCATGAGATTCGATGTGACGTTAACAGCAACAGATGAAACGCAACCGCGGCGGCGCCGCCATCTGGTCCCCTTGGCGCTATTTGCCGCAATGACAGTAGTGCTGGGATGGGCTCTCGCGCACAATCCGCGCGAAATCCCCTCGGCGCTGATTGGAAAGCCGGTGCCACAATTTAATTTGTCGCCGGTCCAGGGCCGCGCGCTTGGCCTCTCCAGCGCCGATCTCGTTGGCGAAGTCTCTCTCGTCAATGTGTTCGCTTCCTGGTGCGTCGCGTGCCGTGAAGAGCATCCGCTGTTCATGCAGTTGAAGGCCGGCGGCGGCGTTCCGCTTCACGGCCTCAACTACAAGGACCAGCCCGACCATGCCGCGCGCTGGCTCAACTCGCTGGGCGATCCCTATACGCGCACCGGTGCCGACCGCGACGGCCGGGTCGCCATCGATTGGGGGGTGTACGGCGTTCCGGAGACATTTGTGGTCACGAAAGATGGCCGCATCGCGCACAAACATATCGGACCACTCACACTCAAGGACTTGGAAACGACAATCCTTCCGCTCATTCGGAGGCTACAGCAGCAATGACTGTCGATCGGACGCTGACAGCGCGTTGCTTCGGCCAGCATCTGCTGGCAGCATGCCTGCTTGTTGCGGGAACGACGATCGCAACAGCGCAACAGCTGCCCAAGACTTTTATCCTGCACAAAGCGCCCAAGCCGATTGCCTCGATTGCGTTCGAGGACGACCAGGGCCG
>Ga0209906_100576_pt1 | contig 10485 bp, 11 predicted proteins | sample FECB24metaG_FD_188303 | JGI IMG/M metagenome (GOLD analysis project Ga0209906, IMG submission 188303) | Cyanobacterial communities from the Joint Genome Institute, California, USA from Joint Genome Institute, California, USA - FECB-24 metaG... ... | reverse complement strand
GAATGCTCGTAATTGCCGACGAGCTGGGTCCAGCCGCACATGCCGCGGTCGAAGTCGTCGAGACAGATGATGCGCGGCAGCGGGTCGAAGCGGCTCAATTGAGGGTCGGCCTCGCGGATGGCGCGGCGCATGTCGTCGAGCTGGGTCATGTCGCTAACCTTTCACCGCGCCGGCGGTCAGGCCCGCGACGAGATGCTTCTGCATGAGGATGACGAAGGCGAGCACCGGCAGGAGCTGGACCGTGGAGGCAGCGAACAGCACGCCCCATTCGACGCCCTCGACCGCGCCGATCATCTCCGAAATCACCAGCGGAGCGGTCTTGGCTCTGGTGGTGGTGAAGATGAAGGCGAATAGGAACTCGTTCCAGGCATAGACGATGACGAAGACCGCCACCGCCAGCATGCCCTGCGCCGCCATCGGCAGGATCACCCGCCAGACGATCTGCATCTGCGTCGCGCCATCCATCATAGCCGCCTCGTCGAGCTCGCGCGGGATCTGGTCGATGAAGGTGCGCATCACGATGGTGCCGAGCGAGACGAAGAAGGTCGCGTAGAGGACGATCAGGATGATATGGGTGTCGTTGAGCCCCAGCCAGTTGACCACCGGAAACAGCGGCAGCGTGATCACGATCGGCGGGATCAGCCGGATGAAGATCAGGAAGAAGGCCGAGCCCTGCAGCGCCTTCGATGAATGGCGCGAATAGGCGAAGCCGGCGAGCAGCGAGACGAGCACGGCCAGCACCGTTGCGCCGACCGTGACGATGAAGCTGTTCCAGAGGCCGTGGAAGAAATCGCCCCAGCGGCTCCAGAGAAGTTCGTAGTTCGCCAGCGTCGGCATAAACTGGAAGCGCGACGTCAGGGAGAAGATGTCGCGATCGGACTTGAACGACGACATCACGATCAACCCGATCGGCAGCAGCGACCACGCGGCGATCATAACGACGCCGAGCCACTTTAGGACTAGGCGGGGGAGGGAGAGCTTAGGCATTCTTGCGGAACATCTCCCTGTAGAGCCCGCGCAGATAGACCAGCGCGAGCAGCAGCGAGGCGAGCACGAGCAGCCAGCCGGTGGCGGCCGCCGAGCCGAAGGCGTTGTAGCGGAAGGCCTCGAGATAGAGGTAGACGGCCAACACCTCGGTGGTCCGCGCCGGGCCGCCGCCGGTCATCAGCCAGACCTCGGAGAACAGCCGGAACGCGAAGATGTAGCGAAACAGCGCTGCGATCAGCAGAGCCGGCATCAGCAACGGCAGGGTGATGCGCCGGAAGGCGGCCCAGCCGGTGGCGCCATCGATCGCGGCGGCCTCGTAGAGGTCGCCCGGAATCGAAAGCCGCGCCGCATAGATGATGATGAAGCTAAAGGGCAGGTGCAGCCAGACCGAGAGCAGCGAGACCATGAACAGGCCATGGCTGGGCTTCACCGCCCATTCGATCGGGGGCAGGCCGAACCACGCCAGCATCTGGCTCATCATCCCGACATCCGGCTCGAAGAGATAGCGCCACATCACCACGGCCGAGACCTCGCTGACCGCATAGGGCGCGAGTACGATGGCCAGCAGGATTGGACGGAACGGCACGCCCGAGGCAAAGAACAGCGCCATCAACAGACCGAGCAGCAATTCGACATGCACAACGACGGCGACGACGATCACCGTGTTGACCAGCGCGCGCCAGAAATAGGGGTCGCCGAGGACTTTCGCGTAGTTGGCCAGCCCGACGAAGGTGGCGGCCTGGCCGAAGGAGGAGGTGTTCAGGCTGAGCCAGAAGACGTAAAGCGCCGGTAGGAAGATGACGCAGCCGACCATGAGCTGGACGGGACTAACGAGCGCGATGGCCGAGAGGGGCGTGCGCGTGGTCATCACGCGATCCTGAAACGCTGGAGCGCGTCGCGGTCGATCTTGATGCCCAGCCCCGGCCCCTGCGGCACGGCCAGCTTGCCATCGACGAGCTGAAAGCCTTCCCCCACCACCGGCTGCGTGAAGGCGTCGCGCAGCGGATTGGCGTAGACCATGCACTCGAAGGTCCGGAAGGTCTCGGCCGCCGCGGCAAGCTGCAGGCTGGCGGCGACGCAGATCGCGCCCGACCAGCCAACATGGGGGGCGTAGGCCGTGTGGAAGCTGGCCGCGAGTTCGGCGATGCGCCAGGTCTCGGTGATGCCACCCGAGCGCGTCACATCGGGCTGGATCAGTCCGATCGAGCGGTCCTGCAGCATCATCAGCGCCTCGGACGCGACATAGTCGCTCTCGCCGGCGGCGAGCCGGATCGGCAAATGCTGCGCCAGGCGGCGATAGCCCTCGCGGTCATGCGGCGCGATCGGCTCCTCGAAGAAGCCGTAGCCGAGATCGCAAAGCGCCTTGCCGACGATCATCGCGTAGTCGACGTCATAGGCCCAGTTGGCATCGACATAGAGCGCGATGTCGTCACCCGCGAGCTTGCGGATGAGTTTCGCCCTCGCCATCGCGTCCCTCAAGGGATGGCCGAGCTTGACCTTGATCTCGCGGAAGCCCGCCTTGAGGGCGCTCGCGACCTCGGCCTCAACCGTCGCATCGTCGAGCCAGTTGATCGAGGAGGCATAGGCCGCGACCTCCGTTCGGCCGATGCCGCCGAGCAGCTTGTGGATCGGCGCTCCGGCCGCCTTGCCGGCGATGTCCCAGAGCGCGATGTCGATCGCGGAGATCGCCTCGACCAGCTGCCCGCCCGGCCGGCCCGAGAGCACAGCCCGCATCGCCTGCCAATGCGCGCGCCGGTCGGCGGGGTCCTTGCCGATCAGCCTGGGCGCCAGCGCCTCGTCGATCAAGCGCGCATAGCCGGCGGCGCCCCGGCGCGCCAAAGCCTCGCCGACGCCGACGAGGCCATCGCTGGTCGTGACCTCGACAACGACGATCTCGATCGCCGGGAACTCGCCCTGCGAGGTGCGCTGGACCTTGGGCAAGGTCGCACGCAGCGGGTGGCTCTCGATCCTGGCGATGGTGCGGGCGGTCATCGGCTATGCGGTCTCTTGGGCGGTCCGGTTGACGATCAACCTAACTGATAGGTTGATCAGTTGCAAACCTGTCCGGCATCTGTCAATCATTGGTCATGGAGACCCTGACGCACCGGCCCCTGGCCCTGACCCCGCTCGATGATGACCCCTTCACTGGGTCCGACGTCGTGCCGACGCGGCTCGGCGACACGCTGATCGCGCGCATCACCCAGGCGATCCATGATGGCCGGCTGAAGCCGGGCGACGCGCTGCCGTCCGAGGCGCGGCTCGCCGCCTCCTTCGGCGTCAGCAAGCCGATCGCGCGCGAAGCCATCCGTCAGCTCGCGGCGATGGGCGTCGTCAATATCCAGCAGGGCAAGGTCACGCGCGTCCAGGCGCTCGATGCCAGCCCGCTCGACCGCTTCTTCCGCTTCGCCGTGCGCGGCCGCAAGACCGGGCTGACGGAGGCGGTCGAGCTGCGCCGCATCCTGGAGCCGCCGATCGCCGCCCACAGCGCCGAGCGCCGCTCCGACGCCGATATCGAGCGGCTCGATTTTATTCTCGCCCGGATGGAGGCAGCGCTGGGCGATGTGCCGCGCTGGATCGAGGCCGATCTCGATTTCCATGAGGCCGTGGCCGCCGCCTCGGGCAACCGCCTGCTCGATTTGCAGATCCGGGGCCTGCGGCCGGTGATCCGCGAGGTGATGGAGATCTTCAACTCGCGCGAAGCCCGCACCACGGCCGACTGGCGCAAAACCTATCTGCGCCATGTCCTCGTCGTCGACGCCATCCGCGCCGGCGACGCAAAGGCTGCCACCATCGCCATGAACAAGCATTTCGAAGCGGCTGAAGCCGCCATCGCGGAACTCGCGACACTCCGGGAGGGTGACCATGACCACAACGACAGGACTGGACCGTAGGCAGCTTCTCGGCGGCATCGCCGGACTGAGCTTCGCCGGGCTCGATGCGCGAGAGGCCTTCGCGCAGACGGGGCCACTGAATGTGTTTGCCCATCGCGTCATGCAGACGGTCTCGACCGGCGCGCAGGGCGGCGACATCACAAAGGACTGGGCTCAAAAGAACGGCACCACGATCCAGTGGACGACCTTCGACACCGGCCCGCTGCAGGAGCGGCTGTTCCGCGAGGCGAGCCTGTCGGAATCGACCGTCGACGTCGGCTTCGTGCTGAACACGCAGGCCATCCCGCGCGCCGCCAACCTGTTCGAACCGCTAGACGACTACCTCAAGCGCAACCCGGTCGAGGATGCGGCCGATGTCTTTCCGGGCCTGATCGAGGGCATGAAGGTCGCTGGCAAGCAACTCGCCATACCCTTCCGCCACGCTTCGTCCGGCCTGCACTACAATGAGGAATTGTTGGCCGAAAAAGGCTTCTCGAAGCCGCCGGCGACGATCGAGGAAATGATCGAGATCGCCAAGGCCTGCACCTATCGCCGCGCCGACGGCACGGCCGTCGTGGGGCTGTGCATGCCCGGCGTCACCTATCCCAATGTGATCGATCTGGCCCGCGCCTGGGACGGCGATTTCATCACGCCCGATTTCAAATGCGTCGCTGACCAGCCGCCGATGCTGAACGCGATCAAGCTTTTGCGCGCCCTGTTTGAGGCCGGGGCCTTCCCGCGCAATTTCGCGACGCTCTCGCCGGAAGACGTCAATGTCTGGATGCAGACCGGCCGCGCCGCGATGAGCCTGCAGAGCATGGGCCGCAACCGGATCTACAACGATCCGCAGAAGTCGAAATTCCCGGGCAAGATCAAGACGGTCGCGGTGCCGGCCTCGAAGACGCTGGCGGGCCGTTACGCCGCCGCACCGGCCAAGGTCGAGTTCTGGGGCCTCGTCATCCCGAAGAATGCAAAGCGCAAGGACCTGTCCTGGAGCTTTATCAAGACCATGGTCTCCAAGGAGGCGACGCTGAAGGCCGCGCTCAACGGCAACGGGCCGGTGCGCGCCTCGACCTATGCCGACGAGGCCTTCAGCAAGACGGTGCCCTACGCCGCCGAGGAGCTGAAGGTGCTGAAAGTGGCGCGCGTGCCGCTGCCGGCCTTCGACGAGGCGGCGCGGGCCGGCGACCTGTTCAAGGAGGAGGCCGAGGCCGCGGTGCTGGGCATGAAGACGCCCGAGGAGGCGATGGCTTCACTGGTCAAGCGCGTCCAGCCGCTGCTGCCGGCCTGAGATCGACGATCCCGAACGCGCGGAACAGCGCGGGCCAGACCCTCGGAAGAAAACCATGTCCAGAACGGCGCGCCAACGACGTCTGCGTCGCGGATGTGATGGACCGCCATGGGATCGGGCGAGATCGGTCGGCTGGGGTTCACGAAGAACGCCCCGCGGTCCTCGTCGACGCGCTATGAGCCGTCCGGCGCCAGCGAGACATCCTGCCATCCGATCTCGCAGACGTCGTGGGGTCCGTTTCCCGCGGTTTCAAGGTCGATGACGCGGACGCGCGTGGTGAGCATGAGCTGGAGATCACCATCGCAACCGACCGATACAAGTCAGGAGCGACGCTCTGTCTCGGTTCGGCGCGGCGCGCTTTCTAGACCTATAAGGCTGAGCCAATGAAAACGGTGCTCGCCCGCAGGCTCCCAGGGTCTCCGCGATATCGCTAGAGCAGCAAGCCCGTCACCAACACCTCGAACGGCACGAACGAGGTCGAGAGCTTTTCGAAGAGCGCTTTGGCGGTCGCTGCGGCGGTCTTGTTCTGGATCGTGACATGCGGGCGGAAGCCTTGCGCGTCCTGTCGGGTGAGATGCGCCGACCAGCGGCCCGCGATCTCGGCCCGAAGGCGATTTGAACCGCCCCGGGTTTGTCGGAGGCCCCATGGGAGCGCCATTTCGGCGTGCATTGGCCCAGCGACATTGGTGTGTATGCTCAACTTGCCGCTTACCGGCAGGGTTCTTGCTCGTATGGCCGATGCGATCATTCGTCGCGCAGGATGGATGCGATGCCTGGTCTTTCTCTGCATGTCGTGGACGTGACGCGCGGCGTGCCGGCGCAGGGCATGGCTGTCGCCGTCCATGGGCTTTCGCCTGAACGCCGGCTGCTTGCGCAGGGCGTGCTGTCCGCCTCGGGCGTGCTCGACCATGCGATCACAAGCGAGGTTTTGCCGGTCGGGGTCTACGAGGTCGTGTTTCAAGCGGGCGCGTTCTTTGCGGCAGCGAGCATCGCGCAATCGGACCCGCCCTTTCTCGATGAGGTGCCGTTCCGGTTCAGCGTCGCCGATCCGCAGCAGCATCTGCATCTGCCGCTGAAGATCACGCCCTGGGGCTTTTCGATCTATCGCGGCGCCTGACATCTCCTTCTTCAAACGTGCTCCGGCGGCCGTCTGGCGCGGCTTTCTGCGCTTCCGGTGCTCACGGACGATAAGTCCGCTGCGCTCCGGTTCTCGAAAACCACGCCAGCCGACTCACCGGAGCGCGTTTGGAGTAGGAGCTGACTTCAGCGCATCCGGCGCGAGAACCCAGCGACGTGCTCCATCACCAGCATCAGCGTGACGGTGAAGAGGATCATCACGCCGGCGATCGCCGCGATGCGGACGTCCAGCGTCGATTCCATCATGCCCCACATCCGGATCGGCAGCATGCCGGTGCGGGCGTTGGAGAGGAACAGCGAGACCGGGACGTTGTCCATCGACGAGATGAAGGCGAGGAAGCAGCCCGCCGCGATGCCCGGCGCGATCAGCGGAAGCGTGACGCGGCGAAAGCCGTAGACCTTGCTCGCGCCGAGATTGGCGGAGGCCTCCAGCAGCGCGGGATCGAGTTGCGTCAGGCTCGCCAGCGTCGTGCGGAAGATGAAGGGCGCGATCACGACGAGATGGCCGGCGATCAGCAGGTTGAGGGATGGGCGAATGCCCAGCACCGAGAAGAACATCAGCGCCGCCAGCCCATAGGACAGGGTCGGCAACACCAGCGGCGAGAGGAAGCTCGCCTCCAGCAGCTTTGCCGAGGGGCGGCTGACGCGCGTGATGGCGAGCGCCGCCAGCACCGAGAGCACCATGCCGACGAGCGTCGCGATGGCGGCGACCCAGATACTGTTGCCGGCGGCGACATGGATCTGGGCCGAGCGGGTGGTGTCGAACAGTTCGCGATACCAGCGCAGCGAAAGGTCGGGCGGCGGGAAGCGCAGCGTCTGCGAGGTGGTGAAGGAGGTCGCGATCACGATCACGACCGGCGCGACCAGGATCAGGATGGCGATCCCGGCGAGCAGGCCGATCACCCAGTTGTAGGTCATGTCCGAGACGGTCGAGCGCTGCATGGCGTCACCGCGTCCTCGCGAAGCGGCCGAGCCAGCCCAGTGCGCTGATGCCGGCCAGCACCGTGAACAGCAGCGTTAGCGAGGCGACGGCGGCGAAGGGCCAGTTATAGACCACCGTCACCTGCTGGTAGATCAGCGCCGGCAGGTAGACGAGCCGTGCGCCGCCGATCACCGATTGCGAGATGAAGGCGGTCGTCGCCGAGGCGAAGACGAGCGTCGCGCCGGCGATCCAGCCGGGCAGGGTCAGCGGCAGCACGACGCGGAAGAAGGTCCGCCATTTCGACGCGCCGAGCGCCCGCGACGCGTCGATCAGGTTCTGGTCGAGCCGGGTCATGATCGTCAAAAGCGGCAGCAGCATCAGCGGCATCTCGATCTGGGTGAGGGCCAGCACGAGGCCGAGTTCGGTCTGGAGCAGGTTGAGCGGGGTCGCAGTGAGGCCGAGCGCCAGCAGCGTCTGGTTGATGACGCCCTCGCGCGCCAGGATGACGATCCAGGCGAAGGTGCGGATCACCACCGAGGTCAGCAGCGGCATCAGGATGATGAAGATCAGGATTTTTTGCGCGCGCGGGCCCGCCGCCCGGAAGACCAGCGCCAGCGGATAGGCGACCAGCGTCGTCGCCAGCACGGCGAAGACGCCAAGCTTCAGCGTGTCGAAGATCACCTTCAGATAGAAGGCGTCGCCGTAGAATTTCGTCCAGGAGTCGAAGCCAAGCCGGGTCTGCTCGGAATCGGCGTAGAAGCTGACGCCGAGCAGGATCAGGAAGGGCGCGGCGAAAAAGGCGAGATAGACCAGGCCGAGCGGCGCGGCGAGGCGCCAGTCGACCTTGTCCATGCTCGCGCCTGCGGGCGCAGCGGTGGCGATGCCGGCCATCGCTTTGTGCTCTCTATCTCCGGCGCCTTACTTGGTGATCTCCTTGTTGAAGCGCTCGATCCAGGCGGCGCGGACCGGATTGATCTTGGTCCAGTCGTGGGTGACCATCGTCGCCAGCTCGTCGAGCTTCTTGATGTCGAGCGTGTCGACCAACGTCACGTCCTTGTTGATCGGGATCATGTTGTAGGGCTGCTTCTGGAGCTGCGCCTGCACCTCGGCCGAGATCGCCGTGTCGATGTATTTGTAGGCCGATGCGACGTTGTCGGCCCCCTTCACGATGTGCAGCGTGGTCTGGAAGGTGATCGCGCCGGTCTCGGGCTTGAGGAACTCGATGTCGACGCCGCGGCCCTTGAGGATCGCGACGGTGTTGGTGTTGGTGTACATGATGTCGATCTGGCCCTGCTGGAACAGGCCGGGCATGGCGGCGGGCGCGGCGACCGCGGCAGCCTTGCCGACGGCCTTCTTCAGCTCGGCGAAGACAGGCTCGATATTGTCGACCGAGCCGCCGAAGACCTTCGCCATCTCGATGATCGAGACCGTGCCGAAGGTGGTCTGGAAGCCGGTGAGGCCGAGCCGCTCGACATAGGGGCTCTTGAACAGGTCGGCCCAGCCCTTGGGCGGCGTGGCGAACTTCTTGGGATTATAGGCGATGCCGACGACCTGCGCGTTGCAGGTCACGGCATGGGAGGTGATCAGGCCGGTCGGCACCTTCGCAGCATTGCTCAGCTTGCTGGCATCGATCGGCTCGAACAGCCCCGCCGCCTGGGCGGCCGCCGCCGGGCCGGGGTCGAGCACGAAGCAGTCGAAGGGCGGCACGCCACGCGCGGCGCGGACTTTTGCGACCTGATCAACGGCGAAGAGCGAATCGAAGGCGATATCGACGTTCGCCGCCTTCTTCAGCGCCGGAGCGACGACGCCGCGATAGGCCTCCTCCCAGGTGCCGGGATAGATCGCGGCCGTCATGGTGCCGGCGGCGCGGGCGATGGACGGCCAGCCTGCCGACAGCGCGGCAGCGCCGAGGCCGGTGAGAAGCGTGCGGCGGTCGAGAGGGCTCATCGGAAAGTCTCCTTGGTCACGGTGCGGGAAACAGGGTCGGGCGGGCATGGCCGGCGAGCCCGCAAAAGGCGGCATCGGCCGCATTGAAGGCGCTTCCGGGCGTACGCGGCGCGGCGATCTTCAACGACGCGCCGTCGCTGGTGGCGACGTCGTGGATCAGTTCGCCGCCGATCGGCAGGCTGAACTTGGGCGCGACGGGGAAGCTCGCCTCGCCGCCGGCGGACGCCAGCACGAGCTGTTCGGGCCGCACCGAGACCAGCACCTTGTCGCCGGCCGCGAAGCGTTCCGTCGAGGCGATCCGCCATTGCGCGCCCTGATCGAGAGCGACGCCGTAACCCTCCGGCGAAGCGGTGGCGATGGTGCCAGGCAGCAGGTTGCTCGAACCGATGAAGCTGTTGACGAACAGCGTTGCGGGATTGTCGTAGATATCGACCGGCGTGCCGAGCTGCTCGATGCGGCCCCCGCGCATCACGGCGATGCGGTCGGCGATCGCCATCGCCTCGTCCTGGTCATGGGTGACCATGATCGCGGTCAGGCCGAACTGGCGCTGCAGCCGCTTGATCTCGATCTGCATGTCGAGGCGCAGGTTCTTGTCGAGCGCCGCAAAAGGCTCGTCGAGCAGCAGGATGCGCGGGCGCATGGCGAGCGCGCGGGCGAGTGCGACGCGTTGCTGCTGGCCGCCAGAGAGCTGGCTCGGCTTGCGTTCGGCGAAGGCCGCCATCTGGACGATAGCGAGCATCTCGCGGACGCGCTCGTCCTGGACTTCACGGCTCTCGCCGCGCGCCGCCAGCCCGTAGGCGATGTTCTGCGCCACGGTCATATGTGGGAAGAGCGCGTAGTTCTGGAAGACGATGCCGATCTCTCGGCGGTTGGGCGGCAGGGTGTCGATCGGCCGGTCGCCGATCACGACCTTGCCATTGTCCTGCTGGATGAAGCCGGCGATGACGCGCAGCAGCGTGGTCTTGCCGCAGCCCGAGGGGCCGAGCAGGGCAACCAGCTCGCCACCCCTGATCTCCAGCGTGACGTTGTCGACCGCCAGCATCGCGCCGTAGCGATGGGTGATGCCGTCGAGCGTCAAGGGCTGGCCGGCGGGGGCAGGCGTCATGCACGGAACTCCGTCGTTCCGGCGAGGCGTAGCAACCTTGATGCCAAGCCGGGCTGCGTCGCACCTCAGAGCGCGAAGATGCGGCCCCAGCCCCTGACTGCGCGCGTGTCGACGCCGGCCGCCTTCAGCACGGCCCAGACCCCGGCGGCGGCGGAATCGATGACGGGCAGGCCGGTTTCGGCCTCGAGCGCGGCCGCCATCGGCGCGCCATTGAAATTGGTGCAGA
>Ga0209906_100575_pt1 | contig 10495 bp, 8 predicted proteins | sample FECB24metaG_FD_188303 | JGI IMG/M metagenome (GOLD analysis project Ga0209906, IMG submission 188303) | Cyanobacterial communities from the Joint Genome Institute, California, USA from Joint Genome Institute, California, USA - FECB-24 metaG... ... | reverse complement strand
CTTGCCGGGGTTCATCAGTCCGAGCGGATCGGCGAGGCGCTTGAACTCCGGCTGCGGCGCATCGGTGCGCTTCCAGCCGGCATTGTTCAGCACCCATGTATGCGGGTTGGACGCCTGGATGCCAGCCTCCTCAGCCAGCTGCATGATCTCGTGCAGACGCTCGGGCGTCGTGTAGCGCACCAGCGGCAGGCTCGAATGATAGACGCGGCCCTGCCGGCGCTGGAACTCGATGTGAAAGATCACATCCTCGCGGAAATGCTCCTCCGCCCAGTCGAGCAGTTCGAGATTGCGGCCGGGCGGGAAGCGCAGTTGCAAATAGGTGATCGTCGGATCGACCTTGAGCGCATGCAGCGTGGTGTGGTTCCAGGTGTATTCGTAGAGCGGGCCGGGCGCGCCCTTGTCGCGATGCTCGCCGAAAGCGTTGGCCCGGGCCGCCTCCGCATCGCGCGAAAAGGTCACCGTGCCGCCCATCTGCGATATCAGCCGGTCGAGTTCGTCGCCCTGCGGCTCGGAGACCATCAGGATGGCGAAGGCCTTGTCCGTGCCGAGAAACGGCGCGAGCCTGCGCAGATAGGGCGCGATCCGCGCGTCATGGATGCTGACGAGCTTCTTGGCGATGCCGTCGCATTCGGTGAAGGCCTGTCCGAAGGCGGCGGCCGCCTTCAGGCTGTCGAAGGTCGCGATCCGCTCGGCCCAGTCATGGGCGGGCGCGAGCGGGACCTCGACCTCGGTGATGATGCCGTTGACGCCATAGGCGTGCATCACCTTGAGGATGTCCTTGCCCCGCAATTCGATGATGCGCGGCTCGGCCTCGACCGTCATGACCTGCAGTGCCGTGACCGCGCCGAGATTGTCGATCTGGCCCCAGGTGCAGGAGCCTGCGCCCGCCGCTCCGCCGGCCACGAAACCGCCGATCGTGGCCTGCGCCCTTGTCGAGGGGTGCATCCGCAGTTCCTGACCCTGCGGCCAGACCGCCTTGTCGATGTCGAGCAGGTTCGCGCCCGCCTCGAAGCGGCCCGCGCCGCGCTTGGCCCAGACGACGCGGTTGAGCCGGGTCAGGTTCATCACCACGCCGCCCTCCAGCGGCACGGCCTGCCCGTAATTGCCGGTGCCGCCGCCGCGCACCGTCAGCGGGACGCGGTGGCGGGCGCAGGCCGAGGCGACGCGGCGGACGTCCTCCCTGTCGCGCGGCAGGATGATCAGCTCCGCCTGCTTGCCCTCCAGATCGGGCTTCAGCACCGGCGAGAACCAGAAGAAGTCGCGGCTGTGCATGCGCAAGGACGGCGCATCGTCATAGATCGTCAGGCCGGCGAGGTCGGCGCGAAGCGCGGCGAGGGCAGGGCGGGTCGTCGAAGGAGGCGTCATGGCGTTCCGGTCGGAAGGAGTGAACGACAGCTTAACCGGATGCGGCGCGGGCGGAAGCCGGCGCGGCGCAGGAGCGCCATGACGGGGCGATACTGCCGTCGAATGCGGCAATTGCCCGTTCTCTGTGCGCAGGCGCCTCATGCCGCATTTCCAGCGGCCCCCGCTGCATGGCATGTCTATTGCTCGCCCGCGATCTCAGGCATCGTTGCCCGAACAATCTTCAGGGAGGTCACCAGCATGACGACGATGAAGTATCGGATGAGCCGGCGCGCGGCGCTCGGCCTGCTCGGCGGCTCGGCCGCCTCCGTCCTCGTGCCGGTTCCGGGCGCGCGGGTCAGCGCCCAGACTCTCGACAAGGTCTCCTACCAGACCAACTGGCGCGCCCAGGCCGAGCATGGCGGCTTTTATCTCGCCGCCGCCAACGGCATCTACAAGAAATACGGCATCGACGCCGAGATCCGCCCGGGCGGCCCGCAGCAGAACCCCTCGCAGCTTCTGCTCGGCGGCCGCGTCGACATGATCATGTCGAACTCCTTCGAGGCGATCCGCTACGCGCAGGAGGGCATCCCCTTCCTCTGCATCGCCTCGATCTTCCAGAAGGACCCGCAGGTGCTGATCTCGCACCCCGGCCAGGGCAATGATTCGCTCGCGGCGCTGAAGGGCAAGCCGATCCTGATCGGGGCCGCCGGCCGCAACAGTTTCTGGCCGTTCCTGAAGGCCAAGTTCGGCTACACCGACGAGCAGATCAGGCCCTACACCTTCAACATGGCCCCCTTCCTGGCCGACAAGACGATCTCGCAGCAGGGCTTCCTGTCCTCCGAACCCTTCGCCATCCAGAAGCAGGGCGGCGTGACCCCGCTGGTGCATCTCATCGCCGACGCCGGCTTCGAGAACTACAACACAACGATCAACATCTCCCGGAAGATGGCCGACGAGAAGAAGGACCTGGTGCAGCGCTTCGTCACCGCCTCGCTGGAAGGCTGGGCCGAGTACATGAAGGCGAGCCCCGCCAACGCCGCCGCCAACGCCCAGATCCTGAAGGACAATCCCGACATGGATCAGGCGAAGATCGACTACGCCGTCAAGGTGATGACCGAGAAGGGCATCGTGCTCTCGGGCGACGCGCTGACGCTCGGCGTCGGCGCGATGACCGACGCGCGGTGGCTAAGCTTCTACAAGACCATGACGGAAGCGGGCGTCTTCCCGGCCGGCATCGATTTGAAGAAGGCCTACAGTCTGGAGTTCATCAACAAGGGCGTGGGCAAGGCTTGATCCGCATGCCCATCTGCGGGTCATCCCGGACAAGCGGCAAAGCCGCGCCGATCCGGGATCCATTCCAGAACCTGTCCGGATAGCGCTCCGGAATGGATCCCGGGTCTGCGCTGCGCTCCGCCCGGGATGACAGGCGTTTGGTGTGACAGAAACAAAGAAATACGGATCATCAGGCTTTGGAAACAGCCGCTGTGAGCACACTCACCAAGGAGCACGCCGCCAGCGGCCGGCCGCTGGTCCAGATTCGCGGCGTCTCCAAGCAGTTCGCCAACGGCACGCTCGCCGTGCGCGACGTGAATCTGGCTCTGGGCACGGGCGAGTTCGTCAGCCTGCTTGGCCCGTCCGGCTGCGGGAAATCGACGCTGCTGCGCATGATCGCGGGGCTAGGCGCGCCCTCCAGCGGCGCGATCGACTGGCCGACGACCGGCCACGACGCCGGCGGCGAGCCCGAGCGCGATCTCGGTTTCGTCTTCCAGGACCCGACGCTGATGCCCTGGGCCACCGCGCTGGCCAACGTCATGATGCCGCTGACCCTGAAGGGCGTCCGCAGGAGCGAGGCGGAAGCCCGCGCCGCGCAGATGCTGGCGCTGGTCGGCCTGAAGGGTTTCGAGGGCTCCTATCCGCGCGAGCTCTCCGGCGGCATGAAGATGCGCGTCTCGATCGCACGCGGGCTCGTGCTCAAGCCCAAGATCCTGCTGATGGACGAGCCGTTCGCGGCGCTCGACGAGATCACCCGCCACCGTCTCAACGACGATCTGCTGGAGCTGTGGTGGAAGGAGAAGTTCACCGCCGTCTTCGTGACCCACTCGGTGTTCGAGTCGGTCTATCTCTCGAAGCGCATCGTGGTGATGGCGGCGCGTCCCGGCCGGGTCATGGCCGATCTCGACGTCGACGCGCCCTATCCGCGCGACGAACTGTTCCGAACCTCGCCCGAATACGCCCATCTCTGCCGCGTCGTCTCGGGCAAGCTCAAGGAGGCGATCGGATCGTGAGCGCGCCGTCGATCGAAACCCTCCTGCCGTCCCACTCCAGCGGCACCGACGCCGAGGCCCGCCCGGTCTTCGCCACCGAACCGCGCGTGCTGGGGCTCCCCGCCAGCGCCTGGCCGCGCATCCTCGCGCCGCTCGTCATCGGTGTGCTGGCGCTGGGCCTGTGGGAGTTCGCCGTCTACTGGAACGCGATCCCGCCCTACATCCTGCCCGGCCCGCTGCTCATCGGCGCGACCCTCGTCGCCGACTGGGGCACGCTGTCGGGTTCGCTCTGGATCACGCTGAAGATCACCTTCATGGCGCTGGCGGCCGCCGTCATCGTCGGCGTGACGCTTGCGGTGCTGTTCACCCAGTCGAAATGGCTGGAGATGTCGCTTTTGCCCTATGCGGTGATCCTGCAGGTCACGCCCATTGTGGCGATCGCGCCGCTCATCATCATCTGGGCCGGCGACATCAACCTGTCGCTGCTGATCTGCGCCTGGATCGTCGCCTTTTTCCCGATCCTGTCGAACACCATCCTGGGCCTGAACTCGGCCGACCATAACCTGATCAACCTGTTCCAGCTCTACGGCGCCACCCGCTGGCAGACGATGCGCTATCTCAAGCTGCCCGCCGCGCTGCCCTATTTCCTCGCGGGCCTGAAGATTTCCGGCGGTCTGGCGCTGATCGGCGCGGTCGTCGCCGAATTCGTCGCCGGTACGGGCGGCAGCGCCTCGGGGCTGGCCTATCGCATCTTGGAGGCCGGCTATCAGCTCAAGATCCCGCGCGTGTTTGCGGCGCTGATCATGATCTCGCTGTCGGGCATCGCGATCTTCCTGGCGACGAGCTGGATCTCGCATCTGCTGCTGCGGCGCTGGCACGAGAGCGCGCTGAAGCGGGAGAATTGAGATGAGCGCCATCGCCGAGCGCAAACCCAGGACAGCGCAGCCTTCGCGCTATGACATCGCGGCTCTGAAGTCCGAACTTTCGGACATCCAGCTCATCGACGAGCCGCAAGTCATCCGCAAGCGCTCGCGCGACTTCTTCTGGTACTCGCCGGTGCTGAACGTCGAGTTGGCGGACAAGGCCGCAGACATCATCGCCGTGCCGCGCGACGAGGCCGAGGTCGTGCGCATCGCCGCGGCTTGCGCGAAGCTGCGCATCCCGCTGACCGTGCGCGCCGCCGGCACCGGCAATTACGGTCAGGCCGTGCCGCTGCAGGGCGGCGTTCTGCTCGATATCAATTTGCTGACCGGAATCGCATGGCAGAAGCCCGGCATGGTGCGGGCGGCGGCCGGCTCGCGCCTGCTCGACATCGACATGGCGACGCGGGACGAAGGCGTCGAACTGCGCATGCACCCCTCGACCAAGCGTTCGGCGACGCTGGGCGGCTTCGTCGCAGGCGGCTCGGGCGGCGTCGGCTCGGTGACCTATGGCGGCCTGCGCGAGCCCGGCAACATCTTGGCGGCGCGCATCGTCACGGTCGAGGACGAGCCGCGCATTCTGGAACTGCGCGACGACGCGGCCCAGAAGGTCAACCGCGCCTATGGCACGACCGGCATCATCACCGCGCTGGAAATGCCGCTGGCCCCAGCCTGGCCCTGGATCGACGTCATCGTCGCCTTCGACGACTACATGGAGGCGTTCCAGGCCGGCTACGAGGTCGCGCTGGCCGACGGCATCGTGAAGAAGCTGGTCACGCCGATCGCATGGCCGATCCCCGGCTATTTCGGCGCGCTGAAGCAGCATTGCCCGCAAGGCAAGAGCATCCTGATCTGCATGATCGCGGAGGCCTCGCTGGGACCGTTCAAGGCGATCATCGGCCAGCGCGGGACGGTGACCTACGAGGCTCCCTCGGAGGAGGGGCCGGGCACGGCGCCGCTCTACGAATACACCTGGAACCACACCACGCTGCAATGGCTGAAGAGCGACCGCTCGATCACCTATCTGCAGTGCCTGTTCCCCCATGACCGGCTGGTCGAGACCGCGAGGGAGATGATCGCGCTCTTCCCCGACGAGGTGCTGGCGCATCACGAGTTCATCCGCTTCGGCGGCAGGGTCACGGCGAGCGCGCTGCCGATCCTGCGCTACACGACACGCGAGCGGCTGGACGAGGTCATCGCGCTGCATGAGGAGGCCGGCGTGATGATCGCCAACCCCCATGTCGTCTCGCTGGAAGCCGGCAGCCGGCACAAGCGCGCCGATGCCGACCAACTCGGCTTCAAGCGGCAGGTCGATCCGTACGGCTTGCTCAATCCCGGCAAGATGGCGAGCTTTACGCCGTCAGGCCAGGATCAGGCGAAGTAGGCGAGCTTCCGGTCGGCTGGCATGGAATCCAGCGCGTAGAGGTCGGATTCCGAGGTTGCCGCCGCTGCCGCTCGTATGGCTGCGGCGGTTTCCAGAATCGCGGTTTCCGGGCTGCTCTCGATGGCGGGTGTGCTGGCTGCGACCGGCTCGACGAAATCGAGATCGATCTCGACCGGGGCCGGTTCAGCGGTCTCCTCGAAGACGATATCGTCGCTCAGGTTCTGGATCGAGCCGATCCTGCGCTCCATCGGCGGCGTCATCGTCAAGCTGACGACGGTCTCGGCTGGGTCGGTTGCCGGCGCGCCGATCTCGACGATCTCGATGTCGTCATAGGCGGCGTTCGGCATCAGAGCCGGCGTCTCGTAAATCGGAGCCGGCATCTCGCAGACCGCATCGCTCCAGGTCACGATCTCCATCTCGTGCGTGTCGGGTTCGTCCTGCGCCCGGTCGGAAAAGGCGCGCAGGCTGGAATCCAGCATGGCGATGGTGTCGGCGATCTTGTCGATCTGCTGCGCCGTGCCCTCGACGATGGCGGCGGCCGCGAAGATTTCGGTGGTGCGGCGGTCGAGCAGGTCGCAGAGTTCGTCGGTCTCGCCGGCTTCGCGCAGCCGCCAGGACGCTTCCTGGATGGTCTCGGTCGCGGCGAGAATCTGGGCCGACGAGGTTTCGATACGCTGCGCGAGGCCAGATGACGCGGCCTCCGTCCGGCCGCTGATGCGTTCGAGATCGACGCGCAGATCGGCGATCAGGGCGGCCGCCTCGCGCAGGCTCGGGTCCGGCGCGGGCTCGGCTGCGGCGACGCCGACCGCGCGCTCGATCCGGCCGATCGCGCCCAGCAACTGGGCGGTGTCGGCCTGGCGGTTGCGCTTGGCGAATTCGGCCATGAACCAGCGTCCGCGCGCCGTCTCCATCACGGCCTCGGAGATCGTCTCGTAGTCGTTCTCGCTGAGCGCTGTCAGCGAACGCGCCTCGCTCATGACCAACCTGCTTTGGAAGGACTGGCCGAATCGGCATTCGTCAGTCGTGATGCACCATTGCAAAGCCTGCCTCACGATTGATTAAGGAATTGCTCCCGGGCGATGCGGCAAAGCGGATGCGGCCTGCCGTGACGAGACAGTCCCCTTCCCGTAACGGCCTGGCCGCGCGGCTGTCGCTGTTGCACGCGCTGACCTTCCTCTCCGTCGGCATCTACATCCCGTTCTTTCCGCTCTGGCTCGCCTCGCGCGGTGTTTCCGACGTCGCCATCGGCGCACTTCTGACCATCCCGATCGTCGCGCGCGTTCTGGCGGCATCGAGCGCGGCCGGCCTCGGCGATGGCCGGGTCTCGCCGGTGCTGCTGCTGGCCGGGCTCAATCTGGCGGGCGCACTGTTCTACGCGGCGCTGTCAGCCCAGTCCGACCCCTGGATCATCGGCCTGCTGATGGCGTTGAGCGCGATGGCCACCGCCGGCGTCATCCCGCTTGCCGACATGCTGACGACGGCGCAGGTCCGGGCTGGCGCAGGCATCGATTATGGCCGCGTCCGGCTCTGGGGTTCGGTCAGCTTCTTCGCCGCCAATCTGCTCGGCGGCGTGGTGATCGCGCGGCAGGGCGCGGGCATCGTGCCGCTGGCGATGGCCGTCTGTTTCGCCTGCGCCGCGCTCCTGGCGCTGGCCGCGCCAGCCCCGCCGCACGGCCTGTCCGCGAAGCCGGCGCAAGGCGCGCCGCGCGCCGGCTTCGGTACATCCTTCTGGTGGGCCATCGCCGCCGTCGCCTGCATCAACGCCACCCATGGCGCGCTCTATGCCTTCGGCTCGCTGCACTGGCGCAATCTCGGCTACAGCGAGCAGGCGATCGGCGGGTTCTGGGCGGTCGGCGTCGCCGCGGAAATCCTGCTGTTTCTGGTGGCCGGCGGCATCGTCGCGCGCGGCGTCGCCGGGCTCTTCTGGATCGGCGTCGGCGGGGTCGCGGCGCTCCTGCGCTTTGGCGTCATGGCGTTCGATCCCGGGCCATGGACGACCCTCGTCCTGCAATGCCTGCACGGGCTCAGCTTCGGCTGCCTGCATCTCGGCGCGATGGCGGTCGTCTCCGCGCTGGCGCCCGATGGCAGGCGCGCCGCGGCGCAAGGGCGGCTGGTCGCGGTCAGCGCGTTGGCGAGCGCGGCAGCCACCCTGATGTCCGGGCCGATATTCCAGAATCACGGTGCGCTCGTGTTCCTGGCAATGACGCCGCTGGCTGTGCTCGGCTGTGTCTTTGCTGCGCTTGCCAAGCGCAACCTGCCCGGCGATACAGGCTGAAGGGGTGGAACCGGCATGGTCTGCAAGGCGTTGAAGTTGGCCTGTCATGGCCGCGCCACGCCGGGCAGGGGACATAACGGAGTATCATGGCGACCCTCGACACCGCCGATCCGCAAGCGGTCTTCCGCGACGATGCAGGCACGCTCGCCATTGCGCTTTCGGGCGCGTGGAGCGCCGAGCATGCGCCTCGCATCGAGGAACTGATCGAGGAGATGGGCGGCCGGCTTGAGAAAGTCGGCGCGGCCCGCATCGACCTGTCGTCGGTCGTCCGGCTCGACACGCTCGGCGCCTATGTCCTCAACCGGCTTAAGGCCGAGCGCGAGGAGGCGGGCGGGGCGGTCGAGATCGCCAGCCAGCGTCAGGAACACGCCGTCCTTCTGGCCGAGATCCAGATCCATGGCGAGGACGCGATCTCGCCGGCCGGCAGCTTCGGCGTCGTCAGCGTGCTGGTGAATATCGGCGCGGCGATCGTCCGCTTCGGCCGCGACATGGTCGGCGGCGCGATGTTCCTGGGCGAGGTCGTCGTCGGTTCGCTCGCCGTGCTGCTCGGCCCGCGCAAGTTCCGCGGCCCCTCGCTGATCAACCAGATCGAGCTGATCGCCTTCAACGGCGCGCCCATCATCATGCTGATCTCGTTCCTGGTCGGCTGCATCGTCGCCCAGCAGGGCATCTTCCAGCTCCAGCAGTTCGGCGCGACGGCTTTCGTCGTCAACCTGACCGGCATCCTGATTCTGCGCGAACTCGGCGTGCTCCTCACCTCGATCATGATCGCCGGACGCTCCGGCTCGGCCTTCACCGCCGAGATCGGCTCGATGAAGATGCGCGAGGAGATCGACGCGCTGCGCGTGATGGGGCTGGATCCGATCGAGGTGCTGGTCGTCCCGCGCATCCTCGCGCTGGTCATCTCGCTGCCGATCCTCGCCTTCATCTCGGCCATGTCGGGCCTGACGGGGGCCGCGCTCGTCGCCTGGCTCTATGGCGGCATCGGCATCGACACCTTCCTCGCCCGACTGCAGGGCGTGATCACCTGGAAGCATTTCGCCGTCGGGCTGATCAAGGCGCCGTTCATGGCCTTCGTCATTGGCCTGATCGCCTCGATCGAGGGGCTCGCGGTCAAGGGTTCGGCCGAATCGCTCGGCCGCCAGGTCACGGCATCGGTGGTGAAGGCGATCTTCATGGTCATCGTCGTCGACGGCCTTTTCGCCATGTTCTTCGCGTCGATCGCGTTTTGAGGCCAAGCAGCGTGACGATGATCCAGGACACAGCCGGGATGCCGGCGAGCGAGCCGGACGGGACGGAGGCCGACGCCGACGCCGTGATCCGCGTGCGCGATCTCAGGGTGCAGTTCGGCGACAAAGTCATCATGGACGGGCTCGACCTCGACGTGATGCGCGGCGAGATCCTCGGCTTCGTTGGCGGCTCGGGGCAGGGCAAGTCGGTGCTGACCCGCACCATCCTCGGGCTGGTGCAGAAGCGGCGCGGCACGATCGAGGTGCTCGGCCAGAACGTCGAGGGCCTGGACCAGGCCGGCCGCCGCGCGCTGGAGCGCCGCTTTGGCGTGATGTTCCAGCATGGCGCGCTGTTTTCGGCGCTGACCGTGAGGCAGAACATCCAGGTGCCGATGCGCGAGTATCTCGAGCTCTCGCCGCGCCTCCTCGACGAGATGGCGATGGTCAAGCTCGACCTCGTCGGCCTGAAGCCCGAAGCCGCTGACAAGACGCCCTCCGAGCTGTCGGGCGGCATGATCAAGCGCGCCGCTCTGGCCCGTGCATTGGCGCTCGACCCCGAGATCGTCTTCCTCGACGAGCCGACCTCGGGTCTCGACCCGATCGGCGCGGCCGAGTTCGACGAGCTGATCGTCACCCTGAAGCAGACTTTGGGGCTGACCGTGTTCATGGTAACCCATGACCTCGACAGCCTTTATTCCGCCTGCGACAGGATCGCCGCGCTGGCCGACAAGCGGGTCATCGCGGTCGGTCCTCTCGCAACGATGCTCGAATCCGACCATCCCTGGCTGAAAGCCTATTTCGGCGGCGAGCGGGCCCGCGCCCGGCTGTCGTCGAAACAATGAGGACATAGCGTTCAGACCATGGAATCCCGCGCCAACTACGCACTTGTCGGTCTGTTCACGCTTGCGGTCCTCGCGGCGGTGTTCGGCTTCATCTACTGGTTCAACAGTGGCGCGGGGCGCGACACGCGCGACGTCAGGATCATTTTCGAGGGTTCGGTGACCGGGCTCGGGCGCGGCTCAAGCGTGCTCTTCAACGGCCTGCGCGTCGGCGAGGTCACGCGCATCCAGCTGCGGCCC
>Ga0209906_100573_pt1 | contig 10667 bp, 9 predicted proteins | sample FECB24metaG_FD_188303 | JGI IMG/M metagenome (GOLD analysis project Ga0209906, IMG submission 188303) | Cyanobacterial communities from the Joint Genome Institute, California, USA from Joint Genome Institute, California, USA - FECB-24 metaG... ... | reverse complement strand
CTGATGGCAGGCCCGGCATTGCAGGAAGACCCGTTCGCCGGCGGCTGCATCCTGAGCCTGGGCCGTCATGGGACCAAACCCGAGGAAACCGGCGGCGACTGCGTAGGCCAGATGTTTCATGGTGAGCATCCTCCATAGACGTCGTCAAAATCAATTGGAGCGCCGCAAGTTCTGCGCAAGCCTCCCGGCCCGCAATGGGATCACGTCCGCCCGGGTAGCCATCACAGCCTCGCGAGGCCAGCTCTGACAAGCGGCGCTTCCGCCGGATGCAAGAGACGACCAAAGCGATTGCATCTCCCGCGACTCCTTCGTAGTGTATCGTTCAGTTGACATTAATGTGTTAATCCAACTTGACACATGCGCCTAGCGACGGGGATGCGGAATGCTGGAGACACCCCTTCTCGACACCGTTTCGGTTCCCGCCGACATGCGGCGCTTCCAGCCGGAGCAACTCAAGCAGCTCGCGCACGAACTCCGCGCCGAGATGTCGACGCGGTCTCGGTCACGGGCGGCCATCTCGGGGCGGGACTTGGCGTGGTCAGCTGACGGTGGCGCTGCATCACCTCTTCGACACGCCGCGCGACACGCTGATCTGGGATGTCGGCCACCAGGCCTATCCGCACAAGATCCTGACCGGCCGGCGCGACCGCATCCGCACGCTCAGGCAGGGCGGCGGGCTGTCGGGCTTCACCAAGCGCGAGGAGAGCGAATACGACCCCTTCGGTGCGGCGGACGGGCCTTCGGCAAGCTCGACCTGCCGGTGGTTCTGATTGTCGCCGCCAACGACAAGGCCGTGCCACCCGCCGACGCGCCCGAGGTTGCAAGGCGTCTGCCCAATGCCCGCATCGAGACGATTCCAGCCGCAGGCCATCTCGCGCATGAGGAGAGGGCGGCCGAGATCGCGGCTCTGATCCGGCGGGTGGCGCAAGAGCATATCTCGCTCGCGTCCGATTGAATGACATATACGATGTCAGTTTATGTTGACGGATATGGCCCCCCGATCGGCCGGCTGCCCGCCGGCTGCCGAGCCGGCATCCGAGCGGCGCGGCTGATCTATGCCGAGATCGGCCATGAGGTCGCACGTGCCGGCTTCGATTCCGTTTCGCGGCGCGCGGTCGTGTCCAAGGGCCGCAAGCTCGTACTGCTGGCGCATGCCCTGATCGCAAGCCCCCCGGACGCGAAGCGGCTCGCATTGCCGCCGCTGCCGGCCAACGCCTGGCTCGTCGCGGCCGTCGCGCCGCTGCATCCGGTGCGCCCGAGCGCCCGTATCGTCGATGTGCCGTGGTGGAACCTCAGCGGCCGCACCCGGACCGTGATCGAGATGTTCGAGCGGCTGGGGCGGATCGAGCAGTCGGCCATTCGCGGCCCCTGACTCGGGAGGGCTTTGCGATGTCGTCCACATTCATGTTCATGGCCGAGATGCTGATCACGCTCGGCGTCTGTCTCGGCTTCGGTTTCCACCAGCTCTGGGATCTGCGGCGGCTCAAGGCCAAGGCCGCCGCCGAGAAGGCGGCCAGCGAGCGCCAAGTCGGGACCGGCGAAGCCCTCAGCGGTTCCTGAAATCGGGCTTCCGCTTCTCGACGAAGGCGGCCATGCCCTCCTTCTGGTCTTCCGTGGCGAACAGCGCCAAAAAGATTCGGCGCTCGAAGCGCAGGCCCTCGCTCAACGTCACCTCGAAGGCGCGGTTGACGGCCTCCTTGGTCATCACCACCGAGGGCAGCGACTTGGCGGCGATGCCGTCGGCGGCCTTCATCGCCTCGGTCATCAGGTCGGCCAGCGGCACGATGCGGGCGACGAGGCCGGCGCGCTCGGCCTCGTTGACATCCATCATCCGGCCGGTGAGGCACATGTCCATCGCCTTGGCCTTGCCGACCGCCTTGGTCAGGCGCTGCGTGCCGCCGGCGCCGGGAATCACGCCGAGATTGATCTCCGGCTGGCCGAATTTGGCGTTGTCGGCGGCGATGATGAAATCGCACATCATGGCGAGTTCGCAGCCGCCCCCGAGCGCGAAGCCCGCGACGGCGGCGATGATCGGCTTGCGGCGCTGGCCGATGCGGTCCCAATCGGCGAAGCGGTCGTCGAGATAGGTCTCGGGGAAGGTGCGGCTCTGCATCTCCTTGATGTCGGCGCCGGCGGCAAAGGCCTTCTCCGAGCCGGTGATGACCATGCAGCCGATGCCGGCGTCCTTCTCGAACCCGTCGATCGCCGCGTTGACCTCGCCGATGAGCTGGCCGTTCAGCGCGTTCAGCGCCTGCGGCCGGTTCAGCGTGATGACGCCGACCTTGCCCTTCACCTCGACGAGAATGGTCTCATAAGCCATGGCGGCCTCCCGGATGCTCTTGTGGAGGCAGCTTTAGCCGGGCGCGCCGGCGCGGTCCATGCGCGGCTGGCCCAACCCCGCATCGGCGCTTCGGCACGCAGGTCTCCTGAGAAACCGGCGTCAGCGGCGCGGCTGGCCGGGTGGAGGCGCAGGCTGGAGCCCGCCGCGCGCCTGAATGCCCCAGCCGAGCGCGATGATCCGCGCATGCAGTCCGGGCGGGCGCTGTGCGGGCGCATGCATGGCGAGCAGCTTCGTCCTGAGCAGGGCAATGCCCTGGTCCATGCCGGCTGCGAGGCGTGGCGCGGCATTGTGGGACCACCCGCGCATTGCTGAAAGAGAAGCGGTCGTCATTGCCGTTGAAGGCGTCGACCGCGAGAATCTGGCCCAGCTTCTCGAATCCGCCCGGCAGGTTCAAGGCCGCGGCGATGGCCTTGATCCCCGTCTTCTTGCCCTCGTTCAGCACCATGGCGGCGGCGCTTTCGAGATTGACCAGCCCGTCGAAGAAATTGGTCTTGACCCAGGCGACGCCGCCGGCGACGTCGAGGTCCTGGCTCAGCGACGCGACGTCGGCAGCCAGGGGCGAATTGAACATCTCCGCCTCCAGCCGTTTCAGCTCGACGCACTGGGACAGCGCCTGAATCTCGCTGCTGGTCAACTGGCGCGTCGCCATCGTCCGGTCGATGATCTTCATGTTCCGCAGCGCCGTGCGCATGTTGCGCGGATCGGCAGCATGGGGCGTGTTGTCGCGCTTGACGACGACCTTGCCGCCGTCGTCGGCCAGAAGATAGACCGGCCTGACCCGGTCCAGCTTCTTCACGCCGCTGATGTCCTCGGAGGCAATCTGACCGCTGAGTTGCAATGTCATCGACGTTCTCTTTGCTCTCTCCCGACGATCAATGCGCGTCGCGATTGGAAAAGCAAATAGCGAATGCCGTGCGGGCGCTGTCCCGCAGGTAACAGCCATGCATTGGCCGCGCCGATATTTCCGGTTGTCTATCTAGCTCAACACGCTGAGCGAGTAGAGACGCTGCAGTCACCGCCTGGGCTGGCATCTCTCGCAGAGGAAGGTCGAACGGCCGGACTGCACCAGCCGGCTCACCACAGTGCCGCAGCCCGGCGCGGTGCAGGGCTGCCCCTCGCGGTCATAGACCCTGAAACGGTGCTGGAAATAGCCGAGAGAGCCGTCGGCATGGGCGAAGTCCCGCAGCGTCGAGCCGCCCGACAGGATCGCCTCCTCCAGCACCTCGCGGATGATCTGGGCGAGCCGGTGCGCCGCCGGGCGCGGACGCCCCGTCGCGGTGGCGATCGAGCCGGCTTCGGCTTCCGGATGCAGGCCGGCGCGAAACAGCGCCTCGCAGACATAGATGTTGCCGAGCCCGGAGACGAGCCGCTGGTCGAGCAACGCGGCCTTCAGCGGCGCGAACTTGCCGGCGAAGAGTTTTGCCAGCGTCTCGCCGGACAATTCGTTGCCGAGCGGCTCGATGCCCATCCCGGCGAAGTGCTTCGAGGCCGCGAGGTCCGCACGGGGGACGAGGTCCATGAAGCCGAAGCGGCGGACGTCGTTATAGGTGACACGCGCGCCCGAGCCGAGATGGAAGACGACATGGTCGTGCTGCAGATGCCGGCCGATCTCGTTGTAATAGGCGCCGGGCTCGACCGGCGGGGTGCCTGGGGCCTCGACGACGAAGCGCCCGCTCATGCCCAGATGCATGATCAGCGCCTGCCCGTCGTCGAGATCGGCGATGAGATACTTCGCGCGCCGCGACAGGGCCTCGACCCTGCGGCCGGTCAGCCGCGCGACGAATTTCTCGGGTAGCGGAAAACGTAGGTCGGGCCGGTTCTGCTCGACGCGGGCGAGGACCTCGCCGACCATTGCCGGCTCCAGTCCGCGACGGACGGTCTCGACTTCGGGCAATTCGGGCATAGCTCGGTCACTCATTCAGCCTTGCGTCGATACGGGCCGCGACAAGGCCCGCGCGTTTGGCTATGCATCGCTTGAGAAAAGCACAAGAGCAGCCAGCCCGTGACAGCAGCTTCCGACACCACCCATTTCGGCTACGAGACCGTGCCGCTGGCCGAAAAGCAGGCCAAGGTCGACGATGTCTTCCACAAGGTCGCGGGCCGCTACGACCTGATGAACGACCTCATGTCGATGGGCCTGCACCGGCTCTGGAAGGAGGCGCTGATCACCACGCTGAAGCCTGCGAAAGACCGGCCCTTCCGCCATCTCGACGTCGCAGGCGGCACCGGCGACGTGGCGTTTTCCGTTCTGGAGGCGGGCGGACCGCAGACCGACGTCACCGTGCTCGACATCAATGCGGAGATGCTCAGCGTGGGCCGCGAGCGTGCGGAAAAGCGCTTTCCGGGCGACGGGCGCATCCGCTTCGTCCAGGGCAATGCCGAGGCGCTGGCCGGCCTGCCGGACGGCCATTTCGACGCCTATACGATTGCGTTCGGCATCCGCAATGTGCCGCGCATCGACGCGGCGCTGGCGCAGGCCCATCGCGTGCTGAAGCGCGGCGGACGGTTCCTCTGCCTTGAGTTCAGCCATGTCGACGTGCCGCTGCTCGACAAGATCTACGAGGCGTATTCCTTCACCATCATCCCGCCGATGGGGCGCATGGTGACGGGCGAGGCCGAGCCCTACCAGTATCTGGTGGAGTCGATCCGCAAATTTCCCAGGCCGCAGGTTTTCGCCGGCATGATCGAGGATGCCGGCTTCCGGCGGGCGAAGTTCACGCCGATGACCGGCGGGGTCGTGGCGCTGCATTCGGGCTGGAAGCTGTGAGAGCAGCGACCGCTTCATGATCTCCTCGCTCTTCCATCTCGCCCGGACCGCCCGTGTCGGCTTCGTGCTGGCGCGCGAGGGGGCGCTCGCGCTGATCGACCCCTCCGCGCTGCCGCCGCTGGCCAGAGGCGCGATCCGGCTCGGGCGATTGATCGAGCGCCGGGGCGCCGGCTCCTCGGCGACGCGGCTGGCGGCGGCGCTGACGCGGCTTGGGCCTTCTTACGTCAAGTTCGGCCAGTTCCTGGCGACGCGGCCCGATGTCGTCGGCATGCGGATCGCCGCCGACCTTTCCGCCCTGCAGGATCGGATGGACCCGTTCCCGATGACGCAGGCGCGGGCCGCAATCGAGGCAGCCCATGGCCGGCCGGTCGAGGCGATCTTCGCGGAATTTGGACCGCCGGTGGCGGCGGCGTCCATCGCGCAAGTGCATCGCGCCCGGCTGCATGACGGCTCGGAGGTCGCGGTCAAAGTGCTGCGGCCCGGCATCCGCGACCGCTTCCACCGCGATCTCGCCGCCATGCGCTTCGGCGCGGAGATGGCCGAGAGCCGCTCGGCGGAAGCCCGCCGCCTGCGCTTTTCAGCGATCGTCGAAACGCTGGCGCGGTCCGTCACCATGGAAATGGATCTGCGGCTGGAGGCCGCCGCGCTGTCGGAATTCGCCGAGAACACGAAGGACGACCCCGATTTCCGCGTGCCCGAGCCAGATTGGCAGCTCACCGCGCGCGAGATGCTGGTCGACGAGTGGATCGACGGCGTCAGGCTCTCGGATACCGACGCGCTGATCGCGGCTGGGCACGACCTGCCGACGCTCGGCAAGACCGTGATCCAGTCCTTCCTCAAGCATGCGATCCGCGACGGCTTCTTCCATGCCGACATGCATCCGGGAAACCTGTTCGTGGATGCCGCAGGACGGCTGGTTGCGGTCGATGGCGGCATCATGGGCCGGCTCGGTCCCAAGGAGCGGCGCTTTCTGGCCGAAATCCTGCTCGGTTTCATCACCCGCGACTACACCCGCGTCGCCGAGGTTCACTTCGAGGCGGGCTATGTCCCGGCCCATCATGCGGTGGCCGATTTCGCGCAGGCGATCCGCGCCGTCGGCGAGCCGATCCACGACAAGAGCGCCGACCAGATCTCGATGGCGAAGGTACTGACGCTGCTCTTCGAGATCACCGGCCTGTTCGACATGGCGACGCGGACCGAACTCGTCATGCTCCAGAAGACGATGGTGGTCGTCGAAGGCGTGGCGCGCACGCTCGACCCGCATCTCGACATGTGGACGACGGCGGAGCCCGTGGTGCGCGACTGGATCACCCGCAATCTCGGCCCGCTCGGCAAGCTGGAGGATGCGGGGCGCGGCGCGCGCTCGCTGGCGTTCAGCCTGGCGGCGCTGCCCGAAACCGTCGGCCGGGCCGAGCGCGTGCTGGGGCAGCTGGAAGACAGTTCGCGCCACGGTTTTGCGCTGGACGAACGCTCGGTCGCCGCCATCGGCCGGGCCGAGGCGCAGCGCAACCGCTGGAGCACTTACGCGCTCTGGGTGATCGCTGCGCTGCTGGCCTACAGCGTTTTCGGCTAAGACCTAACCGAGCGCCTTGAGTCGATATAGCGCCTCCATCGCCTCGCGTGGCGTCATCTCGTCGAGGTCGAGCGTGCTAAGCGCGACACGCAGGGGATCCTCGGCCGGCGCAGCCGGCACGGGCGCGACGGCGCGCCTGATCGGGGCGGCAAAGAGCGGCAGATCGTTGACCAGCGAGGCGACCGGCTTTTCGCGCTCGGTCTTCTCCAGCTCGCTCAGGATGGCGCGGGCGCGCTCGACGACCGCCGGGGGCAGCCCCGCGAGCTTGGCGACCTGGATGCCGTAGGAACGGTCGGCCGCGCCCGGCACGACCTCGTGCAGGAAGATGACTTCGCCATTCCATTCGGTGACGCGCACGGTCGCGTTCGTGACGCGCGCCAGCCGGTCTCCAAGCGCGGTCAACTCGTGGTAATGCGTCGCGAACAGGCCCCGGCAGCGGTTGATCTCGTGGAGATGCTCGATGGCCGCCCAGGCGATCGACAAGCCGTCGAAGGTCGCCGTGCCGCGCCCGATCTCGTCGAGGATGACGAGCGCGCGGGGACCGGCCTGGTTCAGGATCGCGGCGGTCTCGACCATCTCGACCATGAAGGTCGAGCGGCCGCGCGCGAGGTCGTCAGCCGCGCCGACGCGCGAGAACAGCCGGTCGACGATGCCGATATGGGCGCTTGTCGCCGGTACGAAGGAGCCCGTCTGCGCCAGCACGGCGATCAGCGCGTTCTGGCGCAGGAAGGTCGATTTGCCGGCCATATTGGGGCCGGTAATCAGGCAGATGCGGCCGCCGCCCTCGCCTTGCGGCGGCGAGAGTTCGGTATCGTTGGCGACGAACGGCTTGCCGTCGCGCTTCAGCGCCGCCTCGACGACCGGATGACGTCCGCCCGCGACCGCGAAGGCTGCGCTATCGTCGATCTGGGGGCGACGCCAGCCCTCGCTGGCGGCGAGCTCCGCCAGCGCCGCCGTCACGTCGATCTCGGCCAAAGCGTGGGCGACCCGCTTGATCGCCTCGCTTTGCGCCTGCACCGCCTCGCTCAGAGCCGCGAAGACGCCGAGTTCAAGCCGCAGCGCCCGGTCGGCGGCCGAGGCGATCTTGGCCTCCAGCCCGCCGAGCTCGACGGATGAGAAACGCATCGCGTCCGACATGGTCTGGCGGTGGACGAAGACCGCCCGCCAGGGCTCCTTCAGGAAGTCCTCGCCGGCGGCCTGTGGCACCTCGACGAAATAGCCGAGCATGGAATTGTGCTTGATCCGCAGCGTCCGGCAGCCGGTTTCGGCGACGTAGCGCGCCTGCAACTGCGCGATGACCTTGCGGGAATCGACCTGCAGCAGCCGCAATTCGTCGAGCGCGGGATCGTGTCCCTCGCGGACGAAGCGGCCGTCTCGGCGGTTCAGCGGCAGTTCGTCGGCCAGCGTGTCGGTCAGGCGCACGGGCAGGTCCGGATCGCTTGCCGCCAGCGCCTCAGCCGCCCTGTCGAGCGCAGCCGGCAAGCCGGCATGGCGTGCGAGCCGGAGGGCGATATCGCGCGCGGCGGTCAGCCCTGAGCCAAGTGCTGCGAGATCGCGCGGACCGCCGCGATCGAGGCTCAGCCGCGAGAGGGCGCGCGCGATGTCGGGCACTTTCGCCAGGGCGCGGCGCAGGTCGTCGCGGAGGCTGGAATCGTCTACCAATGCCGCCAGCGCATCGTGACGCGCGCCGATCGCGGCGATCTCGGTCAGCGGGCCGGCCAGCCGCTCGGCGAGCAGGCGGGCGCCGTCCGGCGTCACCGTGCGGTCAATCGCTGCCAGCAGGCTTCCCGTGCGCTCGCCCGAGAGCGTGCGCGTGAGTTCGAGATTGGCCCGCGTCGCCGCGTCGATCAGCATGGCCGAGCCGCCGCCGTCGCGCACCGGCGGCGAAAGCGGCGGGCGCGCGCCGAACTGGGTGCGCTCGACATAGGCGAGCGCCGCGCCCGCAGCCGCGATTTCGGCGCGGGTGAAGGACCCGAAGGCGTCCAGCGTCGCGACGCCGAAGAACTCGCGCAGGCGACGCTCGGCGGAGGCTGTGTCCAGCCCCTCGCGGGCCAGCGGCGTCACGGGGATGGCGATCTCGCGCCAGAAGGCCTTGAGTTCCGGGTCCTCGTGGATCGCGTCGGGGCAGACGATCTCGCGCGGCTCCAGCCTTGCGAATTCGATCGCCAGCCGGTCCTGGGCCACCTCCATGACGCTGAAGCGGCCGGTCGAGATGTCGATGGCGGCCAAGCCGTAGAGCGCGGTCTGGTCGCTCAGGCGGCGGCGCGCCACCGCGACGAGCAGGCTGGCGCGGCCGGGCTCGAGCAGGCGCTCTTCCGTGATCGTACCGGGCGTGACGAGGCGCACCACGTCGCGCTTGACCACCGATTTAGCCCCGCGCTTCTTCGCCTCGGCGGGGTCCTCGGTCTGTTCGCAGACGGCGACGCGATGGCCGGCCGCGATCAGGCGCTGGAGATAGTCGTCGGCGCGCTCCACCGGCACGCCGCACATGGCGATGTCCTCGCCCAGATGCTTGCCGCGTTTCGTCAGCACGATGCCGAGCGTGCGCGAGGCGATCTCGGCGTCGGCGAAGAACAATTCGTAGAAATCGCCCATCCGGTAGAACAGCAGGCTGCCGGGATTGGCGGCCTTGATCTCGATGTACTGCGCCATCATAGGCGTGACGCGCTGGGCGTCAGCGCCGCTTGACGGCGGTGGCGCGGTTTCGGACTCGGGGATTGGACGCATGGCGACGGGACGCTAGCAAAATATGCAACCAAAGCCAGCCGTTAGGACGACCTTCAACAATTGAAAGCATGGTTGCCGGAGTCTTGCCGATCGGGTCGTCCGGAATGAGCCTGCTGCTAAACCTCGTCCAGAGCCTGTCGTTCGTGCTGATGGCGGCGCTGCTCCTGACCTTGCTGCTGCCCCGATTGGGGCGGCGCATCTGGGTGCGTCAATGTCTCGTCGGGACGGTCTTCGCGATTGCGGGGCTGTGCAGCATGGAGGATCCCTTCGTACTGACGCCCGGCGTGCTGATCGATTCGCGCAACATCGTCGCCGTGCTGTCGGCTCCCTTCGGCGGCGTCCTGGGCATGGTGCTGGCGACTGTGCCGCTCCTGGTCATGCGGTTGATGGTGGGTGGGGCCGGGGTGCCTGCCGGGGTCGCCGGCATCGCGCTGAGCGCGATCGGCGGGTTGTGCTTCATGATGTTGCTCCGGCGGCAGAAGCGGCAGATCGCCGTGCGCGATGTTCCCGTCCTCGGCCTGATCGCCATTCTGGCGGTGCTGATGTCGATGATGATGCTGCCGAGCTGGATCGTCATCGAGACTGTCATCCGCCAGGCGCTGCTGCCGATGACGATGATCAACATGCTCGGAACCGCGATGGCCGGCCTGATTCTGTGTACCGACGCCGAGCGGCTCGAGACGCTGCGCCGCCTGGAGGCCTTCACCGCGAATACGCCGGGCGTGCTCTACCAGAAGATCGTGCGGCCCGACGGGTCGATCGCCTACCGTTTCGCCAGCAACGGCATCGAGAAGATGCTCGACGTCACACGCGAACAGGTTGAACGCGACCCGACGAGCTGGCTGCGCTGGATGCTGCCCGAAGACCGCGCAAGGCTCGACCAGGCCAATGCCGAACTGGCCCGGGAATCAGTGCTCAAGCCCTGGCGTTTCGAGGCGAGGCACCGGCGCGACGATGGTTCGATGGTCTGGCTGCGCACGGACGCCGCGCCGCGCCAGCTCTCCGACGGCTCGATCTCATGGGACGGCATCCTCACCGATGTGACGGCCGAGCGCACGCTCGAAGACCGCCGGCGCGAACTGGAAGGCGGTCGCAAGACGGCTCTGGAAGAACTCGCCAACCAGCTTGAGGTCACGGTTGGAAAAGCGATGCAGGATGTCGGCCAGTCGGTCCGCAGCATGCATGAGGCTGCGGGCGCGATGGCCGGCAGCGCCGAGAAGACGACGATCCGCGCCGTCGAGGCGACCCGCCAAGCCGAA
>Ga0209906_100572_pt1 | contig 10776 bp, 21 predicted proteins | sample FECB24metaG_FD_188303 | JGI IMG/M metagenome (GOLD analysis project Ga0209906, IMG submission 188303) | Cyanobacterial communities from the Joint Genome Institute, California, USA from Joint Genome Institute, California, USA - FECB-24 metaG... ... | reverse complement strand
GAAGGTAGTACCGCCGGCATCCTGCGAGGCTGACATGTCGTCCATGGAGCCCTGGGACAGGCTCTGCTGTGAGCCCTGGGAGTAGAAGGGCGTCATGTGCGAGAAGCTGTGTCCTTGGCCCGAGAAGTCCAGGTTGTACTCCTTGAACTCGCAGTCCGTCAACGGCTCAAAGAGCGTTCTGGTGGCACAACATGATGAGTGCTAATCCTCAGGATGCAACAACGGTATCACATCCGCATACGTACCGTTCAAAATCGGGTGATCGCGTAGTCTGGCTCAGGAGCAGATATGTGGCGTAATGCAGCCAACTGCTCTCCACGTCGGGCGAGTACAGAGTACTGAACATCGGTTCAAAAGAGAATGAGCACGGACGGAATACGGAAGGGGGGGGGTAAGAACGAACGTGAGTGTCTGCTTGAGCCGGTTGACCGAGTCGTAGTCTAGTCTGGCTTGATCGTCCCAGAACGCCAGCAGCTTTTCGCGGATTTCCTTGGCCGAGTCCGTAAGGCCTGTCCTCACCAGTCAGTAAGGATAAGCGTCAAAACTCTATTCGTGTTTCCTACATACCTCGCAGCAGATACTCGCGCAGCAGGTCGCTGCCCTTGAGCTCGTAGCTGTTCTCGTAGAGCCATACGATGATGTCGTAATAGGCCGCACGCAGGCTGTCGTTGCTGTGCGCGGCGAAGGTCAAGAGCAGCGGTTCCAGGAAGGACAGGACGTGCGTGTAGGTGAGCGAGGGCAGGAGCGAGTAGATGATCTTGATCACTAGCAGCTGACTGTCCTCGTCCCTGTGCGTGAGCAGCTGCGGGAGCACCGGCTGCAGCCGGATGAAGAGCATCTGGGCCGGGTCTTTAGAGGACGAGGCCGAGGGGGTGGACGAGTCGTCGGCAGCGCTGAGCGACAGCGTCTGGGTGATAGTGGGGAACGACGTGTGGCCGCTGCTGCTCGTCGGCTGCTCCTTTTCCTTGCCCTTGCCTCGCTTGTCGGCAAGTGGAGTCTCTTCATCCATCCTGTCGGCGTTATCTTCCTCCGCGGCTTGCGGCTTTTGCGTTCGCAGCAGGATGAGCTGCAGCGCCATTTCCTGTGCAGAAAAAAACAAATGGGAAAGAGAGCGTGCGAGGGTCAGAGCAATGTTCACCCGAAAAGACGATGGCAACTTGTTGAGGCTGGTGATGCGGCGTTACGTTACCTTCAATTCGTTGGTGAGCTTGGGCAAGGTGTCGAAGAGACGAAGGAAGAACTTGTCCAGGAACGGAGGGAAGTGCATGGCGACGTGTGTCAGGCAGTTCAACACGAGCTCGTGCTGCGCCTTAGCGAACATCCCGTTGATGCGGTCCTGGAGCAGCTGTTCAAAGTGCGTATGGCGAGAGCTCTGGCTCGACTGCGACTGCGAGTAGCCGTCTCCTTGCTGAGAAGTGCGTAACGAGTTGGAAGTCAGGGGTGCCGGAGTGGAGCCCACCACTGCAGTCATCAATGAGTGAAGAGGGGGTACCGAATCCACGTCTTCACCTGATGCCTGTCTCTTCTCCCACAGCTGCTTCAGCGCAAGTCCGCATACCTCCGCTGTTGCGCAGTAGACTTGCTTCACCGGGATGGTGAGGTTGGACAGCAACCTGGCGCGCCAAGCAACAACGATAAGAGAACGATAAGAGAGGTCAAGTGCGCTGGCCGCTAGTAGCAGGGGTAACTCGAGTACCGTTCGAAGAAGTTGAACTCGGAGATCTCGCCGTCCTTCTTGGGATCGTAGGGAGGAAAACCATTGGCGATGATGATCCCCAGAAGCTGCAGACCCGTCACCCGGCACAATTTCATGTTCTTGTTCTTGAGGTCGTACGAGATGTACCGAACGATGATTCTCTGTGTCGTGGTGTGGAGACAGTAGTGGTAATCAGCGGTAGGCGGAGCACAAATTCGAGTGGTGATGACACTAACCTTAGAGACATGAAAGCAGCCCTTCCACCGCTCGAAAAATAGTTTGATGATTTCGATGTTGGCTTGCCCGACCGTTGGCTTGGGATAGGCTGCCGATCGGATCAGGTATTCCTGTTTTTCCACACAAGAGCAAATAATGTAAGTGCGATGTGCACAGATACAGGAAGGCACAGAGTTGTCGGGGTAAGAGAACCATGAATGCGTTGACGATCGGCTTCTGATGGGCGGCAGGGGCGAAGTGGTTCCATCGCAGGAACAGGAGGCAGATGTCACGCACGAAATAGTTGAACCCGCTCGCGCCATTGTCCTTGGAGACCGCCAACCGAGCCAGCGGCTCAAACCACGTCGACGCAAAGTCCTTTTGGAAGGGAATGCAATGAATCAAACGTTGGTGCTTGGGTGCAGCTGGTGCCTGCCGTACCTTGAACACGTCGGGTCTGTTGAGCACAACCTTGGCGATGAATTGCCGCACGTTGCCATGCGTATCTGGCCGGTTTGGATAGGCACGTCAGTCGAATGCATGGGCTTGCGCATGGGGCGTTTGTACCCGCTGCAGTGATCTTGGCGAGCAGGAAGGCCATCCACTTTGGAACCTCCTTCTCCTTGCTCTTCTGTTTCGCGCTGCTGCCGCTACTGGCCTCCTTCTGAGACTCGCCACCCGAGGCAGAGGCAAAGTCTGGCGAGACCAGATAGTCGATGATGGCCAAGATGCCAGGCATGCAAGGATTGCTGTTCAGTGCGTCCAGCTCGAGCTCGGGCACTGAATAACGCAGAAGACACCAGACACACGTGAAACGTTAGTCGCCCGCGGCAGGAAAAGCTTTACCTGGCCTCCAACTGTGGTGACTCTTACCCTCGGAACCAGCAGCGGCATCGGCTTCGACTGTTTTCACCTGTGCTTTGTCTGGTACGTGGATGACCTCCTCGTTGGTCTGGGAGTCTTGGTTCTCTTCGGCTCCTCCGAAGAACGAGCTCTGCGACACGTCTTGGCTGAGCGAGCTGTCGGCGAAGTATTGCGAGGACATGTAGCGTCTGTCAGCCCTCCCTGCGGCACTGCCCTTGATGTCGCCCTCCTTTTTCTGAACGCGAAGCGAGGCCACGAATTGCTGGGCGACGGGGAAGTTGGTCTCCACCGGGAACTGGTGCTTCGTCTTCAAATCGATGATATTGTCCCACGACTCTGCACACAGAAAGAGTTGAAAACATGAGCAACACCACGTTGTCAGGCATCAGAGTGAGGTCCGTGCTCACCTTTGAACAGGAAGACGTTGAAGAAGTTTTCCTTCGTTTGCGTGCAGCGGATTACCGAGGCCAACGCGCAGTAGGCGGTTTGATTCAACTCCAACAGCAGTCGCTGCAACGGCCCTGTGGGTTAGAGAAGAAGTCAGCCCCTCCGCCTGATAACCCTAGTGATAACCGGGCAACGCGGTACCCTTGGCTGACTTGTCGTCCGCCTTGGCGTCGCCGGCTTCGTCCGCCAGCACCGGTTCAGCGTCGAGCCCTTCCACCTGGCTCTGCGATGCGTCTCGTTCTCGCGCCTCCTCTTTGACCCCCTTGCGAGTGTAGATGGCATGCGTTGCTCGCATGATGTCGCTGGTGAGCTCGTTGCCCTGCACAAATAAGAAATAAAACAGTCAGTCGGGGAAACGCACCAACGTGAAAACAAACAACAGCGAGACGACGAGGCGGCACATGCCTTGATATCGGCGTCCTTCTTGCGGAGCTTGGTCTTGGCATAGATCGTGTTGATGGACTTCCTGATGGTGTTGCCAGGCAATGACGCGTAGAGGGCCTCCACCAGAGAGAAGGCGCAAATGCGCTGAATAAGGCTGCTCCTTTGCTCCTCCTCGCTCTGTTCCTCCAGTTCCATTTGGCTGTCCCTTCCTGCTCTCAGAGATGAGGGCTGATGAGCACGCGCATTCAATGCAAGGGCTGCCCCACGTTTGCCTTAACCTTTGCTCTTGGCCGTAAGGCCCTTGTCGCTCTTGTCGCTCTCCTCGCCGCTGAGAACGATGTCCATGAGCGTGCAGATGTGCTTGCTGAACACCTGGATCTGAAGCGATGTCGGCATCACGTGAATAATCGGCACGCACAGCGCCGTCACCAGCGTGAAGCGGAGATGGTCCTGGTTTCGAACATCCTGCGTTCCGTGATATCCAAGTACAGCAGGTCAGTTCGTTTTGCAAAAGCAGCGTCGTTACACAGCGCCGCTGCATAGACATACCAGGAAGGCTTCAAAGCAGAGGGTGAAGGCTGCCTCTGCGGCCGCGTCGTCGGAAGACAGGCGGATGATGAAGGCTTGAATAGCCTGAGCGATTGCCCCCTCGTGCACGTGGTTCTGCTCCCGCAGGATCGGGAACAGTACGTGTAGCAACTCCACGCTCCCCGTCTGCACAAGCACTCGTAGCAGCTTGTTGAGGGCGTTGATGTACTCCGTGAAGATGATCGAGCCCTTTGGCACATCTGCACAACGAAAAAACAAAATACACAATGAGGCCGCGCAAAGCCCCGAGAACAGAACGTGGCATTACGATACCTTTGGAGTTGGTAGGAAAGTCGTAGATCGCCACTTCCACCAACTTGTCTTTGATCTGGAGAAATATAGTTCTCCCATTAGTAAAGCTAGCGAGGGCCAGCTCGTCGAGGGTGATATTTGTACCAGTCGTCTTTGGTTCTCGGGGAGGTGCTTGTTGAATAGGTAAGGGAGCAAGTCAAAGACCTGATTCTTGAACGACAAGGGCAGCGTGCGCTCGAGGAAGGACACCACCGTGCCGCACAGGAAGGGCACAACGTGCAGGGCCGCGTCATGCGAACCTGATGAACAACAAGGTCCCACGATCAGCTACCATAGTAAATGGACAGGCGCGAGGGTACATACTGCTGGTGGTGCTGGAGGAGCTGCTTGAGAGAATAAAGTGAGAGTCGAGCATAAGAAGCTTTTGCAGGAAATCGAGCGCGCATTCCTTCTGCTCCCGAGACGAGTCGGCGTGGGTCCACACTCCCAGGCGCTGCAGGTGCGCCAGGAGAAGACTAGCGCAATCGGAGAGGGTAAGGTTCGTCCACCGTGCGAGTGAAGAATAGACAGCAGCTGCGAGTACCTCAGGAAGTTACGTCTCTGTGAGACGGGAGTGACTGCCCTGGTCTTGATGTGCTTGTCGATCAGGCTCAGCAAGATATGGAACACGATCGGGTGATTGTTTAGCAAAGACATGAGCGGCTTGACGAAGTCCTCGAACTTGATGAGTATCTGCGCGTCGATCTGCGTCTGGAAGTACTTGTAAAACAGTTCGCCCTTGGTCGATTTCTTGGGCTTCACCCCTGTGGCCTGTTGCTGTGTGGACTCGTTCTGCTGCGCCGCTGCGGCTGACGCTTCTTGGTCGTGGTCCATCGACGTAGACTCGGGCAGTATGATGGCCTCTTGCGTACCGTCTTGTGCCACGATTTCCTGCACCACGGTCTTGTCCTGTGGCGAAAGTAGTGAGTCCGACAAGCCAAGGAGCATGACAACCGGACGTACGCACCAGCAGAAACTTGAGCAGGGCCTTGACCGGAACTTCAAGGCTCAAGGCCAGCTGTAGGAGATGACCAGCGACACTGCGCTGCAGCGGATCGTGCTTGTACGCATGGTCGAACACTGCCGTGATCAATCTGACAACATCGCATGTGAGGGGACAAGGCTCCTTTGGGTACAGCAAAGCTTTGTTGTTGAGCGTACCTCTCCCCTAGGGCCGACGCCTTGGCGCTGTCCGAGGGCGAGCTCATGTAGGGGATGAGCAGCTTGCACTCGTGAAGTTGCTCGTAGCCATGAATCAGCAACGTAATGGTCTGGATATTGAAGGTGGGCGAAGAAAAGTCGATGGCCAGCAGGGCGTGTTCTGGCTGCGCGAGTACATTACGTAGCTCCCGCCGCATCTGAGACAAGGTCTGCGCACAGCCCATCAACGAAATCCATGTGAGTAGCTGCAACGACAACTGCGCATGTACAAGGCCTTACCTTCTCGGGGAGGCGCATCTGAAGGAGCTTGCACAGTCGAGTCGTTAACGAGCGAAGTGGAGGAGCAGTGACCCTTGCCTTGGCCTTCTCTGGCTGACCTGACTTCGGCTCTGTGGAGAGTGAGGATGAGGCCGGCAGGGCTTGGGTTGGCGTAGGCACAACGCAGGTACCTGCGTTCACGGCGGCCGGGTGGGTGACGTCTCGAGACTCAAGCTCATCAAAGGTGTATCCGATCGAGGCAGCCGTCGGGCACAGCATGCAGCTGAACAAAAGTCGGAAAAAGTGTGCGTTGTGGGTTTCCTCCTGATCTGCCAGCCAACCCGCTGCTCCGTTGGCCTTGGCCTTGCCCTTCGACGCAGCAGAGGATGTAGCTCTGCGGTGCGGTGGCCCAGCGTCGACGCTAAGGAGTCAGCACTCAGCCGTGCGCATCCAAGCAAGGGAAGGGTGATGCCAAGCTACCGTGAGTCAGAGTACTTTTCCAGCAGGATAACCCAGAAGTGGAACAGCCTGGAGATGACGGAGGTCTTCAACTCGTTGTAAGTCTCCAATTCCCTCGGCGTAAGCGATTTGAATCGTTCGCTTTGGGCGACCTCCTGCACAACAGAGGAATTTTGGCGACCGGTCAGTCGCACACTCACACGGCGAACATCAAGCGGCGCCCTGTACCTCGCTCGTGATGGCAAAGTGGGTGGTGAAGTGCCGCAGCGACGAAAGCAGTTGCGAGTGCACATCCTCGCCTTGTCCGGGTTCTGAAACCGCAGATGAGCATCGCGAGGTCGTGAATGAGGAGCGACGAAGCGTACCGTCGAGGATGATTTGCGGCGGGGCGTAGCCTTCGGCGAACAACCAGACGTAGCAGTCAAGACTGGCATGCAAACTGGTGAGCCAGTATTGGATGCGCTCGCGCGAGAAGGTGTTGGCCGCCGGCACCCTGATCCTCTTCTCCGTCGCCTCAAAGATGGAGATGAGCGTTGACCTGGAGCGGGCTTCGATCTTTTGCTGTATCCACTCACCAGCCGACTTGACACCTGTTCGTAAAAAGCTGCAAATCAGCACAGCACGTCATTGTCACAATCTGGTGAGGCAAAGAACCTGGAAGAGCAGGACACAAGACGTTCATGAGCGACATGCACTCCATCCTACAGCGGCTCTCGAATGCTCCAGTTTGCTGTCAAGATAGATGAACGGTGAGTGAAGGAGTGCGAAACGCGCACTGAGGAAGGCTCGGGCCAAACCGTAAAGAGCCAGTCGATGAACTCGCGCAGGTCGGGGTGCTGCCTTCGCTGCGTGTTGGGCTTGAGCAGTGTGCTCGCGTTGCGCGCTAAAACCCGAGCGAATGCGAGGATGACGGTGGCCAGGCGATCGGCCGTTCCCAGAGAAGCGTCGTCATGATGTGCCAGCGAGAGGGAGAAGATGATGTTGTGCAGCACTTCCAGGCCAAACACGTCCGTCTGCCAGGCAAAAGAGGATGAGGGTGTCGGCGCTACAATCTGAACATGCACGGGAGGGGGGAGGTACCAAGCTTGGCTCAATTCGGAAGACCCGGTAAATGTGTTGGAAGGTCAAGGCGCTGCCCAACCGTCGATACGGATTGGGATGACGAGCCAAACCGTACAGACGTTTGAGCAATGACTTGGTGTTCACCGCTGCCTTCTGTTGTTTCTGTGTGTGTGGAACAAGCACAAGTGTTAAGGCACGTTCGCGGCTACACGATTATTTGTTTTATGATTGGCGTATGCTGTACCTTGGTGGTCGTTTGCTTGATAGACCACTTCAGAAACTCGGCCAAGCATTTCGCGGCAAAGTCCCTGAGCGCACCGTCTGTGTCGTTGCCCACGGCCTGGCGGGTAGGAAGAAGGCCTGATGAGCGAACCGCGCCGCGTGGGTGCTGGAATTGAGGACGGAAGGAGTACAGTAACAATGGCATCCAAGAGTGCCATGGTTTCCGCATTCTCGAATGTCGCGTTCTTGGTGAACCAGTGGATGAGCTGAAAGAGCAAGGGCTCAAAAAGCTGGCGCGTGACGGGGTCGATGTCGACGGCCAACTGGATCAGCGAGGGGAAGATTTTCTGGTAGATCTTGTAGAAGGGAGTCTGTTTACATATTAAAATCAGGGCCAGCTGCTTAAACCGCACACGCACACGCACACGCACACGCACACAAGCGTACCGGCCCAGCTTCGTCTCGTCGCGAGGAATGGGCATTGGTGCCAACCATGTACAGGACGACAGCATGCAGCAGCTCGCAGGCCGCCACTTTTGTCTGCCTCTCGCTGGCGTTCTCGGCCAACTCGACGATGCGTGGCAAGAGGGCGTCCAGATAGATCTCCGACTTCATGTCGTGGAAGGGGACCGCGAACTTGACCCGAGGCACGGTGTCCCATGCCATCTCGGACTCAGTTCCCGCAGCCGCCAAGTTGACAGCTCCGATGAGGTGAATGCTGTCGCCGCCCAGCCGCCCAAGCAATCGTATGATGCGATACTGCAGCGCCGCGGCAGGTTCCTATGTATGGGAACGGAGATGCGGTCAACAGGGCGAAGCCAACAGAAGTGATGCTCCTCCACAGAATAGGACAGAGTAGAGATCATGAGCTCAGTACCTTTCCTTGCTTCTCTTTCTTCATCAGCTTTTCAATGAAGTAGGCCCTGTTCCTCCTCCCGCCCGCAGCTGATTCGTAGGCCAAATCTGCCATCAACGCCTTCTCCCGCGTTTCAAGCCAGTCTTTGCTGAGGTAGTCGTTCAACGATGGCAGAATGTAGGCCAATTGTGGCGCCACCATCTCCTTGGGCAACACCTGTACATGTTGCGCGTGTCAGGCAGCACTGGTGTTGGCCATCTCTGGTCAGGAGAGGATCGTACCTCAAGCCAGTGCTCAAGAGCGTTGAGGCCCACCTGAGCCAAGGGGATATAGCTGAGACCAATTCTGAACGCCGTCTGGATGGCAGGGACCAAACGATCCAGCTCCACAAACTGCTTGGGCACAGAAAGCAGCAGCTCTGTTCATGAAAGAAGACACACTCTATCAGCATCGCTCGAGTAGAGCGCCTACAATCAGAGCTGAGGAGGAGTTTTGGACCAATGCATGCGGCGAGCAACTCGTCCTTGTACTGTTGTATGCGCACGAGTATCTCAGCGATGAACTTCTTGAAGAGCATCATCGACACACGCTTGTTTTCAAGGTCGTCCTGCACGATGACGACCTCGCCCGAGCTCTCCTGTGTGTAAGATCTTGCTTGTGAATAGAGCAACCTTGGTAGAAGGATGTGTGGTCAAAATGAGAGAATACCGCTTGCGTGCCCTCCATTCTCTCTTCGCGAGCGGGCGCTTCAGGGATGCCCTGGAAGTAGTTCAAAGTCTCGCAGTTCTTGAAGGTGATGCTCAAAAGCTTGTAGAAGCCTTTGTCGGAGAGGAACATTCACTGGGTGAGAGCTCTAGATACAAGCCAGCCCTAAGCTTATCATTCAGGTGTGAAACGCACCGGAAACGAGCGGGTACTCGTTGCACCGAGAGATGACCTCCCTGCCGAACAGATACACCCATCGAGTGAAGAACGCCTTCTTCGGTCGCTTGTCTGTGGTGTGGCGTTAGCATAATGGACGTGATGGCAAGGAGGCGTAGCGGATACCGTCTTTCTCTGCTCCATCCTCCTCTTTGACCGCAGCTTGGTCGATGTCCGGCTCGGTCTTGACTGCCGGCGTTGGTCCGCTGTCGCCGTCCTTGGCGTTTGCTGATTCAAGCAGCAAGACCACCTTGCAGAACTCGACGAGATTGAGGAAAAGCTCGTAGTCCTTGGGTATGTTGGGCTGCAGGTTCTGCAGTGAAGCCGTTGGGTCGCTCTCTGATGTGATGTCATCTTGGTCTTCCTGCTTGGCCGGCTTTTCATCAGCGTCGGCTTCTTCCTTCTCCTTGCCTTTGTCCTTGAGGTCTCCTACACGACGCCGCGAAGCGGAATAAGTTGGGCAAAAGGACTGAAAAATATAGTTTGGGCGCACCTTTCTTCGCAGACTGCTCGGCCGCCTTTGCTTTGTCGTCGCCAGCGGCTGCCTCTCCTGCCGCGGTGGGCTGCAGTGGGGCAGAGGTGGGCACGGTGTAGCCTATATTCAAGCGGCGAAGCATTTTGATGATGCCTTGCATCAGCTGATCGTAGATCGTTGAGCGCAGATCTCGATAGTTCTCCTGTGGGTGTTTCAGGACGTGAGCCGTTTAGCAAGCTGCTTCACTAAAAATTGGTCAAGGGTGAGAATGAGTACCGGCGAGAACTGGATGTCAAGTATCTGAACGGGCTCAAGGAGGTTTTGCCAGAGCCTGAAGTACTGCTGCTCCGGGCGGAGCTCACCGCTGGGGCCATACAGAAGAGTGTTCGGGGACTGAGCGCACGTAAGCGTGAGCCCCTGGAAGACTGCCAACAAGAAAGGAAACGCATAAGACGAAGCGCGAATGACGAAGCGCCAATGGCCAAAGCTATGACGCATACCAATGCGGGATAGCAAATCGGACAGGGCGGAGCCTTTGGGGTACAGAGAAATGAATAGTCGAGATATGGCTTCGTAGTACTCCTGTCTCTGCGGTCCTGTTGAGCTGGATTAAGTATCTGCGTTCATGGCTAAAAACAAAGTGGGCAACGCACCTTTGTACAGCTGTGGAAAGATGATGAAGAACGCGCCTATGGCCTTCTCCAAATGATCCAGATAATGCTCTTCGGCGTCGGCGGTATTTAGCTCGAGCAATATGTTGGCAAAGGAAAGGATAAACCCAGAAAGATGCTGGATCGTATCGCCAATGTGGTCTGGAGAGCTGCACGATGCGGGGTCAGTGGAGATCATGTCTTGAGACCAATCAAGTGAGTGGCA
>Ga0209906_100570_pt1 | contig 10803 bp, 8 predicted proteins | sample FECB24metaG_FD_188303 | JGI IMG/M metagenome (GOLD analysis project Ga0209906, IMG submission 188303) | Cyanobacterial communities from the Joint Genome Institute, California, USA from Joint Genome Institute, California, USA - FECB-24 metaG... ... | reverse complement strand
GCGCTCTGGTCTGGGATCTGGCGCAGCGCCTCGTCGGCCAGCTGCGCGCCGTGCCCGGCGCGGTCCTTGGCCTCGACCTCGCCGCCGCGCTCGCCATGGCCGAGGCGCTCGGCATCGATGCCCGCGCGGCGGCCGAGTTCCTGCCCGTGATCGAGGCGATGATGGTGCGCGGGATCAATGCTCAGATCGCTGCGGAGAGCGGCTGAGCAGACACCTATTGGGGGCGTTTGGCGATGGCTCGTTCCTTGTCCAACAGGACGCTCAGAACCCACAAAGCCCTTTTCAGTAATGATAATCATTCTTATTAAGTGTTGCGAATCGTTCTCAGGAGCACTTTGGCCATGCGATTTCCTCTTCTGATTTCCGTCGCGCTATTTCCTCTCGCTTCTGCCGCAATGGCAGAGGAGGGGGCTCCTGCTGTCGATGAGGAGAGCGCTACGCCGATCATCGTGACAGCCGCACGTACCAAACTGCCTGTCAATGCGCTGCCGCTCACCGCTGAAGTGATTGATCGCAGCACACTGGAGCGACAGATTCAGATCTCGGGCTCGGTGGTGGACGCGATCTCGGCGCTTACTCCCTCCTTCTCTCCGTCCCGCCAGAAACTTACCGGGCAGGGAGAGACTCTGCGTGGCCGCTCGCCGCTGTTCGCCATTGATGGCATCCCGCAAACTGCTCCCCTGCGCGATGGCTCACGCGATGGCTTCACCATCGATCCCTTCTTCATCGATCGGGTCGAGCTGGTCCTTGGCTCAAACGCGCTGCAAGGGATTGGCGGCACCGGAGGCGTCATCAACCAGATCACCGTGTCCGCCCCTGCCGAGGATGGGTGGAGCGCGCGCACCCTATTGCAAGGCACTGCCGAGAGCGGTTTCCGGAGCGACGGTTTTGGTGGCAAGGCAGGAGCGCTGATCGCCAACCGCTCGGGCTCTTTCGATATCGTCGCCGGCGCTGCCTATGAGCGCCGCGGAGTGTTTCGGGATGGTGAGCAGCGTCGCATCGCGCCCGACGGCACGCAGGGCGACCTGATGGATTCAGACAGCCTGTCTTTCTTTGCCAAGGCCGGGCTGGACCTGGGCGGCGGGGTCCGCGTCGAGGCGATGGGCCAGCGCTTTCATCTGCAGGGTGACGGCGATCTGGTCGCGGTGAGCGGTAACCGTCTGACCGGCCTGCCCGCGTCAGCCATTGCCGGGGTCGTGCGCGGCGAAGCGCCGGAGAACCTCGCCGAGAGTCTTGCGCTGAGCCTGACCGCCGATGACCTTCTCAGCGGCGCCCTGCGGCTGCGCGGCTTCTGGAACCGCACTGCCGACATTTATGGCGGCGGCATCTTCGCTGACTTTCAGGACCCTGCCATTGCCCCTGTCGGCACGCTGTTCGACCAGTCGCAGAACATCAGCCGCAAGTGGGGAATCAACGCCAGCTGGGAACGCGGCTTTGGTCCGCTCAACCTGGTGGTTGGCATCGACTTTCTGAACGACCGCACTGTCCAGAGGCTCGTGCAGACGGACCGCGCCTGGGTCCCGCCGACGGATTACCGGAGCATTGCTCCTTTCACCCAGGCCAACCTTGCGCTCTGGGACGGCAGGGTGCGGCTGGCCGGCGGGGTGCGCTGGGAGAATGTCGAGATTGCGATCGACGATTACCAGACGCTGTGGTTCTATGGGCCACAACAGGTGAGCGGTGGATCGCCCAGCTTCGCTCGTGTGCTGCCCAACGGCGGAATCGTGGTCGAACCGTCCCCCGGCCTCCGCGCCTATGCCAGCTATTCGCAAGGCTATACCGTGCCTGATATCGGCCGCATCACTCGTGCGATCCGTCAACCGGGGGTCGATCTCGACCGCTTCCTCGACATTGCTCCGGTCGTGGCCGACAACAGCGAGATCGGAGTCGAGGTGAGCCGTGGACCCGTTGAGGCGAGCGCAACCTATTTCTGGTCCGACAGTGACAGGGGTCAGTTGCTGGTGCTCGTCGGCGACGTGTTCGAAGTGCAGCGCCAGCGTATCGAGATCCAGGGACTGGAACTGAATCTCGTGACGCAGACACCAATCCCGGGACTCAAGCTTGGCCTTGGCTACGCGCACCTCCATGGCCGGGTCGACACCAATGGTGACGGGCGCGTCAACGCGGACCTCGACGGTGCCAATATCGGTCCGGACCGGCTAAACCTTTCGGCCGAATATGTCAGCGGGCCGCTTGCCGTGCGGTTGCAGTCGCGCCGCTATTTTTCCCGTCGCTTCGACGGTGGCGATCCGCGCAACGATTTTACGGGCTACCATCTTCTGGATGGCGCGATAACGCTGGCAACCGGGATTGGCAGCATTACGCTCGCCGCCCAGAACCTGCTCGACAAGCAGTATATCGACTACAATTCCGATACCCAGCGCCCAACCGACAATCTGCGCTTCTTCGCCGGACGGGGGCGGTCGATCACCTTGGGCTGGTTGAGCCAGTTCTGATGCGCCAGGCTCTGCGCTTGATCCATCGCTGGCTCGGCGGCTTGGTAGGCCTCGGGCTCGCGCTTCTCGGAATTTCCGGCGCAGCCCTGCTCTGGCAGTCTTGGTGGGTCGGGGTTGCCCAGTCGTCACTTGCGCCTTCCGAGAAGGAAGTGCTCGAGATGATTGCCGCCGCGCAAGCGCTGGGGGCAAGTTATCTTACTCTCCCATCTGCGGAATTTGGCGCAGCGCGCATTGGGTTTGGCGAAGGCGGTGGCGGGGCTTATCTCGGGCATGACGGCACCTTGCTCGCACGCTGGCACGGTTCATGCGAGCGCCCAGAGACATTGCTTTTTGACCTCCATCACCGCCTATTGCTGGGCGACTCGGGGGAGCTAATTGCGGGCTGGTTGGGACTTGCTGCGATCCTTTTTTGCATTACCGGGCTCATCCTGTGGTGGCCAACGCGCCGCACCTTCCGTCTGCGCGTCCTTCCGCCCCGGCTCACACGCCCGGCAATCATCATGCACCACCGGGATATCGGCGCGGTGCTTGCGCTCCCTCTCTTGCTTGCGGCCGGGACTGGATCGCTCATGGTGCTCCCACCTTTGGCACAAGCACTGCTCGCGCCGCTCTCGTCAAATGAGGCGGTAGCGGCTTGGAGGGCAGAGCCGCCTCGACCAAGAATGACGACCTCACTGGATTGGCCTTCGATCCTCATGGCTGCTCGCACGCGCTTTCCCGATGCCGAGCTCCGCATCGTTCAATGGCCTAAATCCAAGGAAGATGCGGTAAAGCTCCGCTTGCGCCGTCCAACAGAATGGCACCCCAATGGGCGTACGACCCTGTATTTGGCGGGCGACGGTACGGTCCTGCAGGCCCGCGATGCCACTGCCGCCCCGCTTGCGGTTCGGGCAGGAAATGCGCTGTATCCGCTGCACTCGGCACGCCTTGCGGGAAGCCCGCTGGCAATGCCGATGCGAGTCATTATGACCTTTGCCGGGCTGGGCCTCGCTCTGCTGGGAAGCCTTGCGGTTGTGACCTTCTGGCGCCGCCGATGAATTCCTGCCCGCGATCGAGGCGATGATGGTGCGCGGGATCAATGCGCAGATCGCTGCGGAGAGGAGCTGAGTTCGAGACGACTGCTGACCTTTCCAGATCGCTTCAGTAACGATCGCTGCGGTCGCGGAAGCTCTCAACGCTTGCGCTCTTTGCCGAGCCTTCGAGGCTTGTCTTGTCGGGCACCGGCATGAGCAGCACGCCTGAGCCCTTGGAGATAAGGGCAAGCAGCTGCCCCGGCTTCCAGCCATGCATCGCCCGGATGCTCTTCGGAACCGTTAGCGTGAACCTGCTCGAGAGAACGCTTGTTGTTGTCATAGCCCAATGACGCACCTGACTTTCTATTCAGTTGTGCCTTTCTGCGCTGTCTGAAGGCAAGGATATCCCGACCCATGGCTGACAAACGCGTCTCGGTTCGGCTTGCGGTGGTGGGCGGGCGCGAGGTGCGCGCGGAGCTGGCCGGGATCGGCGAGGCCGGCGAGCGCAGCACCCAGCGCCTGGCGCGGGGGATGGATGCGGCGGGCGAGCGTGCCGCGGCGCTTCAGGGCCGGATCCGGATCGCGGCCGCCGCCATGGCCGCGGCGTTTGCCGCCGGGGTGGCGGCGATGGTGCGCTCCGGCCTCGAGCTCATCGACAGCCAGGCCAAGCTTGCCGCCTCGCTCGGCACCACGGTCGCCAGCGTGCAGACGCTGCAATGGGCGGGCGAGCTGGCCGGCGTGTCGATGGGCGAGATCGAGCAGGCGACCTTCCAGCTCACCCGGCGCCTGAGCGAGGCCGCGGCCGGCAGCGGCGCGGCGGTGGGCGCGCTGCAGCGCCTGCGCCTTTCGGCCGCCGCGCTCCAGGCCCTGCCGGTCGATCAGCGCATCATTGCCATCCGCGAGGCGCTCGAGCGCTTCGTGCCGCCGGCCGAGCGGGCGGCGGTGGCGAGCGACCTGTTCGGCAACCGCGCCGCGCTCGCCTTCATGCGGATCGATACGGCAACGCTGCAGCAGGCGACCCGCGACGTCGCCGACTTCGGCGTGGCGGTCTCCCAGAGCGATGCCGCGGCGATCGAGGAGGCGGGCGATGCCATCGCAAGGCTGCAGCTGGTCTGGCAGGGGCTGGTCAACCAGCTGACCGTGGCCGCCGCCCCGGTGCTCACCGCAATCGCCGATGGCCTTGCCGCGCTGGCGCGGCGCAGCGGCGTGGTGGGCCAGGCGATCGGGCTGCTGATCGACAATATCGGCCGGCTGGTGGCGACCGGGCTTGCCCTGGCCGCCTTCATGGCCGGGCGCTGGGTGGCGAGCCTCGCGGCGGCTGCGCTCGCGACCGGCAGCCTTGCCACCGGGTTGGTGGTGCTGCGCGGCGCGCTGGCGAGGACGGGCATCGGCCTCGTGATCGTGGCGGCGGGCGAGCTGGTCTACCAGTTTTCCCGGCTCGTGCAGGGCGCAGGCAGCTTCGGCGAGGCCCTGGCGCTGCTCGGCGATCTCGCGCGCGAGGTGTGGGAGCGCATGGGTCTCCTCGCTGAGGTGGCCGGAGAGCGCATCGCCGCGGTCTGGCACGCGATCCGCGCCGCGGTGCTCGAGGCGCTCGATGGGGCAGTGCGCGGTGTGGTGGCCTTCGCCAACCGCACGGTCAACCTGTTCGAGGCCGCGCTGACTGCCGCGATTGCGATCTGGCAGCGCCTGCCGCAGGCGCTCGGCGATCTGGCGGTGCGCGCCGCCAATGCCCTGATCGGGGCGCTCGAGCGCATGCTGAACGCCGCCGCGCGCGGCATCAACCGCCTGCTCGCCGCCGCCAATGCCGGGCTCGACCTGCTGGGCGCGGAGCGGCGCATCGCGCTGGTGCCCGAGATCGACCTGCCGCGGATCGAGAACCGCTTTGCCGGGGCCGCAGCGCGGGCCGGCAGTGCCGCAAGGCGCGCCTTTGCCGAGGCCTTCGCCGACGATCCCTTTGCCATGCCCGAAGGGCTGGGGCGCATGGCCGGCGCGGCGCGGCGGCAGAGTGACGAGGCCTTTGCCCGCGCCGATGCGCTGCGCGCGCAGGCGCTCGCACCGCTCGCCGCGCTCGAGGCGCTGGGCGAGGCGATGCAGCAGGCCGACCGCAGGATCGGCGCGGCGGGCGAGGCTGCCGCCATGCTCGACGAGCGCCTCGAGGCGATCGGTGGCGGCGGCGGCAATGCGGGTGCGGCCGGGGGCGGCTCCGGCGGATCGGCTGGCCGAGAGCCCGGCGGCGGCGCCGAGGGTTCGGCCGAGCGCGCGGGGCGTGCCTCGCGCGAGGCGGGAGAGGTGATCGCGCAGGCGGCCGAGCAGGCCGCGCGCGGCTGGGCGGCGGTGCGCGAGGAGCTGGCGCGCTATGCCGAGGAGGCGGCCAACTGGGGCAAGGGGCTGGGCCAGGCGCTGACCGGCGCCCTGCGCTCGGCCGAGGATGCCTTCGCCCGCTTCGTGACCACCGGCAAGCTCGACTTTCGCGGGCTGATCGACTCGATCCTTGCCGATCTCGCCCGGCTGGTGTTCCGCCAGGCGGTGACCGAGCCGCTCGCACGCATGTTCTCGCAAGGGCTGGACCTTGGCAACCTCATCGGCTCGCTGTTCGGCTCGATCTTCCATGCCGGCGGGGTGGTGGGCGCGCCTGCGCCGATGCGGCGGGTGCCCGCGCTCGCCTTTGCCGCCGCGCCGCGGCTCCATGGCGGCGGGGTGGCCGGGCTCAGCCCGCACGAGGTGCCCGCGATCCTCGAGCGCGGCGAGGTGGTGCTCACCCGCCGTCAGGCCGCCATGCTCGCCGGGTCTCTGCGTGAGCGGGCCGCGGCGGGCGATGTGGTGATCAACTTCAACGGGCCGGTGAGCAATCGCGAGGAGGTGCGCCGCTCGGCCGCGCAGGCCGGCGTCCGCCTCGCGCGCATGCTCAGCGAGGGGCGGCGGGGGGTCTGAGGATCGGTCAAGGCAGGTCGGACCAGGGATTTACGAGGTTCACACCGGTATCCTCGAAATGCCTGACGTTACGCGTCGCCAGCATGGTCTTGCGCGCCAGCGCGATGCCGGCGATCTGCACGTCACGGATTTCGATCGGCTTTCCTTGCTGACGCCTGCGCGCGGCGAGGCGGGCAGCGGCATCGGCTGCCCCCTCATCGAAGGGCAGAACCCGTCCCTCGAGGTCGGAAGCCAGAACCAGATCGAAAGCTTCTTCAAGCGAACGTCGCCTGCGGCTCTCGCTCAGAAGCTCGATGCCGAAGCGGATTTCGAAGGCCGTGATGGTCGAGGTCCAGATCGAGCCGGATGGCAAGCTGTCGAGCCAGGCAATGATCGCCGGATCCGGTTCGTCGCGCATCAGAGCCGAGACGACGTTGGTATCGAGCAGGATCATCAGTCGAACACGGCCGGCCTGGCCATCTCACCGCGCAGCTCGGGAATGTCCTGCTCAAGTCCCAGGCCGGCAAAGCGGGCGGCGATGCGCGAACCGAGCGGGATGTCGGGCACATCCTCCTCGAGTGCCGCACGCCGCAGGATGCAGCGCACTTCCTCTTCCGTGCTGCGGCCATGGCGCCGGGCCCGTTTCTGCAGCCGCTGTTTGACCTCTTCATCGAGATTGCGAACCACCAGTTGAGCCATCGCATGCCTCCTTTTGATATCATGATATCGAATCTGGCGGATCTTGCCAAGCCCTTTCGAGGCAGTCGGGAGAACGAAGGCCGATGACCGACTTCGACGACGTGCTCTTTCCCATCGGCATCTCCATCGGCTCGAGTGCGGGGCCGGAGTTCTCGACCGAGGTGACCGAGGTGGCATCGGGCTTCGAGCAGCGCAACCGCAACTGGGCCGGGGCGCGGCGGCGCTTCAACGTGGCGCCGGGGGTGCGCACCCTTGCCGATCACGAGGCGCTGCTCGCCTTCTTTCATGCCCGGGCCGGGCGCGCGCGGGGTTTTCGCTTCCGCGACTGGTCGGACTGGAAGTCGTGCAGCGTTCGTGCCGCACCTTCGCCCACCGACCAGCTGCTCGGCACCGGTGACGGGGCGCGGCAGTTCTTCCAGCTGATCAAGACCTATGGCAGCGGGCCGAGCGCGCATGTGCGCCGCATCACCCGCCCCGTGGCGGGCAGCGTGCGCGTGGCGCTTGGCGGGATCGAGCAGGCCTCCGGGTTCACGGTCGAGCACGATACCGGCCTTGTCATCTTCGACAGTCCCGTGCCGGCCGGCGTGGCGGTGAGCGCGGGCTATGCCTTCGACGTGCCGGCGCGCTTCGATACCGACCGGCTCGAGGCGAGCGCGCCGGTGCCCGGGGTGATGCGCTTCGACGAGATCCCGATCGTGGAGATCCGCGAATGAGCCGGCTCGTCACCTGGCCGCGCCGGGCCGAGGCCGATGCCACCATCCGCCGCTTCGAGCCGGCATACTGGACGGTCGACTTCCCGCTGCCGATGATGGCAACCGTCATCACCACCGGGCCGGATGCGCTGCGGGTGCGCGCGGTGTTCCGCACCAACCGCGACCTTGCCGGCCTGATCTGGCACACCGAGGACCGCGCCGACCACGGCCTGTTCGCCTACCACCGCGCCAGGGATTGCCGCGGCTGCGTGCTGGAGTTCGACTGGCTCTCCTCCGGCATCCGGCCGATGGACCGGCTGCAGTCGGTCTCGCTGACGGTCGAGACCTGGCGCAGCGGCACCCATTATGTGCGGCTGTGGAAATATGCCACCAGCGGCACGCCCGATGCCTGCCACATCCGCATGGTGCTGGATGAGACCACGCGCGGCGGCTTCTATGCCGACACCCCGGTGCCCTGGCACGATGTGAAGCGCCTGTTCATCTCGCTGCAGCCGCTCGCAGCGGGGCGGGGCAACTGCACGCTCGCCGCCCCGGCGGCACCGGGGGCCAGCACGATCACGCTCAACGTCGGCGATGGCGGGCCGATCACGCCGGGCGCGCGGGTCTATATCCTCGGCTCGCATCCCGATGTCCCGGCATATACCGTCACCTCCGCGACCAGCGGGCCGGTGCAGACCCTTGCCATCACCCCGCCGCTCGCGACCGGTGGCGGCACCCCGATCCCGGCCGGGACCGAGGCCTTCGTCGAGACCGCCGCGGCCGAGCCCATCGGCGAGGCGGCGGCCGAGGTCAGCCTCACCAACATCACCGTCACCGGACCCAACAGCACCCTGCCGCTGCGCAGCGCCCCGCTGCCCGCCCATGCACTGCGGATGGCCGACGGCTTCGACAACGCCTATCCCTTCACCCCTGAGCGGCTGGCGCGCCAGGTCCACGCGCTGGGCTATCGCGGGCCTTATGTGCTCTACATGGGCATCTCCAAGTTCCACGCGCTCGTCTGGGATGCGGGGGAACAGCGCCACGTGGTCGATGCGGGCGCCTATCCTCTCAATGCGCCGACGGTGCAGTGGCTCGCCGACTTCCTCGCCCGGCTCCATGCGCTCGGCCATGAGGTGATCGTCTCGGTCTCCTTCGAGATCCTCGCCCGCTTCATGCCCTCGGCCTGGGCGCAGCGCGCGCATGACGGCACCATGGCGATGACCGGCTGGGAGCCGCCCTCGAGCCTGATCGCGCCGACCCACCCGCAGGCGCTGGCCTGGCTGCGCGCGGTGTTCCTCGCGGTGCTGGACCTGCTGCCGGAAGGCGCGCCGCGCCACTTCCAGATCGGCGAGCCGTGGTGGTGGGACGGCAGCTTCGGCAATCACGCCCCGCACATCTACGATGCCACCACCGAGGCGGCCTATACCGCGGCGACCGGGCAGGCGGTGCCGACGCCGCGGCTCGCCACCATCTTCGGCCAGCCCGCCGCGCAGCACCTGCCCTATCTTGCCTGGTGCCGCGACCAGCTGGGGGTGGCCACCCGCTGGCTGGTCGAAGCGGTGCGCGGTGTCAATCAGCCTCCACCGCCGCCACCATCACCTCCACCCCCTGCACCGATCCAGATCGAGCGCATGCCCCAGATCGAGCGGCGCTTTCGCGGTGGGGCAGACGTGTGGGATGTGATTCATGCCGGGACGATCGAGACTGCTGCCTATTTCGGGGGTGGAGGAGGCAGCGACAACGGTGATGATGCTGGCGGCGGCAGCGGCGGAGTGGGGAGTGAGGCGCGCAGCCACCTGCTGGTCTTCACCCCGCAGATCCTGCGCGAGGATGCGCCGATGCTGCGCACGCTCAACTTCCCCGAGGCCGACTGGCAGCATCCCGCCTTCGACGTGCTGCAGATCGAGGATTATGACTGGATCGCCGAGGGGCGCCACGATCTTTCCCGCCTGACCTGGCTGCTCGCCACCCGGGTGCTCGGCTATCCGAAGGAGCAGATCCACTACTTCGCCGGGTTCACCCTGCGGCCCGAGACCACCTGGATCTGGCACGAGACCGACCGGGCGATCTGGCGCGCCTTCCGCGAGGGGCCGGCCGAGGTGTTCGTCTGGAGCCGCGAGCAGGTGATGCGCGACGGCTGGACCTTCGACCGGCGCGACTGGAAGCTGTGGGGCGGTCTCACCCACCTTGCCCAGTGCTGGCGGATCGAACGCACCGATGGGGTGGTGCTGGGCTTCACCTCGCACGACCGTCCGCTGGTCATCGAGGGGCTCGCCTACCAGCCCGCCAATGCCTTCTCGGCGAGCCAGATCGCCTCGGCCGCCGACATGTCGGTGGGCGATGTCGAGCTGCTGGGCGCGCTCGATGCCGAGGCGATCACCGCCGAGGACCTGCTCGCCGGGGTCTATGACCATGCCGCGGTCGAGCTGTTCGTGATCGACTGGAGCGCGCCCGATCTGCCGCGCACCATCGTGCGGCGCGGGCGGATCGGCACGGTGAGCCGGATGGGCGGCAGCTTCCGCGCCGAGCTGCGCGGGCTCGCCCAGGCGATCCAGCAGCCGGTGATCGACAGCTACAGCCCCGAATGCCGGGTCGATCTCTACTCGCCCCAATGCGGGGTGAGCCGCGCCGCCCATGCCGCAAGCGCCGTCGTCACCGCGCTCACCGATGGCAGCCTCGGCGCGGTGAGCGACAACCGGGTGTTCGAGGCGTCCGGCCTCGGCAAGCCCGACGGCTGGGCCGACTATGGCGAGCTCGTCTGGACGAGCGGCGCCAATGCCGGACGGCGCTGCGAGGTGCGCAGCCAGGTGGGCGGACGGATCGAGCTGTGGGAGCCGATGGGGCGCGACATCGCGCCTGGCGATGGCTTCACGCTTTACGCCGGCTGCGACAAGGCGCTGGCCACCTGCCGCGACAGGTTCGCCAACGTGCTCAACTTCCGCGGCGAGCCGCACGTGCCGGGGCAGGATGCGATGCTGCGCTATCCCGATCCGCGCGGCTGAGCGCGGCCTTCGACCCTCTTTCCAGCCAAGC
>Ga0209906_100569_pt1 | contig 10826 bp, 20 predicted proteins | sample FECB24metaG_FD_188303 | JGI IMG/M metagenome (GOLD analysis project Ga0209906, IMG submission 188303) | Cyanobacterial communities from the Joint Genome Institute, California, USA from Joint Genome Institute, California, USA - FECB-24 metaG... ... | reverse complement strand
GGGTGGGGGCGGGGTGGTCATGGCTGGGTAAAGCGGGGGCGCAGAGGGTGCTGTGCTTGTGCTGTCCATTTCGTCGTACCCCATATCGCGTTTGTTTCTTCTTCTTCTTCTTCTTGTATTGCGCAACACAAGCCGCGCAGGTGCCCAGTTTTGGTTGAGCGCTGACGTGTTCGGGCAAGGTCTGCGGCCTGTCGGGGGTGGTGAGCCGGGGGCTTCGGCGATCTTCTGGGAAGAGGCCGCAATGTTGTGAGCTGTCGACATAAATGTGATGTGGCTGTATTAACGAATTTTCTACATTTGTGTACACGCGATCCCTCTTTGGGGCAAACAAAGCTTGTCTTCAGTCCAGGGGTCGCAGCCACCTGACCTTGGACTTGGCCTTCTGCACCTCCACACGAGTCAGATAGAGGTCGTCAAGCTGGACCACGGCGTTGTGGTTCGAGAGCTGGCCCCGTCGCGCGGCGCGCACGCTCCTCCACACCTCCGTGCCTCCGTGGCTGCACCACTCGCAGCAGTAGTTCCTGCGCTTGGGGTTTCCTCGCCGGCTGTTCTTCGATCGGCTCATTCTTGGGCTTCTTGCTTCGTGTGTTGCTGTTGATGGTCCAGCAGCGAGAGGGTCAAGGTTTTAAGCAGCGCGAAATTTCTCGTTCTGCAAAAATTTTACGAAAGCAAAAACGCAACGAAAGCCGTTTTCGGAAAGTTTGTTGTTGCGACGAAACGGTGGGGCGAAGGGGTGGGTGACCCAGCTCAGTTGTGGGGGAGGATGGTGCCGACACAGGGACCGAAGCCCACGCGGTAGCCCTCGCCCTGGCAGTAGCCCGAGAGGGTGAGGCTGTCGCCGTCGAGCAGGAACTTGCGCTCCTCGCCGGTCTCCAGGGTGAGCGGCTTCGCGCCTCGCCAGGTGATCTCCAGCAGCGAGCCATAGCTGTCGGGCGTCTGGACCATCGGGCTGGTGGTTAGGCCGTGTGCGACACACCAGAGACAAGAGACGAGAGCTGGACGTACGGGGCCGGAGATGGTGCCGGAGCCGAGCAGATCGCCGGGTCGGAGGTTGCAGCCGGTCACGGTGTGGTGCACCAGCTGCTGCTTCATCGTCCAGTACATGTACTTGAAGTTGGAGCGGCTGATGACCTGCGGAGCCGACGCCTTGGGCGACTTGAGGGCCACCTCGAGCTGGATGTCGTAGCTGTGGCGAAGTGCTGGTTGAGCGAGCTGCTGGCTACACGTGAAGAGGAGGACGACGACGACAACTTACCCGGCCTTGGAGTTCTCGTCCTGGAGGTAGGGAAGCGGCTTGGGCTCATCCTGCTTGGGGCTCTGCACGCGGAAGGGCTCAAGAGCTTCCAGGGTCACCACCCACGGCGAGATGGTGCTGATGAAGTTCTAGAGTAGAAGAAGAGAAGCGAGCACGTTAGTAGCGCGGACAGCTTCAAAGCGTGCGTGTAGCGCGTTGATACCTTGGCGGTGAAGGGACCCAGAGGCACATACTCCCAGGCCTGGATGTCGCGGGCTGTGTTGTGTTTGTTGCAATACCGGACACATGAGCTCACATGACCATCGACCCTCGAATGGAGGGGAGGATCGCAAGAAGATACGCACCACTCCAGTCGTTGAGGAGAACGACGCCGAACATGTGGTTCTCAGCATCGTCGATGGGGACACGGTCACCGAGGGTGTTACCGGGACCAACGAACAGGCCCTGCAAAGGCGTCGATTCGTTTAGTTGCGTGGCCAGGTGTGCATGAACTCCAGAGGGCACGAAAGAGTCGCGATGATGTGGAAGAAGTGAGATGGTACCATCTCGAGCTCAAAGTCGAGCAGGCGGCAGGGGGTGAAGCTGGGAGCGGCGTCATCGGGTCCCTTGGTCTGACCCATCGGACGGCGGACGGGAGTTCCCGAGGGCATGATCGACGACGACCTGCCGTGGTAGCCCACAGGCAAGTGCAGCCTGCACAGTGTACCCCAGCAAACGAGAGCAGCACGGCAGCACGGTCAGCGAAACGAACGTGAGGTGAAGAAGAGCGGGGGTTACAGCAGGAAGGTTACCAGTTGGGCTGGAGGGCGTTGTCCTTGCCGCGGAACATGATGCCCACGTTGGTGGCGTGCTCCCTGGACGAGTAGAAGTCGGTGTAGTCGCCGATGTTGGCCGGCAGGAGCATCGTCACGTCGCTTTGCGCGACCAGGGCCGCCGCACGGAGATCGGCGGCGTCCCGCAGACGGGCCTCGTCCGCAGAGAGCAGGCGAGCGATGATCTTGCGCGCCTCGCTCCAGGCCGCCTTGCCGAGCCCCATGAAGCCGTTCAATGTTCCCTGCATTGCCGAGCCATCAATGAGCACAACACGAAATCGAGGACAAATTGGGCCGATGTGGGGCCACGCACCTGAGTGAATACGCTGATGGCGTGGTCCTTGATCGCGGGCCCGTCGAAGAGGCCAGCCTGGGCGATGACGGCCAGATCGAGCACCTGATCTCCAATTGCAACACCGATGGTGGGCTTCTTGGTCGCATCACTGTTGCGGTAGAAGACGCCATAGGGCAAATTCTGGATGGGGAAATCAGAATCTTCGGGGTAGCAAATGAATGAGCGAGCAGAGGCCTCCATCTTGATCGTGTGCGTCAATCAACGAAGAACTGGTGGGTATTATCCCTCAATAACGCCCCAATGCCACGTCAGCCTGACGCGGCGTCAGAAACGACAGCCAACTCGCTCTGGGGTACGGCCGAGAGGTTGTAGGGGTGCAGGTGGCCACAGGCCAGGGAGCAGAAGCGGCCCCGGACAAGGACTTGTGTGGCGGCTGCGGATTCACCATACCGGCTGCCCGCGCCCATGGCGCACTTCTCCACGATCTCGCTCACGCCCTGTAGACACGACGAGGAAGTGAGGAGGTGGAGGGGCGGTGACGGCGTGAGGAGGGGTGGCCCAGACCTTGCCCACAAACGTTCTGGTGCAGCCGATGCATCGGTCGACGTTGCGCCATAGATAGGTGGTGATCTGCTCCGGCAGTCCCCACTCGTCGATGCTCTCCTTCTCCGTTCGATGGAGATACGTAAGGCACTGGTCAAAGAGCGACACCACCGCCGCCGGGCCCTCCTCGCACTAGAAAGGAGACAAAACCGTTAGCACCAAACAACAATGCGAGCCGCACCACAAGAACACAGAAGACGCACCCGAAGGATGTGGTAGTTGGTGTCGGTCCACTTGATGCTTCGGTGGAGCTCGTCAAACTGGCAGCCGGACAGCCTGACGGAGATGAGCCGCCGATGGTGCAGGCTGTAGGGCACACAGCGCAGAGGGTTGTGATCGAGGTTGAGCACGCTCAGGGCCGGGAGGCTCTCCTCGGCGACGAACAGGGTCGGCGGGATGTGCGCCACCTGGTTGTGGCTGAGGTCGAGCAGCGCCAAGCGAGGCAGCGCGCTGAGCCAGAGCGAGAGCTGGGTCATCTGGTTGTGGGCCAGGTCCAGGTGCTGGAGACCTACGAGGCCAGCCAGCTCGTCCGCCAGCCCATCGATCTGGTTGTGCGAAGCACGGAGCCACGTCAGGTTGGTCAGCTTGCCGAGCTCGGGCGGGAGACTCTTGAGCTGGTTGTGGTTGACGAAGAGGCCCTGGAGCGCGGCGAGGTTGCCGACCTCGGCCGGCAGCCACTCGAGCTGGTTGTGGTCGAGGTTGAGCATCGTGAGCCGACGGAAACGTCCCACCTGGCGCGGCAGCACCGTCAACCCCTGCGAATTGCCATAGAGCCGCTCGATCCCCGCGGCGAGCCCCTGGCGGATGGTCCAACCCGGGCTTATGTCCTCCCTGGCCTCGTCCTCCTTGTCGAGCTTCTCCCTCCGCTGTCGCTCGGCCTCTTCTTTTCTCTCGGCCTCCTCTTTCCTTCTTCGCTCTTCCTCTTCCTTCTCTTCTTCTTCCGATCTTCGCACCACCTTCTTCTCCGCTTCCGCTGCGCCTCCATCAGTTGACTCCACCTCCTCGCCCATCTTCTCCTTTCCCTTGCCTCCGTCGTCTACTCCGGTTTCGCTCCGGTGGGCCGGTGCGTCAGCCTCACTCACGCCGCGCGCCGCCGCTCGCTCGATCGAGTGTCCGCACATCAGGCACGAGTCGTCCGCTGCCTGGTTGATGAAGGTGCACACCGGGCACGACCAGTCCCTTGGACCCTCGCCACTCTCGGGTATGCCCGCATCATCCTGACCGCGCACGGACGTCGCCAAGGTAAGCGCACAAGTTCAGCAGACACGCCGTAGCGCATTCCGTCATTATGTACCTCTTCTTCTTGTTCTTCTTCCATAACGTCTTCGCCGGTGATGCCCTTTTTCCGCAGATAAGACTCAGCCAAGGCCTCCACGATGACATCTGTCCAGAGAGCGCGGTTGAGCATTGAAGACAAAGTGAAGGATCAACATCAAAGGATGGGCCTCTGAAGAATAGCGTACCCTTCATGGTGTCTACTATCCGCTCCTCGTTTTCGCCCAGCTCCATGTCGTGCGCGATGTCAAGGCCTAGGTCTTCGCCTGGGTCCTCGCTGTTGACATTGTCACGATGGCTCGCTTCTGTGTGCATCTCGTCACGCGCTTCCACCTCCGGCTCTTCTCGGTGGTCCATGGGCAAGCTGCCCGCCTCGCCGTTGCGAATGGCGATGAGGTTGAGAAGCGAATCGATGGCCTGGTTGACGTCGCCGCCGTGCTCCCGCAGCACCTTGCGCAGCTCGTCCTCCTCTACGCCCTCGAACATGGCCTGCAGGACCGCCACGTCTTCATCCCCGCTCGGCGGCAGCTCGTTGGTCGCCTCCCCAAGCGCCACCGCCACCACTTCGGCTTCCATGTCGCGATCCGAAGCAGCCGGCCGTGCTTCCAGCGGAGCCGCACGATCGTCGTCTGAACTCTGCTCCTCCTTCGCTTGCGCCTCTCGTTCAGGCTCTTCGGCGTCGTGGTCATGAGCGTGGCCTACGGTCCGCCTCTTCTTCCTGGTCAGGCCTTCCTCCGCTTCCTCCTCCTCCTTTTTCTCTTCCACAGCGTCTTCGCTCACTTCGGCCAGAGCCGCGTCCTCGTTCTCCCGGCCGGGTCTGATGTCGTCGCTTTTACGCTTACGTCTGATCCACCCGCTGGTCGGTGGCTTGGCAGGCCTCGTGGCCTCCGCTGGCACGCTGGAATCGCTCGATTCCATTACCACCGCATCCTCTCTCGCCTCGCTCGGAGGGACTGCGCTGCCGTCGACACTGGCAGGAGAGCCTGCCTGCCACCACATCGAAAGTGGCCGGAAGTCCGGCAGCAGGCCCACCAGCCGACCGCCCTCGGCTCGCTCTCCCTCTTCTGCTCCCTCCTCTGCCACCTCCGGGAGCCCAGGCGCATGCGCGAACTCGTCGATTCGCGTCTCGTTGGGTGCCTGGTCGACTGATGGCGGCAGACAAGATCGTCACTCCATTATTCACGAGAGGGAAGAAGGGGCGGGAGCGCGAGAATACCTTGAGGAAGCCGTAACGGGCTGGAGGCGCCGGTGGGCGAGAGCTTGCGAACAGGGGAGACATTTGTCGGCGCTGGTGATGACGGGAGGGGTGGATGGACCGGCGCCGCGTGGTCTGCCGCCTCAGACATGAGGAGGTCGATCGCGTGTTCCACGTTCTTCTGGCATTTGGCAAGGGCGGCGATGATCTCCCCCACTGACCTCTCCGGGAGCACTTGCTTCACCGCACTTATCTGCGCCACAAAGTTGTGTGTCAGTAATGTCCTCTCGGCCCTAGCTGTTGAAGAAGAAACGTACGCATTCTCTGTACTGGTCGCTCACTGAAGAGAGGAGGACGGCGTCGGCGTCCTTCTGCACACCCCCATCCTCTTTGTCCTCACGCTGGACGCCTGGCTCCGCCGCAGTCGAAGGGGCATCATCGCGCATCCACCGACGGCCTTTCCTGCCTGCGTTTCCCTGTCGCCGGTCGATCAGGGGCTCGTCCTGCTGGCTCTCCTTCACCTCCATGAACGATGGAATCACTTCTTCAGCCACTGCGTGGTGGCCTGCTGACGCTGCGCGCCGCCGCTGCTGGGCCTGGGTCTGTTCTTGTTCGCCGCCGACGCTGATGAGGCGCAAGACGATCGGGTGGTAGTCGGGCGGCAGACGTATCACATCGCCGTCGTTGAGGAAGTAGACCTCGCCTTTCGCCATTCCCTCCCGCTCCTCCGCGCCCTGTCTCCTCACGAAAGTCGTGTTCGGCCCGTGCTGCTCATGGAAAATAAAGTTATTATTAAATTGAGCATATTATTTTCTTTTTTGCTTACTTCTTTATTTGTTTATTGAAAATAAAACAAAAAAGAGGGCGTACGGCGACGAGGGCAAAGGGTGGGTCGCTGAGGGTGGCGGGGGGCAGGAAGGTGAGCACAGCCTGGCGGCGGCTGCACCGCTTGTCGCTGATACCCAGAAGCGGGGAGCCGCGCCCCATCACGATGTCCGCCCCTGCCGACAGCTCCACCTCTCGCCCATCCCACAACACCAGTTGGCCCCTCACCTCCATCTTTTGAAAAAAGAGGCCCAGACGATATTATTTTTTCTTTTTGTTCCCTCAGATTAATTCCTGGAATTTGACTAAAAAGAAAACAACAAAAAGAAAAGAAAAGTAAAAGATGGATCATAACAGGCGGGGTGGGACTGCGGCACCGGACGAGCCCTATGATGCTATCCGTGCGGGGTCAATTGACGGCACCGATCCGGAGCCACACGACCACGCCATCTTGCGTGCCCTGAATGCCAAGTGTACTGAGCCCCCCCCCCAATCTGCCCAGCTTTCTGCTCACTGCAAACCGGGATGCAGACGATCCGTCACAGGACCCACAGATCAGGTGCTCAGCTCGCCGCACTGTGTTCGTAGGGCGGCTCGACTTTGTGACAAACGAGGATACTCTGCGGACCACGTTCGAGCGCTTCGGCCCCGTACACCACCTGCGCCTGGTGCGCGACATCGGTACGCCCTTGTGGCTCATCACCCCTCGCACCATCATCCACGACACTCGCCTCACTCGCGCTGACTCGCACCAACAACAGTGACAGGCAAGTCCAAAGGCTATGCCTTTGTCGAGTACGAACACGAGAGCGACGCACGCGCGGCCCACCGGGTGCGCTTCCCTCCGACTTGCGCTACGCGATTGGGTGCGCACCAGAGTTTGCTCGGCTCACGTTCGCGATGGCAGGACATGCACGGTAAGGACATAGATCAGGCCCGCGTGCTGGTGGAGATGGAGCGAGAGAGGACCATGGCGGGCTGGGTTCCGCGCCGCCTCGGTACTCGCTTTCAGCGCCGACGCCCTGCTGCTCCGCTCGTGTGTCTCACCCATCGACCCACGTGTGGGACAGGCGGCGGGCTTGGGGGCAAGAAGGAGTCGGGGCAGATACGCTTTGGCGGGCGAGACCGACCGTGGCGCCAGCCCCTCCGTCTCAATCAGTACGACGGCCCGGCCGCCACGGCCTTCCCTATCCCCTCCACCCAAGGCCTAGACTGACCCTCGCTGTTGCTGCTGCTGTGGTGAGCGCAGGCTAGCGCAGCATAGAGGCGGAATGTCGGGCGAACGCGGCGGCAGGCAGGCCGAGAGGGAGGCGTCGGAGGACCTTGCGCATAGGCAGCGCGACAGAGGCGAGGAGGCGGAGGGAGATGACCGGCAGCAGAGGGAGGAGCAACGCGGGCTCGAGCGGCGCGACAGCGGCAGAGGGGAGGGCGACCATGCAGCAAGGCGAGGCCGAAGAGAGGACCCTGAGTACGAACGCAAGCGCGAACGAAGGGGGAGGGATGACCGCGAAGACGAAAGGCGGCAAAGGGATAGCAGTACCGACGGCGCAAGTTTCCACAAACGTGCCCGACGCGACACTTAGAGCTGACACCCCAGACGCAGGTTGTTCTCGAACACGCCGTGTTCATTTACGAAACAAAATGTACATTCATTCACCCACGTTGAAGTGACTTCGCGCGGCGGTGTGAGGTGGTGCGTTGCGTTGTACACCGCCGCTTCCCAGACGAGTTGCGTCTCTCGCTCTCTCTCTCTCTCTCGCTCTTTCCATGTGTCTCCTGGGGGTACGCCAAGCAAGGCGACTTTTAGTGCAGCGAACGGGCAGAGAAGTCGTCAATCCGCAGGCGACAGTCTTCACGGCCAGTGATCTGCGCAGGAAAGGAGACAACATTGTGAGCGATTTTCACTTGGATGGGGTGGGGAAGGGAGGAGCATACCAGTCGGTGGTCATCAAAGCGGAGGGTGTAGACCTTGCCGCCCTTGTCCTCCACGGACTCAGCCGTCTCGTTGTGATCGACGCGCTGCACCTCGAACTTGCCCTGCTCCTCGTCGGCCTTGCCCCACATCGTCATCTGCGAACCGTCCTTGATGTCCCACACTACGCACCCCAACCAGGATTCATTCAGAACTCGACATCATCATCATCAGCAGCAGCAAAAGAAAAGAAGGCCAAAGAGTGTGCGACGGTGACGAAGGGTACCTCGGAAGGACTGGTCGAAGGAGGAGGTGATTAGCATGCCGGAGGTGTCGTACTGGAGGGTGGTGATGGAGTCGGTGTGACCGCTCAGCTCCCAGAGGCGCTTGCCGGCGATCCTGTCCCACACACCGGCCGTGCTGTCGTACGAGCCCGACACCACGTAGTTGGAGTCGGCCTGCAGGCAGCGGATGGCGTCCTTGTGGCCCGAAAACTGAGAGACGGGCGTTCCCTCGCCCTCGTTGCCCGTATTGACACGCAAGTCCCAGATCTAATGCATTGGTACCAACCGCACGCAGCGTTAGCATTCGCGCCTGGGTGCACGGTCAGGAGGGCAGAGTGTGACGAGTGCGTACCCTGATGTCGGCGCCGCCGGTGATGACGGTGTTCTGGTCGAGGAACTGGCTGCACCAGATCGTGTCCTGGTTGGCGGCGATACGACGCTCGCATTCGCCGGTCTCCATGTCCCACACTGGTGGTATCAGGGCGCGTCTGTGAGCAACAGCGCCTCAAACGACAGAAATGGCTAGAAATCGGCGTACGGCGAATGAAAGTGTCAGTAGAGCTGCTCACGACCTTGTTGCCAATGGCGTCGAGTCCCCAGATTGCCCTGTAAGAAACCCAACGGTTAGTCCAGCTTTGGTTTGAGGGAAGCTGCCGGTGAAAAAGAAGAGGCTGGCGGTTCGTACGAGGCGTGACCGCGGAGGGTGTTGAGGTTCCTGCCCGTCTTGACGTCCCAAAGACGCAGGGTGCCGTCGTACGAGGCCGAGATGGCGGTCGAGCCCACCAACTAAGCACATCAGACCAACCACACGCCCGGAATTTGCGTTAATTAACGTTTGCTGTGCGGCAATGCCACTTCCTGTCTCACGACGGGGATGGTGGTGGTGGTGACGGCGGCACATACCTTGAGATTCCACACGGCGTACTGGTGGCCGGTGAGGCTGCGCAGAGGGGCGCCGGAGTTGACGTCCCACACCTGCACGGTGTGGTCGCTGCTGCCCGTCACGATGTGCTCGTCGTCGAACGCCAGGCAGAAGACGGCCGCCGTGTGCTGCTTGGGCAGCAGACGCCTGCGGAAGGCGGCCTTGCGCCAGTTGCCCCTGCGTCGACAACACATGCGCGTTAACCTATCCACCACTGCCGCCTCCTTCCGCAGACTCGCCCTTTTGACGGCGTGGAGCGACGAGTGCAAGTGGCGCGAGCGTACTTGGTCTTCTTCTGGGCGAGCCAGACCGACTTCCAGCGGGACTGGCCCGTCGCCCTTTCCCGATCGGCCTCCTTGCTCGAAGCTACACGCACACCGATCCGACACGAAAGAGAGAATGTCACTACCGACGAAGAAGAACGAAAGCGACGGCAAAGCGGAATCAAAGAACGAAAGCGACCGGCAACTCGCGATCGGTGTGAGTGGAGAAGAGGTGGCGTGGTGTGCACGTACCGGCCAGGAGGGGAGTGTAGTGCTTGAGGAGGGCGTGGGCCTTGCTGTGCGAGCGGCAACCGCGCACCACCTCCTGCTTCCACAGAGTCTCCTCTGTTTGAAACAAAAGCCCATGGAAAGGAGTCAATGAGGAGCCGAGCTTCGGAGAGCGACAGCAGAGAGAGAAGGGTACCTTCGGCGAGGTGGCGCCAGCGGTGGCAGGTGGAGGCGACGGTCAGCAGCTCGCGGGAGTCGAGGTAGGAGAAGATGAGAACGAAGACCTCGTTGGGCAGCACCTCGATGTTGTTGGTGGCCCCGACGAGTCCCCCGCCTTCGAAGCCCGTCGCATAGGCGTAGTCGGCGAGGTCGACCGAGTCTTCGAGCATCTGGTCGCCATCTTCTTCGAGCATGGGATCGACGATGGACATGGGGTCGGAGCCGAGATGGCGATGGAGGGGCGGAGGGAGGGAGGAGAGGCGGAGGCCCTTGAACTCGACGTGCTGCAGATCGACCTTGACCTCGGCGTCGATGAATTCATCCGTAGAGCAGCCGTCGTCGTCGAAGTAGTGCGTGTGGAAGTGAGAGGGAGCAAACATCCTGTTTTTGGTGTTGTGTGTTGAAGTCCCGGAAGGAAAGAGATGAGGCTGATGTGCTGATGAAGTCAAGCTGCGCGGAGCAGCGACGAAGAAGAGGAAGAAGATGGCGCTTTAACGAAGGGCGTGAAGAGACGGGGTGGGTCTTCCTCTTCGTTAGAAGTTGGCGTGAGAGTATGGAGGAGTGAGAATGGTGTGCAGCACCAAGAAGCCAACGCGCGAGGAGGTAAGCGCGAGTCTGCAGAACGACCACCCAACCTCCGGCCGCTCTTGTTGTACGGGCCACACCCTCATTAATTTTCTCTCTCTCTCCGGCATTCGTCGCATGCCGCGTCGCTAGGGCAACTCAAGCTCTTTGGGG
>Ga0209906_100567_pt1 | contig 10894 bp, 12 predicted proteins | sample FECB24metaG_FD_188303 | JGI IMG/M metagenome (GOLD analysis project Ga0209906, IMG submission 188303) | Cyanobacterial communities from the Joint Genome Institute, California, USA from Joint Genome Institute, California, USA - FECB-24 metaG... ... | reverse complement strand
CCGGCGCATCATCCCGATCCTCTTCCAATACGAATCAGGAGCGTATGGAATCAGGATTGTCTCGATCCAGCACCTCAATTAATGAGTTCCGACCCTAGTGTGGGGTCGCGGCTGCGTATTTAGCCTCGATGACGAATGCCAAAGGGGTGCCGCCGTCATACTCGTCGCACTCAGTGTGCCGTTGAGTGTCCTCGTAATTTGGAGGGCATTCGCAGCCCCGCCGAACCAATCGTGGCTGCACGCGATCCTCGGCTGGCTGATCGGGTTCTTCGTCGATGCTCTCGCGTGGTTTGCGTTGTTCAACGTAGCGGTAGCTGTTGGGAAAGCTTTTCGCCTCGTCTAAAAACGGCAGCGCGCACCTCGGCGAATTGCTCGGGATTGAAGGCCAGCCGGGACTTCCTGAATCCGTAGGCGCATCGAGAATGCTTGTCCGCCGCCCTCCGGTTCTTCCATCGTAATCCTGGCGCGGATCGCCGATGACTGTAGTCCGCGAGGTCGCGGGGGTGGGTTCTCGCCCGCGAGCGCGAAGGCGAGGAAGCGCGCCGTGGCGCGCATCGTCTCACGGCGCGATCTGGAGCGGCGGATCACGGAAAGGGTCGAGTAGATGCACGCCGCGGCCCTCGAAGTCTTTGATGTTGCGGGTCACGAGAACGAGACCGTGAACCCGCGCCGTCGCGGCGAGCGCTATATCCCAGCGATCCTTATTCTTTGCGCCAAGGAGTCGCGTCCATTCCTCAACGACCGCGGCGTCGACGGGAATGATCCGATCGCCGAAGGTCTTTTCGATCGCCGCGATGGCCTTGAGCAGTTTCGCCGCCCTCTGCGGATCGCGACGCTTCAGCGCCTCCGCGCCGCGGCGCTTCTCGAACAGCGTCGCGACGCTCAGCCTTAGATCCGCATCATCGACGGTGGCCAGCCATTTGCGCACATTTGCATTGCCCCGCGTGCCGAATTCGCGGAGCACATTCTCGTCGATCAGATAGGCGGTCACGGAATCCTGCGCGGCGCGACCTCGGCTGCCGGCGATTCGCCGTCGAATGCGCCGAGGTCGGCCAGTGCAGCGAGCGCACGCTTCAGGCTCCGGGCAGGATAGGGTCGGCCGCGCTTAGGATAGGCCTTCGCGTATTCGATCGCGGACTCCACCTGCTCCGGGGTCAGCGATGGAAAGTCCGCCACGATCTCTGCAACGGACTGCGTGCGGGCCAGAGCTGCGACCATGTGGACGGGAATGGTGGTGCCCTTGATGAGCGGGTCGCCGTCGTCGTCGGCCTTCACTCGGCGGCGGAGCTGCTCGAGGCGTCGCAGCCGGCCTTTGAGGTCGGCGTCGACCTTGCCAAGATCGAGCACGAGTTCTCCAAGCGTGACCCGATGGGCATCGCCCGAAAGCTGGCGGATCGCCTCGTAGAGGCGCCGGCGCCCTGCGGGCGTCAGATCCTTTTCGAGCCGGTCGGCGACCAGGAGGAAGCGCATCTCCGCGGGTCCGAGCAGGCGCTGGACGGCGCTGCCGACCCGGCGCTGACGCGCACGAATCATGCCGGTATCGACCGCCTTGTTGAGGGCGCTGGTCGACCGATTGAGAACGTAGCCGGCCTCGGTCAATGTGAGCGCTTCGGCGGCAGACATGCGTGCCTCCTGTTCCTAATTCATCCCAAAGATAGGGATGAATTGAGAAGAGCGCAAGGCCCGTCAAAACTCGTCGGGATCCGTTCGCCCGAGCGCGGCGATCAGCGCGGCTTGAAGGCTCGTGCGATCGGGCCGGGTGGCACGATAAACTGTTCAGGCTCGTCGACCCAGAGCTTGGCGACCTGCACGAGCTGCTCAACCTCCGTGCCGGAGAACTGATGTTTCTTCACGATATCGGCGCTGAAGCGCTTGCTTGCGGGTTGTCGGCCATCGCCGCCGTCGATCGGGTCGATATCGACATAGAGACGCTCCGGTCCCTTTTTTCCCTTCAGCATCTGGGCGTGATTGGTGTCGTCGTCGATCCAGGTCGCGATCCTGTAACCCTTGTATTCGATGGCCATGCGGCGCTCTCCCGGAAAGTGATTCCTGGCGTCGGCATCGACGCCACTTATTAGATCATATCGTCATCATCGGCCGCGGCCGTCTCGGCCAAGGGCAGGATGTCGCCGGCGAGCAGCTTTTCTTTACTGAGCAGTCCGGCGTCCTCGAGCATCTCCATGTCCGGCAGCTCGCGCAGCGTGTTGAACCCGAAATGCGACAAGAACCCGTTGGTGGTGACATAGGTGTAGGGCGCACCGGGCTGCGGCGCACGCGGGCCGGAGGCAATGAACCCAACGCCGCGCAGGTGGGCGATCAGGTCGCGGCTGACCTCCTTGCCGAAGAACTGCGAAAGCTCGCCGCGGGTGATCGGCTGGTAATAGGCGATGCACATCAGGATCAGGCTCTCCTGCTGGGAAAGCGGCCGCACCTGGTCGCCGAGGCCGGTCGCGGTTCGGATCGTCGTGGTGAACACCTTGCGGGTGCGGTGCTGCCAGCCGCCGGCGACGGCGACCAGCTCATAGGGGCGGCCGCGCAGCTCGTCGCGGATGTCGTCGATGATCAGATCGATATTGCAGTCGCGGCCGACGACGCGCGTCAGTACCTCGCGCGTCACCGGCTCGGGCGAGGCGAAGATGACGGCCTCGACGCGGCCCATCCATTCACGCCAGCGCAACTCCGGCGGCAGGTCGGCGAGCTCGGTGTCGAGACCTTCCTTTTGTCGCGCGCGCCGGCCCAAATCAATCTCCCAAGATGTCAGAGCCCGTACAGCCGGAAGGTGGATCGTCCGGTCAGCTCGCGCGCGACGCCGAGTGCGACCAGGCGCTCGAACAGACGCCGGCTGGAGCGGTCGCTCGCCGACTTGCCCTGTTCGGCGGCCTGCGCATCCTCGATCATCAAGATGGACACGGTGTCGTCGGCGTCCTTGCTGCGCAGCTTCGGCGCGACCGCCAGTAGGCGCGTCGCCCGCCGTGCGAGATCGTTGTAGAGGTCGATCGACGCCACAGCCGCCGTCGTGTAGGCCGTGCAAAGAGCGCTCATGAACACGGTCTCGCCTTCGAGGTGCTGCTGCGATTTACGCAGTGTGCCGCGCGACAGATGCGCCGCGATCAGCGGCACCGGCGCCGGCCAGCGAAGCTGGTAGGCAAGGACCGCGTCGGCGAGCCACAGCGGCACCAGCTCTTCATCCGGGAGGAGACGTCGACTCGCCGCGATGATCTCCGCGGCCGCGAGCACCGGCATGGCGTGCTCCCGCTTGCTATGGCGGGCGGCGAGTTCGACGATCTCGATCGGCAGCGAGTTGAGTCCATGACCCAGTGAGGGCGCCACGGCCCAGATCCACTCTTCCACATCGCTGGCCGTCCGTTCGCCGAGCCGGCGCCAGGCGTCGAGAATGCGGCCGCCCGGACCTGGGTCATCGCCGTCGCGCCGCAAGTACCAGTGATCGCGCAGCGCGGCTTCATCTTCCGTGCGCCCGCCCTGGCGGGCGAGCGTGGCCGCACAGGAGAGCGCGAGACGCTGACGCCAAAGATTGCCGAGCGGGTGCTCGTCCCGGGCGATCGGATGAAGCGCCGCCAGTGCCGCGCCGGCGTAAAATATGGCTTCGCTGACGATGTCGGGCGGCGCGCGACGGCGCAGCCATGTTGGCGCCGGCGCGAAGGTCGGCGGCGGGGCGAAGGCGATTCGGCGGCGCGCGGGCATACCGAAGGCTAATTCCGAACGGCGCTTTGCGCCATCGAATTCGCATCAAACCGCCGCGCCTGTCGAGGAATAACTACGTCCGATAATGTTGCATTATCGGACGTTTCTGGCATGATTTGCAGATGCCCGATTTCAGGCACTCGGCACCCTCAATCGGGCTTCCAGCACTGCTCCGCAGATCATGGCTGGCGTCCCGTGGCGCTGCGCACGGACCGTCGGTCTCGGGCTCTGAGGTGCTCGGCTCGCCCAGGGCGACAGACATGCGGTGCCGGCCGGGCAGCGCCAGGGATGCACGCCCTCATGACCGAGCCGCTTCTCCCGGCCAAAATGTCGTTGTTGGGAACTGGCGTATGGATTACTTTGTAGTGACGTATGGATAATGCTATCCATACGTCACTGGAGACGACGATGACCCTGCAGATCCGCGATCAGCGCGCGCGAGAGCTGGCCAAGAAGCTCGCCGCCAAACGCAAGGTGACCATGACAGAGGCCGTCGTCCAGGCGCTCGAGGGCGAATGGCGCCGCGAGGCGGAGCAGGAACCTTTGGCCGCCCGGCTCAAGCGGATTGCCGACGACCTTGCGGCCCAGGCCGGACCCAACCGGCGCACCATGACCAAGGACGAGGTCGACGCCATGTGGGGCCATTCCTGATGTTCATCGACACCTCGGTGATCGTCGCCCTGCTCGCCAGAGAGTCGGACGCGGATCGCTTTGCGGCTGCGATCGCCGAGGCCAAGGCCCGGTTCACCTCCGGCCTGGTGGTGCTGGAAGCCTCGATGCGGCTGTCCACCATGCTCGACCTCGATCCGGTGCTGGTCGAGACTCGCATCCAGGCGCTGCTCGAGGAGGCCAGGATCGCGATCGTGCCGATCAACGGCAGCATCGCCACCAAGGCCGTGGCCGCCTTCGCGATCTATGGGAAGGGGCGCGGCCACCCGGCCCAGCTCAACCTCGCCGACTGCATGTCGTATGCCTGCGCCCAGGCCTATCGCGTGCCGCTCCTGTTCAAGGGCCAGGATTTTGCCCGGACCGACATCCAGGTGGCCTGACCCATGACCCGGCCGCCGAAGGCAGGCGCTCCCGACAACAGGCAGGACTTCTCCGCCCTGCCGCCTGCGATCGCGCCGCAGCCGGGCGATGCGGCCAGCTTCCCGGCGCGTCTGGAGCAGCTCGCCGACCGGGCGCGCGACTACATCAAGGCGTCGAGCGCGGAGAACACGCGGCGCGCCTATGCGGCCGACTGGCGGCACTACAGCGCCTGGTGCCGGCGCCAGAACCTCGATCCCCTGCCCCCGCAGCCGCAGACAATCGGACTCTACATCACCGCCTGCGCGTCCGGTCAGGCCGGACCGAAACCCGACGCGGTCTCGACGATCGAGCGGCGGCTGTCGGCGCTGGCCTGGCACTTTCGCCAACGCGGCCTCACCTTCGATCGCGACGATCGGCACGTCGCGACGGTGCTTGCCGGCATTCGCCGCACCCACGGCCGGCCGCCGGTCAAGAAGGAGGCCGTCCTGCCGGAGGACGTCATCGCCATGCTCGAGACGCTCGATCGCGGCACCCTGCGGGGCCTGCGCGACCGCGCCATGCTGCTGATCGGCTTCGCCGGCGGTTTGCGACGGTCCGAGGTCGTTGGCCTCGATGTCGGTCCGGAGCAGACCGAAGATGGCAGCGGCTGGGTCGAGATCTTCGAGGACGGCGCCGTTGTCACGCTGCGCGGCAAGACCGGATGGCGTGAGGTCGAGATCGGCCGCGGCTCCTCCGACGCCACCTGCCCGATCGTCGCCCTGCAGACCTGGCTGAGGCTCGCGCGGATCGGCCACGGGCCGCTGTTCCGCCGGGTTCGTGGTCGTGGGAAAGACGTCGGACCGGACCGGCTGACCGACAAACAGGTGGCGCGGCTGGTCAAGGCCGCCGCCCTCACCGCCGGCGTCCGTGCCGATCTGCCCGAAGGCGACCGGAAGCGGAAATTTGCCGGGCATTCGCTGCGCGCCGGCCTCGCGACGTCGGCCGAGGTCGACGAGCGCTACGTCCAGAAGCAGCTTGGCCATGCCAGCGCCGAGATGACCCGCGGCTACCAGCGCCGTCGCGATCGGTTCCGAGTGAACCTGACCAAGGCGGCTGGTCTGTGACAATGTCGTCGTTGCTGTGCGGGACATGACGGTCACGCGGCCTCGATATCGGTTTGCGAAAAATCGCCGCCTTTGAACATCAACGGCTGGCCGCCGGTCGCCGGATTGCCCTTGGCGCGCAGATCGCGGCAGAACTGAACACCGATCTCGACCAAGGACGGGTTGCCCTGTTCGCGGGCGAGCGCCGCATGCACCGCCTCGGTGAGACCGGTTCTTTTCATGGCTGTGACCTTGCGGGCGCGCGCGTCGGTCTCCGGATTCTTGATGTGGAAGGCCATCTCCCGTCTCTGTAGGCCGAATCCCGTATCGGTATATAGCCGCAAGGATATACCGCAAAAGTGGCCAGCAATCGAGCCGGATGGGAGGCGAACGATCCGCGTTCCACCTCAATTGACCCTCCATTTCCGGCAGAATCCGGCGAACACGCGCTCGATATTCGGGGCTGTCAGATCGATGTTTCTCTCCCTCGCCCAGCGCCGGAACGCATTGGCCACGGCGTCGATATCAGGGGTCGGCTTCGGCGCGTGCTCTCGGACGACGGCCGCCCACGGGCCGTAGCTGATCGAGCCCTGTGCCGGGAAGGTCAGCGTGACAACCGCGGCGGGCGCCGCATTTTCTGGTTCGCCGGACTTTGCGAGGGCGAACAGCGAGCGGCTGAGATGCAGCTTTCCGTCCCTGCCCCGCTGCACCAGGGTCCGCAGATAGGCCCCCGGCTTGGCGACGACGCCCGCGCTTGAGCGCTGCACGGTCAGAGCGACCGCCGCGACCGCGAGATCCACGCCGAGAATGCCCTGCGCCTCCTGCCAGACTTGCGGATTGATACCGACGGCGCCGCACAGCACCCGGCCGGAGTCGCGCAACGCCCGCCAATTGCTGAAGGCATCCGGCGCAAAATCCTTCACCGCCGGACACGCGGATTGTACCAGCGACAGCGAGATGACCTGGGCATCTTCCCGAAGCACGTCTGAAGGGGTTCTTTGTGGTTGTTCGCTGGTTCTAGCCGAGTCAGACTTTATTTCGGGTGAATGGCCGGAGGCCATAGATGTGTTTGAGTGTCGCGCGTTAGCGCGACTCGATTCATGGTTACTAAATCCAGAATCTGAAGGTTCGGCTGTAGTTTGTATGGGCCGAAATTTCGATACCGTGGCATTGAAATTTCTATCCTCGAATCCTTTCCCATAAAGGCTTTCCACCTCATCGCGGAGCGCGTCCAACGCCTCGACTTGGGTCCGAAGATCGTCGAGACCTACGGCTCTGTGCTCACGAAGGACGTCGAGGCGAGCCTGAAGCCGCCCCCACGGACCCGTCAGGTTTTGTTCGATGGCGCTGACGATGAGGGACTGGATGGCCTTGCGCAGCACCGTGCGTTGGTAAGACAGCCGGCGCCACTCTCGCGCCTCGTAATCGGCCGCCTCGGCCATTTCCTGGAGTTCGGCGAACCGTGTCGCGATCGGCGATAGATCGATGCCGTAGGCCTCGACGATGTTGCCCTCGGCGTCTCGCCGCCCGCGACGCTGATAGGTCGGATGATCGCTGTAAGCGACCAGGCCTGCCTCCACGAGGCCTTTCAGGTGGTGCTTCATGGTGGAGACGCTGAGGCCGAGGCTCCGCGCCAGACGGGCATTGGACGGCCATACAATGGGCGGCTGGCCGGATGTGCGCCAGTCAGCCGGCTTCGACGCTCCGAAAAGCTGGTCGAGCAGGGCGAGTTTTGCAGCCTTCAGGCCCATCGCGGCCGCGGCTCGCTTGGCGACCTGCAGCGCCGCCGTGCGCGTGACGGCAGGCACCTTTCCCTCTCGGTAGGTGCGCGCATATTTCTCCGCGCCGAGGGTTTTTTGCGACGATCTTCGTAGGCCAGCACCGAGATTACTCATGGCTGCCTCCGCGAGCGTTGGCGGCCGCGGGCAAGCGTGAGACCGTCAGGGCATACACTATTGTCCGCCGTCCATGGGACGTCGTCAGGAATGCTTTCAGCATGTCTTTGCCATCTAAGCGTCAGGCAATACGGAAACGCTCACCCAAGCCGTGCTTGCGCGTTGACAAGTGATTCGGAGAGGCCTATTGATTTCTTCGCCAAAAGATATCCAAAGGCTCTCAGGTGGCTCGCCGCTTGGGGGCCTTTCTTTTTTGCCGTATGGTCGCTTACCTCTCTTGTTCGTTGCACTCAGGGTTTTGGCCCGCGATTGCCGCGGGCCGGCACCGCACCAATCAAAAAAACCCTGTCAGGTGACAGGGTTTTTCGTCTGGGTGGGATGTTCCGTGGCGCCGTTCCCGACGTCGAATCGTTCCATCAAGGTCGGCAGTTCGGCCCGCAAGAATTCCGCGAAGGCTTGCGCCTGCGCTTTGTTGACCACGAAGCGCACCTGTCCACCGGTGAAAACGGCCTTCCCGACCGCCCGGCCCCCGGCCGCCTCGAGTGCCACCTCATCTTCCTGCAATCGCTCTGGGCCGCCTGCTAATGCCGCCGTCACGCGGGCAAACCGCTCGTCCGATGAGAGCCCCGCAACCTTGTCAGCTGCCAAGGTTCTACGGACGGTTGCGGCAGCGCGGGATTCCGCCGCCGCGAATGCCTTAACGAGCCCGCCCCACCGCGGCCTCCCCACTCTGGGAGCCCGGCCGATCAACTTGATCAGGTCGGTCGGGATCGTCCTGCACACACCGCGCATGCGCGCAAGCTCGGCATCGTCGATGCCAAGCGCCGCCTTGATGTCGCGCGGTTTGATACCCGCCTCATCCATCGTTTGCGCAAACAGCGCCCGTTCGATCCACGACAGGTCCTGGCGCTGCCCATTCTCGATACCCTGCGCCACCACGAGATCACGGTCCGTCATCTCGACGATCAATGCCTTGGTCGCTAGCCCGAGCTCCCTGGCCGCGCGCACGCGTCGTCGTCCATAGATCACTTGGAAGCGCCCCTCGGCCGAGGGACTGCGCCGGACCTGCACCGGCACCTTCTGGCCCTCATCGGCGATGCTGCGCTTGAAGGCCTCGAACGCCTCCGGGTCGTCATCGGGAAGACGATCCTCAAATGGCGAGGGATCAATGTGGTTTGGATCGATGTCGATCGTGCCGCCAGAGCCTGAGGCCACCAATTCCTGCAGCCGGTCGCGCTCGTCCTTGAGTTGCTGGATCGAACGTCCGGCTGCACCGATCACGCCGGCACCGACGCGGGTCGGCCGTGCAGGGGTGGGCGGCGATACGACCGTTCCGCTCGCCGCCTCGCTTGACAGAAACTTGCTAAAATTTCCTACGATGGACTTACTCGGACTTTTGCTCATGACCGCCCCCAGCTTGTCCTGATCAGTTCGAGGATGGCCGCGTTCACCTCGTCCATCGCCTCGCGTGCGCGCCGATAAGTTTCGCGCCGGATCGCACCGGGCTCGACCTCATAAAGGCTCTGCTTGGCGAGCCCCGCGGCCTCGATCGCGGTGCTGGCGATCGCGGTCGGCACCAGCACGTCGCTCCCGAACAGATGCCGCAGCAGCGTGACCATGTTCGTCTGCGGCTTATCGATCGGGTCGTGCCGCGTAATGAGGTAGTGGAAGAAATCCTGAGACAGCGCGGCTCCGCCGTTGTTCACAATCGCGATCAGGTCCGCCATCATCAAAAGGAACTGGCTCATAGACGCCACATCCAGCATCGCCGGATGGACCGTGACGATCATCCCGGTCGCCGCATAAATCGCGCCGAGCGTGAGATAACCGAGCGATGGCGGCGTATCGACCACGATCACGTCGTAGTCCGCCTCGACCTGATGAAACACCTCGCGAAGCCGCTCAAAGAACAGGCCGCCGGCGCCAGATTGTCGCGTCGCCAAAATCCGCGGCGTGTCATGTTCGTATTCCATGACCTCGAGGTTGCCCGGAACCAGATGAAGCCCTTCGAAGTAGGTTTCGCGGATTACGTTCCTGAGCGGCACCCGTCCGTCGTCGTAGCGCAGCGCCGCATAGATTGTCTCATTCGGGCCAATGTCGATCTCCGGCTGCGCACCGAACATCGCCGATAGCGAGGCCTGGGGATCAAGATCGACGGCCAGTACGCGATAACCCTGGAGCGCGAGATATTGCGAGAGATGCAATGCGGTCGTGGTCTTCGCACTGCCGCCCTTGAAGTTGGCGATGGCGACGATTTGCAGGTGCTCGTTGGCACGCCGATGGGGCAGGAAGCGCAGCGCTTCGCCCGGCCGTTCCGCCGCCATCGTCGCGCGGAGTTGGTTGATCTGCCCGAGCGTATAGACGCGATGGTTGTTCTTCTCCTGACGGTCCGGCACCGGACCGCGGCCCTCCTGAGAAAGCAGCTTCAGCGTCGACTCAGGTATGGATGTGAGCTTGGAAACTTCGTGAGTCAGGAAGGGCCGGAGCTTCTTTTTTGCCTCCGGCGGATACATGCTCGCCCGCATGCTCTGCAGCTGCGATGAGAGCAAATCGGCGTGGTGGCGAATCTTGCTACCGGCGTCGGCAGGCCGGGTGGCTTCCAGTGCGGGTTGATTCATCGGCGTCGTAGGCCCTTCTTGGCGACTCCAGGCCGCTTTGTCGGCTTCAACCCGCCAACGTAGGCCACGATTCTCCACAACCGTCCAGAGAAATGAGGTTAACAAAACCTTAACGGTACTTGGTCGCGTTGCCGTTTCCCCGCATCGCGATCACGAAAATCGTTCGTCGTTTCAGTCAGTTGGATGGAACGCACGAAGCAATCCGCCAGCCCTCATACGCCTGTCGGATTCGACGGGCCGGCCACCCAGCATCCCACAGCACGGGAGCCCTTCAGACCGCGTCCGACGATCGCTCTCGCGACTCACTTCACCGCCGCCTGTCGGATTCGACGGTCTGACAGGTCGAAACCCGCGTGTTCGTCTCGCCGTCTGCAACCGAAATGGCGGGGGACGAGATGCGGGCGATTGCAATCAGACCAGAAGACAAGAGCGCGTTCGGCGGACTACTCGCCGACATGCACCGCTTAAGGGCGAGGGTGTTCGGCGGACGGCTGGGTTGGGATGTCGAGATTGAGGACGGTGCGGAGACCGACGATTTCGACCAATTGAACCCGGTCTACATCCTCGC
>Ga0209906_100566_pt1 | contig 10975 bp, 7 predicted proteins | sample FECB24metaG_FD_188303 | JGI IMG/M metagenome (GOLD analysis project Ga0209906, IMG submission 188303) | Cyanobacterial communities from the Joint Genome Institute, California, USA from Joint Genome Institute, California, USA - FECB-24 metaG... ... | reverse complement strand
GAAGCTTCTGGCCGAAATCGAACACGCCGCTGCCTTGCGCAACTATGCACCACTGCCGGCAGCCAAAGGCGATTTTCTGTTTCGGGCGGCCCGTCTGGCCGAGGCGAGGATCGAGTTCGAACGCGCGGCGAGTCTGACCCGCAATACGCGGGAGCGGGATTTTCTGTTGGGACGCGCCGCGGCCTGCATCGCGTGACAGACCGTCCGCTATTTACTTTTCACCATCCGCTCCCGTGCGGCCTTGAAGCCAGTAACGAAGCGATGCAGCGTGTGCGAGGTTTCGCCGCGCTTTAGCATCACCTCGACCAGCGAGAATTGTCCGCGGCGCGTGATCGCCGCCTCCAGGGCCTCGCGCAAGCCCTTGCGGGTGGTCACGCGTTCGCCGTGCCCGCCCAGCGACGGCGCGATGGCCGCAAAATTCCAGTCCGACAGATCGTTGAATGCCGATTCCGGCTGGAATACCCGCAGCATCTCCCATGAGCAGTTGTTGAACAGCACCACGATCGGATCGAGGCCGTAGCGGCGGCAATTGCCGAGTTCCCAGCCGGTCATCTGGAATGCGCCATCGCCGACCAGGATCACCGGGCGCTTGCCGGTCGCCACCGCTGCACCGATCCCGGCGGGCACGCCGAAGCCCATGCCGGCGTAATACCCGGGCGCGGCGAGTTCGGTATTCTCGATCTCCATCGCCGTGAACAGGCAGTCGCCCATGTCCGCGGTCATCGGCATCGGACCGTGGCGGTCGAACAGATCATTGATCGCGCAGGCAATGTCGGATGGTGCCACCGCCTTGTCGTCGGCCTTCAAACCGCGCGGATAGAGCGTCCGCGGCCGCTTGATCTTCGACGGCTTCAGCTTCGCCGCGCCGGCCCGTTCGATCAGCGCGTCGACCAGCACATCAAGCGGCAGGCCGACATAGGTGTGGTGGCCGATGCGAACCTGCCGGTCGCTGGCAAGCATGGTGCGCCGCGGATCGAGCGTGCGGCTCGACAGCGCGAAATTGGTGTCGCACAGGATCACGCCGAGCAGGAGCGCCGCGTCGGACTCCTCCACCAGCGCAGTCACGGTCTTCTCACCCGCAAGACCGAGATAGGTCCCCGCGACGATGTCGGGCGCACCCGCCAGCAGCCCGCGCCCCATGAAAGTGGTGACCGCCGGCAGACCGAGCTTGCGCGCCAGTTCGGCGACCCGGCTTTCGATGCCGTAGCGGCGGATCTCGACATCGACCACGAGCACCGGGCGTTTCGCCGCGCGCAGGCGGGACATGATCTCGTCGACGCATTCGTCGAGCGCCGCAGCATCGACGCGCGGCCGCTTCAGCGCCCGCACCGGAGCGCATTCGACGTCCACCATGTCGCGCGGGATTTCGATATAGACCGGCAGCGCGCGCTCGCGCGCATTGTGCAGCACGCGCGCGATCTCGGCCGGCGCGGTTGCCGGATCGGTCAGCACCGCCTGGTCGCAGGTGATTTCGCGGAACACCGCAAGCTGGGTATCCACAGTCCGCGCCTGATGATGCAGCAGGAGCCCGCTCTGCCGCTCCAGCGCGCCGGGCGCGCCTGCGATCACCACCACTGGAGAGCGCTCGGCATAGGCGCCAGCAACCGCGTTGACGACATTGAAGGCTCCGGCGCCATATGTGACGACCGCGACGCCGATGCCGCCATGGAACCGCGCCGCGGCGTCCGCCGCGAAACCGACCGCAGGTTCGTGGCTCAATTCGTAATGCGGCAGGATCCGTGACTGCTCGATCGCCTTGTAGAAGGGCAGCACGAAGTCGCCCGGGATGCCGAAAATTTCACGGGCGCCATGCGCCTTCAGCGCGCGCAGGAGAACGGTTGCAAGCGTGGCCATGAGAGAAAGTCTCGCATGCCGCCACCGACACCGCTAGCTCCCGAACACCACCCTGTGCATGATCCGGCCCGGCCACAGCGTGAAGATGCCCGCTATCACCAGCGCACCGAGGAACAGCGACGTCATCGCGCGCTTGTGGCTCGCGACCTGATGCCGATGCGCATGCCAGACCGCGACTGGCAGCATTACCAGCGTAAAGACAGCCAGCAAGTGGATCGGACTCCATTCGTGCCATACACGCAATTCATGAATGAAGAACGCGGTGACGCACACCGTCGCCATCAGCGCGACCCAGGCCCATCCGACCGTCCGATGCGGCAGCGTACCCTTCGGCGACGCGAACTGCACCAGGCCGATCGCGAAGGCCGACAGCGCCGCCGCCGTGTGAATCTGGATTGCGGGCGAAGCGTTGAGCAGCGGTTCCAGCGTCATGATGGCTTCACCACAGTTGCGGCCGCGTGATCATCAGCCAGAAGATCGCGATCATGGCCGCGAAGGCCGGCCAGCCGAGAATGAACCAGTAACGGAAATAACGATCGTAATCCGCTGGCAGCGAGGTCCCGCTTGCCAGCGCCGTCAGCGCAAGGTCGCGCATGCGCTTCTGGAACCGGAGCACCGGCAGCCAGCACAGTCCGACGAACAGATAGAGCGCGACCGCGGCGACGATCCACGAGTCGAGCAGCGAATAGCCCGCAACATACGCCAGCCAGATGCCGGTGACCGGCTGCACCACCGCCGCACTCGCCGTGAAGACCGCGTCCGCGATCACCACGATGGTGGCGGTCGCCGCAATCGCCGCGACATTGCGCGAGCGATGCGCCATCAGCATGAAAAACGCGATGCCGATTCCCGTGCCGAACAGCACCGCCGCACCGAGAATGTGCGCCAGTTTCAGCAGATGGTAGAGCTCGGGCAACCTAATCCCCGCTCGTCCCCGCGAAAGCGGGAACCCAGAGCTCAACATGCTGGATTCCCGCCGAAGTTTAAACTCGGGCCGCCCGAAGCGTGGGCCCGGGCGGGGAAATGATCGGACGAAAAATCCGGTTCGCTACACGAAAACGATCAGAACGGAATCTCGTCGTCCATGTCGCGACCGCCGCCGCCCGCCATCGCGGGTTTGCGCGATCCGCCGCCGCTGCTCGGTCCGCTCGAACCGAAATCGCTGCCGCCGCCGTAATCCGACACCCGGTCGCCGCCGCCACCCTTGCTGTCCAGCATCGTCAGCACCGAATTGAAGCCCTGCAGCACCACCTCGGTCGAGTATTTCTCGACGCCGTCCTTGTCGGTCCATTTGCGCGTCTGCAGCGCGCCCTCGATATAGAGCTTCGAGCCCTTTTTCACGTACTGCTCGACGACCTTGCACAGCCCCTCGTTGAACACCACGACGCGGTGCCATTCGGTCTTTTCCTTACGCTCACCGGTATTCTTGTCACGCCAGGTTTCCGACGTCGCCAACGAAAAATTGGCGATCGGCCGGCCATCCTGGGTGCGCCGCATTTCCGGATCCTTGCCGAGATTACCCACAAGGATCACCTTGTTGACCGAACCCGCCATCACATTCTCCCGTTCCGAACACGGCGCAATCGCGCCTTCCAAAGTCCCTGCACCCTAGAGCGAAGCCCGGCCGCAAACCCGTGCAACTCGGCGCCATCGGGCCTTTTCCACAACTGGGCGCGTTGCCCAGAGGTTCAATCCCCAAAATATGGGCTAAAACCCAAAAGTTCACGCTTTGTTCTTAGCATGGCGCGCTCGCCCGCGCAACCTGACCGCGCGCGTTATTTGAGCTTCGGCAAGGCCTGCCGCAGTTTGAAATAGCCGGGCCAGGGGTCGCTGCGGCCGATGAATTTCCGCGCCTCGCCGACCGCGACCGGATGCGCGTTATCGAGCCGCGCCAGCTTCTCCCATGACACCGGCACCGCAACCGGCGCACCCTTGCGGGCACGGGTCGAAAACGGAGCAATTGCAGTGGCGCCGCGCTGATTGCGTAGATAATCGACGAAGATCTTCCCACGCCGCTTCGCCTTGGACATATTGGCGATGAAGCGCTCCGGCTCGCGCTCGGCCATCACCCGCGCCAGCGCTTCGGCGAATTCGCGGTGCTCGTCCCAATCGTGCCCGGGCTTCAGCGGCACCACGACATGCACGCCCTTCCCGCCTGTCACCATCGGGAAGGATTGCAGCCCGATCTCCTTGAGCATCGCCCGCATGTCCTTGGCGGCGGCGCGCACATGACCGAAATCGAGATCCTCGTCGGGATCGAAATCGAACACCAGCCGGTCCGGTTTTTCGACCGCGTCGACATGGCAGCACCATATGTGCAGTTCCAGCACGCTCATCTGCGCCGCCGCCACCAGCCCGCGCTCGTCCTCGATATAGAGATAACGGTCGCTGCCGGATTTCTCGCGGATCGAGATTGCCTTGAATTCGTCCGGCCAGCCGTCCGATGCGTGCTTCTGGTAAAAGGTCTCGCCGCCAACGCCGCGCGGCGCCCGCACCAGGCTCAAGGGACGGTCGGCAACATGCGGCAGCATCAGGTCGGCGATCGAGAGATAATGCGCGATCACGTCGCGCTTGGTGATCCCGCAATCGGGATACATCACGCGGTCCGGATGGGTAACGCGGACGCCGGCAATCTCCTCGGCGCCGTCGCGCACCGACGAGACCACGCGCGGGCTGACCGCCTTGCGCACCTTGCTGACCCGTGTTTTCGCAGGGGCCTTGCGAACCGTGGTCTTCTTGCTCGCGGTTGTTTTCGCACCGGCCGCCTTCCTGGCCGCTGGCTTCTTCTTCGCGCTTTGCGTCGCCTCCTGCCGTGGCACCGGCGCCTCCTTCACCACCTCGGTGGCCGGCTTGTCGGAGCGCAGCCCCTTGAACGAGCCCTGACGAACCAGCCCCTCCCGCGTCCATCCCCGGAAGGCAATCTCCGCCACCAGCTTCGGTTCCAGAAACCGCGCATGGCGCGCGATATCGCGCGGCACATCGGGCACCGGCGGCGTCTTGCGCGCCAGCGTCTTGAACTGCTTTGAAAGACTGTCGAGCCCCTCGCCCGAATAGCCAGAGCCGACCCGGCCCGCATAGCGGAAGGTGTCGCCCTCGCGCAAAGCCAGCAACAGCGATGAGAACGGGCGACCGGCCTTGTCGGAGGGCCGCCAGCCGATGATGACGAATTCCTGCTCGAAGCCGCATTTGCTTTTCAGCCAGCTTCGGGTGCGGCCGGAGCGATACGGCGCGTCGGCCTGTTTGGAGATCAGCCCTTCGAGCTTCATGGCGCAGGCCTGCGCGAACGCTTCGGCTCCGTTGCCCACGACGTGATCGGAATAGACCAGCGGCGCCGCGACGCCTTTCAGCAAAGCCCGCAGTTTCTGTTTGCGCTCGGTGAGCGGACGCCGCTGCAGATCCTCGCCGTCGAGCTCCAGCAGGTCGAACAGGTAATAGGTCAGGCTGCCCTGGCCGGTCGACAACGCATCCTGCAGCGCCCCGAAATCGGTATGACCTTTCGCGTCGGCGACCGCGATCTCCCCGTCCAGCAGCGCTGTTTGACAGGGAAGGCTTTGCAGCGCCGGCACGATGCGCGCGAACCGGTCGCTCCAGTCGAGGCCGTTGCGGGTGTAGATCGCGACCTTGCCGCCGGCGATAGCGGCGACGCCGCGATAGCCGTCATACTTGATCTCGTGCAGCCACTCATTTCCGTCTGGCGGGCCGTCGACCAGCGTTGCCAGTTGCGGTTCGACGAAGGTCGGCAGTTTTGCCGACGCTTGTTTTGACCGCTTTGCTACGGACTTTTTTTTTGAGCCGCTGGCTTTGGCGCTCGATGATCTGGCGCTGGATGTTTTGGCGCTTGTTGCCTTGCGCGTCCTGCCGACGATCTCGGGATCGTCCTTGCCCGCACTGCCACCCTTCCGGTTCGAGTGCCAGACCGCCTTGCCCCCGCGCTTTCCTTGCGCGATTTCGTCCATGCTGCGGCCGGATTTCACGCTGATGAGTTCGGTCTCGACCGACGGCGTGCCGCCGCGCCGCATGTAATCGTCAAGCTCCTTGATCAGCAGCCAGTTATCCTTGTCCTTGGGCGAGCGCTTGCGAAGTTTCACCAGCGCCCATTTGCCGTGCAACCGCTCGCCATGAAGGATGAAAGCGAGCTTGCCCTTCCTGAGCTGCTCCTCGACGTCGGGCTCCTGCTCCTGCGGCGTCCACGTGCCGGTGTCCCACAGCATAACGGTGCCGCCGCCATATTCGCCCTTCGGAATGGTGCCTTCGAAATCGCCGTAATCGAGGGGGTGATCTTCGGTGCGGACCGCCAGTCGCTTGTCGTCGGGATCCTCGCTGGGGCCTTTCGGCACCGCCCAGCTCATCAGCACGCCGTTCCACTCGAGGCGGAAGTCGTAATGCAGCGCGCGCGCGGCATGCTTCTGGATCATATAGCGAAGTTTGGATGCCTTCTTCTGCCTGCCGACGACGCCTTTCGGCTCGGCGGTGCGCGCGAAGTCCCGCCTGGCGTTGTACTCGCGCAGCGATCCGCGGGGCATCGGTCAGCTATCCGTCACGCCGCCTTGCGGCGGCTGGCCTTTTTGGCGGTCTTGCTCGCAGTCTTGGCGCTCTTGCTCTTGGCGGTTTTGGTCTTGCTTGCGGGCGTCTTGGCTTTTCCGGTCGATGCGGACGACTTGGAATCGCTGCCCTTGCCGGCGGGTTTGCCGTCACCAGTCTTGTCGCCGCCGCCCTTGCCGACGCTGCGCTTGAGCGCGTCCATAAGGTTGATGACGTTGGAGACCGGCTGCGCTTCCTCGATCTCGCGCGGCGGACGCTTCTCTTCCTTGGCCTTGATCAGCTCGCGCAACGCGGCCGTATAGGTGTCCTTGAATTTCTCCGGCTGGAACTCTCCTGCCTTTTTCTGGATCAGCTCTTCGGCCAGCGACACCAGATCGGCATCGACCTTCTTCGACGGCAATTCGTCGAATACGTCGGCTTTCTTGATCTCGTCGGCATAGCGCAGCGTCTCCATCAGAAGACCCTTGCCATAGGGCTTGATCGCCACGATCGATCCCTGGCCGCGCACCACGAGCTGACCAAGCCCGATCTTCTTGGTCTTCTTCAAGGCGTCACGCAAAACGATATAGGCTTCGGCCGCGTCTTCATCCTCATCCGACGGCACGATGTAGAACGGCCGGTCGAAATACACTTCGTCGATCGCATCCTCGTCCACGAATTGCGACAGGTCGATCGACTTCTTGGCCTCGAGCTTGACGTCGTTGATTTCCTCGTCGGTCAGGAGCACGTATTTGTTCTTCTCGACCTCGTAGCCCTTCACGATCTCCGACGCTTCCACCGGACCGACGCCCGGCACCACCTTCTCATAGCGGATGCGCTTGCCGGTCGGCTCGTGGATCTGATTGAACGAAATCCGGCTGGTGGACTTTGTGGCCGGCAGGACTTCGACCGGGATCGAGACCAGTGCCAGCCTGATCCGGCCCGACCAATACGCACGCGTCGGCATGGAAAACCCCTCTCGCGGGACTGCAGCGGCATTCAAGGTCATAAAACGACCGCCGCCAAGTCCGGTTCCCTGCCCTTATGCACCGTAAGGGTTGCGAAATCGCGTACGCGCAGCTCCTTATTTGCGTACCTATACTGTGAATTGAATACGAATGTTGCAGGCGGGTGACAGCGCGCGCGGCCAAGGGCGCGTATTCTGTCTGGGAAGATTTTAGAAAGCCTGGGGAGGCTCTCATGCGTGCCTTGAGAATTGGATACACGATCGCTGCAACGGTGCTGATGACCGCGGCTGCTCACGCAGCTGACATCGCGCGCCCGGTCTACAAGGCCGCGCCGGTCGTGGCGCCGATGTACGACTGGTCCGGCTTCTATATTGGTATCAACGGCGGCTGGGGCAAAGCCGACTACGACCATTCCTTCAATATCAACGGACACTACAACCTGGCTGTGGGCGACACGTTTGGTTACAGCAAGAGCGGCGGAGTTTTGGGCGGGCATCTTGGCTACAACTGGCAGGCCGGTCAGTGGGTTTTCGGCGTCGAAGGCGCCATCATGAAAACTTGGCTAGACTCCGCAGTTCAGACGAGCCCGTTCTTCCCGGCATCCGATACGTGGCAGTCCAAGGTGGACTGGATGGCTACGGTCACCGGCCGGGTCGGTTATGCGTGGAATAACGTTCTCGGCTACGTCAAGGGCGGCTGGGCGTATAGTTCCTTCGGCGATTATGTGCAGGACACGAACGACTTCGTCGACGCTAGCGGCAAAAAGAGCGGCTGGACACTCGGCGGCGGCGTTGAATTCGCTCTCTCCCCAAACTGGATCTTCGGAGTGGAGTACAATTATTACGACTTCGGCTCGATCAACATCAACGAGCCGAGCATAAACTTCGCCGGCGGCAGCTTCTATCCTGGGACCGACCACAATCTCGATTTGACCGTCCAGACCGTTCTCGGTCGTCTCACCTACAAGTTTGGCGGCTACGGCAAGGCTCCGGTGATGGCGAAATACTGAGCCATCCGCGCTCGGATCTCACAAAGGGCCGGCCTCGCGCCGGCCCTTTTGCTTTGGATGGCCCGTAGCCGCGCACCTCCGGCGCGGCCCGTGAGTTCCGGCCGGTGTCTGTTGACAGATAACGCCCATGCGGCCGCCGGGGGTGGAAAACCGCAGGTGTTCTCACTACGTTCGCCCGACCATCCGCCTGCGTCGAAACGCGTGCCGGACGTCCGCCGTAACTTTGCAGAGCCCCGGTACCCCGGCATGAACGACCTATTCGACAAGAGCGCCAAATTGTCCCGTCGCGCCGATAGCCGCGTGATCTCCATTCGCGGCGCCCGCGAGCACAATCTCAAGAACGTGGACGTCGACCTGCCGCGCGATTCGCTGGTGGTGTTCACCGGCCTGTCCGGGTCGGGCAAGTCCTCGCTCGCCTTCGACACCATCTATGCCGAGGGCCAGCGCCGCTATGTCGAGAGTCTGTCGGCCTATGCCCGGCAATTCCTCGAGATGATGCAGAAGCCGGATGTCGACCAGATCGACGGCCTGTCGCCAGCCATCTCCATCGAACAGAAGACCACCTCGAAGAACCCGCGCTCGACCGTCGGCACCGTCACCGAGATCTACGACTACATGCGGCTGCTGTGGGCGCGGGTCGGCATCCCCTACTCGCCCGCCACCGGACTGCCGATCGAGAGCCAGACCGTGTCGCAGATGGTCGACCGGGTGCTGGCGTTGCCCGAGGGCACCCGCCTCTACATCCTGGCGCCGGTCGTGCGCGACCGGAAGGGCGAATACAAGAAGGAGATTGCCGACTGGATGAAGCGCGGCTTCCAGCGGCTGAAGATCGACGGGCAATATTACGAGATCGCCAACGCGCCGGTGCTGGACAAGAAGTTCAAGCACAATATCGACGTGGTGGTGGACCGGATCGTGGTCCGCGCCGACATCAAGCAGCGGCTGGCCGAGAGCTTCGAGACCGCGCTGGCGCTGGCCGAAGGCATGGCGGTGGCGGAATTCGCCGATGGCGGCGTCGCGGCCGAAGGCAAGCGCCTCAAGGGTAGCCATGCCGAAGAGCGCATGATGTTTTCGGAGAAATTCGCCTGCCCGGTCTCCGGCTTCACCATCGCCGAGATCGAGCCCAGACTTTTTTCGTTCAACAATCCGTTCGGCGCCTGCCCGAAATGCGGCGGCCTCGGCGTCGAACAGCATATCGATGCCGAACTGGTGATCACCGACAAGGACATGACGCTGCGCAAGGGCGCGATCGCGCCATGGGCGAAATCGTCATCGCCCTATTACGTGCAGACGCTGGAGGCGCTTGCCAAGCATTACAAATTCACCCTCGACACCAAGTGGAAGGCGCTGCCGAAAAAGACCCAGGACGCGATCCTGTATGGCTCCGGCGACGACGACATCAAGTTCACCTATGACGACGGGCTGCGCTCCTACACCACCAAGAAGCCGTTCGAAGGCGTGGTCACCAATCTGGAGCGCCGCTTCCGCGAGACCGAAAGCGAATGGGCGCGCGAGGAGCTCGGCAAGTATTTCACCGACGTGCCGTGCGATGCCTGCAACGGCTATCGCCTCAAGCCCGAAGCGATGTGCGTGAAGATCGGCGGCCTGCATATCGGCCAGGTCTCCGAGATGAGCATCCGCAAGGCCGCGCAATGGTTCGAGGGCATCCCGTCGCAGCTCAACAAGCAGCAGAACGAGATCGCGGTCCGCATCCTGAAAGAGATCCGCGACCGCCTGCGCTTCCTGGTGGACGTCGGCCTCGAATATCTCACCCTCGCCCGCGCCTCCGGCACGCTGTCCGGCGGCGAGAGCCAGCGCATCCGCCTCGCCTCGCAGATCGGCTCCGGCCTGACGGGCGTGCTCTACGTGTTGGACGAGCCGAGCATCGGCCTGCACCAGCGCGACAATGCGCGGCTTCTCGAAACCCTGAAGCGGCTCCGCGATCTCGGCAACACCGTGATCGTGGTCGAGCATGACGAGGACGCCATCCGCCTCGCCGATTACGTGCTCGATATCGGCCCCGGCGCCGGCGTGCATGGCGGGCGCATCGTCGCGCAGGGCACGCCGGACGAGGTGATGCACGACAAGCATTCGCTCACCGGCAAATATCTCACCGGCGAATACGGCATCCCGGTGCCGGAGCGCCGCGTGCCGTCGAAGCATCGCGCAATCAAGGTGGTCAACGCGCGCGGCAACAACCTGAAAAACGTCACCGCCGAAATCCCGCTGGGTCTCTTCACCGCGGTCACCGGAGTCTCCGGCGGCGGCAAGTCCACCTTCCTGGTCGACACGCTCTACAAGTCGATCGCCCGCAAGCTGAACGGCGCGAGCGACGGCCCTGCCCCGCATGACCGCATCGAGGGGTTGGAGCATATCGACAAGATCATCGACATCGACCAGTCGCCGATCGGCCGCACCCCGCGCTCCAATCCCGCGACCTATACCGGCGCCTTCACCCCGATCCGCGAATGGTTCGCCGGCCTGCCGGAGTCGAAGGCGCGCGGCTACGAGCCCGGCCGCTTCTCCTTCAACGTCAAGGGCGGCCGCTGCGAGGCCTGCCAGGGCGACGGCGTCATCAAGATCGAGATGCACTTCCTGCCCGACGTCTATGTCACCTGCGAGA